>Ga0308163_10003796_pt1 | contig 12422 bp, 10 predicted proteins | sample PhyTR1_FD_201037 | JGI IMG/M metagenome (GOLD analysis project Ga0308163, IMG submission 201037) | Phyllosphere microbial communities from UC Gill Tract Community Farm, Albany, California, United States - DLSLT.R1 | ecosystem: Host-associated > Plants > Phyllosphere > Unclassified | place: USA... | reverse complement strand
ACGTTGGACTTCACGGTCGCATCCTTGTGCGCCATCATCTTTTCGAGGTTAAGCTTGGGCGCACCGACCTCAACGCCGAGTTCGGCCATACCATGGGCAGCGTGGTGGAACATTTCCGAAGCGTGCAGCAGCGCCTTGGAAGGGATGCAGCCGACATTCAGGCAGGTTCCGCCATAGGTGGCGCGCTTTTCGACGACAGCAACCTTAAGCCCGAGTTGGGCCGCCTTGATGGCGCAGACATAGCCGCCAGGGCCGCTGCCGATTACAACAAGATCATAAGCCATGGTTCATTCCTCTGTACCGATAATGCTGCCCGACATGCCGTCAGCCTGTCAGGGCAAGGATGATATCTGCGGAAGATACGAGCCTTCCGCCAATTATTAGCCGGCTTTTTCCGTCGCCAGCTTCAGACCAAGCACGATGAAAACGGCGCCGCTGACGCGGTCGATCCATTGGCTGGCCCGAGAAAAGCCTTCGCGGATCTTCGGCGTGGTCATGAAAACGCTGACGCCGACGAACCAGAGGATCAGGCATGTCGCCATGACCAATCCATAGGAGAATTTGACCGCGATCGGCGTGTGCAGGCTGACCACCGTCGAAAAGATCGACAGGAAGAAAAACACCGGCTTCGGATTGAGCGCATTTGCGGCGAAGCCAAGACCGAAGGATTTTGCAGCCGATTGCCGCCGCGCCTCGCCGTCACTGTCTTTCGCCACGGCGTTCAGATCCTGCCGTCCGGCACGCAAAGACTTGATGCCGATATAGATGAGGTAGGCGACACCACACCATTTGACGATGTTGAACAGGTAGATCGACTGGGAAATGATCAGGCCAAGGCCGAGGATCGTATAGGTCACATGGAACATCAGCGAGGTTCCGATGCCGAAACTGGTGATGATCGCTGCGCGGCGGCCGTGCAGCAGCGACTGCCGGATCACCATGGCAAGATCAGCGCCAGGGGACACGATGGCGAAAACGAAGATCGCCATCAGGGACGCCAGTTCGAACAGATAGGGATGCATAGCTTATCCTCGACCTCAGAAACGGATCCGCGCTTCATCGAGGAAGACGAAACCGGCATTCATGCGTTCTAACCGGGTCAGAACATCAGAACCAGGAACATCGCCACAAGCCCTGCGACCGAGCCGAGCCAAACCAGCGAACGGATATAGGGAATGCCAGTCAGATAAAGCGGAATATAAACCAACCTGCACACGAACCAAACCCAGGCCCCGATGAGACCGAACCCATGCGGATCACCGGCCAGGATCAACCCGAAAGCCAGGGCTATGAAGCCGGGATATGTCTCGCGGAAATTGGATGAAGCCCGAGCGGCCCGGCCGGCCTGCGCACTTTTGGGCTCAAGCCCATCGTCACGCGGACCTGCATTCCAGTCGGTCCCCAGCTCCTTCGTCGCCATCATGCCCTGCAGCATGACATGGAAAAGGAGCAGAAGGACACTCAGCCCGATGACGGGCAGAAACGGCGAAGCAGCAAGAAAGGTTGGTTCCATCGACATTCACCTTTTAGAGGATTTCCGGGTTCCAAGGACCCACGGAAACCCTCTAGCTCTTTGTTTTAACGTGCCTGCGGACGGAAAACCGGTTCCCACTTTTCCTGAAAGCACTCTAGAGTCTGTTAGGTTCAGATTGAACCAGACAGACTCTAGATTCTTTTGTTTTCGTTTGTCTTTCGGGAAAACCGAGTTCCACTTTTCCCTGACAAACTCCAATGTCGAGCGCGTCTCCCGATGGAACCCGCTTCGCTGTTAGGCAGATTAGAGATCGAGAACCAGACGCTCCGGATCTTCCAGGCTTTCCTTGACGCGCACCAGGAAGGTCACGGCTTCCTTGCCGTCGACGATCCGGTGGTCGTAGGAGAGCGCCAGATACATCATCGGACGGATGACGATCTGACCGCCGACCACGACCGGACGGTCCTGGATCTTGTGCATGCCGAGAATGCCCGACTGCGGCGCATTGAGGATAGGCGAGGACATCAGCGAGCCATACACGCCACCATTGGTAATCGTGAAAGTGCCGCCCTGCATGTCGGCCATGCTAAGCGAACCGTCACGGGCAGCCTTGGCAAGACGACCGAGTTCCTTCTCCACGCCCGAGATCGACATCTGGTCGGCATCGCGGATGACGGGAACGACGAGGCCCTTGTCGGTGCCGACGGCCATGCCAACGTGGCAGTAGTTCTTGTAGATGATGTCGGTACCGTCGATCTCGGCGTTGACGGCGGGCAGTTCCTTGAGGGCGTGGGTCACGGCCTTGGTGAAGAAGCCCATGAAGCCAAGCTTGACGCCGTGCTTCTTCTCGAAAATGTCCTTGTACTTGTTGCGCAGGCTCATCACTGCCGACATGTCCACTTCATTGTAAGTGGTCAGCATCGCGGCGGTGTTCTGGGCATCCTTGAGGCGCTTGGCAATGGTCTGGCGCAGGCGGGTCATCTTGACGCGCTCTTCGCGCGAGGCGTCGTCGGCAGACGAGACCGGACGCGGTGCGGAAACAGGAGCGGCAGCAGCGGCTGGCGCAGAAGCACCCTTGGCAACAGCAGCGATGACGTCCCCCTTCAGCACCTGACCACGCTTGCCGGAACCATCGACCTGGTCGGCGGAGAGATTGTTTTCAGCCAGCATCTTGGCGGCAGCCGGAGCAGCCGGCATGCCGGAGGTTGCGGCAGCAGCCGGAGCCGGGGTAGCAGCAGCAGCCGGGGCAGCCGGAGCGGCGGCAGCGGCTGGCGCGGCGGCACCAGCAGACGCACCTTCGGCGATCTGGCCGAGCAGAGCGCCGAGACCGACGGTTTCGCCGTTCTGGGCAACGATTTCGGTCAGCACGCCCGATGCCGGGCAAGGTACTTCGACGGTGACCTTGTCGGTTTCGAGTTCGACGAGCGGCTCGTCCGCCTTCACGACGTCGCCAACCTTCTTGAACCAGGTGCCGACGGTGGCTTCGCTGACGGATTCACCCAAAGTGGGGACGCGGATTTCAGTGGCCATGATGATAAATTCCGTTGATCGATAGGATTTCGAGCGAAAGGAGCGCTGGCGGCATCAGCCGCCCAGCGCGTCCTCCAGGAAGGCTTGCAGCTGGGCGAGATGCTTGGACATCAGGCCGGTTGCCGGAGAGGCAGCCGCCGGACGGCCGGTATAGCGCACCCGCTGATACTTGGCGTCGATATGAGCCAGAACCCATTCCAGATACGGGTCGATGAACGACCATGCACCCATGTTCTTCGGCTCTTCCTGGCACCAGACCATCTCGGCATTGCGGAAGCGGCTGAGCTCGTTGATCAGCGCCTTGGCCGGGAACGGATAGAGCTGTTCGATACGCAGCAGATAGACATCGTCGATGCCGCGCTTTTCGCGCTCTTCCAGCAGATCGTAATAGACCTTGCCGGTGCACATGACGACGCGACGGATCTTGGCGTCCTTCTGCAGCTTGATCGGGCCGTCCTTGATGATCTCGGCGTCGTCCCAGAGCAGGCGGTGGAACGAGCTTTCGCCCGCCATTTCCGCCAGCGTCGAGGTTGCCCGCTTGTGGCGCAGCAGCGACTTCGGCGTCATCAGGATCAGCGGCTTGCGGAAGTCGCGCTTCATCTGCCGGCGCAGAATGTGGAAGTAGTTGCTCGGCGTCGTGCAGTTTGCGACCTGCATATTGTCTTCGGCGCACATCTGCAGCCAACGCTCCAGACGGGCGGACGAGTGTTCCGGACCCTGACCTTCGTAACCATGCGGCAGCAGGCAGACGAGACCGGACATACGCAGCCACTTGCGTTCACCAGACGAGATGAACTGGTCGAACACGACCTGGGCACCGTTGGCGAAGTCGCCAAACTGGGCTTCCCAGAGGGTCAGCGCATTCGGACGAGCCAGCGAATAGCCGTATTCGAAGCCGAGCACGGCCTCTTCAGACAGCATCGAGTTGATGACTTCGTATCGAGCCTGGTTCGGCGCCAGGTTGGCGAGCGGAATGTAACGGTCTTCAGTTTCCTGATCGTAGAGAACCGAGTGACGCTGCGAAAACGTGCCGCGTTCGCAATCCTGGCCGGACAGACGGATCTTGTGGCCATCGAGCACAAGCGAACCGAATGCCAGAGCTTCCGCCATGGCCCAATCGATGCCTTCGCCGGTTTCGATCATCTGCGCACGGTTTTCCATAAAGCGCTGGATCGTGCGATGCGCCTTGAACCCATCAGGAATGGTCGACAGCTTGCGCCCGATCTCCTTCAGGTTCTTCATCGGCACGGCGGTCTTGCCGCGGCGCTGTTCGTCGGCATTGTCGGCTGCACGCAGACCCGACCAGACACCATCCAGCCAGTCGGCCTTATTGGGCTTGTAGGACTGACCGGCTTCGAATTCCTGCTCCAGATTGGCGCGCCAATCAGCCCGCATCTTTTCCACGTCACCTTCGGTCAGCAGACCCTCGGCGATCAGGCGATCTGCATAGACCTGCACGACCGTCTTGTGAGCGCGGATTTCCTTGTACATCTTCGGCTGCGTGAAGGACGGCTCATCGCCTTCGTTATGACCGAAGCGGCGATAGCAGAACATGTCGATGACGACAGGCTTAAAGAACTTCATCCGGAATTCGGTGGCGATCTTCGCGGCATAGACAACCGCTTCCGGATCGTCGCCATTGACGTGGAAGATCGGCGCTTCAATCATCTTGGCCACGTCGGACGGATAGGGCGACGAGCGCGAGAAGGCCGGATTGGTGGTGAAGCCGATCTGGTTGTTGATAATGAAATGCATGGTGCCGGCAACGCGGTGACCGCGCAGACCCGACAGGCCGAGGATTTCAGCAACGACGCCCTGGCCAGCGAAAGCCGCATCGCCATGGATCAGCAGCGGCAGAACCTTGGCGCGCTCCTTCAACGGAATGACATCGCCGTCCCATACCTTGGCGAGCTGGTCCTGCTTGGCGCGGGCCTTGCCCATGACCACAGGGTTGACGATTTCCAGATGCGACGGATTGGCCGTCAGCGACAGATGCACCTTGTTGCCGTCGAATTCACGGTCGGAAGACGCACCCAGATGGTACTTCACGTCGCCAGAGCCTTCGACTTCGTCTGGCTTGAACGAACCGCCCTTGAACTCGTGGAACACGGCGCGGTGCGGCTTGTGCATCACGTTGGTCAGCACGTTGAGGCGCCCGCGGTGAGCCATGCCGAGCACGACTTCTTCCAGTCCGTCCTGACCGCCGCGCTTGACGATCTGCTCCAGCGCCGGGATCAGCGATTCGCCGCCGTCGAGACCGAAGCGCTTGGTGCCCTTGTACTTGACGTCGATGAACTGCTCAAAACCCTCGGCTTCGATCAGCTTGGAGAGGATCGCCTTCTTGCCTTCCGGCGTGAAATCGACGCCCTTATCGGGACCTTCGATGCGTTCCTGAATCCACTGCTTCTCCTCCGGATTGGAGATATGCATGAATTCGACGCCGAGCGTGGTGCAATAAGTGCGCTCGAGAATATCGATCATTTCAGGGATCGTGGCATATTCCAGACCCAGGACGTTATCGATGAAGATCTTGCGACCGTAATCTGCCTCGGTGAAGCCGTAGGACGCCGGAGACAATTCGTTATAGTCTTCCACAGCGCTGGCGATACCGAGCGGGTCGAGCTTCGCATGCAAATGGCCGCGCATGCGATAGGCGCGGATCATCATGATGGCGCGCACGCTGTCGCGGGTCGCCTGAAGCACTTCGGCTTCAGAGACTGGCTTGCCAACGGCGGCAGCCGTGGCTTCAGCCTTGCCCTTGACCTTGGTTTCGATGGCCTTTTCAACCAGGCCCCAATTGCCGTCGAGCGCCGAAACCAGATCGGTGCGCGGCGTCAGCGGCCAGTTCGACCGCTGCCAGGAGGCTCCCTTGGCCGCCTTCTTCACGTCAGCTGGATTGTCGCCCAGCGCCTTGAAGAAAGACTGCCACTCAGGCGATACCGAGCCCGGATCGTCCTCGTAACGCGCATAAAGCTGCTCGATATAGATCGCGTTCGATCCGTCCAGGAACGAGGTGATCTGAAACTGCTCGTTGGCTTCTTGCCTTGCCATGGTTTTATGCGGGCCTCGTGCCCGCCTCCCGACTTGAGGTCATCACCGAACTATCCGACCGAATATTCGGTTTGTCGAATATGTGCCAGCCATGGCTTGTGCTCGGCTGGACTCTTTTAGAAACGTCATGACAGGCGGAGCCGAATGGCCCGCCTGTACTTGCTCTTCTATGTGGTTCAGCCCTTGAGGACTTCAACCAGGGTTGTACCCAGGCGTGCCGGGGACGGCGAGACCTTGATACCGGCCGCTTCCATGGCCGCGATCTTGGATTCCGCATCGCCCTTGCCACCGGAAACGACGGCGCCGGCATGGCCCATGGTGCGGCCCTTCGGCGCGGTCCGGCCGGCGATGAAGCCAGCCATCGGCTTCTTGCGGCCCTTCTTGGCTTCGTCGATCAGGAACTGGGCAGCGTCTTCTTCAGCGGAACCACCGATTTCGCCGATCATAATGATCGACTTGGTGGCTTCGTCGGCGAGGAACATTTCCAGGATGTCGATGAATTCGGTGCCCTTGACCGGGTCGCCGCCGATACCGACAGCCGTCGTCTGGCCAAGACCTTCGTTGGACGTCTGGAACACGGCTTCATAGGTCAGCGTGCCCGAACGCGAGACGATACCGACCGAACCCTTGCGGAAGATCGAGCCCGGCATAATGCCGATCTTGCATTCTTCCGGCGTCAGTACGCCAGGGCAATTGGGGCCGAGCAGGCGCGACTTGGACTTTTCAAGACGAGCCTTGACCCGCACCATGTCCATGACCGGAATGCCTTCGGTGATGCAGGTGATGAACGGGATCTCCGCATCGATCGCCTCGATGATGGCGTCGGCAGCGCCTGCCGGCGGAACGTAGATCACGCTTGCATCAGCGCCGGTCTTGTCCTTGGCTTCAGCAACGGATGCGAAGATAGGCAGGCTTTCGCCCTTAGAACCGGTCCAGATTTCGCCACCCTTCTTCGGATGAATACCGCCGACCATCTGCGTACCGTAATAGGCAAGAGCCTGCTCGGTGTGGAAGGTGCCGGTCTTGCCGGTCAGGCCCTGTACGAGGACCTTGGTGTTCTTGTTGATCAGAATCGACATTACTCGGCTTCCTCTTCCTCGAATTCGAGGGGTTCAAATGCCTCAAAGGCGTCATTGGAAAAACGATAGCCCATGCCATTGGCCGGCTTTTGCGTCAGATGCGCATCAAGGCTCTTGGACCATTGGGTGTGGAACCAGTCGAAATGGTCGTCGGACTTGGCGACGCCAAGCTCGCCCTTCCAGACGAACAGGCTGGCATCCTTGCACTTCTCAGCGAAGTAAGCGGCGGCATCGTCCCGGTCGGTGAAATGCGCCCACCGTTCGGCAACGCCACCTTCAGGATCGAAGTCGGCATCCCAGCTGACGAAATAGCATAGATTGATATCTGTCTCGTTCGGTCCGAAGGGCTGGCGCTTTACGGTCTTCGATTTATCGGCCATCAGCTCAGGCGCCCTTCACAGCAGCGACGATTTTCTTGGCGGCGTCATCCAGATCGTCGGCAGCCGTAATGGCGAGCCCCGATTCGTTGAGCAGCTTCTTGCCGAGATCGACATTGGTGCCTTCCAGACGCACGACCAGCGGAACCTTGAGGCCGACTTCCTTGACGGCAGCGATCACGCCTTCGGCGATAACGTCGCACTTCATGATGCCACCGAAGATGTTGACGAGGATGCCCTCGACCTTCGGGTCGGCTGTGATGATCTTGAAGGCAGCCGCGACCTTCTCCTTGCCAGCGCCACCGCCGACGTCGCAGAAGTTAGCCGGCTCTTTGCCGTAAAGCTTGATGATGTCCATCGTCGCCATGGCGAGACCGGCACCATTGACCATGCAGCCGATGTTGCCGTCGAGGGCAACGTAAGCCAGGTCCCACTTGGAGGCTTCGATTTCCTTGGAATCTTCTTCCGTCTCGTCGCGCAGCGCGCGGATGTCGTCGTGACGGAACAGTGCGTTGCCGTCGAACGAGACCTTGGCGTCGAGAACGCGCAGATGGCCATTGGTCATGACGATCAGCGGATTGATTTCCAGAAGCGCCATGTCCTTCTCATTGAAGGCCTTATAAAGCACCGGGAACAGCGACTTGGCGTCTTCAACGGCGACGCCTTCGAGGGCGAGAGCAGCCGAGATCTTGGCCAAATCATCTGCCGTGACACCGGTTGCCGGGTCGATGGCGATGGTGTGGATCTTTTCCGGCGTGTCGTGGGCAACGGCTTCGATGTCCATGCCGCCTTCAGTGGAAACCACGAAGGCTACGCGGCCAACAGAACGGTCGACCAGCAGCGAGCAGTAAAGCTCACGGGAGATGTCGGCGCCGTCTTCGATGTAGAGACGGTTGACCTGCTTGCCGGCGTCGCCCGTCTGGGCGGTAACCAGCGTGTTGCCGAGCATGTCCTTGGCGTGAGCCACGACTTCGTCAATCGACTTCGCCAGGCGAACGCCGCCCTTGGCATCGGGCCCAAGTTCCTTGAACTTGCCCTTGCCGCGGCCACCAGCATGGATCTGGCTCTTGACCACGTAAAGCGGGCCCGGGAGCTGCTTGGCGGCAGCGGCCGCTTCATCAGCGGAGAGAATCGCCACGCCTTCAGCGACCGGCGCACCAAAGCCCTTCAGAAGAGCCTTGGCCTGATATTCGTGAATGTTCATCGTCTGGTCCTATCTTTGGCCCTGCAGCGCCGCGCGTTCTGAAAACACACAAAGGACGCTGTAACGCTTGAAATTCTCTGCTTATTTTCCTCCTTAAACCGACCTGGATTTAAGGAATGACGCAGTAGATCGGAAAATCGAATGCACGCAAATGCGGAGGCCGTGACCGACCCCCGCTCTCGACTGCGTGGCAATTACTTCAGGGCAGGAGCGATATTGATGCAGGCTTCGCAGAGACCGGCAACCGCGCCGACCGACTTCTGGAAGGCGGCTTCTTCGTCCTTGTTCAACTCGATCTCGATGACACGCTCGACACCGCCGGCACCGATGACGGTGGGAACGCCGACATACATGTCCTTGACGCCATACTGGCCGGTCAGGTGAGCGGCGCAAGGCAGAACGCGCTTCTTGTCCTTAAGGTAGGATTCCGCCATTTCGATCGCGGAAGCAGCCGGCGCATAGAAGGCCGAACCGGTCTTCAGCAGGCCGACGATTTCAGCACCCCCGTCACGGGTGCGCTGGATGATCTGCTCGAGACGTTCGGCAGTGACCCAGCCCATCTTGACGAGATCGGTCAACGGGATACCGCCGACTGTGGAGTAACGAGCAAGCGGCACCATGGTATCGCCGTGGCCGCCGAGCACGAATGCCGTGACGTCCTGCACGGAGACGTTGAATTCTTCAGCCAAGAACAGACGGAAGCGCGAGCTGTCGAGCACGCCAGCCATGCCCACAACCTTGTTGGCCGGCAGGCCGGAAAACTTCTGCAAAGCCCAGACCATCGCGTCGAGCGGGTTGGTGATGCAGATGACGAAAGCGTTGGGGGCATACTTCTTGATGCCGGCGCCAACCTGTTCCATGACCTTGAGGTTGATGCCGAGCAGGTCGTCGCGGCTCATGCCGGGCTTGCGCGGAACGCCAGCGGTGACGATGCAGACATCTGCACCTTCGATAGCGGCATAGTCGCTCGAGCCGGTCAGCTTGGCATTGAAGCCTTCAACGGGGGAGGACTGCGCGATGTCCAGACCCTTGCCCTGCGGCACACCATCGGCGATGTCGAACAGGACGATGTCGCCGAGTTCCTTGAGGCCGGCCAAATGGGCCAGCGTGCCACCGATCATTCCAGAACCAATAAGTGCGATCTTGTTGCGCGCCATTGAAGTGCTTCCTTTTAGATCCAAAACCAAGGTGGGCCTTCCGGGAAAGAATGACCAGCCTTTGGGCCATTCGCATAGCGCGGCCTGGAAAAAAGCGCAACCGATATTTACAACCTGAGTTTTTTCAATCGTTTAGACTATAAAAATATTACGTAAAGGTAAGATATTCAGTCATCAATTCTTCACATTTGCACATAGCGGGCAGCGTGAGCCTCAAGATATTCGCGGCTGCGCATCTCAAACAGGCGCGATGCGGTACGATCGAACTCGAAACCTTCGGTGCCTTTTCTGACCGTCAGCAATGCTTCCGGCTCGGCGGCAGCGCTCGCATGCACGCGGATGTGATGATCGTAGAGCGCATCGATCAGGATGATAAAACGCTTCGTCTGGTTGCGCTTTTCGGGCCCCAACAGGGGAATGTGATCGATGAAGACAGTATGGAAGCGATCGGCAATGGCCAGAAAATCGGATGCGCCAAGCGGCTGCTCGCACAATTCGTTGAAGGTAAAACGCGCATATTTGCCGACCGCCCTGCGCACGGGGACAACCCGACCCTTCATCTCGATCTCTTCAGGCTTCTCGATACGGCTGGCGGTAATCAATTTCCACGCGCGGTCCATTTCACGATCCGCCGCCGCATTGGCGGGCGCCAGATAGATCGGCAGTTGATCCGCCTTCTCCAGCCGGTAATCGGTGGGCGAATCCAGCGACAGGACCTCGACATACTGCTTGAGCAGGCCGATGAAGGGCAAAAACAAGCTCCGATTGAGCCCGTCTGGATAAAGATTGTCAGGCTCGACATTCGAGGTCGCCACCAAAATGCAGCCACGTGCAAACAGTTCGGTGAACAGCCGCGACAGGATCATCGCATCGGCGATATCAGTGACGGTGAATTCGTCGAAGCAGAGCAATTCGGCCTCATTGGCCAATTGTTCGGCCACCGGCGGCACCGGATCGGCCTGCTTGGTCTCGCCATTCTTCAGCTTCTGGCGATGGGCATGGATGCGATTGTGCACATCGGCCATGAATTCATGGAAATGCGCCCGCCGCTTTTTCTGCACTGGCGCCATGCGGAAAAACAGGTCCATCAGCATAGTCTTGCCACGACCGACGCTACCGTGCACGTAAAGTCCCATGATCCGCGTCTGCGGCGCACGATGCCTAGCAAAGATCCAGCCAAGAGCAGAGGATTTCTTGGCCGGCTTGCGCTCTTTCAACTGCAGAAGGATGCGGTCAAGCTTCGCGGCGACGCCAATCTGCGCCGGGTCCGCCGTCAATTCGCCTGACGCAACCCTGGCCTTCAGATCCTCGCTGACGCTGAGGGTGTAATCGGGCACAGGCTGCATGTCGAACTCCGCAGGCAAGGAAGGGCTACCCATAATTTTCGGGCAGCAAAAGAAAGGGCGGGCGCCGGACCGGCGCCAGCCCCTCGGACAATATTATCAAATCGTCTTAACGGCTGAGGCTGATCGGCTGGCCGCTGCTGGTCGAGCCGTTGAAACGGTTGTCGGCTGTCTTGTAGAGGCTGCCGATCACGTTACCGTCGCGGTCCTTCAACATCAGCTGCTTATTGGTAACTTCCCAGGCGCCCATGGCCGTCAGCGGGCCGACGCAGCCGCGCGTGCCGCCGCGCGAGCCACCACCGAGATTGGTGAGCGTCAGGAACATGTCGCAGCTCGTCTGGCCATTTGCCACCCGCCAGTTGCCGACCATCTGTTCCTTGGTGAAATCGAGGGACCCGCCCGGCGGCGGTGCGTTCGGCGTCAGAGCGGCGCTCTGGTTGGCAGTCGTCGGTGCGGCTGGAAACTGGTTGGCGCCACCAGGCGGCGGCAATTGTCCGGATTGGACTTGCGGAACCGGCTGGGCCTGAAGAGGCGGCAGCGACGAGGACCCGTAATCGCTGGACGTGCGCTGACATCCGGCTAGCGAAAGCACGACCAGAACACCCGTCGCCGCAAATTTCAGTTTCATCCTAACACTCCCGGTTGCTTCTTCGTCGTCAGCCTGGACGCGCTTTCAGCGCTATGCGTTAAACGCCCCAAAGACTGGCCTGTACCAAACGCCCGGAAACTAGCGCCAAAACCGGTTTGAAATCAAGGCGGGCACACATAGAGACGCCGGCAAACGAAGCGATTGCGCCGGACCGGCCGAAATTTTTCTTACAAAACCGCGTGAGCCGCAGGCTGAAACAAGGACGGCCCTGCTGTTATTCTCGTGATAACGCCAAGCCTGCTCCGGATGGTGCAGGCTTGGCGCAGATAGGGTCAGACGCGACGTTCGACCATCATCTTCTTGATTTCGGCAATCGCCTTGGCCGGGTTCAGGCCCTTTGGACAGACCTGCGCGCAGTTCATGATCGTGTGGCAACGATAAAGCCGGAAGGGATCTTCCAGATTGTCGAGCCGCTCGCCCTTGGCTTCGTCGCGGCTGTCGATCAGCCAGCGATAGGCCTGCAGCAGCACGGCCGGACCGAGGTAACGATCGCCATTCCACCAGTAGCTCGGGCACGACGTAGAGCAGCAGGCGCAGAGAATGCACTCGTAGAGACCG
>Ga0308163_10003795_pt1 | contig 12422 bp, 10 predicted proteins | sample PhyTR1_FD_201037 | JGI IMG/M metagenome (GOLD analysis project Ga0308163, IMG submission 201037) | Phyllosphere microbial communities from UC Gill Tract Community Farm, Albany, California, United States - DLSLT.R1 | ecosystem: Host-associated > Plants > Phyllosphere > Unclassified | place: USA... | reverse complement strand
CGGGCCTGAACGGTTTTCAGGTCATGAAGGGCCTCAAGGAAATTGAACAGGGCGGCTACCTGCCCGTCCTGGCATTGACGGCCCAGCCAAGTTTCAAGATTGCCGCACTCGAAGCCGGTGCACGCGATTTCATCAGCAAACCGTTCGACCTGCTCGAAGTGCACAAGCGCATCCATAACATGCTGGAAGTGCGCCTGCTGTACAAGGAGCTGGCGCAGTACTCGAAGGCCCAGCAGGAGCTGGCGCTGCACGACGCGCTCACCGGCCTGCCGAATCGCCGCCTGCTGGAAGACCGGATCGAGACGGCGCTGCAGCACGCCAACCGCACGCACGCCAAGGCCGCGATCATGTATCTCGACCTGGATGGCTTCAAGGCGATCAATGACACCTACGGCCATGCCTATGGTGACGAGATCCTGAAAGCGGTATCTCAGCGTCTGCTGGCCAGTTCGCGCAAGGAAGACACGGTTGCCCGGCTGGGTGGTGACGAATTCATGGTCGTGCTGGGCGATATCCACGGCCTGGTCGATGCGCAGGGGCCGGCTGCCAAGCTGGTCGAATCGCTGTCCGAGCCATTCTTCATCAATGACCTGACGCTGCGCCTGTCGACGTCGATCGGCATCAGCATCTATCCGGACGATGCCGAATCGGTCGATGCGCTGATCAATATTGCCGACTACGCGCTGTACGAAGCCAAGCGCGCAGGCAAGAACCGCTTCTGCTCGCCAGCGGCCAACCGCCAGGCTGCGGCCAAGACCACCGGCGCCCCAATGGCGGCGCCCGTCCCGGAACTGGCAACACCGCATCGCTGAGATCACCCATCTCTGTACCTGACTACCGACCGGGGCGTTCGCATCAGCGATCGCCCCGGTTTGCTTTTGAGGTGCAACCCGCAACCTTGCATGCACCAACAAAAACAGGTCACGGAACCAACGTTCCGTGACCTGCCTGGGTACGCAAAAAATGTGATTAACGCTTTTCGCCTGGCGGGCAATCGCGAATCGTGCTGGTCTCTTCGATCGAGCGCGCGTTCTGGTGATCACGCCCTGCGTCGACCATCTCTGGCGGGACTTCAATGCGGGTGATGCCGGCATCGACCGAGATCGGGTCGCTGGCCGGGAACGTCATTTCGACGGCGTCATCGAGCAGCGTCTGCTCGGCCTTCTCTTTGCTCGACGACGTCTCGCTGCGGGCGAGCGCCTTGATGGCAACAGCGAAGGTAACTGCCTGCAGGCTTGCCAGGTCGCCGATGGTCTTCACGCCCAGCGTATCGGCCAGTGCAGTGGCCTGCTGCTCGCCGATGCCGCGCAGTGCGGACAATGGCGCGTCGGCCAATTCACGGAAAGTCTTGCCGCGGAACTGTTCATTTACGATGGTATCGATATTCATGGTGTGTCCTCTCTTGTGTAACGCCCCCGTCCTCGATGGAACCGGCTTGCTTTCAATATCGCATGGTGGCAACAATACGTATGTGCGGCAGCGAACGTCTTGGCCACACGGTTGATTTATTTGCCAGATTGCACTTCCGTCACAGCCTGCCCGACCTGCGCGCCTCGCCATACAGACGTAAAAAAGCCGGCCCCGGGAAGGCCGGCCGGTACTGCAGCGACGCCTCAGACGGCGGCGAGAATTTCGTCGCGGCGGGCCGCCATTTCGGCGCCCATCGTGTCCAGGTCGAGCTTGAGCTTGCGCACTTTCGGGAACATTTCTTCTTCTTCCTCTTCGACGTGGTGCGACACGTATTCGCCCAGCACCTTCACCTTGGCGTCGTAGTAATCGTCGTCCGGCTCGCCTTCTTGCACCTGGGCGATCAGGTCTTTGGCCGACGCGTGCTCGACGAAGGCTTCGTCCAGCATGTCTTCCATTTCCTTCGACGTTTCACGCAGCGCCGGATAGAAAATTTCTTCTTCGATCGACGTGTGCATGATCAGCGCTTCGCAGATCTCGTTCGCCAGCTTTTTCTTGCTGACGTTGGCACGATCGCCCAGCTCTTCGTACTTGTCGAACATGTCCTTCACTTCGTCATGCTGACTCTTGAGAAGTTCCAGCGCATCCTGCGGGCCGCTCGTCTTTTTGCTCGTTGCTTTGGTCATGGTATTACCCCCGTACTGTTGGTTGAATTATGACTCGTTGGCCACATTGCCAGAGTGCGCCTGCCGCGCCATCCACACTGTTCGCGACCTCACACTCGGCGCGAACAGCACGAACCGCTCTTGCGGTAACCAATGCGCGACGGATAAATGACAATTGTTGTATGATTTGGGAAACATTTAATTGAGACCCTGATGACTGAACCGGTCCCACCGCATCCCGACCCGGAGCTCGAACGCCTGGTCGCGGCGCGCACTGCTGAACTCTCCGACATGGTGTCCTGGCTGGCCAACAGCTGGGACCAGGAGCGTCGCCAGCTTGCGCGCCAGTTGCACGACAGCCTGGGTTCGTCGATGACGGCCCTGACGATGCACCTTGCCCTCCTCACCCAGCGCCTGCCGGCCGAGGACAAGGCGCTGCGTGACCGCGCCGCACAAATGAAACACCTGCTGGGCGGCATCATCGAGACCAACCGCCAGATGCAGCTCGCGCTGTGGAACGACAAGCTCGAATTCCTGGGTTTGCGCACGGCCCTGTCCGAGCTGGTGCCCGAGTTCGGGGCCGCGCACGGCATCAAGGCGCACGCCAGCCTGCCCGAAGAAGACGGCGCCTGGTCGCGCGAGCATGCCGTGCTGCTGCTGCGCTGCGCCGAAGAAGGCTTGCGCAACGCCGCCGCCCACGCACAGGCCACGCGCGTGGACGTGATCCTGGACGACGATGGCGAGATGGCCATGCTGACGGTGCGCGACGATGGCGTTGGCCCGGGCGCCGATGCACTGGGTGCCAGCGACCGCCACGGCCTGCGCCTGCTGCGCGAACGCGCCCGCACGCTGGGCGGCAACCTGATCCTGGTGCGCGCCGAGAACGGCGGCGCCATGCTGCAGATGACGTTGCCGCGCGAATTGCCGGCCTGACAGCCGACAGGCTACGTACCAATGACAACGGCGGCCACTGGCCGCCGTTGTCGTTTGCGTGCTGACGGTTACCCGGTCAGTGCAGCTTGACCAGCGGCGTGCTGCGCCGGATCAGGAAGCGCGCCACGGCCAGCAGGCCGGTGCGGGTGATGCCCATGACAGCGCGGTGGTGCATCAGGTGCAGGCTGGCGTACATCAGGCGCGCAATGCCGCCCTGCACGAACCAGCTCGCGCCGCGCAGTGAACCCATCAGGCTGCCGACACTGGTGTTCTGCCCAACCGACACGAGTGAACCGTAGTCACGGTATTCGTATGGCGCAGTCAATGCGGGCTGCCCCTTGTCCATGCGCAGGAAGGTCGTGACCAGGTAATCGGCCTGCTGGTGCGCCGCCTGCGCGCGTGGCGGCACCGGCAAGCCGTTGCCGTCGATGCACACGGCGCAGTCGCCGAGCGACCAGATCGCCTTGGCGCCCTTGACGCGCAGGTGCGAATCGACATCCAGGCCACCGCCGCGGGCGGTCTGCAGGCCAAGCTTGCCGAGCATCTCGGGCGCGCGGATACCCGCTGCCCACACACACAGGTCGGCCGGATACACATTGCCATTCGCGTCGAGCACCTTGTCGTTCTCGATGGCCGTGACGCGGCAATCGCTGACCACGCGGATGCCGCGCTTGTTCAGCAGGCCCAGCGCGGCATTCGAGACGCGCTCGGGGAGCGGCGCCAGGATACGCGGGGCGCCTTCGAGGATCGTGATGCGCACGTCGCGCTTGACGTCCATGCGCGCAAAACCGTAGCGGGCATACGCGCCCGACGCTTCGCGCAGTTCTGCGGCCAGCTCGACGCCGGTTGCGCCACCACCGATGATGACCACGTCCAGGCCCGTTTCGCGGCCCTCTTCGCGCTGCTGCTCGACCGCGAGCATCAGGCGCAGCATGCGCAGGCGGAAGCGTTCGGCGTCTTCGGTCGCATTCAGCGAAATCGAGTGCTCCTGCGCGCCCGGCACGCCGAAATAGTTCGAGGTGCTGCCGATCGCAATCACCAGCGACGAGTACGCCAAGCGACGGGCCGGCAGCACTTCGTCGTGTTCGGTGGCGGAATACACAGCCCCGATCTCGATCGCCTGGCCGGCCTCGTCCAGCCCGGTCATCGGACCGAGCACGAAATTGAATCCATTGTCGTGCGCGAGCATCGCGTACGACAGACCTTCCTGGTGGATGTCCAGGGTGCCCGCCGCGACTTCATGCAGCGACGGTTTCCAGATATGGTACAGGCGGCTGTCGACCAGCGTCACCTTCGTCGGGCCGAGTTTACGGCCCAGTTTGCATGCCAGCTCCAGACCGCCAGCGCCGCCACCCACGATCACGATATCGCTACGCAAGCTTGCCTCCTTCTTGATGCCCCGTCCGGCAACAACGCCGGGCTGATGGCCATCTGAGATTTTACTACGGCAACGTCGCGCGCGCTGACCTGTCCCTACATGTGACGAAAGAGCGTCATGAACGGCTGACTGACTGTCAGCGTCTCGGGCCGGTTACGCAGCCGGATGATCCCCTTGCCACTCTCGTCGCGCGTGACGCCCGCGACGGCGCGCAGGTTGACGATCGTCGAGCGGTGCACCTGCCGGAACATGGCCGGGTCAAGTACCTCGAGCAGGTCGCGGATAGGCTTGCGCAGCAGTGACTCGCCCTCGGCCGTCATGACCACCGTGTACTTCGAATCGGACTGGAAATACGCAACATCATCGACCAGGATCAGGCGCGTTTCGACGCCGCGGCTGGCCGTCAGCCAGACCAGCGGCTGGGCGCGCGGCGCCGGCGGCGCGACCGTCTGCAAGCGCGCCAGCAGCGCGGCCAGCTGTGTCGTATCCGCCACACCGCGCGCCAGCCGCTCGCGCAGCCGGCCCACGGTCGCAGCCAAGCGCTCGCGCCCGATGGGCTTGAGCAGGTAGTCGACGGCGCCGCGGTCGAACGCCTCCAGCGCGTACTGGTCGTAGGCGGTCACGAACACGATCTCGGTGCGCAGGCCGGCCGCCAGCACGCTCGAGGCCACCTCCAGCCCGGACAGGCCTGGCATGCGGATGTCGAGGAACGCGACCTCCGGCTGGTGGGTGACGATCGCGTCGAGCGCGCTGCCGCCATCGTCGCAGGCGGCCACGATCTGCAGGCCCGGCCACACGTCACCCAGTTGCTTGATCAATTCTTCCTGCAGCAGGAGTTCGTCTTCGGCAATCACGCAGCGGGTCATGGCTGTACCCCGGAGCGGACACCCGCGCCCTGCAGCGCCAGCGGCACCGTGATCGTGGCAGCCACGCCGCTCGGGAAGTTGGCGACGATCGCAAAGCTCGCCATGCTGCCGTAGCCAAGGCGCAGGCGCTCGCGCACATTGCGCAGGCCGATGCCCGTGCCGGCGGTTTCGAGCGAGAAACCGCGACCGTCGTCGGCCACCGTCACGGCCGCCGCATTGTCGATCGCACGCACCAGGATCCAGACGGTGCCCCCGCCCGGCTTTGGTTCCAGTCCGTGCTTGATCGCATTTTCGACCAGCGTCTGCAGCATCATCGGCGGAAACACGAGCCGGCGCAGTTCGTCCGGCACGTCGACCTGCAGGGCCAGGCGCGGCCCCATCCGGATGGCCAGGATATCGAGGTAGGCGCGCGCCCGTTCCAGCTCTTCGCCCAGCGTCGATGGCGCATCCTCGGTGCGTGGCAGCGAATGACGCAGGTACTGGATCAGGTTGCCGAGCATGGCGTCGGCGCGCGCCGGATCGGTGCGCGTGAGCACCTGGGCGCTGGCCAGCGTGTTGTACAAAAAGTGCGGCTCGACCTGGGCGTGGAGCAGGTTCAGGCGCGCCACCGTCAATTCCTTCTCGGTCGCGGTCTCGCGCACGGCCTGCGTTTCAAGGCGGCGCCGTTCGGCAATGCGGCGCGTGATGGCGCGCACGATGGCGTCGGCATTTTCCAGGTTGCTGCCCTGGTCGACCAGGAACCAGTCGATCCAGGCCGGGTCTTCCGGCTCGCAGATCAGCGTTACGCTGCCGGCCGCGTCGCCATTGGGCGTGATCGTCGCGCGGATCTGGTTGCGCCAGGTCGACAGGCGGGCCAGCGCCGCCCCGGCCGACGCATTGCCGCCATACAGGTCGGTGCGCTCGACCTTGGCCCGCACCTGCAGGCTGTCGCGGGCACTGTCGACGGCGGTCACGCCCGGCAGTTCGCGGATCGCCGCGTCGATCATGTCGAAGGCTTCGCCGGCTTCGAACGGGATCTCGATCTGGCGCCGCTGGCGGTTTGCCAGCGTGGCCGCGTTCACGGTGCCGGCCACCAGGCGCACGCGGCGCGTGTGCGAGAACGCGATCAGGAGTACCCAGCCGGCCAGCGCAAACCCGAACAGCGCGACATACCCCTCGATGTTCAGATCGATATCGTGCAGGACGGTTTCGCTGATGAAGATGCTCAGCGCCAGGTACACCGCGCTCCAGGCAACGACCAGGCGGCCATGGTGGAAGAAACTCGACATCATGATGGGTCTTTCAGGTGTTGAAGAATGTCGCCAGCATAGGCAGGCCATGGGTCGAAAAACAGCATTATGCGACGAAGCCGCGGTTGGGCCGACGAAACCGGCCCCCGCGGCGTCAACCCCGCCAGCAACGCATTCTTACCTGCGCCGGATGAAATGTGGGCCCCCATGCGCCCGAGGGCAGGTTTCGCTGTCCTTCGCCTTCCCGCGCACCTATACTGCACTGTATTTACACGGCAGAGTGAATGGCTGCCGGGCTGTCATGACCTGATTCACAGAATGTTTTCTTCGATCGCTTGCACAGATTGGGTGACATGACTGACCAGACGAACGACACGCACACGTACCTGGTATCGGTACTGATCCCGGCGAAGGACGAGGCCGGCAATATCGGGCATCTGGTGGACGAACTCCATCACGCCCTCACCGGCCATTTCGCCTACGAAGTCGTGCTGGTGGACGATGGCAGCCGCGACGCGACCGGCATCGTATTCCTGCAGCAGTGCCAGCAATGGGGTATGCCGGCGCGGCTGATCCGCCACGCGCACAGTGCCGGTCAAAGCACTGCCCTCTGGACCGCGGCGCGGCATGCCAGCGGGCGTTTCATCGTCACGATCGACGGCGACGGCCAGAATGACCCGGCCGACATCCCGGCGCTGGTGGCACAGGCACTGACCCTGAGCGAGACACAGCGGCATTTCTGCATTGCCGGCTTTCGCAGGAACCGGCGCGATACACGCTGGAAGAAACTCCAGTCGCGCATCGCCAATGCGGTGCGCCGCCGGATCCTCGACGACGGCGTGCCCGATACCGGCTGCGGCCTCAAGCTGGTGCCGCGCGCCACCTGGCTGTGCCTGCCGTATTTCGACCACATGCACCGGTTCGTGCCGGCACTGGTCAAGCGCCTGGGCGGCGTGATTGCCGTCGTGCCGGTACACCATCGCCCCCGTGTTGCCGGCGTCTCGAAATACACGGCCTGGAACCGGCTGTGGGTGGGTATCGTCGACATGTGGGGGGTCAGTTGGCTCATCCGCCGCACCAGGCTGCCGCTGATCGAGCGCCTGGACGTCCGGCAGTGACAGGCACACTGCGCTTGCTCATCAAGCCGCTGCTGCTGAGCGGCGTGCTGACGCTGGGCTTCGTGTCGCTGCACTGGCAGTGGTGGGGCGCGTTTAACGAACTGGACCTGCTGGAGAACCTGTTCCGGCAGCACCGGGCGATTGCCTGGCCCGTGTTCGCGCTCATCGGCATCGTCTACACCGCGCTGGGCGGCCCGCGCCAGGTACTGGCCTTCACCTGCGGCTGGCTGATGGGTGGCGTGCCGGGCGCAGTGCTGAGCACCCTGCTGACCGGCTGCGGCGCGATGCTGGCGATCTATTGCGTGCGCCACATCGGTACGAGCTGGATTCAGGCGCGCTATGGCGAGCGGGTCGCGCTCATCGGCCGGCTGCTGGCCCAGGACACGTGGCTGTGGATCTGCACCGTGCGCCTGATGCCGGTCGGCAGCAACCTGGCAACCAATATCGCCGTCGGGCTGACCAGGCTGAGCACACCGGCGGTGTTCTGGGGCAGCCTGCTGGGCTACCTGCCGTAAATGCTGCTGTTCAGCTTTGCCGGCGCCGGCCTGGCCTTGCACGACGAGCAGCAACTCTGGCTCAGCCTGCTGACACTGGCGCTGTCCACGCTGCTTGTACTCTATCTCTATCACCACGGGTTCAAGCAGCGGCTGCAGGCGCTCCGGAGACACACGCATGCAACGTCCGCCTCCCCCCGACCTTAGCCGGGAGGCCAGCTGGTGGCCGTGGATCGTTGCGCTGACGTTCGTTGCGCTGTTCGCCGGCATCGGGCTGCGCGACCCCTGGCCAGCGGACGAGCCGCGCTTTGCCCAGGTCGCCCGCGAAATGGTGGAATCGGGCCAGTGGCTGTTCCCGACGCGTGGCGGCGAATTCTATCCGGACAAGCCGCCGGTCTTCATGTGGCTGATTGCCCTTTGCTACCAGTTGAGCGGACAACTGAAGATCGCTTTCCTGCTGCCCAGTGCGCTGGCCGGACTGGGTACGCTGTGGCTGGTATTCGACCTGGGGCGCCGCCTGTGGGGAGAAGACGTCGCACGCTCGGCCGTGCTGGCCCTCGTGTTCACGCCGCAATTCCTGCTGCAGGCCAAGGGCGCGCAAATCGATGCAGTGGTCTGCTTCTGGATCACTCTAGGCTGCTACGGACTGGTGCGCCACTTTGTGCTTGGCCCCGCCTGGGGCTGGTATGCCGCCGCCTGGGTGGCGATGGCGCTGGGCATCATGACCAAGGGCGTCGGGTTTCTTCCGGTGCTGATGCTGATACCGCTGGCCCTCTGGCGCCAGCCGGCCAACCTGTCGGGTCAGGCCGTGTGGCGCATGCGCGCATGGTGGGGGCCGGCCCTGATGCTGGGCACGCTTGCGCTGTGGCTGGCGCCGATGTGGCTGACGGTCGAGCGCGTGCACAGCCCGGAACTGCTGGCCTACCGCGACAACATCCTGTTCCGGCAAACCGCTGAAAGCTATGCCAGCGCCTGGCACCACATCAAGCCCTGGCACTACTACCTGACCATTGCGCTGCCGGGCATGTGGTTTCCACTGGTCGTGCTGTTCGTGCTGCAACTGCGCAGTGTCCGGCACGTGTGGGCCTCGAGCGCGGTGCTGCGCATCCTGCTGAGCTGGGTTGCGCTCGTGCTGCTGTTCTTTTCGCTGAGTCCCGGCAAGCGCGAAGTCTACATCCTGCCGGCGCTGCCGATGTTTGCCCTGGGGCTGGCCTTTGTCTGGGAACAGGCGCCAGCAACAACCCGCCGCGTCGCGTCGCGGCTGTTGCGCGCAGCGCTCGTACTGATGGGCCTGCTGCTGGCGGTGCTGGCAGCCGTCGCACTGCTGGCGCCGGACCGGTTGCCATCGCGCGCGGACGATGTCGCCGACGCCGTCGTGGCACTGGCGCCGGGTTTGCTGCTGCTGGGACTGGCGCTGGCCGGCATCGTCGTGCTGCTGCGCAGACGCGCGTTGTTCGGGCAGCTCGCCCTGGCCAGTGTGCTGGCCTGGCTGTTCGCCGGCTTCTGGCTGTGGCCGGCCCTGAACCCGCATCGCACGCCTCGCGCCGTCATGCAACAGCTCGAACGCAGCGTCAGGCCCGACACGCAGGTCGGCCTGCTCGAGTTCAAGGAACAGTTCCTGTTGTTTGCCGAACGACCGCTGGTCCATTTCAGCTATCTGGCGCCACTGGCCCTGCAGGAACGGCGCGCCTGGCACTGGATGCGGGCCGATCCGGCGCGCGTGCTGCTGCTTCCCGCTCACCTGGCGCTGCAGTGCTTCGACCAGACGCGGCAACGCGCCCTGGGCGAAGCCCACCGGCGCGACTGGGTCCTGCTCGATGCAACAGCGGCGCGTGCGCGCTGCGACGGGCCGGCCGACGGCGCACCCTACCACTACGTTCCACTGAAAAAAGATATCCTCGACTGACGCGGGTCGGGGACGGCCCAATGACGCGCCAGCGCACTTGCGTCGGGCGTATGATGGGTGTTCGCCCTATGGAGGTTCCATCATGCAACCACGCACCATTTCCGCCGCTGTGCTGACACTGGCCTGCCTGTTGCTCGGCGGTTGCCGCGAACACAATGCACCGGCCCAGCCGATCGCGCATCCATCTGCAACCGCAGCCACCACAACAGCATTGTCCTGACCCTGCAGCGCCGGGCGTTCCACCCTGCCCGGGCTGCGTCATGATCGCCATGCCGGCCCCGGCAGGTTAAACTGCGGCCTGTCCCTATTTGTCGCAAGGTTTCCTGCCCATGTCGTTTGCTTCCCTCGGCCTGATCGAGCCGATCGTCCGCACCCTGGACGCCCTCGCCTACCACACGCCCACCGCTGTCCAGGAACAGGCCATTCCAGCCATCCTGGCTGGCAACGACGTGATGGCCGCCGCCCAGACTGGTACCGGCAAGACTGCCGGCTTCACGCTGCCGATCCTGCAGCGCCTCGTCATGGGCGGCAAGGTCGGCAACAACGCGGCGCGCGCGCTGATCCTGGTGCCCACGCGCGAACTCGCCGAGCAGGTGCACGAAAGCGTGCGCACCTACGGCGCCGACCTGCCGCTGCGCTCGATGGTGGCGTATGGCGGCGTGAGCATCAATCCGCAGATGATGACGCTGCGCAAGGGCGTGGACGTGCTGGTGGCCACGCCCGGCCGCCTGCTCGACCTGCACCGGCAGAACGCGGTGCACTTCAACGAAGTGAAAACGCTGGTGCTGGACGAGGCCGACCGCATGCTCGACCTGGGCTTTGCGCGCGAGCTCGACAACATCCTGAAATTGCTGCCGAAGAAGCGCCAGACGCTGCTGTTTTCGGCAACGTTCTCGGACCCGATCCGGGCGCTGTCGAACCAGATGCTGCGCGAACCGGTGCGCATCGAGGCCACACCGCGCAACACGACGGTCGCCGCGATCCGCCAGTGGGTGATCCCGGTCGACAAGAAGCGCAAGGCCGCGCTGTTCGTGCACCTGCTCGAACGGCGCGACTGGACGCAGGTGCTGGCCTTCGCCCGTACCCGCAAGGGTGTCGATGAACTGGTCGGCCTGCTGGAATCGAAGGGCATCCCGGTGGACTCGATCCACGGCGACAAGCCGCAGCCCGCGCGCCTGCGCGCGCTCGACCGGTTCAAGGCCGGCGAGGTGCGCGTGCTGATCGCCACCGACGTGGCCGCGCGCGGGATCGACATTGACGACCTGCCCGCCGTGATCAATGTGGATCTGCCGATCGTCGCCGAGGATTACGTGCACCGCACGGGCCGTACGGGCCGCAAGGGCGCCAGCGGTGAAGCGGTCTCGCTGGTGTGCGCCGACGAGGTGGAGCAACTGGCGGCCATTGAAGTGCTCACGCGCCAGACGCTCGAACGCGTGGAAGAGCCGGGCTATGCGCCGGAGCATCGGGTGCCGGTCACCGATGCGAAGGGCCAGATCGTCAAGAAGCCGAAAAAACCGAAGAAGCCCAAGGGCAATGCGCCGGTGGTCAGCGAGGACGTGCGCTTCCGGCGTTAAGCGCACCTGACGATACTGTTCGACATACTGTCAACAGATGAGCGCACTGGACGCCGCCGAAGCTGGCTGATAGCCGCTAGCCGCGCGTACCGGCCTGGCGCAGGCGGGCGCGTACCTGCTGCGCAAGCGCCTCATCCACGCCGTCCTCGAAGGCGCGCGCCAGCTGCTCCAGCCATCGAGTCTTGCCTTGTTTCGCCCAGCGTTCCAGCAGGCTTCGGGCATATGCGGTGTCGCGCGGACCGCCGCGGCCTGTGGCGCGCAGCACGGCCAGCCGGATATTGGCTTCCTCAATGTCCGGCGCCAGCGCATACAGCGCGCGCGCCCTGGCCGCATCCCGTTCGCGGCCAAGGCCGTCCTCGAACATCAGCCCAAGCCAGTAGAAGCTGGCCACCGAACCGTCCGCGCCGGATTTTTCGAACAGGGAGTAGGCGCGCGCGTAGTCGCGCGCCACGCCGCTGCCCTCGAAATACATGATGCCAAGACGCAGGATGCCGATGGCGTCACCCCCGTCGGCCGCGGCGGTCATCCAGCGCACGGCCGCCTCCATATCCCTGGGCACGCCCTCGCCGTTCTGCAAGAGAGTGGCGACCTGGGTCATCGCGTCGACGTCACCCTTTTGCGCCGCCTTCAGGTACCACTTGTAGGCCTCGGCCGGATCGGCCTTCACCCCGCGCCCGTGCTTGTACTGCTGGCCCAGATTGTAGAATGCGATCGGGTCGTCCAGCTGCGCGGATTTCAGGTACCAGCCATGCGCCTGCGCCGGGTCGCGCGCCACTGTCTTCGCGCTTTCCAGCATGTAGCCGTACTTGGTCATCCCCATGACGTAGCCCTGCTCCGCCGACTTGCGATACC
>Ga0308163_10003794_pt1 | contig 12424 bp, 8 predicted proteins | sample PhyTR1_FD_201037 | JGI IMG/M metagenome (GOLD analysis project Ga0308163, IMG submission 201037) | Phyllosphere microbial communities from UC Gill Tract Community Farm, Albany, California, United States - DLSLT.R1 | ecosystem: Host-associated > Plants > Phyllosphere > Unclassified | place: USA... | reverse complement strand
GGCCCGTGGGAAGAACGAGACTGTCCGGACTGCGGGCGTTATCGCATCTCGGACGAGCTGATTCTTGCATTGATGGACCAGGGGCAGATTTTCGACATCGCCGGTACCCGAGCCTGGCTGGACACTGCGCGCAAGGAGACAGGGGTACCAGTGATTGAGATCCACGAGGCGTTGCTGGTGAGATAAGTGTTGAGCAGCGTACCTAAATGTCTTTTCATCCTGCAGCTAAACAGGGCGGATAGTCACGACTCGATCAACTCCCTTACCCGCGCCGTCAACGTGTCTATCGCAAACGGTTTGGTCAACACCTGCATGCCCGGACCGAGGCTGTTGTCGCCGATGATGGTGCTTTCGGCATAGCCGGTGATGAAGAGGGTTTTCAGCGTAGGCCGCATTTCCCGGCCCGCGTCGGCCATCTGGCGACCGTTCATCCCGCCGGGCAGGCCCACATCGGTGATCAACAGATCGATATGCACATCAGAGCGCAGGATCTTGAGGCCGGTAATACTGTCACTCGCTTCGATCAGGCTGTAGTCGAGGCCGCCCAGCACATCCATCAACAGTGTGCGCACGCTGGGTTCATCGTCCACGATCAGGATGGTCTCGCCGCGCTCGGCCGGGATCGCGCAGGCACTGCCCAGTTCGGGCGCGGCCTCAATGGCGTGCCCTTGGTAGCGCGGCAGGTAGAGGCTGATGGCAGTGCCGCGCCCGACGTGCGACGCAATCCGTGCCTGCCCGCCGGATTGCTTGGCGAACCCATAGATCATCGACAGCCCCAGCCCGGTACCCTGGCCGATGGGCTTGGTGGTAAAGAACGGATCGAACGCCTTGGCCATGACCTCGGGCGTCATGCCGGTGCCGGTGTCGCTGACGGTCAGCGTCAGGTATTCCCCTGGCGTCAAGTCATGGGCGCTGGCGGTTGCGGCATCGACCCACACAGGGGCCGTCTCGATGGTGATACGCCCACCGTGGGGCATGGCATCCCGAGCGTTTATGCACAGGTTCAACAAGGCGTTTTCCAGTTGGCTGGCGTCGACCAGTGTCAGCCATACACCGCTGACACCGAGGGTTTCGACCGTGATGCTGGGCCCCACCGTGCGTTGGATAAGCTCGCCCATGCCGTCCACCAGCACGTTCACATCGGTTGGTCGTGGGTCCAGGGTCTGGCGGCGCGAGAACGCCAGCAAACGGTGGGTCAACGCCGCCGCACGCTTGGCGGCGCCTTGCGCGGTGGTGATGTACTTGTCGACTTCCTGCCAGCGCCCTTGTGCAATGCGCAGCGCGGTCAGTTCCAACGCGCCGGAGATGCCTGCCAGCAGGTTGTTGAAGTCATGGGCGAGACCGCCGGTCAATTGGCCGACCGCTTCCATTTTCTGCGACTGACGCAGTTTTTCTTCGGCCTGGATCAGCTCGACGGTGCGCTCGGCCACGCGTTGTTCGAGGGTTTCATTCAGGGCGCGCAGTGCGGCAGTCGCACGGTCGCGCTCGGCCTCGACAGAGCGGCGACTCTCCACGTCGATGACCACGCCGGGCAGCGTCAATGGGGTGCCATCTTCGGCGAGGTCAACCCGCCCATTGGCCTCGATCCAATAATATTGACCGTCATTGCGACGCACGCGGTACTGGTGCGCATAGGCGCCACCACGGGCAATCGCCGCATGGATCGCAGTGGTCAGCCCGGCCTGGTCTTCGGGGTGCACCGACTTCATCACTTGCGCCAGGCTCAGGCCCTCATGGCCCCACGCCGGGTCTACGCCAAAGGCGCGGGCGAAGGCTTCGTCGATGCTGAAGCGGTCGCTGGGAATGTCCCAGTGCCAGGTGCCAATGATCGCGCCGGCAGCCAGCGCCAGTTGCACGCGCTCCACGTTTTGCCGTGCCACGGCCTCGCTGATGCGCAGGCGCTCCTCGGCGTTACGGCGTTCGGTGACATCGCTGAAGATGATCGCGATCTGCCGGTCACTGGGATCGCCGACGCGCACGGCGCGTACATCGAACCAACGCTTGAAGGCTTCGGCGTAGTTTTCGAAGGTCGCCGGTTCACCGGTCTTCGCTACGTGCCCGTAGGTGTCGAACCAGAATTGCTCCAGGTCTGGGGCGAACTCGGTGACCCACTTGCCGCGCAGGTCGACCCCGGCCTGGTGCTCGAAGGCCGGGTTGGCTTCGACGAACAGGTAGTCAATCGGTTGGTCATCGGCGTCGAACTTGACCTTGACGATGGCAAATGCCGATTCGACAGTCTCCAGGATCGTGCGAAAGCGTTCCTCACTCTGGCGCAGTGCGGTGTGCTCAATACGCATGCTGGACAGGTCGAGCATCGCCTGGCGATAGCCCGCCTGCGTTTCTTCCATACAGCGCTGCGCCGCGCCAATGCCCACAGCGCCTGACAACGGGTCAATGCCTGCGCCTTCCAGCAGGGCACGCAAATGCAGGACTTGCGCCTCCAGTTCTGCACGAGTCAGGTTTTTCACTGCAGCTTCCATAGACGAGTTAGAGGAGTGACCAAGCCGCCGTATGACCGACGCCCCTGTCACAGGGTTCAATTGTTGCGGCGCACGACATCCCGACAAGTAAAGTCGGGGTTTGGGTGGCTGGCTACTCTTTCAGATGGACAGCGCGCGGGCGTGCATCATCGGTCATTGCACAGCGCTTGGCTGGACCTCGAACCTAGCGTGCTGCGCCGGATGCGCATCAGGTCCTGATACGCCTCGGTGCGTTTCGTGTCCGCTACCCGTTTTGCCTCGGTGAAACGCAGCCATGCGTCGGCATTCGCCAGGCTGGTGCCAATGATGTCGTAGGCGTCTTTTTCCAATCGATCCGCTTCGTAGAACAGTTCGGCGTTTCTGGCGAGTTCGTCCGGGGCGAAGGGTGTCGATGCTTCACGGGTGTTCGCGGCCATGGCCTTTACCTCAAGGTCGTCGTAGGCGAGCGATGTGAAGGGCGCCGAGGGGCCGGGTTCGTAGCTCGCACAAGGACTGACACGAGCCGTTCTCGTGTCTGGGGGTCCTGCTTTATGGATAGGTAAAAGCGCACAATCGTTCAAGTTAGTGCAGGTTTGAGGTCGTTAAGCCTGCGGGGTGTTCAAGGGGCGAGCAGGGCGCACAGGGAATGTACGGCGATGTACATTCCCTGTGCGGTGCACACGTTGCGGTGTAGAGTGGCCTGTAATTCCCCGCCAAAGGTAACCCCCGGATGTCGCAAACTGTAAAACCGCGAGGCAAGGCCCAGGATTCGGGCTGGCGAGGCTCAGTCGACGTATGGCTGGACGCCGCTTACGCCGCGTTGAAAGAGTCCGGCATCGACGCTGTGCGTGTCATGCCGCTGGCCAAGCAATTGGGCTTGTCACGTACCAGCTTCTATTGGTTCTATGAAGACCGCGAGCAATTGCTTGCCGCCTTGCTGGCCCGTTGGCGCGACAAGAACACCGGCAACCTGGTGCACCAGTGCGAGCGCTACGCCGAGAGCATTTCCGAAGCCATTCTCAACGTATTCGAATGCTGGCTGAACCCGGAGCTGTTCGACTCGCAATTCGAATTCGCCGTACGCAGTTGGGCCATGCAATCGGCGGACGTCAGCGCGGAAATCGCCTTGGCCGATGACACCCGCATCAATGCCTTGGCCGGCATGTTCCGGCGCTTCGGCTACGATGACGAAGCCGCCGATGTGCGCGCCAGGACCATCTACCTCACCCAGATCGGCTACATCTCGATGAAAACAACCGAGGATGTGATCGTGCGTTTCCGGCGTATTCCCCAGTATGTGAGCGTGTTCACCGGTAAAGCGCTGAAGCGGCGCGAACTGGACCGCTTCTACGGGGCGTTCGGCTACGCCGAAACCACGCCGGGTGTATTTGTACCCTTGGCCGACACCTTTGAAGAGCCGATAACGAGCACTGAGTAAGCAAGGACGCGATCTGCCTCAAATATGGGAGCTGCTTTTTTGGCTGAAGCGGGCCACATCCAGGCTCCCACAGGGATCTGCTTTGCCGGTGGGATGTGAGCCACGACGACGCTCAACGGTGGGCGCTGTCGAGCCCCAGCGAGGCGGCGAAGGCGGCGGCACTGTTGGCCTTTCCGTCGCCTGTCCCATCGCTATCGCCGCCTCGCTAAAGCTCACCAGCTCTCAGTGTTCTTCTACAGGTCCTTGACCAACCGCAACGCATCGTAGATCGCTGCATGGGTGTTGCGTGCGGCCACCGCGTCGCCGATCCGGAACAGTTGGAAGCGACCCTGCGGGTTGGTCACGATGTTTTGCGCGTTACCGGCAATCAGATCGTGCTGCTCGACCGCGCCCCCGTTGCTGGAATGCCCACGCAGATCGAAGTACAGGTCGTCCAGGGGAATCGTGCCGTGGTTGACCACAACCTGGTCGACCACCCGCTGCTTGTGCACCTTGCCGTAGTCACTGCCAAAGTGGGCGAGCAGCCGACCGTCGCGTTTCTCCACCGAGTCGACCCGATACGTCACGGTGAAGGTCACGTCCAGGTCCTGCAGGCTGCGCATGTAAGGCACCAGGTTCATGGCCATGACCTCGGGCGCGAACGCGCGGTCTGGAGTGACGATTTCGAGCGTGGCGCCACTCCGTGCAATCACCTCGGCCGCTTGCAGGGCGGCATGGTCGCCCGCATCGTCGAATATCAGCACGTGGCGCCCCGGTTTGACGTCGCCGGAAATGATGTCCCACGTCGAGACCACCAGCTCATTGCCCTGGGTGAGTACCTCGGTGTGCGGCATGCCGCCGGTGGCGACGATCACCACATCCGGCTCATGGGCCAGCACCGTCTGGGCTTCGGCCCAGGTGTTGAAGTGGAACCGGACGCCGAGGCGTTCACACTGGGCCATACGCCAATCGATGATGCCGATCATCTCGCGACGCCGCTCGCTCAGCGCCGTCAGGCGGATCTGGCCGCCGGGCCGGTCCGCTGCTTCCAGCACGGTGACGTCGTGACCGCGCTCACCGGCGACGCGCGCTGCTTCCAGCCCGGCCGGGCCCGTGCCGATAATCAGCACTTTGCGCGTGTGCGCGGCCTTGGGAATGTCGTGGGGCATGCTGGTCTCGCGGCCAGTCGCTGGGTTGTGGATGCAATAAGCCGCGCCGCCCTGGTAGATGCGATCCAGGCAGTAATTGGCACCGACGCAGGGGCGAATGTCCTCCTCGCGCCGCTCGATGATCTTGCGCACGATATGCGGGTCGGTCATATGGGCGCGGGTCATGCCGACCATGTCCACCTTGCCCGAGGCGATGGCGTAGCGCGCGGTGGCAACGTCCGGGATTTTCGCCGCATGGAAAGTGGGGAAGCCGGTAGATGCACGAATCTCGCCGGCGAAATCCAGGTGCGGTGAATTACGCATGCCCTGGATCGGAATCACATCGGTGAGGCCTGCATCCGTATCGATATGCCCACGCACCACGTTGAGGAAATCTACCAGCCCGCTGTCCTTGAGCATGTGCGACACCTGCAGGCCCTCGTCGGCGTTGAACCCGCCCGGTAACGCCTCGTCACCGGTGTAGCGCACGCCCAGCAGGAAGTCTTCACCGACCCGCTGGCGAATGCCGCGCAGGATATCGAAGGTAAACCGCATGCGGTTTTCCAGTGAACCGCCGTACGGGCCGTCGAGGTCATTGGTCAGCGGCGACCAGAACTGGTCCATCAAATGCCCGTAGGCTTGCAGCTCCAGACCATCCAGGCCGGCCGCCTGCATGCGCTCGGCGGCGTCGATATAGTCCTTGATGATTCGCTCGATGTCCCAGTCTTCCATCTTCTTCGGGAAAGAGCGGTGTGAGGCTTCGCGACGGTGCGACGGCGAGACCACCGGCAACCAATCCGCCTTGTCCCAGCGCGTGCGACGGCCCAGGTGTGTCAGCTGGATCATCACGGCCGCGCCATGTTCGTGGCACTCATCCGTCAGGTCCTTCAACCAACCGACCACTTCGTCTTTATACGCCAGCACGTTGTTGAACACGGGCGGGCTGTCACGCGACACCGCAGCAGAACCGGCTGTCATGGTCAGCGCCACCCCGGCCTTGGCGCGTTCGACATGGTAGGCGCGATACAACGCCTGCGGCATGCCGTCCACCGGGTAGGCCGGTTCGTGGGCGGTGGTCATGATCCGATTGCGCAGGGTCAGGTGCTTGATCTTGTAAGGCTGCAGCAGGGGATCGCTGGACATCAGGGGGTGCTCCGTCGTGGGCAACATCAGGCTTGGCGATCTGAAATTAGGATAAATGTACATAGGTGTCAATAATTGACGACATGCATGTACATTTTTATTGCGACAGCCTGAAGTCGTCGCTAAGATCGCCTTCACCCCCTAGGAGGACGCCTGATGAATGCTCATGTGCGCTATCGGAAAAAAGCCTGTGCCTACCTGCTCGGCCTCGCGCTGGGTGCCAGTGCTGCACTGACCCATGCGGAGGAAAAACCACCGGTACGCATCGGTTGGGTGAACTGGTCCGACACGGAAATCACCGTCAAGCTCGCCAGTACCGCCTTGCAGGAACACCTCAAGCAACCGGTCAAACTGGTGATGGCCGACATCGGTATTCAGTTCCAGGCGCTGGCCAACGGCAACATCGACCTGATCCCGATGGTCTGGCTGCCCAGTACCCACAAGGCGTTCTACGACAAGTACAAGGACCGCCTGGAAGACCTCGGCGTGCTGTATGAGGGGCGCATCGGCATGGCCGTGCCCACCTCGGTGCCGGTCGCGGAAGTGGCCAGTGTGGAAGACCTGAACAAGCCCGGCATCCGCGAGAAGTTCGACGGCAAGATCTTTACGTCCGAAGTCGGCAACGGCCAGTACAAGCTCACCGTCAAGGCGATGGAAGACTACGCGTTGACGGGTTACAAGCTGGTGGGGTCCTCGGAGAGCGGCATGCTCAATGAGCTGGACCGTAACCTGAAGCGCAACAAGTGGTCACTGATCAACGCCTGGAGCCCGCACTGGATGTTCTCCAAATGGTCGCTGCGCTACCTGGATGACCCCAAGCAGATCTTCGGCGGCGCCGAGCAGATCCACGCCATGGCCCGCAAAGGCTTCAGCCAGGAGCATCCTGAAGTGGCGTACTTCTTTGCGCATTTCTCTATCCCCCAGGCCGACCTGGAAGCGCTGATGATGCAGGCGCGGGAGAGCACGGCGGACAAGGCGGTGGCCGCGTATTACGCAGCCAACAAGGCGCGGTTTGAAGGGATGTTCAATGCGGGGCTCGTCGCCCGATAAGCACAGGCGTGCACATTCAGGGACACCGTGGAAGGATTGTCGCGGTGAGCGGGGCTAGCCCGCTCACCACAGGTTCGTTTCGCTTCAGCGCATGTGCAAGATAATCGGGCTGCTGCTTGCCGGGTCGGTATGCCCGCGCAATTTGCCTACCGCCTTCGCGTCCACCGCACCGCCATTATTGCCCCAGGTGCCGCGCACGTAACTCAGCACTTCAGCGATCTCCTGGTCGGACAATTGCTCACGAAACGCTGGCATGCGGTAGGCGTCGGGTACGCCTGCCGCCACCACGCGCTGCGAGCCGTTGAGGGTAATGTTGATCGCCGAGGCGCTTTCCTTGGCCAAGGCCGACGTAGCGCCGGCCAAGGGCGGCATCCATTCGGGCTGGCCTTTGCCGTCGAGGCCGTGGCAGGAGGCGCAGCGGGTCGCATACGTGTGGGCGCCGGGGGCATCCTGGCTCGCGGTCACCGCCTGGTACTGCCAGGGTGTGCCGTCACGCTGCGGGTCGCCGGGCAGTGACTTGAGGTAGCGGGCGATCGCTGCCAGGTCGTCGTCCTGCATGAACTGCGTGGAGTTGTTGAACGCTTCGGTCATCGAACCGTAGACCACCGCATGGGCATTGCGCCCGGTCTTGAGGAACTGCACGATCTGCGCCTCGTCCCAGCGTCCCAACCCGGTGTTGGGGTCCTGGCGCAGGCTGGGTGCGTACCAGCCGTCGAGCAGGGCGCCGGCAAGGAACGGCGCACCGGATTCGTCCAGGGCTTTCTCGTTGAAGGCCAGCCCGCGCGGCGTGTGGCAACTGCCGCAGTGGCCGGGGCCTTGGACGATGTAGGCACCGCGGTTCCACAGCGCGTCCTGGTTCGGTTTGGCCGCATAGCTGGCGGTCGGGGCGAATACGCCGTTCCACAGCGCGATAGGCCAGCGCAGGTTGAGCGGCCATGGAATATCACTGGGGATATTCGGCTGGTTGGCCGGTTGCACGCCCTGCATGAAGAACGCGTACAGCGCTTTGATGTCGTCGTCGCTGAGTTTGACATAAGACGGGTAGGGCATGGCCGGGTATAGGCGGCGTCCACCGGGTGCCACGCCGTGGCGCACCGCGCGGTCGAAGTCGGCCAAGGTGTAGGCGCCGATGCCGTGTTGCTTGTCCGGCGTGATGTTGGTGGCGTGGATCGCGCCCAGCGGCGTGGCCATTTCCAGGCCCCCGGCGAACGGCGCCTTGCCCGGCAGACTGTGGCAGGCCACGCAGTCGCTGAGGCGGGCGACGTATTCGCCACGACTGACCACGGCGGGCTCGAAGGGAGTGGCGGCCTGCGCCTGTTCGAAGGGCGTAGCAGGCTCACGGGTGACGTACCAGGCCAGCAGGCCTGCCGCAACCAGGCAGGGCAGCGCCAGCCAGCCTGCGGTTCTTGCGAATCGACGGTTGTTCATGGGCGTTTCCTGAGAGTCAGCTGAAGGTATGTCGGCTCATTGGCAGGCTGCGAATACGCTGGCCCGTCAACTGCGCCACCGCATTGGCCACGGCCGGTGCCACGGCGGGCAACGGAGGCTCGCCGATACCGCCCATCTTTTCGCCGCTCTCGACCACCCGGACATGCACTCGCGCCATCTGCGCCGGTGCCAGGATCGGATAGAGGTCGTAGTTGCGCGCCCGCGGCTTGCCATCCACGTACACCGCTTCTTCCAGCAACGTCTGGGATAAACCCAACGCCACGGCACCGTTGACTTGCGCCTCGACAATCGCCGGGTTGACGATGCTGCCCGGGTCGATGGCTTGCCAGATATCGTGCACCTTGACCTTCCCACCCTCGATGGACACCTCGGCAATGGCCGCCGTGTGCGAGCCGAACGGCGAGGCCATGGCCACGCCGCGTGCGCGCCGGGTGCCGTCCTCAGCGGTGAAGGGGCCACGCTTCCAGCCCCCGGACAGTTCACCCGCCGCCTGCAGCAAGGTCGTCAGCCGTGGGTTGTCGCGCAGCAGGTGCAGGCGCAACTCGTAGGGGTCGTGACCGCCTTTGTCCGCCAGCTCGTCGAGAAACGACTCATAGAAAAAGTCGTTGAGCGAATTGCCCACCGAGCGCCAGTAGCCGAGCATGGGCGCGCCTTTGACGTAGATCTGCGCGATGCGTTTGTTGGGGATGGCGTAGGACTTGCCCGACAGACCTTCGACGGCCGTGGGGTCGATTTTATCGCCCTGTTTACCGGCCAGGGCCTCGGTCGGACCTTCAGTGGCACTCACCGCTTCGATGGCGATCGGCAAGCCTTTGTCATCCAGCGCCGCGCGGAACTTGACCACGGCCAATGGGCGCAGCACATCGCGCAGGAACTCTTCCTCACGGCTCCAGATCAGCTTGACCGGACGGCCGACGGCCTTGGCCAGCGCAATGGCTTGGGGGTAGGGGTTGGCCGAGTCGTACAGGAAATGCCGGCCGAAAAAGCCACCCAGCAAGGGCGAGTGCAGGGTGATGTTTGCAGGGTCGAGGCCGGTACGCTTGGCGATGTCGGCGCGGAACATGTCCGGTGCCTGGTTGGGCAGCCAGATCTCCAAGGTGCCGTCCGGATTGAAGCGCGCCAGCGCCGACGGCGGTTCCAGTTGGGCGTGGTTGAGGTATTGGTTGTGATAGGTCGCCTCGAGTTGGGTCTTGGCGCCTTTGAGTGCAGCGGCCACGTCACCTTCATTCTCGTCGTCGCGGGCCGGGCCTTGCTGGGCGGCTAGGAAGTCACGGTGCCTGTCGCTGGAAAAGTCTGCCGGCATGACGCGTAATGTCGAGTCCGCCGCAGCTTCCTGCCAGTCGACCTGGATCGCTTCGACCGCACGCTTGGCGTGCCACCAGCGTTCAGCCACCACCGCCACGGCACCCGGCAGCACGTGCACCGAATGCACGCCTTTCATGGCTTCGACCTGCGGTTGGTTACGCAGGCTGCCCACGGTCATGCCCAGGCGTGGCGCGTGCTGCACCGCCGCGTGGAGCATGTTGTCGACTTTCAGGTCGATGCTGTAGAGCGCCTTGCCGGTGGATTTATCGTAGGCATCCAGGCGCTTGACCGGCTTGCCGATCCAGCGGAACTGGCTAGGGTCACGCAGGGTGATGCTGGCTGGATCGGGCACCGGCATGTCCAGGGCGCGACTGGCCAGCTCACCGTAGCCCAGCGAACGGCCGGACGCCGCGTGCACCACGCGCCCTGGCTGGGTCGTCAGCTCGCTCACCGGTACGGCCAACTGTTCGGCGCCCGCCTGCAGCAGCATCGCACGGGCGAGGGCACCCAGGCGGCGCATGGTTGGGTAGCTCATGCGCACCGACATGCTGCCGCCGGTGATGCGCATACCGTTTTCCATCACCACATAGGCTTCGCCGGGCGGGGCGGCCTCGACGATGAAGGTCGCGGGGTCGGCATCCAGTTCTTCACCGACAATCTGTGCCATGGCGGTATGGGTGCCTTGCCCGCCTTCCATGAAGGGGCTGAGCAGGCGCACGCTGCCGTCCGGGCGAATCTCCAGAAACGCCGGCACCTGGGTGCCGCGTTCAGCGGTGGTGGCGGCTTGCACCCGGCCCGAGCCCAGTGGCAGGCCAAAACCAATGACCAGCGCCCCCACGGCGGTGCTCGCCAGAAAGCGGCGACGCGACAGGTTCACCGGGGTATCGAGCAGTTCGTTGATGAGGTTCATCAGACGCTCCCCTGCTTGGCCAGGTCGTCGACAGCCGCGTGGATGGCGTTATACGTGCCGCAGCGGCACAGGTTGATCATGGCCGCGTCGATCTGCGCCTTGCTGGGGGCCGGGGTGTGCTTGAGCAGCGCAGTGGCCGCCATCACCTGCCCGGACTGGCAGTAGCCGCATTGCGCCACTTGGCGCTCGACCCATGCCGCGACCACACGCTTGCCGACGTCATCGGTTTCGATCGCTTCGATGGTGGTGATTTCACGCCCGACCACTCCAGCCACCGGCGTGACGCAGGAGCGCACCACATTGCCATCCACCAGTACCGAGCACGCGCCGCACTGGGCCAGGCCGCAGCCGTATTTGGTGCCGGTCAGGCCCAGGTCATCGCGGATCACCCACAGCAATGGCGTGTCCGCGTCGGCATCGACCTCATAGGCCTGTTGGTTGATTCGTAATTCCATGGCTCACCTGCTGATCGACGGTAGGTGCGGCCTGTTTTAGTCATGAACGCAGTGGCCGCTTATTGTCGAACTCTAGACCAGCGCGCAAGGGCTATCTATCCATTAGTCGATAAGTCGGAGGATCAGGCAAGTATTCAACAGGATTGTGCGACTACGAATCAGCCGTTGGCCGTACGAAGTCTTCCTCGAAGTGCTCATGCTCACCCCGCGTATCACCTTGGCGTCGCAGCACCTCCATCTGGCGCAGCTCCACCCGCCGAATCTTCCCGGAAATGGTCTTGGGCAGTTCGGTGACGAACTCGATACGTCGTACCCGTTTGTAGGGCGCCAGATGCTCACGGGCGAAGGCGAGAATATGCTGGGCCAACTCAGCGTTACCCGGCTCGTCGTGGGCCAGGATCAGGAACGCCTTGGGCACGGCCAGGCGCAACGGGTCGGGGCTCGGCACCACGGCCACTTCCATGACCGCCGGGTGTTCGATCAATGCGCTTTCCAGCTCGAACGGGCTGATGCGGTAGTCGGAAGCCTTGAACACGTCGTCGGCGCGACCGACGAAGGTGATGTAGCCGTCGGCGTCGATCTGCGCGGTATCGCCGGTGCGGTAGTAACCGTCACGCATGACCTCGGCGGTTTTTTCCGGGCTGTCCTCGTAGCACAACATCAGGCCGAGCGGGCGTACGTCCAAAGGCAGGGCGACTTCGCCCTCGGTGCCGGGGTTGCCATCGGGATCAAGCAAGGCGACCTGATAGCCCGGCAACGGGCGGCCCATGGAACCCGGCTTGAGCACCTGGCCGGGGGTGTTGCCCACCAGGGCCGTGGTTTCCGATTGGCCGAAACCGTCACGCAGCGGCAGGCCCCAGGCATGTTGGATCTGTTCGATGATTTCCGGGTTCAGCGGCTCGCCGGCGCCAACCAGTTCGCGCAGGCTCAGGCGTGCCTTGTAGCTGGCCAGGTCTTCCTGGATGAGCATGCGCCACACGGTCGGCGGCGCGCACAGGCTGGTCACGCCGTAGCGTTCCAACGCACTCAGCAAGGCCGGGGCGCTGAACCGCGCGACGTTATGGATAAAGATGCACGCGCCGGCGTTC
>Ga0308163_10003793_pt1 | contig 12425 bp, 8 predicted proteins | sample PhyTR1_FD_201037 | JGI IMG/M metagenome (GOLD analysis project Ga0308163, IMG submission 201037) | Phyllosphere microbial communities from UC Gill Tract Community Farm, Albany, California, United States - DLSLT.R1 | ecosystem: Host-associated > Plants > Phyllosphere > Unclassified | place: USA... | reverse complement strand
ATAATCATATCGGTGATCAAAAGGTGATTGGATCGCGAAATCGGTATCGAAACAATCAAAGATTTGATCGACTAATGATTGACGGACGATTTTGAAATGTTTAGTCTTGGTAATTAATAAAGTCACACACCGGATCGGTCCTGCAGAAAACTGTGGCAGCGACGGTAGTAGTGACGAATAAAAGGAGACAGGAATGGTAAATCACAAGCGCCGTAAACGTTTGCTGAAGTTGCTCGCCGAACATAATACGGCCAGCGTGCCGCAATTGGTCGACTGGCTCAGCGCCTCCCCCGCCACGGTCCGCCGCGACATCAGCTGGCTCGCCGCCCGCAGTCTGCTCACCCGCACCCGTGGCGGCGCCGCGAACCTGGAGCAGAAAAAGCGCAGCTTCACCCTCACCAGCGAGACCTTCCAGCACAATATCCAGTGCTACGCCGAGCGCAAACGCGCCATCGCCCGCCATGCCGCCGGCATGTGCACCGAAGGCGAAACGATCATCATCAACGGCGGCACCACCACCTTCATGATGGCCGAATTCCTGGTCGACCAGCACCTCAAGATCCTCACCAATTCCTTTCTGATGGCCGAGCGCCTGCTGGTATCGAGCGAGAACGAGATCATCGTCCCGGGCGGCAAAGTCTATCGCGAGCAGAACGTCATCCTCAGCCCCTTCGATAACGACATCACCCAGCACCACTATGCCGCGAAGATGTTCATGAGCGTCTACGGCCTGTCGCTGCTTGGTTTGATGGAAGCCGACCCGCTGCTGATCCAGGCCGAGAAGCGCCTGATTTCGCAAGCCGAGGAATTGATTGTGCTGGTCGACAGTTCCAAGTTCGCAAAGAAAGCGGGCCTGATCCTGTGCGGCCTGAACCGCGTCTCGACTGTCATCACCGACACCTATGCCTCCGATTCGGCGGTGCAGCTGCTCGAGCAGTCCGGCGTGCGCGTGGTCACCGTGGAGCCGGAAGCGATCCCCGCCCAGCACAATGCCAGCCAGTTCACTCCACCGTTCGACTACCAGTCGGCCGCCATGTACCAATCGGAGGTATCGCATTGAAGCGCAGGAAGATCGTATTGGCGGCCGTTGCCGCCGGCCTGCTCACGGCCATCGCCGGCTGCGGCGAGAAAAAAAGTGAGAACATGCGCATCGCGATGGTCGTCAAAAGCCTGGGCAACGGCTTCTTCGACGCCGCCCACGCCGGCGCCAACGACGCGGCCATGGAATTGAAAAACGTCGAGATCATCTATACCGGCCCGACCACGCCAAGCGCCGAGGGCCAGATCGAAATCATCAACTCGCTGATCAGCCAGAAGGTCGATGCCATCGTCATCTCAGCCAACGATCCAAACGCGCTGGTGCCGATCACCAAAAAGGCCATGTCGCGCGGGATCAAGGTGATTTCATTCGACAGCGGCCTGGCGCCGGAAGGCCGCTTGATGCAGCTCAATCCCTCAAACCCGGACATGGTCGGGCTGAAGCAGATCCAGATGGCGTCCGATGCCATCGGCGGTAAGGGCGAGATCGCAATCCTGTCGGCGTCGGCGCAGGCGACCAACCAGAATCTCTGGATCGGCGTGATGAAGAAGACGCTGGAGAAGCCCGAGTACAGCAATATGAAGCTGGTCGCCACCGTCTATGGCGACGATCAGTCGGACAAAAGCTACCGCGAGGCGATTGGCCTGTTGCGCAGCAACCCGAACCTGAAGGCGATCATCGCTCCGACCACGGTCGGGATCAACGCCGCCAGCAAAGCGGTGGTCGATGAAAACCTCGTCGGCAAGGTGTTCGTCACCGGACTGGGACTGCCGTCCGAGATGGCGGGTCATGTCAAGAGCGGCGCGGTGCGCGAGTTCGCGATCTGGAACCCGATCGATCTCGGTTACGCCGCCACCTACGCCGCCTACGACTTCGTCAAGGGTCACCCGACCGCCAAACCGGGCGGCAGCGTCTCGGCCGGCCGCATGGGCAGTATCGCATTGGACGCCAACGGTGAAGGCGCGATGGCGCCGCCATTCACCTACGACAAAGGGAACGTCGACAAGTTCTCCAAGATCTTCTGAGCTGGAGTTCTATGAATAAGAATACAACCCCGGTCCTGCAATTGACCGGGATCTGCAAGCGCTTTGCCGGCATCGTTGCGTTGAACAACGTGGCGTTGTCGGTGCGCGCGGGTGAAGTGATGGCGCTGATCGGAGAGAACGGCGCCGGCAAATCGACCTTGGTCAAAACCCTGACCGGCATCTATCGTCCGGACGAAGGCTCGATCGAACTGGCCGGCCAACCGATTAAGTTCGCCAGCGCGCAGGACGCCATGCGTGCCGGCGTCACGGCCGTGCACCAGGAAACCGTAATGTTCGACGAGCTCACCGTGGCCGAGAATATCTATGTCGGCCGCCAGCCTTGCAAGGGCGTATCCGGCCGCATCGACTGGATCAAAATCGAGGCCGAGGCGGAAAAGCTGTTCGCGCGGCTGGAGGTTAACCTGCCGGTGCGCGCACGCGTCAAGGATTTGAGCGTGGCCCAGCGCCACTTTGTCGAAATTGCCCGCGCGCTGTCGCAGGATGCGCGGGTGGTGATCCTGGACGAGCCGACGGCATCTTTGTCGCAGCGCGAGATCCACGAGCTGTATCGCATCATCGGCCAGCTGCGCGCGGCCGGCACCGCGATCATTTTTATCACCCACAAATTCGACGAGATCTTCGCGGTCGCCGACCGCTACACGGTGCTGCGCGACGGCCAGTTTATCGCCGAGGGCGCGATTGCGGACGTCACCGAGTCGGAACTGGTCGCACTGATGGTTGGCCGCACCGTCAAGCAAGCCTACCCGAAAGCGAATGTCATACCGGGCGAGGTGCTGCTGGAAGTGAAGAACCTGTGCCACCCCACTGAATTCGACAACGTCAGCTTCTCGTTGCGTCGAGGCGAGATACTTGGCTTCTATGGGTTGGTTGGCGCCGGCCGCTCGGAAGTCATGCACGCCATCTTTGGGCTGAGCCCCGCCGCGCGCGGCACCGTCAGGCTCGATGGCAAGGAGATTTGCGTGGGCTGCGCGGCCGACGCCATCAAACACGGCATCGCTTATGTGCCTGAAGACCGCCAGCACCAGGGCGCGCATCTGTCGCTGCCCATCATGCAAAACATCACCCTGCCCATACTATCCAGGGTGGGCTTCTTCCTGCGCGGACGCCGGGCACAGGAAATCGCGATCGCGCGACACTACGCCGAGCAGCTGGAATTGAAGGCGGCGCACCTGACGCAGAATGTCTCCGAGCTATCCGGCGGCAACCAGCAGAAGGTCGTGCTGGGCAAATGGCTGGCGACCAATCCGAAGGTGATCATTCTGGACGAGCCGACCAAGGGCATCGACATCGGCTCCAAGGCCGCCGTCCACCGCTTTATCGGTGAGCTGGTGAGCAAGGGCCTGTCGGTCATCCTGGTGTCGTCGGAACTGCCAGAAGTCATGGGGCTGGCCGACCGCATCGTAGTCATGCATCAAGGCCGCATCGAACACACTTATGCCCGTGAGGACGCCACCCCGGAAAATATCGTGGCCGCCGCCTCCGGCTGCGCGCTGCCATTGGAGGAATGCGTATGAAGGCGCTGCTGAAAATGCGCGAAGTTCAGCTTGCGCTGTGCACCGTCGCCCTGACTATATTGGTGGGCACGCGCGCGCCGGTGTTCGTCACCGGTGCTAGCCTCGCCAATCTGCTCACCGACAGTACCCTGCTGGTCATGCTGGCGTTGACGCAAATGCTGGTCATCGTCACGCGCGGCGTCGATTTGTCGGTCGCCTCAAGCCTGGCCCTGGCGGGCATGATGTCCGCGCTGCTGGCGTCGCGCTTCCCCGAGCTGCCACTGCCGCTGGTGATGCTGGCCGCGGTGGCGATCGGATTGCTGCTTGGTTTGATCAACGGCTACCTGATCGGCTATCTCGACCTGGCGCCCATCGTAGTCACCCTGGGCACCATGAGCGTCTATCGCGGCCTGGTGTTCGTGTTGTCCGGCGGCGCCTGGGTGTCGTCGCACCAGATGCCGGCCGACTTCATCGCCTTCCCGCTGGCGCGCCTGTTCGGCGTCACGCATCTGGTGTGGATTGCCGCACTGACCGTGCTGGCGGCGTGGTTCGTCGCAAAGTACAGCCGTTTCGGCCGCGATCTTTATGCCATCGGCAATGAGCCGTTTTCCGCGCGCTATGTCGGCATCCCGATCGCCAGCCGTTTGATGTGGACCTACGGCCTGTCCGGCGCCATGGCCGGCTTGTGCGGCTACCTTTGGGTGGCGCGCTACGCGGTCGCCTATACCGAAATTGCGTACGGCTTTGAATTCACGGTCATCGCGGCATGCGTCATCGGCGGCATCAGCATCGCCGGCGGCAGCGGCACCGTAGCCGGCGCCGTGCTGGGCGGCTTGTTCCTCGCAGTGATCGGCAACGCACTGCCGGTGGTGAAAGTGTCGCCGTTCTGGCAAAGCGCGCTGACCGGCGTCGTGATCTTGACGGCGGTGCTGATCAACGCCCGTGGCGGCAGACCTATCGGCCGGCAGATCCTGCCGCTGCATTTAAATAAGTCCAACGCAACCGGGAGCGCTGCGTGAATACGAGTACCGTGATGTCCAACTCAGCCGACGCGCCTGAAAAGGCCAGCTCCTCGCGCTATATCATCGCAGACCGCCCGGGCTTCCGTCCGGGCGCCCTGCTCGGCCGGTGGGAAAGCCTGCTCGCGTTGTTGCTGGTGGCGGCCTTCGCCGCCAACGCCATCATGCTGCCGCACTTCCTCGACCTTTACAACCTGGCCGACGGCACCTTCAACTTCAGCGAGAAGGCGCTGATCGCGCTGCCGATGGCATTGCTCATTATCTGCCGCGAGATCGATATATCCGTGTCCGGCATCCTGGCGCTGTCGTCGGTCGCCATCGGGCTTGCGCACGCCAACGGCGTGGCGCCGGAGCTGCTGCTGCCGGTTGCGCTGGCCGCCGGGACCGCGTGCGGCTGGCTCAATGGCATCATGGTCACGCGCTTTCGCCTGCCATCGATCGTCGTCACGATCGGTACCGTCTCGCTATTCCGGGGGCTGGCCAGCGTTGTGCTGGGCGACCAGGCCTTCACCGGCTACCCGCAGGTGATGGCCGATTGGGGCCAGGGCTACTTCTTCGGTTTCATTCCGCGCGAGTTTGTCATTTTGCTGGTATTCGCGGGCCTGTTTGCGTTCGTGCTGCACACCACGACCTGGGGCCGGCGCATCTACGCAATCGGTAACAACCCCGTCGCCGCGCGCTTTTCCGGCATTGCCGTCGACCGCTATCGCCTGGTACTGTTCATGCTGACCGGCGCGATGGCCGGGCTGGCGGCCTACCTGCTGACGGGACGCATCGGCAGCACCCGGCCGAATATCGCCATGGGCTGGGAGCTGGAAGTGATCACGATGGTGATCCTGGGCGGCGTCAGCATCGCCGGCGGCGCCGGCACCATCGGCGGCGTGATGCTGGCGGTCCTGACACTCGGCACCGTCACCTATGGACTGTCGCTGGCCAACATCCCCGGCATCTACATGACCATCGTGGTCGGCATCCTGCTGCTGGCGACCATCGCCTTGCCACGTCTGCTGCGCGGTCGCAGGACCGCCAAATGACCTTGCCGCGCGACGCCACCATCGTCCTCGATATCGGAAAAACCAACGTCAAGCTGGTGCTGATCGCTGCCGATGGTACGGTCCTCGCGGAGCGCCGCAGTCCAAATACGATAAGCAACGGCGCGCCGTATCCACACCACGACACTGACCGCATCTGGAGCTGGATGCTGGAGGGGATGCGCCAGTTTTCGGCGCTGGCGCAAGTCGGCGCGATCGTCAGCCTCACCCACGGCGCCACTGCGGCGTTGGTCGATGACGAGGGGCTGGTGCTGCCGGTGCTCGACTACGAGTTTGAGATGCCGCCCGTGCAGAAAACGCATTATGCGAGCCAGCGGCCGCCCTACTCATCTACCTACTCGCCCATGCTGCCGGCCGGGCTGAATCTCGGCAGGCAATTGGCGTGGCAAGCACGCGCCTTCCCTTCGGAGTTCGGCCGTGCCAGCCATATCCTTATGTATCCGCAGTATTGGGCATGGCGTTTGAGCGGCGTGGCGGCCAGCGAAGTCACATCGCTGGGTTGTCACACCGATCTGTGGCAGCCGGCCAGCCAGCAGTATTCGTCGTTGGTCGAGTGTATGGGATGGCGCGACCTATTTCCGCCGCTGCAGCAGGCGTGGGCGCCGCTTGGATTGTTGAAAGCCGAACTGGCGCGCCAAACCGGCCTGTCGTCCGAGTGCAGGGTTTTGTGTGGCATCCACGACAGCAACGCCTCGCTGCTGCGGCATTTCGCGCAAGCGGATGGTGGTGGAAGCGATGCGCCAGCAGTGCTGTCCACCGGAACCTGGGTGATCGCCGCCGCACCGGGCAAGCCGCTGGCGGGCCTGCGCGAGAACGGCGACATGCTCGCCAACAGCAACGCGATGGGCCAAGCCGTGGCATGCATGCGCTTCATGGGCGGCCGCGAGTTCGGGGAATTGGCCGGTGCGGAGCTGGAGGTCTGCGGTGAGGAGGAGTTGCGCTTGCTGATCGAACGGCAAACCATGGCGCTGCCATGCTATTCGCAGGCGGGTGGACCGTTCGCTGGTCGTGTCGGCGAGGTTATCGGGATGGCGCCGCAAGACAACCGGCAGCGGTACGCGCTCGCCACGCTGTATTGTGTCTTGATGAGCGACTACTGTCTGCGGCAGTTGGGGGTGGACGGCGCGGTGGTCGTCGAAGGCAGCTTTACCGGCAATCCGTGGTTCGCGCCGTTGCTGGCGGCATTGCGTCCGAATCAGCAGATCAGCAGCACGGACGACACCAGCGGCACCACGTGCGGCGGGTGGATGCTGCATCATTGGGGTCGCGCGCCGGCCGTGCGCAGCACGATTGCGGACGCGCTACGGATTGCCGGCTGGGGCGAGTACCGCGAACGCTGGTTGTCCCTCGTGGAGACACGTAGGGCGGATTAGCGTTAGCGTAATCCGCCAAGCTCCGTCGACGGCGCATAGATGGCGGATTACGGCGTTCCGCCTAATCCGCCCTACGTGCCTCCGTTGTCACTCACGCTTGTCGGCTACCGGCTGGCCGAAATCGGGACTGCCATCCGCATTCCAGTGCAGCACCTGCGCGCGGGTGTGGCGATTCTGGTCCTTCAGCGGATCGCCGACGATGTCGCGGTAATTGCGCGCGTGGTAGACCAGGATATCAGTCTTGCCATCCGGCGTGGTCGTGAACGAATTGTGCCCCGGCCCATACTGGCCATTCGCTTCGCTGCTGACAAACACCGGCTTTGCCGACTTGCTCCAGGTCCCGGGTTTTAGCAAATCCCCACCCGCTGGCGCCGTCAATAAGCCCAGGGCGTAATTGGCATCGGTCGCGCTGGCCGAGTAGCTGACAAACACCCGACCGTTCTTCACCAGCACCGCTGGTGCCTCGTTGACCGAGTGCTTGACCTTCTCCCAGTCATACTCCGGCTTCGTCAACATCACCGCCGGCCCTTTGATCGATGACGGCGTATCCATCGCGGCGATGTAGATGTTGGTGGCGTGCGTGGTCGATTCCCGCGCGACCTGCGTCCACAGCAAGTAGCGCTTGTCGCCCAGCGCAAACGTGGTGGCGTCCAGCGAAAACGACTCCCAGCCCGTCTTGAGCTGCCCCAGCTCCTTCCATTCCCCCTCCAGTGGATTGGGTGAGCTGTTTTCCAGCACGTAGAGACGAATCTCCCAAATCTTGTCCGAGGCGCCGGCCGTGAAGTAGATATACCACTTGCCGCCGATGTAGTGCATCTCCGGGGCCCAGATGTGCGCGCCCATGATGCCGCTGGCGTGCTTGCGCCACACCACCTTGGTCTCGGCCGCACCCAACTCGTTGAGTGAGCGCGCACGCCGCAGTTCGATGCGGTCGTACTCCGGCACCGTGGCGGTGAAGTAGTAATAGCCGTCGCTGTGCAGCGCGACCTGCGGGTCGGCCCGTTGTTTTACCAGCGGGTTGTTAAATACCGGTTCCGCCGCCGATGCGACGGGCGCAAACGAAAAAACAGCGGCCACGAAGGCCGCCGTTTTCAGTCCGCGCGCAATGAACGCTTGCGCCATGGGTGCCCTTAGTTTTTGATCGATAAACTGACGAAGTAGCGACGGCCGGACCATGCCAATTCGTTCACGCGGAACGGATCGCCGCCGTCGGTGGTCTGCGCCTGGTCCGTCAAATTCTTCCCTTCGATGGAGAACGTGACGTTGTCATTGTAGCGATACTGGAACTTCGCGTCGAGGAATCCGGTCTTCTGCTGAAAGGTCGGGTTGCCTGCAACGTCGTTGTTACCCGTGTAAAAACGATCGCGGAAGTTATAGGCGACACGCGCGTTGATCTTGCCCAGGTCATACCACAGCGCGGCGTTGTAGCTATTTTTCGACAGCCCGGCGTACGGCAGCACGGTGCCGTCCAGCGGGTTGATTCGCTCGGTGCCGGCGGCGTACTTGTACGTCATGCGGGTATAGTTGACGTCACCGCCGAAGCCACCCAGCCATCCAGGCAGGAAGGTGAAGGCGGTGCGCGCCGTCATCTCGATGCCCTTGGTTGTGGCACCCTCGCCATTGATCGCCTGCGTGACGTCGAACTTTCCGCCATCCCTGAACAGGTCGACACCCCTGACGATCTGCTTTTCCAGGATGTAGCTGTCGATCTTCTTCTTGAACAGGCCCACGCTGACCTGGCTGTCGGCGCTCGGATAATATTCGAAGCTCAGATCAGTGTTAGTCGCGCGGAACGGCTTGAGGTCCGGATTGCCGGCCGTGCAATCGTCATCGCCTTCGCCGCCATACGCTGGATTGCCGCTGCCGATGATGCAGCGCGCATTCGGCGCGAGCAGATCGACACGAGGCCGCGACATGACCTTGGCCAGCCCGAAGCGCACCATGAACTTGTCCGGAACCGCCCAGCCCATGACGTTCAGGCTAGGCAGGTAGTCGTGGTAGCTGTTGTCCAGCGAGACGATGTTGGTCCCGTACAGGTAGTCCGAGTAGCCTGCGGCGGAACCGGAATTCGGCACGCGGATGCCGTACGATTGCGAACCGGTGGATTTGTCACGCGTGCCGGTATAGCGCACGCCCAGGTTGCCCCAGATCTGGTGTTCGTACAGTTCGGTGTCGAAATCGACCCGGACGTACGCCGACCTGATACGCTCTTCGACCCGATAGGCGGGAATTTGCGGATGCATGTTGCCGTCGGTGCCGATGCCATTGTAGATGGCGTCGAAGTTGAACTTGGACGTGTCGAAGTACGGCGCGGCTGCGCTGTAGACGGGCGTCATCCAGCCACTCGGGATGTTGCCGGCCTTGTCGTAGCCGCCGAAGAAGGTGCCAGGCGAGCGGCCGCGCACGGCGTCGATCAGTTGCGCCATCTGGCCGGCGTTGACGTAGCGGCTCGACCATCCGGGATCGGCGATGTTAAACCTGTCCGGCGCGCGTATCACGCCACTGGTGTTATTCGAGTCGTAGGTCACCGTCTGGTTGATGTTGGCGCCGCCGACGATCAGGTCGTCCCCCGCGCCCGCCAGATCCGCGCCGTTGTCGAGCACATATGAGGTGCCATTGTAGCGCTGCGCCGACGATTTACGGGCCTGCACACCCATCCAGATCTTGCTGAAGAAAGGCGTCGACAGGCGATACTTGAAATCGAGCTTGGCCTGGTCTTCGTCGTTCTTGGTTTCGTACGGGCGATATTGCAGCTGTGCGCTGACGTACGACGCGCTGTCCTCCGGCGAGTAGCCGGCCGGGAAGTCGAAGTGTGGCAGGCCCTGGGCGTCGAGCGTGACCTTCAGGCCAGGCGCGTTTTGCGACAGCACGATGCTGTTGGTCTCGTTGTGGTAATTCGAGCGCGAGGTGCCCGCAAGGCCATCGATCTCCAGCGGCCCGTTTTTATAGGTGAAGCCGGAACTGACGTAGCGCGAATCGATTTTCAGGTCGAAGTCGCGCGCCTGGGTACTGAATGCGCCCTGCCCTGCGATGCCGTTTAAATACGTGCAGCTGCCGACGGTGTACTCGGTCACGTAGTGATTGGCGACCGTCACGCCGGCCGGCGTCGAGGCGGTTGGCGCGGCGGTGCAGGTGGCGCCGGAGGGGACGCCGGCGGCGTTGTAGGTCGGCGCGCGGCCGGTGTTGGCCAAGCGGGTGACGGCGCTGAAATCGGTGCCGAAGTTACGGTCGTTGAGGCGCTGGTCCTGCTTGTTGGCCTGGTAGCTGACGTAGGCTTTCAGGTCGTTACTGAATTTGTACTGCGCGGTCAACTCGGCCGACGAGCGTTTATGGTCGCGGGTCCAGATGCCGTAGCGCGGCGTGCCCGGGGAGTAGTCGTACCACTGCTGGCTGCAGGCGGTGCGCTGGGCGACCGACAGGTTGGCGGCGCCGCAGCCCGACACGTCCGAGATACCGGCCACCGTCGGATCGAGCGAGGTGACGGTTTTCTCCGGCGAGAAGTCCCAGTCGCGCAGGAAGCGCCAGCTGGTGTTGCGGGTGTAGTCGTTGCGGGTGCGGACATCGTCATAGACTACGTTGGCCATCAGGCCAAGACGGCCGTCGAGGAACTGGTCGGCGATCAGCAGGCTGGCGCGCGGCTGCACGCCGCCACGGCTGGACGACTGCTCGCCCGATACGGTGCTGGCGATGGTGAATTTCTTGAAGTCGAGCGGCTTGCGGGTGGTGATCACCACGGTGCCGCCGACGCCACCCTCGGTCAGGTCGGGAGTGCTGCCCTTGAACACATCGATCGAGGAAATCAGCTCCGAGGCCAGCTCGCGTAATTCGGCGCCGCGACCGGCGTTGCCGTTGGTGCCCAATACCGACATGCCGTTGATTTCGACCCGGTTCAGATCCGGCTCGACGCCACGGATCGAAATTTGCGAACCTTCGCCGAAGTCACGCGTCAGCTGCACCCCGGTGATGCGCGACAGCGCCTCGCCGACGTTCTTGTCCGGGAACTGGTTGATGTCCTCCGCCACCAGCGAGTCGGAGACGGTGGCGTTGCGGATCTTGCGGTCGATCGCCGACGCGACCGACTTGCGGGTGCCCACCACGGTGACGACAGCGGCCGGCGCGTCGTCCGGCGCGCGTGGCACGCTTGCCGGCTGTGAGGTGGAAGCCGCCGCGTCGCTCGATTGCGCCAGCGCCGCATTACTGGCCAGGAGGGAGGCGACCGCCGACGCCACTGCCGCTACGATGACACGCTGTGTGGTGCGGCTCGCGGCCCGCTTCGAATGCTTGTTCGCTGTGTTTACTACCGTGTTCATTACTGTGCTCACTTTTGTCTCCCGTCGTCTCGGCCTTGTAACCGGCCGGTGTTTTTGATCAGCTTGTGAGCGCATTCTAGTAGTCGCCCGCGCATAAAAATCATCGCCCGCTCAAAGAATCACAATGATGATCACCGACCGCTCTTCCTTTAGAATCTGGCAGTGCAGCATTCAATCGCGTTAGACTGTGACCATGACGACCTACGACACCTTTAAATCGCGCGCCGGCCAGGCGCTTCCCAAACTCGACGCGTCCGAAATCCGCCGCATCGAACGCTTTGGCGCGCGCGCCTGCTACCGCGACGGCGAAATGCTGTTCGAAGCCGGCCGCAGCACCTTTGGGATGTTCGTTCTTCTGAACGGGAAAATCCGCATCAGCCGCTATGACGGCCTGGGAAATACCTCGGTGATCACCGAACATCTGCCCGGCGAATTCGCCGGCGAAATGAGCCAGCTCTCGAACGCGCCGTCGCTGGTGAACGGCCACGCCATCGGCGCCGTCGAAGTGCTGGTGCTGACCACGCAATCGCTGCGCGCGCTGCTGGTGGCGGAGGCCGAACTGGGTGAGAAAATCGTGCGCGCCTTCATATTGCGGCGCGTCGAACTGATGGACAACGGCGCCGGCGGCGTGGTGCTGGTTGCAACACCCGGCCATCCGCGTGTGCACGCGCTACAGGGCTGGTTGAACAGCAACGGGATTCCCAACACGCTGCTCGACCCACAATCCGACGAGCAGGCGCGCGCCCTGTGCGAGCACTATCGGCCACTTCCCGAGGAAATGCCGATGGTGGTGTGCCCCGATGGCAGCGTGCGCAAAAATCCAACCACGGTTGAATTGGGGCGTTGTCTGGGCACGCTGCCGGAGCTGAACTCCAACCAGGTGTGGGACGTGATCGTGGTCGGCGCCGGGCCGGCCGGGCTGGCGACGGCGGTATATGCGGCCTCGGAGGGCCTGTCCGTGCTGGCGCTCGAGACGCGCGCCTACGGCGGCCAGGCGGCGGCCAGCGCGCGAATCGAAAACTACCTTGGCTTCCCGACCGGGATTTCCGGCCGCGCGCTGGCCGGCCGCGCCTACGTCCAATCGCGCAAATTC
>Ga0308163_10003792_pt1 | contig 12425 bp, 12 predicted proteins | sample PhyTR1_FD_201037 | JGI IMG/M metagenome (GOLD analysis project Ga0308163, IMG submission 201037) | Phyllosphere microbial communities from UC Gill Tract Community Farm, Albany, California, United States - DLSLT.R1 | ecosystem: Host-associated > Plants > Phyllosphere > Unclassified | place: USA... | reverse complement strand
CAATGAGTTGTCATGGAATTCATCCGCAGCCGCATCGAAAACCAACTCATGAGCCTGACCGGGCTGTCCCTCGGTCAGCTCGACCTGGAAAACCCCAAGGGCGATCCCGGGCTGTTCGGCCCCGACTCGGTCAGTTGGCAAGTCCATGGCGACTTCAGCAGCATGCTGATCGGCGGCATCAGCGCTTTGCTGCTGCAAGCCCTGCATCCGCTGGCACTGGCCGGGGTCTGGGACCATTCGAATTTTCGTCAGGACATGCTCGGACGTTTGCGTCGCACCAGTCAGTTTGTTTCCGGCACTACCTTCGGCTCGCGTCGCGACGCCGAATGGCTGATCGAGAAAGTGCGCACCATTCACCTGCAAGTGGTCGGCACCGCACCGGATGGCCGGCCCTATGCGGCCAGCGACCCGGACCTGCTGACCTGGGTGCATGTGGCCGAAGTCAGTAACTTCCTCGCCGCGCATCTGCGTTACCGCAACCCGCAGCTGTCGCTGGCGGAACAGGATCGTTACTACGCAGAAATAGCCGTGGTCGCCGAGCGCCTCGGCGCGCGGGATGTCCCGAAATCACGGCAGGCCGTGGCCGATTATCTGCAACGCATGCGCCCGCAGTTGCTGTGTGATGAACGCAGCCGCGAAGTCTTGCGCCTGTTGCTCGACGCGCCAGCCCCGAGTGTTCTGGCGCGGCCGTTTGGCGACCTGATGATGAAAGCTGGCATTGACCTGCTGCCGGACTGGGCCAGCGACATGTTCGATGCGCGACAGAATCCGCTGCAGCGCCAGTTGATCCGCGCCAGCGTCAAACGCAGCGCACCGATGCTGCGCTGGGCGATGCGCAATGGTTCGGTGCAACGGGCCAAACGCCGAATGGGAATTCTTTCCTGACGCAAAAAAATCTGTGGGGATTGATTATCTGTGGCGAGGGGGCTTGCCCCCGCTGGGCTGCGAAGCGGCCCCAAAAATCTTCGGTACTGCGAAAATCTTTGCCAGTGCTATGCACTGGAACGGGGGCAAGCCCCCTCGCCACAAGCAAGCTCCCTCGCCACAGGTAACCCGCTCTGCCAGAGGTTATCGGCGATGACTCAGGGCATCGGTAGCCGCACAATGCTAAACTCCCGCGCCCCAATTCTCACCAGCAAGGCGCCCGCATGTCTTCCTTGAATCAGGCGCTGCGCGCCGCTCTCGATCAACGCCAGGACTTGCTCACTGCACTGCACAGTCAAGGCACCGATTGCTATCGGCTGTTCCACGGCAGCCAGGAAGGCGCCGGTGGGTTGACCATCGACCGCTACGGTCCGCAATTGCTGGTGCAGAGCTTTCACCAGACGCTGGAGCGCGATGACCTGCTGCAACTGCACGCCATGGTCAATCAGACGCTGGGCTTCGAAACGCTGCTGGTCTACAACGACCGCTCCCGGGGCAACTCGCGGATCGATCGCGAAGACAGCGTCTACAAAGCCGACGAAGCCGCGCTGGCGGATCTGGTCGGTCATGAGTGGGGCCTGAACTACCGCGTGCGCGGGCGGCACGCCGGGCAGGATCCGCTGTTGTTCCTCGACCTGCGCAACACTCGCGGTTGGGTCAAGGATCACGCCAAGGGCAAAAGCGTGCTCAACCTCTTCGCCTACACCTGTGGCGTTGGCCTGAGTGCGGCTGCCGGTGGTGCACGTGAAGTGTGCAACCTGGATTTTGCCGAAGGCAACCTGGCAGTCGGTCGCGAAAACGGTCTGCTCAACCCACAGTTGCCCGAGATGCAATTCATCCAGTCCGACTACTTTCCGGCAATCCGCCAACTCGCCGGCCTGCCCATCAGCCAGCGGCGCGGGCAGAAACTGCCGAGCTATCAGCGCCTCGAACAGCGTCAATACGATCTGGTGCTGCTCGACCCGCCCGCCTGGGCCAAGAGCGCGTTCGGCACCGTCGACCTGCTGCGCGACTATCAGAGCCTGCTCAAACCGGCGCTGCTGACCACCGCCGACAACGGCGTGCTGATCTGCTGCAACAACCTGGCGAAAGTCAGCATGGACGACTGGCGCGAACAGGTACTGCGCTGCGCGGAAAAGGCCGGGCGACCGGTGCGCGAATGGAGCGTGATGACCCCGGGTGCCGACTTCCCGTCGATGGACCAACAGCCACCGCTGAAAACCCTGATCCTCCAGCTCTGATAGTAATCCCCTGTGGGAGCTGCCGCAGGCTGCGATCTTTTGACTTTGATTTTTAAAAAACAAGATCAAAAGATCGCAGCCTGCGGCAGCTCCTACAACGATTGCGGACAAATCTGAACATTCCTGTAACCGACGATGTACTTCGGAACCAGAATCGCGTGCCATACTCCAAGGCACTCCGATTCAGACAGATGAAGCCGCACATGCCCAAAGGATTGATTCGCGCGATTGGCGCCTTGTTGACTGCTCTGGCCCTCTACAGCCTGCTGGGGTTTCTGATTTTGCCGGGCATCGCCCTGCGCATTGCCAACCAGCAGTTGGCCAACTACGCCACGGTGCCTGCACATATTCAGCGCATCGAACTCAATCCGTTCAGCCTTGAAGTCACCCTGTGGGGGCTGGTCATCGGTGAGCCGGGCAAGGAACAAGTCGGCTTCGAGCGGTTGTATGCCAACCTGCAACTCGACAGCCTGTGGACCAAAGCACTGCACCTGGCCGATATCGAGCTGGACAAGCCGAAGACCGAAATCCTCTTCGCCAAGGACGGCCAGCTCAATCTGCTGGGCCTGTTCAAACTTCCAGCCAGCGAACCGACCCCGGCCGACCCGGATGCCAAGCCGTTCCCGCTGCGCATCGACCGCATTCAACTGGCCGGCGGCAATGTGCACTTCGAGGACGCCCGGCCAAGCGAGCCGATCGAATTCCTCTACGACAAACTCGACTTCGAGCTGAAAAACCTCAGCACCCTGCCCGAAGACAACGCTGACATGACCCTGGTCGCCGCTGGCCCGGCCGGTGGACAGATCGACTGGAAAGGCAACTTCAGCCTGATCCCGTTCACCTCCGAGGGAACGCTGAAAGTCACCGATGGCAAGATGAAATCCTTCTGGCCCTACGTGCGTGACGCGGTGCCACTGGTGCTCGAAGACGGCGTGCTCAACCTCAGTACCGAATACAAACTCAACCTGTCGAAAGAAACCGAACTGCTGCTGAACAACGTCGCGGTGAGCATTGCGCCGTTCGCGATCAAGGCACCGGACGGGCGTCCGCTGGCAAAACTTGAACGCCTCGACGTCAGCGAGACCTCGCTGGACCTGGCCAAACAGCAAGTGGTGGTCGGCAAGATCCGCAGCAACAAACTGGAAACCTGGGCCGCACTCGAAGCCGACGGCCAGCTGGACTGGCAGAAACTGTTCGCCAGCCAACCTTCCAAACCCGCCGCCAAGGCAGCAGCCGAACCTGCCAATACCCCGGCAGCCGCCGACTCGCCGACAGCGCCGCCGGTGCCGAGCAAGCCATGGCAAGTGCTGCTCAAAGACGTGCAGTTGCGCAACTACACGGTGCATCTGGCCGACCGTTCGGCAACGCCAGCGGTGGCCCTGGATGTCACGCCGCTGAACATTGATCTGCAGGATTTCGACAGCCTCAACGGTTCGCCCTTCAAGGTCAAACTCGACAGCGGCCTGGGCAAACAAGGCAAGATCAACGCCGACGGTGTGGTCAATCTCGCCCCGGTCACCGCCCAGCTCAACGTGAAAACCCAGGACATCGACCTGCGTGTCGCGCAGTCCTACATCAATCCGTTCATTCGCCTGGAACTGCGCAGCGGCATGCTCGGCAGTGACCTGAAGGTCAACCTCAAGAGCACCGCGCCACTGGCACTCGGCGTGACCGGGCGTGCGCAGATCGATCAACTGCACACCCTCGACACCCTGAAAACCCGTGACTTCCTCAAGTGGCAGCAAGTGGTGGTCGAAGGCATCAACTATCAACACGGTGACAGCCTGTCGATCGACAAGATCAACCTGTTCCAGCCGTACGCGCGGTTCATGATCAACGATGACCGCACCACCAATATCGACGACCTGCTGATTCCACAGCCCGCCGACGGTGGTGCGAAAACCGCAGCGGCCAAACCGGCCAGCCAGGACAAGCCACTGGGCATTCACATCGGCGCGATCGCGATCAACGACGGTTCGGCCAACTTCGCCGACTTCAGCCTGACCCCGAACTTCGCCACCGCGATCCAGCAGCTCAACGGCCAGATCGGCACCATCGACAGCCAGGGCAAGGTCGATCGCTATGCACCGGTGACCATCAAAGGTGCGGTCAACCCGTTCGACCCGATGGCCAGCCTCGACATCGCCACCAGTTTCAAACGCGTCGAACTGACCACCCTGACGCCGTACTCCGGCAAATTCGCCGGTTACCGCATCCGCAAGGGCCGTCTCAACCTCGACCTGCATTACCTGATCACCAAGGGCCAGTTGAAGGCCGAGAACAAAGTGGTGGTCGAGCAATTGCAACTCGGCGAGAAAGTCGACAGCCCGGATGCCGTGAGCCTGCCACTGAAACTGGCGATTGCCCTGCTCAAGGACGTCGACGGCAAGATTTCCATCGAACTGCCGGTCACCGGCGACCTGAACAATCCGCAGTTCAGCGTGATGCCGATTGTCTGGCAGACCCTGCGCAACCTGATCGTCAAGGCTGCCGCAGCGCCGTTCAAGATGATTGGCGGGCTGATCAGCGGTGGCAGCTCCGAGGACCTCGGTACCGTGGCCTTTGCACCGGGTTCCAGCGACCTGAGCAAGGACGCCGAGTCCGCTCTGGAGAAGCTGTCCAAAGCCCTGAAGGAGCGTCCGGCCCTGCGTCTGGAAATCGAAGGCACCGCCGCCCAAAGCAGCGACGGCCCGCTGATCGCCGAACAGCGCCTGGAACGCGAATATCAGTACAACTACTACAAGATGCTCCAGCGCCGTGGCGACAAGGTGCCGGCGCAAGCCTCGCTGCTGCAAGTGCCGGAAAACGAGAAAGGCCCGTTGCTCGAAGGCATCTACCGCACCCGCCTGAAAACCCAGCCACCGGCCGAGTGGAAGGATCTGGGCAAGGAAGAACGCACGGCGAAAATGCGTGAAGGCGTGATCAAGTTCTGGAGCTCCAGTGACGTGTTGCTGCGGCAGTTGGGTCAGGAACGCGCCAGCAGCATCAAGGATTATCTGGTCGACAAGGGCCAACTGGCCGATGACCGGGTGTACTTCATCGACGCCAATCTTGGCGAGGCCGAAAGCGATGGTCGGGTCGTGACGCAAATGCACCTGGACGCCGAGTAATGAAGCACAAGTGGCTGGTTGCGATGACGCTGATGCTCGCCGCCAGCCCTGCCCTGGCCTCAGACACCCTGCGCTGTGGCAGCCAACTGGTCAGTCTCGGCGACCGCGCCAGCGAAGTGCTGCAGAAGTGTGGCGAGCCGGTCAGCCGCGATGTCCTCGGCTACAAGCGCAGCGCCAACCGCCGCGAAGAGTTTCAGGTCGAAGAATGGACCTACGGCCCGAGCAACGGCATGTACCAGTACCTGCGCTTTGAAGGCAATCGCCTGCGGCAGATCAACAGCAAGCGCGGCAACTGAAAGATCAAAAGATCGCAGCCTGCGGCAGCTCCTACAGGGAAATGCATTCCAAATTGTAGGAGCTGCCGAAGGCTGCGATCTTTTGCTTCTAAAAATAGAACAGGCCCCGACACAAGTGTCGGGGCCTGTAATGGTCACATCCGTGTGACCGTTCGCATGAACTCTAAAGTTGCGGCAGACGTATTGCTCGGCCCGTCTGTCGCGCCTTCTCCCGGTCCAGGCGAGAAGTCATGCCTTACTCGGCTTTCAGGCCGTCAGCGGAAACCGCTTTGACGCCTTTGATTTTCTTGGTGATGTTCACAGCCGTGGTTTTCTGAGCTTCGGTGATGGCGACATCGGAAGACAGGGAAACCACACCTTTGTTGGTTTCGACTTTGATGTCGGTACCAGGAATGCCTTTTTCGGTTACCAGGTCGCTTTTGACTTTGGTAGTGATCCAGGTATCGGAAGTAGCTTCTTTAGCCTTGGTCATTTCACCGGCAGCCAAAGTCATTGGAGCCTGGGTAGTCTGAGTGGTTTGTGCAAATGCACCGGAAGCCATGGTCAGGGTCAGCGCGGTAGCAGCAGCGGCAGTGATAGCGAACTTCTTCATACGAGTAACTCCTGTTTTTCTGGAAAGTCTGCTGGTTGTCTTGTCAGCAGGGTTACTGGAGATGTTGCGAAGGCTGTGCCAACTTTTCGAAAGACAATAATCCCTTATAAATCAATGAGATATGAATCATGCAAATTTTCGAAATCATGCAATTTGCATGACCACTGAATAAACGACATGCAAGTTGCGGCTTTTCGGAAAGTTCCTAACACGCTGAAATTATTGAAGCTTTTTTCAACGATCGAAAACAAAAATGCCCCGCATGGCGGGGCATCTCTGACCTTGTTGACTCAATCAGGCACCGGTGCCTGCGCAACCTTTAGGCGCGTAGTCCGGGTTTACGGTCGAAGCACAGCTCCAGACGCCCGAGGTGCTGCCAGTCGCAGCACCGGTACGGGTCAACGTGATGGTTTTACCCAGCACCGGACCCGGGGCATTCACCAGTGTGCAGGTTATAGTGCCCGCACCCGTCGAGGCGGTTCCCGATGCCGCCAGTGTGCAGTTGGAGGTGGTCGCTGTAGCGCTCCCGGCCACGAGTAGCAGCGTTGGGTCCGTGCCTTGATTGATCGTGTCTTCGAACGGCACCTTGAGCGCACTGATTTCTGCCAGACCTGCCGTCACCTTCGAACGCGCCTGGTACTTGGAGTATTGCGGCAAGGCGATGGTCGCCAGAATGCCGATGATCGCCACGACGATCAGCAGCTCGATCAGAGTAAAGCCCTGTTGTTTTTTCATAGACAAGCTCCATGCATGAGTCGGAATCTCATGATCTGAGAAGGGCTCAGCATAGCCCATGCCAACCGTGTGCCGGCCCCGAATACTCGGCATGAGCACGATGCGGCGGCCTTTCCTACAACAGACAACCGCACTATCTGACACTTTTTGTCACCTGCGCCCGACGTGTTTGGCGCTGTCACTTGACTAGGCTATAAGTCATGAACGGCAAGCGTGCGGAATCCTCATGAATGACATCGCTCTGAGCGGTCTGGCCAAGCAACTGGTACAGGCTGAACTGTTGACGGAAAAAAGCGCCCAACAGGCCTGGCAACAGGCGCAGCGCAATCGGCTGTCGCTGGTCAGCTACCTGGTGCAGAACAAACTGGTGAAGAGTTCACAGGTGGCCGAGATCGCTTCCGAGCATTTCGGCATGGCCTTCATGGACCTCAATTGCCTCGACAAGGAAACTCAGCCCAAGGGCCTGGTCAGTGAAAAACTGGTGCGTCAGCACCATGTCCTGCCCTTGTGGCGACGCGGCAACAAGCTGTTCGTGGGCATTTCCGACCCGAGCAATTACCAGGCGATCAACGACATCCAGTTCAGCACAGGATTGAATACCGAAGCCATCCTGGTGGAAGACGACAAGCTCACTGACGCCATCGAGAAATTTTTCGACACTCACACCAGCGGCCTCGAAGAGATGGCCGACGTCGACCTCGACGGCGTGGATGTCGAATCCGTCGACGACAGTCGACAGGACGCCATCGGCGGACTCGATGCCGATGACGCTCCGGTAGTCCGTTTCGTCCACAAGATGCTGCTGGATGCAATCAAGAGCGGCTCCTCCGACCTGCACTTCGAACCTTACGAAAAGAACTTCCGGGTGCGGGTACGCACCGACGGCATCCTGCGCGAGGTGGCCAAACCGCCGATCCAGCTGGCCGGGCGGATCGCCGCACGCTTGAAAGTCATGGCCAGTCTCGACATCTCGGAACGGCGTAAACCCCAGGACGGGCGGATCAAAATGCGCCTGTCGAAGAACAAGTCGATCGACTTCCGGGTCAACACCCTGCCAACCCTGTGGGGCGAAAAAGTAGTGATCCGGATCCTCGACCCGTCCAGTGCGCAAATCGGCATCGATGCATTGGGTTACGAACCGGCGCAAAAAGACCTGTACATGGCCGCGCTCAAGCAGCCACAGGGGATGATTCTGGTGACCGGCCCTACCGGCTCGGGGAAAACCGTATCGCTGTACACCGGGCTCAATATCCTCAATACCGTCGACATCAACATTTCCACCGCCGAAGACCCGGTGGAAATCAACATGGAAGGCATCAACCAGGTCAACGTCAATCCCAAACAGGGGCTGGATTTTGCTCAGGCGCTGCGCTCGTTTCTGCGTCAGGACCCGGACGTGATCATGGTTGGCGAAATCCGCGACCTGGAAACCGCCGAAATCGCGATCAAGGCCGCGCAGACCGGTCACCTCGTGCTGTCCACGCTGCACACCAACAGCGCCGCCGAGACCCTGACCCGCCTGCACAACATGGGCATTCCGGGGTTCAACATCGCCACCTCGGTGAGCCTGATCATCGCCCAGCGCCTGGCGCGCAAACTGTGCACTCACTGCAAGAAACCGATCGAGATCCCTCGCGAAGCCCTGATCAAGGAAGGCTTCCCGCCGGAACAGATCGGCAGTTTCACGATCTATGAGCCGGTCGGCTGCGATCAATGCAACGGCGGCTACAAGGGACGCGTGGGGATTTATGAAGTGGTGAAAAACACTCCCGAGCTGCAACGGCTGATCATGGCCGAAGGCAACTCCCTGGAAATCGACAGCCAGATGCGTCGCGACGGTTTTGACGATCTGCGCACCTCGGGCCTGCGCAAGGCCATGCAAGGCATCACCAGCCTGGAAGAAATCAACCGGGTCACCAAGGACTGAACATGGCGGTCAAGGCAGCAAAAATCAGCATCTACGCCTGGGAAGGCACGGACCGCAAAGGCAGCAAGATCACCGGCGAGCTGAGCGGGCAAAACCCCGCGCTGATCAAGGCGCAACTGCGCAAGCAGGGGATCAACCCCGGCAAGGTGCGCAAGAAATCCACCTCCCTGCTGAGTTTCGCCAAACGCATCAAGGCCCAGGACATCGCGCTGTTCACCCGGCAGATGGCGACCATGATGAAAGCCGGCGTGCCGCTGCTGCAGTCGTTCGACATCATTGGCGAAGGCTTCGACAACCCGGCGATGCGCAAACTGGTGGACGAGGTGAAGCAGGAGGTTGCCGCCGGCAACAGTTTCGCCACCGCCCTGCGCAAGAAGCCGCAGTATTTCGATGAACTGTATTGCAACCTGGTGGATGCCGGCGAGCAGTCCGGCGCCCTCGACACGCTGCTGGAGCGGGTCGCGACCTACAAGGAAAAAAGCGAAGCGCTCAAGGCCAAGATCAAGAAAGCCATGACCTACCCCACGGCGGTGGTGCTGGTCGCGATGGTGGTCACGGGGATTCTGCTGGTGAAAGTGGTGCCGCAGTTTCAAGCGGTGTTTTCCGGTTTCGGCGCTGAACTGCCGGCGTTCACACTGATGGTGATCGGCATCTCCGAGTTCATGCAGCAATGGTGGTGGGCAGTGCTCGGGATCCTGATTGGCGTGTTTTTCGGTACGCGTCACGCCCTGAAAAAATCTCAGGCGCTGCGTGATCGCAAAGACACCTGGCTGCTGAAAGTGCCGCTGGTGGGCACACTGATGTACAAGTCGGCGGTGGCGCGATTCGCCCGGACCCTGTCGACCACTTTCGCTGCCGGCGTGCCGCTGGTGGAGGCACTGGATTCGGTGGCCGGGGCCACCGGCAACGTGGTGTTCAAACGCGCGGTGCTGCGCATCCGTCAGGACGTCGCCACCGGCATGCAGCTGAATTTTTCGATGCGCACCACCGGGGTGTTCCCCAACATGGCGGTACAGATGACCGCTATCGGCGAGGAATCGGGTGCGCTGGATGACATGCTCGACAAAGTCGCCGGTTTTTATGAGGACGAGGTGGATAACATGGTCGACAACCTCACCAGCCTGATGGAGCCGTTCATCATGGTAGTGCTCGGTGTCATCGTCGGCGGTCTGGTCGTGGCCATGTACCTGCCGATCTTCCAACTCGGCTCAGCGATCTGACATGCCTATCGACGAACTTTTCAGTCTGTATCCGCTGGCCTTTGTTTTCACCGCACTGCTACTGGGTCTGGTGGTCGGCAGTTTTCTCAACGTGCTGGTCTGGCGTCTGCCGAAAATGCTCGAGCGCGACTGGCGCCAGCAGGCCCAGGACGTCCTCGGCCTGCCGACCGATACGCCACTGCCAACCTACAACCTGATGCTGCCGCACTCCGAATGCCCGCATTGCGGCCACCGGATTCGCGCGTGGGAAAACATCCCGCTGCTCAGCTATCTGTTCCTGCGCGGACGCTGTTCTGCGTGTGCCGCCCCGATCAGCAAACGTTATCCCCTGACCGAACTGGCCTGCGGCCTGCTCTCGGCCTTCGTCGCCTGGCAGGTGGGTTTTGGCTGGGCGGCGTGTCTGTTGATCGTCCTCACCTGGGGTTTGCTGGCGATGAGCCTGATCGATACCGAACATCAACTGCTGCCCGATGTGCTGGTGTTGCCGTTGCTGTGGCTGGGGCTGATCGTCAACAGCTTCGGGCTGTTCGTCTCGTTGCACGCGGCACTATGGGGCGCGGTGGCCGGTTACATGGCGCTGTGGTCGGTGTTCTGGCTGTTCAAGCTGCTGACCGGCAAGGACGGCATAGGTCATGGCGATTTCAAGCTGTTGGCGCTGCTCGGGGCCTGGGGCGGGTGGCAGATTCTGCCGCTGACGATCCTGCTGTCATCGCTGGTGGGAGCCGTTGTCGGGGTAATTCTGCTGCGTTTGCGTGAGCAGAAAACCTCGACGCCGATCCCCTTTGGCCCGTATCTGGCAATTGCCGGCTGGATTGCCTTGCTCTGGGGTGGTCAAATAACCGACTTCTATTGGCAGTTTGTCGGTTTGAAATGAATACCCCTGTGGAAAAACCCTGGATTCTCGGCCTGACCGGCGGCATCGGCAGCGGCAAAAGTGCCGCGGCCCAGCACTTCATCGACCTCGGGATCCATGTGGTCGACGCCGACCATGCAGCGCGCTGGGTGGTCGAGCCGGGACGTCCGGCGCTGGCGAAGATTGCCGAACACTTCGGCCCGAAGGTGTTGCAGGCTGATGGCACGTTGAACCGCGCCGCCCTGCGCCAGCTGATCTTTGAAGTGCCGGAGGAACGCCGCTGGCTCGAAGCCTTGCTGCATCCGTTGATCGCCGAGGAAATCGCCCACCATCTGGCGCTGGCAAAATCGCCTTACGCGATTCTGGTTTCGCCGCTGTTGATCGAATCCGGGCAATACGCGATGACCCAGCGCATCCTGGTGATCGACGCCCCGCAACAACTGCAGATCGAACGCACCTTGCAGCGTGACCAGACCAGCGAACAGCAGGTCCAGGCGATCCTCAAGGCCCAGTCCAGCCGCGAAGACCGCGTGAGCCGTGCCGACGATGTGGTGGTCAACGACCGCGACCTCGCCTGGCTGCACAGCGAAGTCGAGCGCCTGCATCACTTTTACCTGACTTTATCCGGAGGCCAGTCATGAGCCAGATCCCGACCGTAGAATGCCCAACCTGTGGCGCCCCCGTGGAATTTACCCCCGAGAACAAATTCCGTCCGTTCTGCTCCGATCGCTGCAAGCTGATCGACCTCGGCGCCTGGGCGTCCGAAGAGCACAAGATTCCGGTCGCTCCGGATGCCGAAGACGAAATGTTCTCCGGCGATTTCGACCCGCGTCACTGATCGCGATCAGGGCCGCATAAAGCCGTAGTCCTGATCGTCGTCGAGGTTTTCCGCCAGAAAGCGCAACTCGTCGGCCAGGTCTTCGGCGTTGCGCACGGCCTTGCTCTGCTGCACCACCGCACTGAGCAAGGCGCGCAAACTCAACCCCGGGTCAAAACCCACTTCCTGCGCCATCTCCAGACTCTGCCGGGTTTCCTGCCTTGCCCACTCGTAAACACTCATGCCGCTGCTCCTGAAGGGATTTGCGCGAGCATGAAATTTCCCGCGCGTGGCGGATTTGATGTGGATCAAGACTTCGGATCGTCGTCCTTCCACGGCGCCGAAAGGTAGCGTGTGCGGTTGAAGGTCTCCAGCCATTCCGGGCTGAATACCACCAGGGCACTGACGATCATGCCGTTGATGAACGCCTCGGGGAAAATGATCAGCCACACGTAACCGATGAAGTCTTCCAGCCATTCCGGCATGGCGAAGAGGCCGTCGTACCACAGCAGCGTCAGGCTCAGGATCAGGCACAACAGGGCTGACAGCGCGGCGGCAAAGAAGCCGGAACAGAAGATGTACACGAACGGATTGCGTGGCTGAGCACGCTCGACGAGGATCGCCACACACTCGGTGACCAGCACCGGCAGCAAAATGAACAAGGCGCCATTGACCCCCATCGCCGCGAGATCCTGACGCCCGAGCAGCAC
>Ga0308163_10003791_pt1 | contig 12426 bp, 5 predicted proteins | sample PhyTR1_FD_201037 | JGI IMG/M metagenome (GOLD analysis project Ga0308163, IMG submission 201037) | Phyllosphere microbial communities from UC Gill Tract Community Farm, Albany, California, United States - DLSLT.R1 | ecosystem: Host-associated > Plants > Phyllosphere > Unclassified | place: USA... | reverse complement strand
GCCGAGTGGTGGGGCAAGAGCCCTTTTGGTTACTTTTGGGGCTCTTTTCCAAAAGTGACCCGCTGTCAGAGCGGAACCCTAAGTGGCCGTTACCGCAGCAATGGATATGTACACAATCCAACTGTGTCGACTGCCAGGCCGCCTTCGCGAGCAAGCCCGCTCCCACCGTTTGATAGCGGTGTGTCAGGTAGATATGCGCTGGCCGCCGGGGCCGTCACGGGGAGCAAGCTGCCTCGCCACAGGTCTCGCGTCGGCTCTAAATTGTGTAGATACCTATGGCCATAGCAGGCACGCCAGCGCCCACATTGGATCGCAGTGCCTAAGCTAAATCCTTCGGCGGCGGTTGAGCTGGGGGATGGCGGTTTGGGGTGCTTCTACACGCGGGGACCGCGCCGCTGTTCTTGCGGCCAGTTGCGCCAGCGTGGGCTGGCTGAACAGGGTGCGCGCGTCCACGTCCAGCCCGGCTTTGCGCAGACGGGCGACGAGGTTCACTGCCAGTAGGGAGTGCCCGCCCAGTTCAAAGAAGTGGTCATGGCGCCCTACCCGTTCGAGCTTCAACACCTCGGCCCAGATCCCGGCCATCAGGGTTTCCACCTCGCCCACTGGCGCTTCGTAGGCTCGGCTAAGGACGTCTTCCAGCCCCGGTGCCGGCAGGGCCTTGCGGTCGAGTTTGCCGGCGGGATTGAGGGGCAGTGCGTCGAGTTGCACGAAGGCGGCCGGCACCATGTATTCCGGCAGGTGCTCCAGCACATGGTCACGCAAGGCTTGCAGGCTCGGCGCCTGGCCGCGCAGGGTGAAGTAGGCCACCAGGCGCTCATCGCGAACCAGCACCGCCACCTCATGCAACGCCGGGTGGGTCGCCAGGCGTGCTTCGATCTCGCCCAGCTCCAGGCGCACGCCGCGCAGTTTGACTTGGAAGTCATTACGCCCAAGGAACTCAAGATTGCCGTCGGGCAGGTAGCGCACTAAGTCGCCGGTGCGATACAGGCGGTCGCCGGGCACGAAAGGGCTGTCGATAAAGCGTTCGGCGGTCAGCTGTTCCAAGCCCAGGTAACCACGGGCAACGCCGACGCCGCCGATGTGCAGTTGGCCGCTGATACCCATGGGCACCGGCGCATCATGGGCGTCCAGCACATACAGGCGGGTGTTGTGGATGGGTCGGCCAATCGGCAGTTGCAAGGCGGGCACCGGCGCGCCGGGTTCGAGGGTCCAGGCGCAGCTGTCCACCGTGGCTTCGGTGGGGCCATACACGTTATGCAAGCGCACCGTGGGCAAGCGCGCCTGCACGCCACGGGCCAGGGCGGCGGTGAGTTCACCGCCGCCGCACACTATATCGGTGAGGCTGGTGCACAGGGCCGATTCGTCCAGGTCCAGAAACTGCTGCAACATGGCGGGCACGAACTGGATCACCCTGATCTGCTGCTCACGAATCACCTGGGCCAGGTACGCCGGTTCACGGTGCCCATCGGGCCTCGCCAACACCAGACGCATGCCGTTGCTCAACGGCCAGAACAGCTCCCACACAGATCCATCGAAGCTGAACGGCGCACGCTGCAACAAGGCGCCGCCTCCGGCGTTCGGGCACAGTTGCGAGCCCCAATGCAACAGGTTGCCCAGGCCACGGTGCTCGATCATCACGCCCTTGGGCGTGCCGGTGGAGCCCGAGGTGTACATCACATAGGCGAGGTTGGCGACGCTCAAGCCTGGCACGCTTGGATTGTCGATCGGTGCCTGATTCCAGGTGCAGTGGTCGAAGTCGATCAGCGGGATCGAGACATCGCCCATCCCTTCGCGAGTGGCAGCTTGTACCAACAGTGCCACTGGCTGGCTGTCTGTGAGCATGTAGGCCAGGCGCTCGCGTGGGTAACCTGGGTCGAGCGGCACATAGGCGCCGCCCGCCTTGAGAATTCCCAATAAGCCCACCACCAAGTCCAACCCGCGCTCCACGCACAACGCCACTCGCGAGTCAGGCTGTACGCCGTGCTCACGCAAGTGAAACGCCAGTTGGTTGGCACGTTCGTTGAGTTGGCGGTAGGTCAATGCGTGCTGACCCGCCTGCACGGCGATGGCATCGGGGATTCGCCGCGCATGGGCTTCAAACAGCGCTTGCACGGTCAGCGTGTGTGGGGAGTCGGTTGAGGTTGCGTTGAGGTCCACCAATAGAGTACGCAATTGGCTCGCGGGCAGCACCTGCACACCGCGCAGCGGCATATCCGGCGTGCTTTCCAATACGTCCAGCAGGCCGTTCAGCGCGGTGTCGAAGTAGCTCAAGACAGGTTCAGCGCCCACTGTGTCCGGGGCCATGACCTTGAGCCGGAAGCCGCTGGCCATGTCGTCCACCGTGAGCATCAATGGGTAACTGAGGATGTCTTCACTGCTAAGCAAGGCAATGCCCGGCACAAGGTTCAGCCCAGGGTCCGCTGAGGTGTGACGATAGTTGAGCAAACTGTTGAACAGTTCCGGCACGCCGCTGCGACGCTGGGCCAACGCCAGGGACGCTTGTTCGTGGGCGAGCAAAGCGCTCAGTTGCGCGTGAGTGTCGTGCAGCGCATCCGCCACGCTTTGCCCGGCCAGGCGCAGGCGCAGCGGCAAGGTGTTGATAAACATGCCCAAGGCCCGCTCGGCCCCCTCACCGGCTTGCAAGCGGCCGAGCAGCACGGTACCGAACACCACATCTTCGCGGCCCGCGACACGGCTGAGCACCTGAGCCCAGGCCAGGTGGAAAAGGCTCGCGGCACTGACCCCCAGGGCTCGGGCCTGGCTGCGCAGGCGCAGATTGAGCGCGTCGCTGAGCGAGCGCTGCGCCTCTTCGGTCTCGGCACGCAGGGCCTGATGTTTTTGTAGGCCGAACGCCAACGTCGGCTCATCGACATCCGCCAGACGCTCCCGAAAGAACGCCTCGTGCGCCGCCTGGCGAGCCGTTGAGCGGGCTTGCGCGACCATGTTGCGATAAGGCACAGGCACTGGCAGTTGTGCCTGTTGGCCCAACAGATGGGCACGAATCTCGTCCATCAGCAGCGTGGTCGACGTGGCATCGTTGACCAGATGATGAAAGCGCAACCTGGCGACCCAGCGCTGGTGCTGGGGCTCCTCGGCGTAATCCAGGGCCATCAGCGGCGCCTGGCGCAAGTCCAGGGGTTGCGCCGGTTCGCGCAGCGGTTTAACCCGCAACTGCGCCTGGCGCCACACCACCTGCATCGGTTGTTCAAGGGCATCCCACACCAGGCTGGTGCGCAAAATATCGTGGCGATTGATCACCTGTTGCAGGGCACTGGCAAAGGCCTCCAGTTGCTCGCGGTGCGCAAAACTGAACAGCGCCTGTTGCTGGTACGGGTCGTGCGCGTCGGTGAGGTGGTGGTAGAGCAACCCTTCCTGCAACGGCGCCAGCGGGTAGATGTCCTGCACATTGGCGGCGCCACCGGGGATGCCGGCGACGATGCGGTCGAGGCTGGGTTGATCGAGTTCGGCCAGGGCGAGCAAGTCCTGGGTGATATGGGTGCAACCGGCCGGGATTCGATTGGCCGGCACCGCCTGTTCGTGACCAACACACGCCGCCGCCAGCGCCGCCACGGTGGGCTGGCCGAACAGCACCTGCACGTCGGCGCGCAGGCCGGCCTCGCGCATGCGCTGCACCAGCTGCACCGCTAACAGCGAATGCCCGCCAAGCTCGAAGAAATGATCGTGGCGACCCACTGGTTGCACGTTCAGCAACTCGGACCAGATCTGCGCCATTGTGGTTTCCACGCCCTCCTGTGGCGCTTCGAAGCGACGGGTAATAAAGGCGTCCTGGGTCGGCGCCGGCAAGGCTCGGCGGTCGAGCTTGCCGTTGGCGGTGAGGGGCAACGCGTCGAGGCGCACGTAAGCCGCGGGCAGCATGTAGACCGGCAGCGAAGCTTGCAGGTGGGTGCGCAGTGCTTCGATTTCCACAGGCTGACGTGGCACAAACCACGCCCACAATTGCCCGTCGCGAAACTGCACCACTGCATCCTGAAGCGCCGGATGGCTGGCCAGGGCCGACTCGATTTCTCCCAGTTCGATGCGTACGCCACGGATTTTCACCTGGTCGTCGTTGCGCCCCAGGTAGTCGAGATTGCCGTCTGGCAGCCAGCGCGCCAGGTCGCCGGTGCGGTACAGGCGAGCGCCGCTGAAAGGGTCGTCGAGAAAACGTTCGGCACTGAGTTGCGGACGGTTCAGGTACCCCCGCGCCACGCCCTTGCCGCCAACGTACAACTCCCCCGCCACGCCAATCGGCACCGGGCGTTGTTGCGCGTCCAGCAGGTAGACCTGGGCATTGGCGACCGGGGCGCCGATATGCAACGGCTGGCCCACCTCGACACGCCCCGAGGTCGCCACTACGGTGGCTTCGGTGGGGCCATAGTTGTTCACCACCGCGAACGTCTGTGCCTGGGTGAAGGTGCGCAGGCGGTCGCCGCCGATCAGCAAGGTGCGCAAGGTGGGATGCCCCTGCCCCTGGCTGAACGCATATTCGGCCACCGGCGTGGGCAGGAAACACACCTGCAACGGTTGCGAGCGCCACCAGTGAAGCAACGCGTCGATATCTTCCGCGCCCTCCTGGGCCGGTGGCAGGTGCAAGGTCGCGCCCACGCACAACGCCGGCCAGACCTCCCAGGCCATGGCGTCAAAACCGAAGCCGGCGACGCTGGCGGTGTGGCTGCCCGCGTGCAGGTCGAACGCCTGGCAATGCCAGTCCACCAGGTTCGACACGCTGTGATGTTCAACCATCACGCCCTTGGGCAAGCCGGTGGAACCCGAGGTATAAATCACATAGGCCAGGTTCGACGGCGTGACTGCGACTTGAGGGTTGCTATCGATGGACGCATTGCCAGGCTCCAGGGCGATCACCGGTACCGTCGAGACGGGCAGGCGCTGGCGTAAATCGTGCTGGGTCAGGATGGCCACGGGCGCGCTGTCGTGCAGCAGGTACTCCAGGCGTTCGGCGGGATGGGCCGGGTCGAGCGGTACGTAGCAGGCGCCGGATTTGAGGATCGCCAACAGCCCCGCCAGGGTGTCGAGGCCACGCCGAGCCAGGATCGCAACACGGTCATCGGGCTGTACACCGAGCGCCACCAGTTGATGGGCCAGTGCATTGGCCTGGCGGTTGAGTTGGGTGTAGCTCAGTGCGCGGTCCTGATACATCGCCGCAATAGCGTGGGGCGTGCGTGCGGCCTGGGCTTCAATGCGCTGGTGCAGGGTTTGCGGCGTGGCGTTGGGCTGCGCAGCGGCGTTCCAGTGCTGCAATCGGGCCTGCTCCTGGGGCAACAGCATGGAAAACTCACCGATGGGCAGCGCAGTATCTTCCAGCCCCTGTTCCAGCAGCCCGATGAAGCGCTGGGCCAATGCCTGCACGTCGCCCGCCTGGAAATACGCCTCGTTGTAGACGCAATGCAGCCAGGCATTGTCCTGGTAACGATGGCTGCGCAGGTGAATGGCGAGCGGTAGCGCTTCATGCTGATTGGAAACCTTGATCGCGCGGGCCTGGACCTGACCGAAGCGCAGATCGTGGTCGTCCTGCTCGAACGATACCGACACGTCAAAGAGTTGCCCGCGATCCGTTCGGCGCAAGCCCAGCTCGCGGTTCATCTCACTCAACGGGAAGCGCTGATGACGAAAGTCCTGCTTGAGCTGATCACGAATGCCACGCACCAGGGCACCGAAAGACACGCCCTCGCTGAACGCAAAACGTACCGCGCTGACCTGGGTGAACAGGCCCACAGTGGCGCGAAAACGCGCGTTGGAGCGGTTGAGTATCGGCAGCCCCACCGCCCATTCCTGCCGTTGGCTGGTGCGGGTGAAATACACATACATCGCCGCCAGCAACACATGAAAGGCCGACGCCTGGTAGTGGTTGGCAACCTGCTCCATGCGGCTCTGCAACTGCACCGGGAAGCCTTGCACCCAAGTGTTGCTCGACGTCTTGGCGTTGTGCCTGGGGGTGAGCAGTGGTTCGGGCAGCACCAGGTATTTACCCAGCCAATAGTCGCGGTCGCGGGCGTAGCGGGCCGATTGCAGGTAGCGCTGGTCGGTGTCGATAAAGTCGATGTAGGACGGCGCCAGCGGCTCAGTGTCGCGCCCATGCTCAAGGGCGCTGTAGAGCTGCGCGAGGGATTGCAGCATCTGGCCGAAGCCCCAGCCGTCGAGGATCAGGTGATGAGCCTGGGTGCCGAGGCGGTAGTGATCATCGTCAAGTTTGACCAGGAAAAACCGGCACAGTGGTTCGCCGCTCAGGGCGTAGGGCCGGCCCATTTGCGCCTGCATCAAGGCTTGGGTTGCCGCCGATGGATCGGGCAGCGCGGAGAAATCATGCAGCGCCATTTCCACCCTCAGCTCAGGGGCGAATGTTTGCCCAGGCAGGCCATTGGCGTCGGTGTGCAGTTGAGTGCGTAGTGCATCGTGACGTGCCACCAACAATGCGACGGCACGCTGCATGCGTTCGGGCTCGACGGTGCCGGCAAAATCCAGGTAGCCGCCAATGTTGTACAGCGGCGAGTCGCCCACGCGCAGTTGGTCGAGCCAAATGTCTTGTTGGGGGCCAGTGAGGGGGAAGCGGGCCGGCAGGCTGGAGGAATGCTGCATAAGATCCTTCTCATGGAGGTCAGGCACTGGCCGCGCAGAGGTGGCCCATTACACCGAAGTGGCCGGATTTGAGCATGGGCGCCCAGGGGTGTCTGACACCCGAAACCCGGACATTCAAATGGATGGATAGGCCTTGGTGGAAGGTTCATGACTGAAACGATTAAAGCGTTGTAGGAGATTGGCTACATCGAATCCATCTCGAGCCTCTTGGCAACCTCTTTATTTTATAAATTCATCATTTACATCAATAAGTTAACCAAGCCTAAAAATAACTTACGCCTGTACGTAGCCGGCTTAATTCACGAGAAACGTCGGTTTAATGGCGCAGTTTTTATGGCAGCTTGTGTCCCTCGTTTCCGCTACATACGTAGGACAAATCCCTATGGCTAAATAACATCTCGAACGCCGAGTTACGTTCAAGCAGTACGGAGCGCCCTGCGCAGGCCCTGGGCAACCGTTGACGGTTTTCGACATCAAGGATGAGATGGCTATGAGTCTGACCTCAAGTATTGGCGACACATGCGGCCCGCTTTTTTATGCCGAAATGGGCGAGTTGATTTCAAACAGCGGCGACGAACATTTCGCCGCCACCATGTTGCAGCTGGTGGGCAAGTGGGTACCGATTCACCTGGTGGACCTCAGCGAGTGGACCCTGGATGAACTGCGCGACCGCGTGCTGGACATCAAGCTACTGGGCAGCGCCGGGGTGAAGAAGGATTTGTCTGTGCCCCAGACCTTGCATGCGCTGAACGACCACCCGTTGTTGCGGCAGATGCTGCACATGCAAGATCCGCTGCTGATCCAGATGAACGCCAAGGCCAACAGCGCGCACCCGCGCGGCACCTCGCACCAGTGCAACCTGGTATCACGCCAAGGCAATCGACGCTGTGTGATTTCGTTCTACCGCCCGCCGACCCAGCAGGGGTTTTCCCTGGCTGAGCTGTCGTTTCTCAAGTGCCTGTCGGACACGCTGTTGCCGTTGATGGAGCGGCACGCCCAGTGCCTGCGCCAGGCGCCGCATGCCGAGACAGAGCCCGCCCATACTCTGCTGGAACAATCGCAGTTGCAGCGTGAGTTCTACAAGCGCTTGTCTTTGAGCGACATCACCCTTTCGGCGCGGGAACAGGAAGTGTGCCTGGGCCTGCTGACCGGCGGCACCGTGCCGCAAATTGCACAGAAACTCAGCGTCAAAAACAGCTCGATCGAGACCTACCTCAAGCGCGCCGCCGCCAAGCTGGGCGTGAGCGGCCGACATGGCCTGGCCAAATGGATGGTGGGCGCCTGATGAATAAACAGACGCTGTGCACCCTCGGCATGGCCTGGATGCTCGGCGGTTGCTCGCTGATCCCCGAGTACCAGCAGCCAGCGGCGCCGACGCCTGCGCAGTACCCCCAAGGCGGTGTCTACCGCCTGGCGCAGGCTGGCAACTTGGCGCAGAACCCGGACTGGCAGCAGCTGTTCCACGACCCAGCGCTGCAACAGCTGATTGATGATGCACTGGTCAACAACCGTGACCTGCGGGTGGCAGCCCTGAATGTGCAGGCGTTCCAGGCGCAGTACCGTATCCAGCGCGCGGATTTGTTCCCAGCGATCTCCGCCACCGGCACCGGCAAGCGCCAGAAGTTGCCAGGAAGCGTGACCGGCACCGGCAAGTCAGCGATCACCTCCAGCTATTCCGCCAACTTGGGGCTGAGCGCCTATGAGCTGGATTTGTTTGGCCGCGTGCGCAGCCTCAGCGAACAGGCGCTGCTCACTTACCTGGGCAGCGAACAAGCGCGGCGCAGCGCGCAATTGAGCCTGGTGGCCAACGTCGCCAATGCCTACCTCACCTGGCGGGCCGATCAGGAACTGCTGGCCCTGGCCGAGCAAACGCTGGTGGCCAACGACCACAGCTGGCAATTGACCCGCCGCAGTAAAAGCGCAGGCAAAGCCTCGGCGCTGGACGTGGTGCAAGCGCGCACAGCGGTGGAAAGCACTCGCGCCAGCGTGGCCCGCTATGAGCGCCAGGTGGCCCAGGACCTCAACAACCTAACCCTGCTGGTGGGCGGCCCGGTGGATGAACACTTGCCTGCGCGCCCGCTGGCCGACGATCTGGTCGCCCGCGTGCCCGCCGGCTTACCCTCCGACCTGCTGCAACGCCGCCCGGATATCCTCCAGGCCGAATACCAACTGCAGGCGGCCAACGCCAATATCGGTGCGGCCCGTGCTGCGTTCTTTCCTTCCGTGACCCTCACGGCAAACGCCGGCAGCACCAGCAAGGAGCTGTCGGGGCTGTTCAAGGGCGGCTCAGGCAGTTGGACCTTCCAGCCGCAGATCAACCTGCCGATCTTCAACGCCGGCAGCCTGCGCGCCAGCCTCGATTACGCCAAGCTGCAAAAAGACATCACCGTGGCCCAGTACGAAAAATCCATCCAGGCTGCCTTCCAGGAAGTGGCCGACGGCCTCGCCGCACGCCAGACCTTCAACGACCAACTGGCGGCGCAACGGGATTTCGTCGAGGCCAACCAGACCTATTACAACCTGGCCCAGCACCGCTACCGCAGCGGCGTGGACAGCAACCTGACGTTCCTCGATGCGCAGCGTTCGCTGTTCAGCGCGCAACAGGCGCTGATTGTGGACCGACTGGCGCAGTTGGTCGCCGAGGTGAATCTGTATACGGCGCTGGGTGGTGCGTGGAGTGAGTGGCCAAACCTGGCGGCTGCGCGTTAGAGCAACTTGAGCCCAGCCGCGGCGTAACGGTTCGCGTCGCGGTTATCCAGTGGCTGTTTGTGCCCATAACTGTCCACGAAGCCGCCCACAGCGGCCATCGAATGAAACCCGCTGTTGACCGTGCCGATGGCGCCGTTGAGGAAGTCCTGAAGGGTTGCGGGCGCAACGAAGTCTTTCAAGCCCAGGCGACGCAACGCCTGCCCCGGGTACTCGCCATCATTGAGGCTGCGCATAGCGGCGACAAAGCTCTTGTTGGCCTCCCCGTCATTATTTTCAAGATAGGCGCGTTTGGCACTGACAGCGTATAAAAACTGCGCATTGACCAGAACATCGTTGGGCCGGTCGGTGCCGAAGTTGGCGCCGGCCTTGGCCTGCTTCAGTTCGTCATGGGTGATGTGCAGCTTGAACCCATCGCGCATGACAATTCGATAGCCGCTATCGGTAGCCTCAATGGTTTTGTAAATACCGTGAGGGTTATGGCCGAACCTCATCATCGCGGCTTTAATCGCAGATATCGTCACGCAATTACCTTCGGCCAATTGGTAAAAGTCTTTGAAAATATCACCAGGCTTGATACCCGTATTTGCAGGCGTACCTTTCAAGAACTCGTCACGTCTGATGGTGCGGTTATCGGAAACCTGCGCAGGCAAAGGTGTTGAATTGACTTCAGGTTTTAACCGCGCAGATAACAGCGCCAACAAACGCTCCAATTCGCCTACCAGGCGACTGAGTTGTTCAGAAGTTCCAGTCGGGGCAGAGGCGTTGGCGAAGGGCAAAACACGTGAAGAAGTGACGGCGTCGCTTGCCCTGGCATGACCAAAAGCAGCAGTGTTAACAGAAGACACTAACATGTTGAATAACCCCTATTATTCACTAAATACTGTAAATCACCCGCGAAGCGTGACCACCTTCAATGACGGTGAAACTGGCGTGTTATATAACTGCCCCTCCATCACGCCCTCAATAATCACGCCGTTCTTGTTTCGTGCGCCCTTGTCCAATGGCACGCCGACCTGCGTGCCCAATGCACGGGCATCGATGACCTGCAGATGTTCTTTAAGCCCCAGATAGGACAGCGCCGTATCACCGTCGATGCCGCCTCCGGCCCCCGACAGCACACCGGGATAAGTGCGATGGGCGTGGTACGCACTGTCTTTGCCGTACAGGCTCATGAAGGGGTCCGTCGCGCTGTCGCGCTCAAGCTCCAGGTATTGACGCTTGCTCATCACAGCAAACAGAAATTGCGCATCCTTGACCATGCCTTCATCGCCGCCACTGAACTTTGCCGCCTTGGCCGCCAGTTCAAGTTCTTCAACGGTGATTGTCAGCTTGAAGCCGTCTCGCATCGTCACGTCATAGTGGTCACCATGTTTGGCGACGTGCTTGAAAATCCCGGCTGGGCTTTGCCCGAACGTGGCCATCGCTACCTTGATCGCGGCCACGTGCTCCTCTCGGCCCAGAGCACCCAGATAAGGAAAGTTCTCATACGTGGCACGCAACCCATTGCGCAGATCGTCAGGCTTTTGACCTTTGGGTTTTTCAGACATAAACGCAGTGATTGGCTCATAGTTTTTATCTGAGAACATCTCAATAAGTTCGGTATCCAACGCGTTACGGGTACTGGCCAGGTTCGACCGGTTCATGAACGGTGCCAATTGTTCTTTCCACTCACGCCTGATGGTTGGAACGGTGTCCGGTGCCGGCACGGTATTAACCAGCGGCCTGTGCGGTGAGCTCACAAGTGGAATTGGGTAAGCCGTAACGGGTGGCTGTGGTTTCGGCGCCTCATTCTCCCTGCTCATCCAGGTTTTAAGTGACACCACTAATGTACCCAACAACTTCAACAGCTCCCCCAGCTCTGCGTCCCGGTTTGAGTTAACACGTGGGCCAATCGGAGAATGTGCCGGTAATTTACCAAAGTGATTGGGTCGATCTGTCACTGCCTGATCACGGGTTTTACCAGGCGATGTAAACGTTGAGTGCGCAGGAGAATAAGCAGGCTGAGTGTGCGTGAGCATGGTAGGGCGTCTCATTTGATCGAAAGAGGATAATCGCAAACTGTCTAGCACTACTTGCCCACTGCCACTGCCGAACCCGGCACTGAACAAGTCCTCTTGCGTGGCCAGGCGGGGGGAAAGGTTCCGGCTCGACAGGTAACACCATCCTTCTCGCTTAACGGACCACTATCAGCCAATTCCTCAACGTTGCGTTTTTTGTCCGACCCCCTTATCAGCGCATCCCCGCCTGCCGTACCCGATACTCCCCCGGCGTCATCTGCGCATACCGCAAGAAAAACCGGCTGAAATACGCCGGGTCCTTGAACCCCAGTTGGTAGCAGATTTCATTTGCCGAATTGCCGGTAAACAACAGCAGGCGCTTGGCCTCCTGCATCAGCCGCTCCAGGATCAGGCGCTTGGAGGGCAGGTCGGCAATGCGCCGGCACACTTCATTGAGCCGCGCCTGGGTCACGCCAATACTTTCGGCATAACGCGCCAACGGCCAATGTTCCAGGTAGTGGGCTTCGATCAGCTCGTTGAAACGATGGAAGATGCGCAGGTCTTCATGGGCTGTCGGGCGTGCCGGCTGGGCGTGGGCGCACAGTCGCAGCAGGCGGATCATGATCAGCCTTGTGAGGCTGTCGAGGGCGGCGGCGCGCCCTGCCCGTTCAGCGTTGATCTCACTGCACAGTGCCTCGAAGAGTTGCTCCAGCCCCTCGGCATCCCCGGTCAAGGCCACGCAGGCCGCACCGGAGGCAAGGCTGGGATCGGCGTCGATCAAACTCCATACCAGCTGCTGGCGCACCGTCAACACATGCCCATCGGCATCCGCTTCGGTGACAAAAGCGTGAGCCACCGTAGGCGGCGTGAGAAAAAACATCGGCCCCGATTCAACGTACTGGCGGTCATCCAGATACACACGCACCGCGCCACTCTTGACGTAATGCACCTGGAAAAACCGGTCATGGCGATGCACCGCCATGTTGCGCCCGAAAAAACCCGCCAGGTTGCCGAGCTTGTCGTAATGCACCTCGGCATCGCTGTAGCGCTGGTCGTAGACCTGCCCGATGTTGATGTTGGGGATCGGCTTCACGGTGCTCTCTTCTTGTTGTTGTGAGGCCAGCGC
>Ga0308163_10003788_pt1 | contig 12432 bp, 10 predicted proteins | sample PhyTR1_FD_201037 | JGI IMG/M metagenome (GOLD analysis project Ga0308163, IMG submission 201037) | Phyllosphere microbial communities from UC Gill Tract Community Farm, Albany, California, United States - DLSLT.R1 | ecosystem: Host-associated > Plants > Phyllosphere > Unclassified | place: USA... | reverse complement strand
TCTCGAGCGCCGGCACCGCCGGCACGGGCCTGGGCGCGCTGCTGCGCCTGTCCGATGAATTCGATGTGTACACGAAGCGCGGCGAGGGCGCCGCGTTCTTCATGCGCCTGTGGCGCGACGAACCGGCCCCGCACCCGCGCGGTGTCGAAGTGGGCGCGCTGTGGGCGCCGATCGCCGGCGAAAACGAATGCGGCGACGGCTGGGCCGTTTCGTGCGGCGACGACGGCGCCACGATCTTGGCCTGCGATGGGCTGGGCCACGGCCCGAATGCGGCTGCCGCCACGAATGCGGCAATCGACGCGCTGGCCGAACGCGGCCCGGTCGGCGCCGGCGAGATGGTGCATGCGGCGCACGAGGCGCTGCGCGGCACGCGTGGGGCGGCGCTGGCGGCGGCGCGCATCGATTTCTACAACGACGAACTGACGTTTGCCGGTGTGGGCAATATCGCCGGCGTGGTGATCGACGACGACCGGCGCGCACTGGTTTCGCACAACGGCATCGTCGGCGCCAATATGCGCAAGGTGCAGGAGTTTTCGGTGCCGTTTCCGGCCGGCGCGCTGTGCATCCTGTGCTCGGACGGCATCCAGACCCAGTGGGACCTGCACAAGTATCCGGGCCTGCACGGCCGCGCACCGGCGCTGATCGCGGCGGTACTGATGCGCGACTTCATTCGCGGGCGCGACGACGCCATGGTCGTCGTCGTGCGCCGGGCAGCGATTCTCGCATGACATCCCGGCGCATCCTCAGCGTTGGCCTGGACAGCGAGCAGGATGTTGTGCTGGTGCGCCAGCGTGCGCGCCAGATCTCGGCCCTGCTGGGACTCTCGCAGCAGGACCAGGTGCGGGTCGGCACGGCGGTATCCGAAGTGGCGCGCGGCGCCAGCTACCAGGGCCCCGGCGGGCGCGCCGTGTTCCAGCTGTGCGAACGCGACGGGCGCCAGCATCTCGAAATCCTGATCAGCGCCGGGCAGCCCCGCAGCAGCGATGGCATCGACCCGGCGGGCCGCCAGATGGGGCCCGAGTCGCTGCGCGAACTGGCGATCATCACCGCCCATCGCCTGATGGACGCGTGCGAAGTCGATCCGGGCGAAACCGGCGCGACCAGGGTCACGGTGCGCAAGGCGCTGCCGGCGCACGAGCGCATCACGGCGCCGCGCCTGGCTGAAATCGGTGCGCGCCTGGCCGACAGCCCGGACGCCAATCCGGTGCATGAACTGCAGTTGCAGAATCAGGAACTGCTCTCGACCCTGGCCGAGCTGCGCGAGCGCCAGGAAGACCTGATCTCGCTCACGCGCGAACTGGAAGACACCAACCGCGGCATCGTGGCGCTGTACGCCGAGATCGAGGACAAGGCCGAACGCCTGCGCCGCGCCGACGAGATGAAATCGCGCTTCCTGTCCAACACGAGCCACGAATTGCGTACGCCACTGTCGTCGATCCGCGCGCTGGCCCAGTTGCTGCTCAACCGGATGGATGGCGACCTGACCGAAGAACAGGAGCGCCAGGTGAGCTTCATCGCCACCGCCGCCAACGACCTGTCGGAACTGGTGAATGACCTGCTCGACCTGGCCAAGATCGAGGCGGGACGGGTGCAGGTACAGGTCGAGCCGGTGGTGGTCGAGAACCTGTTCCGCGCGCTCAAGGGCATGTTGCGCCCGCTGGTGGACGAGGGCCGCGTCGAGCTGGTGTTCGAGCCGTCCGGCGTGCACGAGCCCCTGTATTCGGATGAAGGCAAGATTTCGCAGATCCTGCGCAACTTCATTTCGAACGCGCTGAAATTCACCGAGCAGGGGTCGGTGCTGGTGTTTGCCGCGCACGATCCCGAGGCGGACACGATCGCGTTTGCCGTGGCCGATACCGGCATCGGCATCAGCCACGACAACCTGCAACTCATTTTCGAAGAATTCAGCCAGATCGAACATCCGCTGCAACGGCGCAGCAAGGGCACCGGGCTCGGCCTGCCGCTGTGCCGCAAGCTGGCCGAACTGCTCGGCGGGCGGGTCGATGTGGCCAGTACCGTCGGTGTCGGTTCGACCTTCACCCTGACCCTGCCGCGCAGCCTGGCGCCGACGTCACCAGCATTTGACCCCACAGGATCATGAACTCCCATCCGACCCAGATTCTCAACGTTGACGACAACGACGGCGCGCGCTACGCCAAGACCCGCATCCTGCAAAGCGCCGGCTTCGAGGTGCTGGAAGCGGCCAACGGCACCGACGCGCTGGAGATCGTGCGCAACACGTTGCCGGCGCTGGTGCTGCTCGACGTGAAGCTGCCCGACATCAACGGCATCGAAGTCTGCCGCCGCATCAAGGCCGAATCGGACAGCAGCACGGTGCTGGTGCTGCAGACGTCGGCCGCGCTGACCGGCCGCGCCGACAAGATCCGTGGCCTGGAAGGCGGCGCCGACAACTACCTGGCCGCGCCGATCGAGGCCGATGAACTGATCGCCAACGTCAACGCGCTGCTGCGCATGCGCCAGATCCAGGTCGACCTGCGCGACAGCGAAGAGCGCTTCCGTCAGCTGACCGACAATATCGACGACGTGTTCTGGATGTTCTCGGTGCCGGCGCGCGAGGTGGTGTATGTCAGCCCGGCCTACGCCACCGTGTGGGGCCGCAGCGCCGAGGCGCTGGGCCAGCAGCCGGACGACTGGCTGGCCGCCGTGCACCAGGACGACCGCGCGCGCATGGCGGCGCGCTGGGAACGCGTGGCGTTCGAAGCGCACTACGACGACGAGTTCCGCATCGCCGGTGCCGACGGCCAGGTGCGCTGGGTGCGCGACCGCGTGTTTCCGGTGCGCGATGCGCGCGGCCAGGTGGTGCGGGTGGCGCGCGTGACCAGCGACATCACGGGCCGGCGCGAAATGGAAGCGCTGCTGCGCGCCGCCGACAGCAACAAGAACCAGTTCCTGGCGACGCTGGCGCATGAATTGCGCAATCCCCTGAGCCCGATCCGCAACGCGGCCGCGCTGCTGGGCGCCATCGGCGAAGGGTCGGCCGAGCGCCAGGCACATGCGCGCGACGTGATCACGCGCCAGGTCGATCACCTGGCGCACCTGGTGGACGACCTGCTGGACGTGGCCCGCATCTCCGAGGGCAAGATCGTGCTGCGCAATGAAGAAGTCGACATCAATGGCGTGATCGCGCAAGCCATCGAGACCGCGGCGCCGCTGATCAACGCCCGCGGGCACAGCCTGAGCGTCGAACAGCCGGATCACCAGATCTGGGTCTCGGGCGACCCGGTGCGCCTGGCCCAGTCGGTCGGCAACCTGCTGCACAACGCCGCCAAGTTCACACCGACCGGCGGCAGAATCCACCTGGCCGTGCACTTGACCGACAGTGCGCGCGTGTGCATTGCGGTGCGCGACAACGGCATCGGCATTGCCAGGGACAACCTGCCGCGCATCTTCGGCATGTTCACCCAGGTCGAGGTGCCGCCCGACCGCGCGCCGGAAGGCCTGGGCATTGGCCTGTCGCTGGTGTCGCACCTGCTCGAACTGCACGGCGGGCACCTGTCGGCCACCAGCGATGGCATCGGCCTTGGCAGCACGTTCATGGTCGACCTGCCGCTGCTGCATGTCGGCGCCGGCGAGAGTGATCTGGCCGCGCCGCAGGCAGCTACCGAAGCGCAGAGCGGTGGCATGCGCGTGCTGCTGGTGGACGATAACGTCGATGCGATGGAGATGATGGGTTTCCTGCTGGCCGAGATGGGCTACGAGGCGCATACCACGGCCGACGCCAACGAGATCGAAGAGTTGGCCGCGCGTCACGATCCGCAGGTGATCGTGCTCGATATCGGCTTGCCAGGGGTGGATGGCTACCAGGTGGCGCGCCGCATCAAGAGCAATCCGCAAATGGCGCACATCCGGCTGGTGGCGCATACCGGCTACGGCTCGCCGGAAGACCGGCGCCGCGCGCAGGAGGCCGGGTTCGATGCGCACCTGGTCAAGCCGGCCGAGTTGTCCGATCTGGAAGCAGCGTTGCGCGGCTAATCCAGGTTCAGGCCAGCAAGGCCACGGCCTTTACCTGTGCCCATACCGCGCAGCCCGGCGCGATCGCCAGTTCGCGCCGCGAACGCTCGGTGATCCGCGCCAGCAGCACCGTGTCACCGACCAGCAGCCGCACCAGCACCTGCCCGGGCGTGCCGCTCGGCCCCACCGCATCGACCTGCGCCGGCAGGATGTTCGTGATGCTGCTGCCACGCGGTCGTTCCAGCGCCAGGCTCACATCGCGCGCATGGATGCGGCAGCGTACGCGGGTGCCGATGGCGACGTCACGCTGGCCCACCAGCAGCACGCCACCGGCAAACGCCAGGTGCGACAGGCCATCGGCGTCGTGCGCTTGCAATCGCGTTTCGATCATCACACCGGCGTCGTCCTGAAAATTTGCCGCCAGGTCCAGGCGCGCGAGCGTTGCGGCCAACGGGCCACTGGCCAGCACGCGGCCTTCTTCCAGCACCACCAGATGATCGGCCAGGCGCGCCACTTCGTCGGCCGCGTGACTGACATACACGACCGGCAGCGCCAGTTCGTCGTGCAGGCGTTCCAGGTAGGGCAGGATCTCGAGTTTGCGCCGCAGGTCGAGCGCGGCGAGCGGCTCGTCCATCAACAGCAGGCGCGGTGACGCGAGCAGCGTGCGCGCAATCGCAGCGCGCTGGCGCTCGCCGCCCGACAACGTCGCGGGGCTGGCATCGAGCAGGCGTTCGATGCCGAGCAGTTCGGCCACTGCCAGCAGGTCGAATCGACGCCCGGCCGGTTTGAGGCGCTTGCGTCCGAATTCGAGATTGGCACGCACAGAGAGGTGCGGGAACAGGCTCGCTTCCTGGAACACGTAGCCGATACCGCGTTCGTGGGTCGGCACGAACACCTTGCGCGCATCGTCCTGCCATACTTCGTCTCCGAGCGTGACACGGGCCCCGGCCACGCGCTCGAGGCCCGCCAGCACGCGCAGCAGCGTGGTCTTGCCAGAGCCGGAATGGCCGAACAGCGCCGTCACGCCGCGTCCGGGCAGGGCCAGATCGACATCGAGGTTGAACGCGCCGCGGTCGATCCGGCATGCCAGCGAGATGGGCGTCATCGCTGCGTCCCTCGCATCGACTGCGGATACAGCGTGTACAAGGTGAGCAGCACGACAAAGCTGAACACCAGCATGCCGCCGGCCAGCCAGTGCGCCTGCGCGTATTCCATCGCTTCCACATGGTCGTAGATCTGCGTGGAGACGACGCGCGTCTTGTCCGGGATGTTCCCGCCGATCATGAGCACGACGCCGAATTCGCCGATCGTGTGCGCAAAGCCCAGGATCGCGCCGGTCACGAAGCCCGGGCGCGCCAGCGGCACGACCACTGACCAGAAGGTGTCCCACGGCCCGGCGCGCAGCGTGGCGGCCACTTCGAGAGGGCGTTCACCGATGGCCTCGAAGGCATTTTGCAAAGGCTGCACGACAAACGGCAGCGAATAGAACACCGAGGCGATCACGAGGCCCGTGAAAGTGAAGGCGAGCGTACCGAGGCCCAGCGCGCCGGTCAGCTGCCCGAGCGGGCCGTTGGGCCCCATCGCCAGCAGCAGGTAAAAGCCGATCACGGTCGGCGGCAGCACGAGGGGCAGGGCGACGAGCGCGCCGACGACGCGCCTGGCGCGCGAGCGGGTGCGCGCCAGCCACCACGCCAGCGGTGTGCCGAACAGCAGCAGCAGCAGCGTGACGAGGGTCGCGAGTTTGAGCGTCAGCCAGATCGCGGCGAAGTCGGACGCGTCGAGCATGTGCCTAGACTTCGTAGCCGTAGGCGCGGATCAGCGCCTTGGCCTTGTCCGTGCGCAGATAGTCCAGCAGCGCCTGCGCGGCCGGGTTCTTGGCGCCTTTGGTCAGCAGCGCGGCATCCTGGCGGATCGGCGCGTGCATGGTCGCCGGGACGATCCAGCCCGAACCGGCGGCAAATTTTCCGTCGCGCCAGACCTGCGCCTGCGCCACAAAGCCCAGTTCGGCGTTGCCAGTGCTGGCGAACTGGAAGGCTTGCGCGATGTTTTCGCCCTGGACCAGGCGTGGCTGCAGGCGCGCGCTCAAGTCCAGCTTGTCGATGACGGCGGTTGCCGCCGCCCCATACGGCGCCGTCTTCGGATTGGCAATCGCCAGGTGCTTGAAGTCGCCGGTCTTGAGCACGGCGCCGTTGGCATCGACATAGTTGGCTTTGGCCGACCACAGCACGAGGCGGCCGACCGCGTAGGTGAAGCGGCTTTTGGCGACCACCTGGCCTTCGGCTTCCAGCCTGGCGGGCGTTTCGTCGTCGGCCGACAGCAATACCTCGAATGGCGCGCCGTTGCGGATCTGAGCATAGAATTTGCCGGTGGCGCCGCTGGCGACAATGGCCTTGTGCCCCGTCTCCTTCTGGAACTGCCCGGCCAGCTTTTCCATCGGACCGGCGAAATTGGCGGCCACTGCGACCTGGACTTCGCCGGCATGGGCGGTGCCCACGCAGGTCATTACGGCAAGCACACTGGCAAGGTATTTCATGTCGTCTCCGGGTTGCAAAAGCGTTATAGTCGCAAGTATATAACGGAATGTGGAGCGCACATGGATGACAGGCAGATTGCTCTCGAAGGCACCGTCTGGATGACGGTCGGCGGCGAGCAGCTGGGCGGCACCGACCGGGTCGGGCTGCTGGCGGCGCTGGCACGGTGCGGTTCGATCACCGCGGCTGCGAAACAGGTCGGCTTGAGCTACAAGGCCGCGTGGGATGCGATCGACACGATGAACAACCTGGCCGGCGAACCGCTCGTGCAACGTTCGACGGGCGGCAAGGGCGGCGGCGGCACGCGCCTGACGGCGCGCGGCGCGCAACTGGTCGAGAACTTCGTCATGATCGAGCAGCTGCATCATGATTTTCTGGAACGGCTCAATCGGCAGGCGGGTGGCGCGGCCGACGATGCCGCATTATTCACGAGGTTCAAGATGCGAACGAGCGCGCGCAACCAGTTCTTTGGCACCGTGACGCGCGTCTTGCCGGGCGCCGTCAATGACGAGGTCGAACTCGCGATTGCGGGCGGACAGAAGATCGTCGCGATCGTCACGCGCGAGAGCGCCGAACACCTGGCGCTGGCGCCGGGCCGGCAAGTGTTTGCACTGATCAAATCGTCGTCGGTGATCGTCATGACGGCGGGCGAGGGCGTGCGGCTGTCGGCGCGCAATCACTTGGCCGGCACCGTCGCACGCCTGACGCGCGGCGCGGTCAATGCCGAAGTCGTGATCGCGCTTGGTGGTGGGGGCACGGTCGCGGCCACCGTGACCAACGAGAGTGTCGATACGCTGGCGCTGGCAGAGGGGCTGGCTGCAACCGCCGTGTTCAAGGCGTCGAGCGTCATTCTTGGGGTGCCCGAATAAACGGTGGTAATGTATCTTTTTTTTCCACCACTGAAAGGCGATCATGTTCAAGCGTATGGCGGCAGAGGCACTCGGCATCAGCGATATCGGCGTTATTGTCAGCCCGGCTGACTACGGTAATGTCGATGCGGATGACTACCTGTTTACCGAAGACGGCGAGCAGATCTTCTTTCTCATCAAAAGCAAGAAAGACGAATACTGCTTCACCAATCTTGGATTGGTCCATGTGGATGGCGACTCGGCCATCTCGTCGAAGCGTTCGATCAAGCGCTACGATTACGCGTCGCACCAGATCAGCGCTGTGACCATCGAAACGGCCGGCACGCTCGATATGGATATCGAGCTCAAATTCAATCTGGACGACACCAGGTTCTCGATCGACGTCAAGAAAGCGTTCATCGAGCAGCTCAAGGACATTTACAAAGCCCTGATCTCGATCGGCAAGCAGCAGCAGCGTGATGCGGTGTGCCGCAATAACGCGCTGCGCACGCTGGACGCCACGGCATCGGTGCACAAGCTCAATATCGCGCCCGGCGCAGGCGGGTTGGTCAGCCAGTTCGATGAATTGCTGACGGCGTTGAATACCGCGATGCTCGACACTTATACCAAGCGCGATTTCAGCGACGTGTACACCAAGTATATTCACAACTGATTGAGGGCGGCGGCGGGCCTGGGAGGCTCGCTGCTGATCCATGGCATATCCCACGGCGACGACCGCTCCTCAGGATCGACGACGTTCTGGTGTCTGGAACGGTCGTCGGCTGTGGAAATAGTCTGTGACTTTTCCAGCTCGGCAACCTGATATGCTCGGAGCAATGGCGGCTATTTTCATGACCATTCTCGGCCTCGGGATTGCCTTTCTCGTCGCGCTGGGGTCGGTTCAGGCCGTTTTGGGGCGTCAGCGGCTTCTTGATATTGTCAGCCTGATGTGGAGAACTTGGCTTCATGGAGTATGGATTTGACTATTGAAAAGACGTGGTGGTTCATTGGCATGGTCTCTTTTGTCACTGCGCTTACTTCAATTCCGCTGCTGATTGCTGCTGGCACGTGGCCTGTCACCGGATTCGCTCAGGGGGTCGTCTCCCTCATGTGTTTTCTCACCCTTAACCGCCTTTTTTCAGCGCTAGGCCGGGTGACCCTCATATTCGCGTTTCCGTCAAAAAATTGGCAATAACGTAGCGGTCATCAGTTTCGGATCGGCAGACGTTTGCGAGCATGCTGGTGAAGAAACCAAAGGAAAAGTATGTTGGCCGACCTGATCTTGAATATCTTCGTTCCAATCGGTGCGAAACGGTATCCAGTCGTACGGATCGCGTTGTGGTCGATAGTCGCTGTATTTTTGATTATCTTGATTTACGGTATATTTGCTCCGTGAACGTCGCCAGGGCTACCTGACTTCATTTGCGACGGCCCCATACCTTGTCACAGGAATTGCCAGCTTGCGAGAACGGATGGGCGATCTTACCAGCGCATCCGTTAATAGACTCTTGTTGAACCCGCCTTAAAATAATATGGTAATCACATCGCATCAGTTCCTGTTCTTGTGCGTGTTACTAACGGTCGTCATGGCCTACGTAAAAAATAAGCGTGTCAAAGCGGCGTTGGCTTTCGTGACGGTTGTTGTCGCGGTCGCCGGAGCCACAGGCATGATTACCTGACTTCCCTTTCTGTTCATCCATAAACAGACTTTTTGTTGAGCTCGTGTCTGAATGTCAGACCTGACCCTGCTGGTTTGCGTTGTGCGCCGCACCTGCGGCAGGCGAACCGCGTCGCGGCGGCGTTCATGCTATGTTGGAATCCCATTCCCTCAGAGATAGAACACACCATGGTCTTCAACCTGCAATTTCTTGAACACGACGTCTCGATCGACCAGGATACCTGGACCGCATTGGCCACGACGGGTAGTGACGTATCCCTTGAAAACGTTCGTGCCGCGATTCTGGGCGTGCTGGAACGTGGCGGCGTGTTCACGGTGAACGACAGCAATGAGCAGGTCGTGCGACGCGTCGAGACCTCTGCCGAGTTCGAGGGCTACATGCAGGAAATCGGAACCCAGCGCACCCAGTTCCAACAGGAACAAGCCTGAGTTCGATGGCGCGCCGCCATCCTCGTGCGCGCCAGCGCGCAGTCAGAATGAATTTGGAACTGCCTCTTCCCAACTCTTGAAGCGAGTCACGATGTCATTTTCACGCACCTTCGGCAGCACATTCCGTCGTACCGTTCTCGCCGCCAGCCTGCTGGCTGGCCTGTCCCAGGTCGCCGCGCAGGCCGCGTCGCTTCCGGCGCCGTTCGATACCCAACTGGCCGCCGACTTTCCCAAGCTCGAAGCCTTCTACCGTGACCTGCACGCCAATCCCGAACTCGGCTTCGCGGAGCACAAGACCGCCGCCAAGCTGGCCGAACGGGCCAAGGCGCTCGGCTTCGAGGTGACCACCGGCGTCGGTGGCACGGGCGTCGTGGCGATCCTCAAGAATGGTCCGGGGCCGACCGTGATGCTGCGCACCGAGATGGACGCGCTGCCGGTGCTGGAAAAGACCGGCCTGCCGTTTGCCAGCAAGGTCACGACGAAAAATGCTGCCGGCGACACCGTGCCGGTGGCGCACGCCTGCGGCCACGACCTGCACATGGCTGCCTGGTATGGCACGGCAAAGCTGATGGCGGAGAACCGCAAGGCCTGGAGCGGCACGCTGATGCTGATCGGCCAGCCGTCCGAAGAAGCGTTGACGGGTGCGGCGGCCATGCTCAAGGACGGCTTGTTCACGCGCTTCCCGAAACCGGATTACGCGCTGTCGATGCATGACGATGCGTCGATGGCATCGGGCACGGTGATGTGGCACGCCGGGCCATTCCGCGCGTCGGCCGACACTGTCACCATCACGATGTTCGGGCAGGGCGGCCATGGCGCCGTGCCGCACGAGACGCGCGACCCGGTGGTGATGGCGGCGCGGCTGGTGATGGCGCTGCAGACGCTGATCTCGCGCGAGAACAATCCGCTCGACCCGGTGGTCATCACGGTGGGCAGCATCCAGGGCGGCACCCAGGCCAATATCGTGCCGGACCAGGTCAAGCTGGCGCTCACGGTGCGCACCTTCCGGCCCGAAGTGCGCCAGCGCGTCCTGGCCAGCATTGCGCGTGAAGCCAAGGGCGAGGCGCTTGCCGCCGGCGCGCCGAAAGAGCCACTGGTGGAAGTCAAGACGGGCACCGATTCGGTGGTCAACGATCCGCAACTCGTGGCACGCGCCGTCAAGGCGGTCGAGAAGGCCGTCGGCCCGGACTTCGTCAAGGAAATGCCTGCCAAGATGACGTCGGAGGATTTCGCCATGTATGGCCAGCAGCCTGGCGTCAAGGCACTGCTGCTGCACGTGGGCGCGGTCGATGCCGGCCGACTCGAGGCAGCGAAGAAAGCCGGCAAGCCGTTGCCGGGTACCCATTCGCCACAATGGGCGCCGGACCTGAAGCCGACACTCACCAATACCATCAAGGCCGAGACTGCGATCCTGCTCGACCTGATGGCGCCACAGCGCTAGGCGCACCAGCATAAGGTCCGTCATGCATATTCTTGTCTTCGCCGCCGCGTCCTCCCTCGTCCTTGCCGCCGTACCGCTCGCCCAGGGCCAGCCTGCAGGCAAGGTGTTGCAAGTCAAAATCGGTACCGTATCGCCTCTCTCCGGTCCCACCGCCCATTCGGGGAAGGACATCGAAAACGGCGCGCGCATGGCGATCGATGAACTCAACGCGAAGGGCATCGCGCTGGGCGGCAGCAAGGTCCAATGGGTCTTGCAACCCGAGGACGACGGCGGCGATCCAAGGACCGGCACTGCGGTCGCGCAAAAGCTGGTCGATGCGAAGGTGGCGGCCGTCGTGGGGCACCTGAATTCGGGCACCACAGTGCCGGCCTCGAAAATCTACGCCAACGCCGGCATTCCACAGATCTCGCCAGCGGCCACGACGCCCGTCTATACCAACCAGGGCTTCAAGACGGCGTTTCGCGTCGTCGCCAATGACAACCTGATCGGCCGCACGCTGGCCACGTATACGATCGGCACCCTGAAAGCAAAGAAGATTGCCGTGATCGACGACCGCACTGCCTTCGGCCAGGGCCTGGCGGACGAATTCGTCAAGGGCGTCAAGAAGGCGGGGGCAGGCGGGAGCGTGGTCAGCCGCCAGTTCACGACCGACAAGGCAACCGATTTCAGCGCCATCCTGACCCAGATCCGCGCGCGCGATCCGGACGTGATTTTTTATGGCGGCATGGATGCGGTGGCCGGGCCGATGCTGAAGCAGATGAAGGCGCTCGGCTTGCGCGCCAAGCTCATTTCGGGCGACGGCGTCTGCTCGGAAAAAATGCCGCTGCTGGCCGGTGACGCACTGGTCGACGACAAGGTGTACTGCGTCGTGGCGGGCGGCGTTGGCGCTGCGCAGGAAGCGGGCCTGAATGCGTTCACGCAGCGTTACCAGCAGCGCTACAAGCTCCCCGTGCAGACGTACGCGCCCTATGCTTACGATGCAGTGATGGTATTTGCGAAAGCGATGCAGACCGCAAATTCAAGCGATCCGGCCAGGTTCCTGACGACGCTCGCTGCCGTCAGGCACGAGGGCGTTACTGGCAGTATCGCTTTCGATCAGAAGGGCGATTTGCGCGACGCCGCAATGACGATCTACACCTTCCGCAAAGGCAAGAAGGTTAGGCTAGCCGTGCTGCGCTAACGCGGAGAATTCAAAAGACAGCCATGCCGACAATGGCTGGTCGGCTATTTTTTAACGCGACCAGCAATTCGCTGGTGATAGATCGATATTCTAATCCAGCGCGAAAGGCAGTCATTGTGACTTTCTGTGACTTATGGAACTTGTGTGTCTGCTATGCTGGATAAAGTCGGATGACGCTAGCGCTCATCTCTGAAAAAAAACAACGCAGATTCAGTATGGAAAACAGGGCATGAATATTACAAAAAAATTGATTGTCCAGAGCGTGCTTGCTGGATTGCTTGTAGCCCTGCTTGTTCTCATCTACGAGTATGTCGTTGGACCGATATCTGCCAATTTTTTGGTGCGAGGTATTG
>Ga0308163_10003787_pt1 | contig 12438 bp, 11 predicted proteins | sample PhyTR1_FD_201037 | JGI IMG/M metagenome (GOLD analysis project Ga0308163, IMG submission 201037) | Phyllosphere microbial communities from UC Gill Tract Community Farm, Albany, California, United States - DLSLT.R1 | ecosystem: Host-associated > Plants > Phyllosphere > Unclassified | place: USA... | reverse complement strand
CGGTCACGAAGATGATCTGCTCGATCCCGGCCTCGAGTGCTTCCTCGACGGCGTACTGGATTAGCGGTTTGTCGACGACGGTGAGCATTTCCTTCGGCATGGCCTTGGTGGCCGGAAGGAAGCGCGTACCTAGTCCTGCGACCGGAAATACGGCCTTGCGCAGTGGCTTTATGGTCATTCGACGCTCCCTGCGATCTTGCAGGGTCCTTTACCGGCTGAGGTCGTTGCGGAAATCCGCAAACGTGTAATGAAAGGAATGTCACGGCGGGCACTTTTTCGTGCTCGTCACACGCGCTCGTCGTGACACCACCTCCGGCTCAAATCTGATTAACAACCGTTACTGGTGTCAAATTGAGCGAGCCAGCGCGACCTTCCGTTGCGCTAAAGCCGTTAGTCATGGCTGACGGGTAGTCTCCACGGTCACCGTTCTGCCTTCAATTTTTGCCGCGCAAATCCTTTATCCGACGGTCCCCTCATGGAGTGCGACCATAGCCACTCGATAAATTGGGTTGTTCGACGCCAGCAATCGAAAGGTCGCGTTCTGACAGTGGATAAATCGGGGTTCCGAGCATGCATCGTTGCTAGTCGTCCTCCATCACGACGTCAGCCCATTGGCGCGCGAAATTGCCGCGTTATAGCTCGGGGCCAGCAGGAGGCTTCATGACCGCACGTAAAATCGTTCCCGTTATTCTTTCAGGCGGTTCGGGCACGCGCCTTTGGCCGATGTCCCGCCCTGAAATGCCCAAGCAGATGCTGGCGCTCACTGCGGACGAGACGATGCTGCAACTGACTGTAGGCCGCGCGTTCGGCGGGCGCTTCGCGGCGCCGATCGTGGTCGCGAACGCGCGTCACGCGGACCTCGTCGAGCAGCAACTTGCGGAGGCCGGCGCAACCGCGCAGGCGCTGATCCTGGAACCGATCGGCCGCAACACTGCACCTGCCATCGCGCTTGCAGCGATTGCCGCAGGCGGTGGTAGCGACGCGCTGCTGGTGATGCCGTCGGATCACGTTATCGGCGACGTTCCTGCGTTCCATGCCGCGATCGAGGCGGCGATGCCGCTCGTCACGCAAGGATGGCTGGTTACATTCGGGATCGCGCCGAGCGCGCCCGAGACCGGCTATGGCTGGATCCAGATTGGCGACGAGATGCAACCCGGCGTCAACCGCGTCGCACGGTTCGTCGAGAAGCCGCCGCTCGACAAGGCTCAGTCGATGCTGGCCAGTGGCGATCACGCCTGGAACGGCGGTATCTTCCTGTTCCTCGCCGACGCCTATCTCGAGGCCCTCGCACAGTTCAATCCGGGTATCCTAACCGCGACGCAAAAGGCGATGGACAAGGCGCGTATCGAGTGCTCACGGATATACCCCGACGCGGTCGCCTTCGCCGCCTCGCCCGATGACTCGATCGATTACGCGGTGATGGAAAAGGCAGATCGGGTTGCGGTCGTGCCGGTGGCGATGGGTTGGAACGACGTCGGCAGCTGGGATGCGCTGCACGCGATCAGCGAAATCGATGCCGATGGCAACGCACACCGCAGCCACGGCGGGGGCAACGTGCTCGCCATCGATACCAAGGCCTGTTTCGTCCGCAGCGACGGCGTGCGTGTCTCGTTAGTCGGGGTCGAGGATCTTATCGTGGTTGCGAGCGGTAACGAGGTGCTGATCATGCCACGCGGTCGAAGCCAGGAAGTGAAGAAGCTGACCAAAGCGATGAGAAGTCACGATCAAAACTAATACTGTTCGCTATCTACTGATTTACAAAACGAACAATGTAATCAAAGTAAAGCGCCTTTCATAGCCTTAGTGCACTAGTGATGAAACTTGTCGCTTGGTAAGTTTCCAAACAGCGATGAATCGAGTGAGGCCGCGCAATCAGGTAAAAATATGCTTACAGAAAAAGACCTGATGCAATACTTCATCAAATTAGCGGGTGTTAGATACCCTCCCATTTTTAGGGGGAGGGTATCTCTGTTAATGTGAAAATTAATGTGCCACGTTAGCGCGGAACCACGCGTAAGTATCCTTGACCCCCTCCGCAAGGGCAACGGAGGGCTTCCATCCCATACTAGTAAGCCGTCCTGAATCCATTAATTTACGCATCGTACCGTCTGGCTTCGAGGTGTCGAAGCTGATGCGGCCGGTAAAACCTGTGACGTCCGCAACCAGATGCGCAAGTTCGCTGATGGTCACGTCCTCGCCAAAGCCCACGTTGATGTGGCTGAGCATTGGCTCCGTGTTCGCTTCGTACGTTTCCTTGTCCAGATCGAAGACGAACAGCGACGCCTCGGCCATGTCGTCGACATGCAGGAACTCGCGATACGGGGTGCCGGTACCCCAGATCACCACCTCTTCGGCGCCGCTGGCCGCCGCTTCATGGAAGCGGCGGATCAACGCCGGCATCACGTGGCTGTTTTCCGGGTGAAAATTGTCACCCGAGCCATAGAGGTTGGTCGGCATCACGCTACGGTAGTCAGTGCCATACTGGCGGTTATAGCTTTCGCACAGCTTGATGCCGGCGATCTTGGCAACCGCATACGGCTCATTGGTTGGCTCGAGGACGCCGGTCAGCAGTGCATCCTCACGCATCGGCTGTTCGACCGCACGCGGGTAGATGCATGAGGAGCCAAGGAACAGCAGGCGCTGGACGCCGGCGACGTAAGCCTGATGGATCACGTTCGCCTCAATCATGAGGTTCTCGTAGATGAAGTCGGCGGGGTAGGTGTTGTTGGCGTGAATGCCGCCCACCTTGGCAGCCGCCAACACCACGCCGTCAGGCTTCTCGCTTGCAAAGAAAGCACGTACCGCGGCCTGGTCGGTCAGGTCGAGTTCGGCGTGCGTGCGCGTGATCACCTCGGCGCCGCGTTCGCGCAGTTTACGCGAGATCGCTCCACCGACCATGCCGCGATGGCCGGCCACATAGATACGCATGGGATGTTGCTCCATCAGCCTTCGACCGATACCGGAAGATCGTAGCCATGGGTCTTGAGAAGGGCATGACGCTTGGCCGTGTGAAGGTCGGCCGCGACCATTTCCTGGCACATCTCCTGCACGCTGATCTCGGGGACCCAGCCAAGCCGGTCCTTTGCCCGGGTCGGATCGCCGAGCAGCGTCTCGACTTCGGCAGGACGGAAGTAGCGCGGGTCGATACGGACGAGGATGTCGCCCGCCTTGACCGCCGGGGCATCGTCGCCCTCGACCTTGTCGACGATGCCGATCTCGTCGACACCTTCGCCTTCAAACCGCAGCGTGATGCCGAGGTGCGCGGCTGACCAGGTGATGAACTCGCGCACCGAATATTGCACGCCGGTCGCAATGACGAAATCGTCCGCCTGTTCCTGCTGCAGCATCATCCACTGCATGCGGACATAGTCCTTGGCATGGCCCCAGTCGCGCAAGGAGTCGATATTGCCCATGAACAGGCCCGTCTCCAAGCCTTGGGCGATGTTGGCGAGGCCACGGGTAATCTTGCGGGTGACGAACGTCTCGCCGCGACGTGGGCTCTCGTGGTTGAACAGCACGCCGTTGCAGGCATACATACCGTACGCCTCGCGGTAGTTGACCGTAATCCAGTACGCATAGAGCTTGGCGACCGCGTAGGGCGAGCGCGGATAGAAGGGCGTCGTTTCCTTCTGCGGGGTCTCCTGGACCAGGCCGTAGAGCTCAGACGTCGAGGCCTGGTAGAAGCGCGTCTTCTTTTCCATCCCAAGGAAGCGGATCGCCTCTAGCAGACGGAGCGTGCCGAGGCCGTCTACGTCGGCGGTATATTCGGGCGCCTCGAAGCTGACCGCGACATGGCTCTGCGCACCGAGGTTATAGACCTCGTCGGGCTTCACCTCGCTCAGGATGCGCGTTAGGTTCGAGGTATCCGACAGATCGCCGTAATGCAGCTTCAGGTTGGGCTGCGGCGCGTGTGGATCCTGGTAGATATGATCGATGCGCTGCGTGTTGAGAAGCGAGGCCCGGCGTTTGATACCGTGTACCTCATAGCCCTTCTCAAGCAAAAACTCAGCCAGATAAGAACCGTCCTGACCAGTGACACCCGTAATAAGCGCTATTTTCTTGGAAGACACAGACAAGTCCTTACGAATAACAAAGGTTAAATTATTTAATGATGAAAATAGCGATTTTAGTTGGCCAAATCTCAACTTAGCGATTTTAACAACTAAATCATCAAACTCGTATGCAGTAACTACCCGTCTGATTTAATAGATCTTAATTAAGAGAGGCATTTTTAAAAATACGGCATTAGCTACGGCTGATCCGTGACCCCAAGAAAATGGGCCAGCAGAAATTATCGAAGCTTATAGTAGGGATACTAGTAGATCAATAAACCGGCAGCGGCTTGTTTATCTTGAGCGCCTACCTGCTGCGCGCGCTTGATCGCCAGCTACTACGAAAGGCGACATCGCGTTAGCCTGTGGATCATAATACCGGTCAATCCGATTGCGGACCCGCATCTGCGCCCTGTTCTGGATCCTGCCACTAATCCGTGCCAGCGGCTCAATGCCGGCTTCCTGCCCGAGTTGCTCACGTGTCTGCCGCTGACCGGCTGTGCCGACAGAGGAACTAGCGGTTTGACCCGGCCGGGTATCAACCGGTGAGGAGGGGGCGGGTCTTGGCTGTTCTTGCGGCTCTACCCCCTGAAGCGCAGAGGCAATAAGCAGCAAAAAGACGGCGGGGATCACGGTCATCGGTCCTTAGACAATTGGGTCGTGGGGTTCGGGGTCCCGTATAGCATCATGCTCTGCCGATTGCACTGCTCGACAAAAAGCGACAATCATCAGGCTTGAGCAGGACGATCTTACGCTGATCGGCGCCCGTGGCTCTGCATTTCCCGGCACCCGGTCTGCCCTTCGCTATCGTTTTTTTGGAAGACGTTAGCCCCGCGAGTTAAGCCACTCCTGTAAACCTTCATCGCTGAAGTACGTTTTTCGTAATTCGGGGTCTTCCCAAAATTTCTCGTCCAATTTCCGAACGTCTCCAACAATCTTCGCCGGGTTCCCGCGCGCGATCCCGAAATCGGGCACATTGGAAGAAACAACCGCGCCGGCTGCGATCAACGCACCCTTACCGATCGTGACGTTCGGCAGAATAATGGCCTGTGCGCCAATGAAAGAGTATGGTCCAATAGTGACCGGGCCACGAGTATAGCCCTTGCGCTGGTCCCGATCTACATTGATGTAGCTTTTGCCGTAGAGACGGACGGCACGCTCACTTCCATGGCTGAAAATGCCAACCCAAGCGCCAATCTGCGTTCCTTGGCCGATTGTAACGCCGTTACTGCCGTCAATAATCGTGTGATGCCATATCCAAACGTGGTCGCTAATAGCCACGTTGTCGCGATCACCAATTACCGCGCTGCTGCTAATTCGGGTGAACTTGCGGAACTTTTTGGAGACACGGTCTCTGCAGCCATAGACCATGAACGGCCTGTGGATCCACGCCACGCTCTGCATAAGCATGGAAATCAGCGAACCGACCGGCGACATGTAAATTGCGCGAAGCATGCGTCCTCATTCTTTGGATTGCCCCGGGAGGTCAATGCCTCATGTCAGGGTTCGTTGTATATGGCATTGCCCAGTTGCAACGGCCGGTGACGAAATCGCAGCCGTCCTTAAACCCCAATACCATCCTCGGCAGCGATGATCTAACCGCCTCGCCTACTCCGCAATTCCAGTACCGGCGTTCAAACAATGCCCGACGGCCGGCGTCCAATGTCGGGGGCTCCGTTTTATCGGCCCCGGAGGTTTCGACGGTCACGGGCGGCTCAGCAGTGATCTTAAGGGGGCAACAGGGCAACGCCAGTCGGTTGCTCGGTGGCGCGATTCCGGGTAGCGGCTTTCGAGTTGGATTTTCTGATAAAATCGTTTCTGTACCGAGAAATATATGAGAAGAGTATTAGCCAACGCGGGGAATGTTGCCCGCGAAGGACTGGCGCCATCATTGATCGGTGCGCCGCGCGAACTGAAAAGGGCGGTGGTCGCGCTTAGCGATGCCATTTCATGCCTAATTGCAACAGTCATCGGTATCTACCTGCGCTTAGGCTACCTACCGCCTCTAACGCGCCCACTTGTTTTTGCGGCCACGCTCTCAGTCGCACTTTGCCTTGCGGTTTTTTGGTTGGGCCAAGCTTATCGTACTTTGTTTCGTTACGTTGGTTCTTCGACTGTAAGAATGCTCTCTCGCAACGTTCTGGTTTATGCGATTCCTTATGCCGCTATTTTTACCTATTACGGAATAAGTGGTGTACCGCGAACCCTTGGTCTATTACAACCTGCTTTGCTACTCATAGTAATACTTGCTGAGCGCGTGCTGATGGCACAAATCATAATGCAAATGGGTGCGGAGCCAACAGACTCCGAGCGCCCGCGCGTCCTGATTTATGGGTCCGGTTCGGCGGGTCGTCAGCTTCTGATGGCCTTGCGGCAAAGCCAAGAGATGGCTGTCGTAGGATTTGTTGATGATGACATAACGTTGTCCGGTCAGACGTTGGACGGGTTGCGCGTATATCGACCTTCGCAGTTGGGTAGTATCATGGTAAAGAAAGATATTACCGACGTATTACTTGCAATTCCATCAGCTACGCGCAAGCGCAGGGATGAGATAATTGATGATTTACGCAGATACTCGGTTAATGTGCGAACATTGCCAGGTATGTTGGACCTGGTACATGGTAGAGTAAAAGTACTAGATTTGCACGACGTACAAATCGGTGATCTACTTGGCCGTGACCGTGTAGCACCTGACGTCGCTCTGCTGCGTCGCAATATCACAGGTAAAGTCGTTCTCGTAACCGGGGCGGGTGGATCAATCGGCAGTGAGTTGTGCCGGCAGATTTTAGATAATGCCCCTGCGTCAATACTTTTATTAGATCATAGCGAGTTTGCCCTCTATGCAATTCATAGAGAGCTTTCGGGAACAGTTTCCCACGAAGGCCTAAACATAAGTATCATTCCGTTGTTGGGATCAGTTGCTGATGCGAGAATGGTTGAGCACGTATTCGAAACCTGGAGCCCGCAGGTGGTGTTTCATGCCGCTGCGTATAAGCATGTACCCCTTGTCGAACAGAATGTCGTCGAAGCGGTTCGTAATAACGTGATTGGCACATTGCGCCTAGCTCAGGCAGCATTGCGTCACAATGTAGATAATGTCGTTTTAATATCCACCGATAAGGCTGTGCGCCCTACAAGTGTCATGGGGACTACCAAGCGTTTAGCGGAGCAAGTGTTGCAAGCCCTTGCTGAAAATCAAAATCGTACTTGTTTTAGTATGGTCCGATTCGGCAATGTCCTAGGATCGAGTGGATCTGTGGTGCCTCTTTTCAGAGCGCAGGCTCATGCGGGAGGCCCGGTTACCATAACGCATCGTGAAATGACTCGCTACTTTATGCTAATCCCAGAGGCTGCTCAGTTGGTCATTCAAGCGGGTGCGATGGCGCAAGGGGGGGATGTATTCTTGCTGGATATGGGTGAGCCTGTAAAGATTATTGACCTGGCTCACAGCGTTATTGCCCTGTCCGGTTTGACTGTACGCGACGAACATAATCCTGATGGTGATATCGAAATCCGCGAGGTTGGTTTGCGTCCCGGCGAGAAGCTTTACGAGGAACTATTAATTGAAGACGCGGCAGAGGTATCCGATCATCCTCTTATCATGACAGCAAGCGAGTCATTCATTCCTTGGGATGAGTTGGAACCTGCCTTGGCGCGCATCCAGTCGAAAATCGACGGTAACGATGAAATCGGCCTAATTGCGGAGTTGCATCGACTAGTGCCGGAATTTGTAGGTCGCCGTGATACTACCATTTCTGGCGCTGCTTAGCCTTATTGCCCATCCCCTGGGGTTTTCCGACAGCTGATATTTGGTTTACTGGGTCCCTGGTGCGTGGGGCGCTAAGTATGAGCCATACGTGACGACGTTGCGCAGACGTGGCGTGTTTAAGTTCGTCCGCTATGCGTCGATAAAGAGGTGGCTCGGCTTGTCTGAACAGGCTCGCGGCTTGGATAAGTGGACGGCCGCTGGTTGATCATGCCGCTATGAGAAGCGGCTGTGCGGAGTATACCTAGTCGGGCGTACGGCCGCCAAGCGCGGAGTGCGGCTTGACGGCATTGTAGAACCCGATGTAGCGGCCGATGCTGGCGCGAGCCTCTGGGACCGAGGCGTAGGCGTTGAGATACACCGCCTCGTATTTCACCGAGCGCCAGAGGCGCTCCACGAACACGTTGTCGCGCCAGCAGCCTTTCCCGTCCATGCTGATGGCGATCCCCTCACGCAGAAGGACGGCGGTGAAGGCGCTGCTCGTAAATTGCGAGCCCTGATCGCTGTTGAAGATGGTCGGCTTGCCGTAGCGGGCCAGCGCCTCGATGCAGAACTCGGCATCGAGCGAGATCGGCACCCGCCACGCCAACACCCGCCGGGTGAACCAGTCGACGATGGCGACGAGGTAGACGAAACCGCGCGCATCGGATGTAGGTAATGTCGGTAGCCCAGACCTGGTTGGGCCGGGTCACCGCCAGCTTGCGCAGCAGGTAGGGATGGCGCCAGCTTCGACGTGTTCGGGCGTCGGTAGAGCGCCTCCAGCCCGATCCGCTTCATCAGCGTCGCGACATGCAGCCGGCCAACGCTCACGCTCTCCTGCCGGAGCAGATCGCGCAGCATCCGGCTGCCGGCGAACGGGTACAGCAGATGCAGCTCCGATCCGCCGCATGATCGTCAGATCGCGGTCCGACACCGGCCGCGTCAGGTAGTAGATGCTGCCGAGGCTGATCCCGAGCTGCCGAGCCTGGGCACTCATCGGCAGCGCATGACCGCGGTCGATCATCGCTTTGCGCTCGGCAACAGACTGGCCTTCCCAAGCGCACCGGCCGAAAAATCGTTCGCCAGCGTCAGCTCGCCGATCTTGGCGTGCAGCAGCGTCACAGCGACTGCCGGCTCGGCCGCTGCCGGCTCGGCGCCGAACACGTCCGTAGCGCCCTCCAGCAACCGCGCCCGCCATTGATTGATGAGGTTGGGATGCACGTCATACTAATGCGCCAGCTCGGCCAGCGTCTTCTAGCCCTTCACGGCGGCCGGTGCCACATTCGCCTTGAACGCCGGGCTGTGGTTCCGGCGTGGTCGCTTGCTCATCTTGCCTCCCGCTCGCGGCCAGCATGGCCGCTGTCAGATCGGCAATCCACCTATTCCCACTGCGCAGATTTCCCGAACCACCTCTTTCATCGAATCCTCACCGGCGATTTCCGACGGCTTTCACGCACTGGCGGCGGGCCGCAAAGCGAGTAGCTCATCGCAACTGTGCCCATGGTCAATTACAGCGCGTTAAGAACCTCGGCCACTGCGGAGATCACAGTTACGATGGGCATCGCGTATGGCGCCAGGCCAGCGCGCTGACGCATTCAAGCTCCGCGTAGCCCGCCGCAAAGTTTGAGGCGGGGTCTAGTATACCCACTGCCGACGCCGGCGCGGTACCGTAAAGACCTTAACCCGGACCGGCACGTGCAGCTTCATCGCACGACATCATCACGACAATAGGCTGGGCTGCTCCCAAACCTCGAGGCGACGGAAGTTATTACCAACAAAGCACCAACGGAGCGCTGGTTCATTGCGGAATCGGTGCCAAAATATAGACGGACTAAGCGCTTCCTCAGACCAATAGCTAAAGCAGGTTTAGGGATGCGCCAGTTGTTCAATAAATTCACTGAATCCTGCATGCTGCTGATACTGATCGAACTTACACCCAAACCTGGCAGCAACCTTCTGCATTGCCGACACTTGGTCAGGCCTTTGCGCCAGAGACGTTAATGCCGCCACCAGCGCTGGCGCATCACCAGCATTACAGCGCACGCCTGCGCCTGCATCGATCAAAGTTGTGATCTCGCCTTCTAGTGATGTAATAACAGCAAGCCCGGCAGCCAGATAATCGAACAGCTTGACAGGCATCTCTACCGTCGATCCCACCGCGTAGGAACATAGGCCGATTTGCGCTTGGGCATAGATCGCGCCCAATTGGTGCGGCGCGATCTCGCCAAGGAAGATAAGCGTATTGGGATGGACTAGTGCCAGTTGCTCTAAACGGGTCCGTTCAGGCCCGGCACCAGCGACCACGATACGAACCGCGGCAGATTTGGGGAGCATCGTGACTGCCGCGGCGAGGCAGGGGATATCGTATGCCTCACCCAACGTCCCGGCATAGACGCATGTAAGACCATCAAAGGCCGGAAGGCGGAGGTTAACGGGGATATCGTGCATCGACTGTTGTACATCGTCGACATCGACTCCGAGATAGAAGGTTTCAACAGGTCCGCAAGACACCTTCCGCGCGACGTTTGAGTAACTGGCCGTGCACCCGACAATGCCCGTCGCCTCTCTAAAAAGACGACTGCGACGTGCGTAAAGAGGTGCAAATAATGTCCGCGCAGCAGGCCGAAAGGTATTAGGTAACGCAAGAGCGAACATTTCAGGCCATAAGTCGAGAATGTCTACAACCAGCGGTATTGCGTTTTCACGTGCATATCGACGAACTGGTTCACCAAAAAAAAGGCAAGGCTCGGCTAGCACGATACAATCAGGCTTCGGCATGTCTTGGACAGCTTTTTGAAAAGCCTTTCCAAAAGACTGCTCGTAGCGAATACGGCTAAACGAGATGTTGCGTTGATAGGGGCGTGCAGGCAGACAGTGAATTGTCACGCCCGGCAATGCTGGGTCTAGGCGCTGGTCCTGACGAAATGATTTAGAACGGTGCTCGAAATTCGACAAAAACCATGTCGGATGGTGACCACGCTTAACAAGCGCGCGGGCAAGCATACTGCTTCGATATTCCCGCCATCCTTCGCTTGGTAAGGTGCCATATGGATTTACGATCCAGACGTTCATGATAAACCAATCACTGTAATGGGCTCGGTCTGATGACCGCTTTCACAGTTTCGAGAAGCACCCGTGCGTCCTCAACGACCGAAACACGTTCGGCATATTGCGCTGCCAGTCTTATCTTATCGGGCATTATTACCGAGCGGTAATAGTCATCTGGATCGGCCTGCTGCCCCAATAGCTCGGCTTCATTCCGGTACTTAATTGAAGCTCGGTCTGTAATACCAGGACGTACAGATAATATCTTTTCGCGCAGGACAGGAGGATACAATTCTACAAAAAACGGTACCTCTGGTCGGGGGCCTACCAAACTCATGTCCCCACGCAATACATTGAGTAATTGCGGCAATTCGTCAATTTTGCTTTGGCGCAGAAAATGACCGACGGTTGTAATTCGGGGATCTTGCCCAATAGTTATTGCAGATGCCCGATCGTTCGCAACGCGCATAGTCCGAAATTTGAGTATCTCAAATATCTTGCCATGTCGGCCGACCCGGCGTTGGCGATACAAGATTGGACCAGCTGAGCTAAATCGAACTGCCACTGCCGCACCAAGCATAAATGGCGAACAAAAAAGTAGTACTAGTCCACTGGCCGATATATCAATAAAACGTTTCAACATGTTGAACGCTCCGCGTTTTTAACGATACCTAGGCTAGCCGAACGCCTCCATAGCATTAGGGAGCCGACGGCGGATGTCGTAATCCACGCTGTGCTGTAAGCATCGGCAATTCCTACAACCCCTCGTTCGACAAATAACCCAGATAATATGAAGTATAGTACGGACCAGCCGAGCCCTATTCCCGCCGCCAACCTAAAGCTGTTAGGAATGCAAAAAACGGCACGCATCACCATTACGCCAATTAGCATGGCCGCCATGCCTGGCGCTAGATGCGCAAGCGCTGATGCGACTTGCGCCGCAGCGGCACTATCGAACCTACCTCGCTTGAATAGTAACGAAACCAACGGACTGGCGAAGAAAACGATACAGGTAGCAATTACTGCTCCCCCCCCACCGACACCTAGCCCTATTGCGGCGATTATCTTACGGAACCCACGAGCGTCATTTTGGGCCGCTAGCCGTGCAAGCATTGGAACAACGATAGCTGACGGGCCAAGTATAACTAGATTGCCTGCTCCGATCAGTATCCGCTGGGCATAGCCAAGTGAGGCGAGAGCACCAGACCCGACCCGAGGGGCCCAAAAAGAGTCAATAACGGCATAGCTAGAAAAGCATGTCAGGGCGATCACTGAAAGCCATGCCGAACGCGGAATAGGAGTGGGTGCGGTTCCACTCGCCGATGCGCGCGAGCACCAACTGAAATGTGTACGCTGGATGCTCCATCCTATCAAAGTGACGGTCAACGTTCCCATCAGTACACCGATCGCGACGATCCAGATGCTATTGGTCGGCACCGTTAACAGTACCATGACGGACAATATCCCAGGGGGGAGCGAGAGTGTTGCGGCGATCACTTGTCGGCCTACAGCGTTGAGACGAGAAATGAACAGCGCATTTATTAACTGGAATCCTCCGGTTGCCCACGCTAACATTATTAAGAGCGAGAGTTGGGG
>Ga0308163_10003786_pt1 | contig 12438 bp, 9 predicted proteins | sample PhyTR1_FD_201037 | JGI IMG/M metagenome (GOLD analysis project Ga0308163, IMG submission 201037) | Phyllosphere microbial communities from UC Gill Tract Community Farm, Albany, California, United States - DLSLT.R1 | ecosystem: Host-associated > Plants > Phyllosphere > Unclassified | place: USA... | reverse complement strand
GTTGAGGGCGAGCAGGTTGGTCTGTTCCGCGATGCTGTGGATCACGCTGACCACGCCGTTGATTTTCTGGCTGTCCTCGGCGAGTTTCTGGATCATTTCGGCGGTCTGTTGTACGCCCGTGGACAGGCCGGCAATCGAGCGCTGTACCCGCGTCACCACTTCCTGGCCACTGCCGGCGAGGGTGTCGGCGGTCTGGGACAGGTCCCGTGTGGCGCTGGCGTGCTGGGCGATGTGGTAGACGGTGGCGGTCATCTCGTTGATGGCGGTGGCGGCCTGGTCGGTTTCGCTCTGCTGGCCGAGCATGCCGTGCTGCACGTCGTTCATGCTGCTGGCCAGACGCGCAGCACCATCATCGAGTTGCTTGGCGGTGCGCGCCACGGTGTTGACCACGCGCTGGTAACCCGCCTGCATGGCATTGAAGGCGCTGGCCATCTGGCCGACCTCATCCTTGCACGCCAACGGCACGCGGGCCGACAGGTCGCCGGTTTTTTCCACGTGCAGCATCACGTCCTTGAGGGTGTTGAGCTGGCTGAGCAGGAAGCGGATCAGCAATTGCGAAGCGCCAAGCATCGCCAGCATCAAGATCAAGACCGCCACCGCATAGTTGGCGAAGCGTTCGCCGAACACCTGGCTCAGGCTGGGCGCATAGGCGAGCACAGCGACAGAGTGCCCGTCGGTGCGAGCGATGACTTCAGCGCCCATCAATGGGTTCTCGCCGAACAACGGCATGTGATTGAGTTCGACCCAGCCAAGGGCGCTGCCCAGGGCTGACAGGTCCTGACCAGCCAGTTGTGGGGCTTGGCCGCGCTTGAACGTCAGCCAGTGTTCGCCCTTGGGCAGCGCTTCGCCAGCGGGCCAGGCGCCGAGCAAGTGCGCCTGTGCCTGCGCCGAGGCCCGCGAGGCGTCGCTGCGGGCCTGTTGTTCAAGCTGCACGGCGTAGAGCACCAACAGCAGGGTGGTGATGAAGGCGACCGCGTTGACGGCCCAGAATTTGTACTTCAGCGAGATGTTGCTAAGCCAGGCACCCATGGAAGGTTTTCTCTGATAGCGGAAACAGCATTGGCAAGGTGCCATTATTGTGCCGCTATCCCGGAAACCGGTTTTGACATGGGTCAATGCGCCGCATCAATCCACGTCGGGCAGCCCAAAAAAGCGGCGGGCGCAGTCAGTGCTGTGCTGGGCCAGGTCTTCCATGCTTTCGTTGCGATGCAGGGCGACTTCGCGCAGCACTTGCGGCAGATACGCGGGTTCGTTGCGGCCATTTTTTGGCTTGGGCCGCAGGGTCCGTGGCAGCAGGTAGGGAGCGTCGCTTTCCAGCATCAGACGGCCACGGGGAATCTCCCTGACCAGGGGGTGCAGGTGCGTCCCACGGCGTTCGTCGCAGATCCAGCCGGTGATACCGATGTGCAAGTCGAGGTCGAGGTAGCTGAATAACGCCGCTTGTTCGCCGGTGAAGCAATGCACCACCGCGGCGCTGAGGTGATCGCGGTAGTCCCTGAGGATGTCCAGCAAACGTTGGTTGGCGTCACGTTCGTGGAGGAACACCGGCAGTTTCAGCTCGACGGCCAATGCCAGGTGCTCTTCCAGGACTTTTTCCTGCTGTGGGCGCGGTGAAAAATCCCGGTTGAAATCCAGCCCGCATTCACCCACTGCGCGTACGCGGCTGTCGTTGAGCAACGCGCGCAAACGCTGTGCGCTGTCGCTGTTCCAGTCGCTGGCGGAATGGGGGTGGATGCCGGCGGTGCTGAACAGGCGCTGGCCGGTTTCATCCAGTTTTACGCACAGTTCCAGGGCCTGTTCGCTGCCCTCGACACTCGTGCCGGTGAGCACCAATTGCTGCACGCCAGCGGCATAGGCACGCTCGAGCACAGCCTGGTGCTTCTCGTCGAAACTGGGGTTGGTCAGGTTGACGCCGATATCAATGAGTTGCATGGTGCTATCTCCGCCTGCGGCCGGAAAGCATATCAGAGCTGTAGATTTATAAGAAAAACGAAGAACTACAAAGAGTTATAGCTGTCTTTGAACGTCGCAAGTGACATTGTGGTTGGCCGTACGCCTTGCCCGGTGCCACCGTTGCACGCCTTGCCAGCGCATAAAGCGCTCTGTTTCTGATCCCCACCGCCTCGTTTTTCGCGAGGGCGTTGGCCAGTATTCTTTTCCGGAGAGCGGATGATCCGACCCTCGGCGTTGCTTATGTTGTGCCTGGCGTTGCTGCTGCCCATGGCGGCGGTTGCGCGTCTGGACGGGCCGCTGGAAGTGACCAAGCCCGGCAAGGTCCGCGACTTGGCGCAGATTCGTTCCAGCCGCACTCTGCGTGTCTTGGTCAACCAGAGCCGTAACAGTTCCGGTGAAGTGCAAGGCCAGGCCATTGGTGTCGAATACCATCGCTTGCGCGCCTTCGAGCAATACCTCAATGGCCACGCCCGAGATGGCCAGGACATCAACCTCAAGATCATTCCCAAGGCCAAGGACCAGTTGCTCGGCGCGCTGGCCCGTGGCGAAGGTGACCTGGTGGCGCCCGGTGAGCTGCTCGATGTCAAGGCGGCGCACAAGATCAGCACCAGCGACCCGATTGCCAGCGATGTTCCCTTGTGGCTCGTGGGGGTGAAGGGCGAACGACGGTTTACCAAGTTGGAGCAACTGTCCGGTCGCACCTTGGCGCTCACCACCGGCAGTGCGGCGGCGGATGCGATCAGCCAGGTCAACCAGAAGCTCGCCCTGCACAAGCAGCCACCCATCAAGGTGGAATGGGTCGATCCAACCCTGGCCGTGGAGGACGTGCTGGAAATGGTCCAGGCTGGCATTTTCCACCTGACCATCGTCGAGAAACCGATTGCCGAACGCTGGTCGAAGATCCTGCCCAAGTTACGCTTCGACAAGCAGGTAGCGATCAGCGCGCCGGGCGACGAGTACTGGTTTGTGCGCCAGGATGCGTCGATGTTGCGCGCCAGTATTGATCGGTTCCTCAAGACCTATCGAACGCCGTCTGACCAGGATGTGGCGTTCCAGCGTATCTACCGTCGTCTCTATCAAGTGCGCAACCCTCTGGCTCGCGTTGACCGCCAGCGCCTGGAGAAACTGCGCCCGGTCTTGCAAAAGCATGCCCGCGAGCAGGGCATGGACTGGCTCAACCTTGCGGCACTCGCCTTCAAGGAGTCGGCGCTTGACCCTGGCGCACGCAACAGCGGCGGCCCCACTGGCTTGATGCAGATCACGCCCTCGGCCGCGCAGCGAGTGGGGGTCAACAATATCGAGAATCTTGACAGTAATGTGCAGGCCGGTGCGCGTTACCTGGCGATGATCCGCCGCAAGTTCTTTGCCAGTCCCAAGCTCAATGAACGCGAACGCATGGCCTTTGTGCTGGCCGCCTACAACATGGGGCCGGAGCGCGTGCAGGGTATGCGCACCGAAGCCAAGCGCCGAGGGCTGAACCCCAATCAGTGGTTTTTCCAGGTTGAACGCATTGCCATGGAGCAAGTAGGGATGGGCGGCGTCAGCTATGTTAATAGCGTGAATAAATACTACTTGGCGTTCGATCGGGAACGTGAGTCCCTGGAGCCGCCAGCGCCGAAAATCGCCTCACGGAAGTAATCGATTTTATCGATATTGATCAGGCATTTTTTCGGCTTTTATCATTGCTTAAACTGATTAATATACCGGCCAACAAACCCCTACTTTGAAAAGGATTATCACCATGAGCCCACTGATCAAAAGCATCCTGTCCACCCGCGCCGGTTACGGCCTGACCATCCTGCGCATCGTTGTCGGCATCATCTTCGCCGCCCACGGTTCGCAAAAACTCTTCGGCTGGTTTGGCGGCTACGGTCTGGCGGGCACTGCCCAGTGGATGGAAAGCATTGGCCTGGCACCGGGTACCCTGATGGCGCTGCTGTCGGGTGGCACCGAGTTCTTCGCTGGCCTGGCGCTGATCATCGGCTTGCTGGCTCGCCCTGCAGCATTGGGCCTGACCATCCTGTCGCTGGTGGCGATCTTCTCGGTGCATATCCATAACGGCCTGTTCATGGCCAACAACGGTTATGAGTTCGCGCTGGCCTTGCTCGGCGGCTCCCTGGCGGTGTTGCTGGAAGGCGCTGGCAAACTGTCAGCGGACCGCGCCATCGCCCACTGATTCGTCTGCCAGACCTCGAACAGGCCCGCCACGCGCGGGCCTTTTCGTTGCTCGGGATTCTTGACACCGCCCCACCGGCTTCTCTAGGATGCCGCTCATGCGCCGATTTAAACAGCTAATTGCGGGGCGCCATGGGTGATCGTTCTCGGTCCCGACAGAAGCATGCTCCATGCTTCGAAATTCCGCTAAAGCGCTGGTTCGGTGTTGCCTCTCACCTGCCCGCAGACTTTTGAGGCAGAGACACGACACGATGAATGCACCAAGCCCCCTGATACGCCTGGCCCCGATCACCGCGGACCTCACTCAACGCAATCCTAAAATTCTCCTGGGTGGCAAGCACCAGCCGACGTTGTTGCGTTACCTGGATGGCTGGCCGCGCCGGACTGGCCGACCCTCGGCATTCCTCATCCAGTTTGTTGAAGATGGCGATTCCCTTGCGCGTTTTGCCAGCGACAGCTTTGATCTCGCCGTTATCCAGGCCCCCAGCGCCAGCGATGCCGATGAGGTCATCCGCCATTTGACCCGCATTGCCCGACAAGGGTTGATCGCCCGTCGCTGAACGTTCAGTGAATCAGGCTGTTAGCATGCAGGCGACGACGGTGCTGGCCGAGAAAGATCAGCCAGGCGACCAAGCATAATGCCAGCGGTATCGCCAAGGTCACCCACAGCTTTATGGCCAGTACCAGGCGACGCAACGGGGCATGGGCTTCCCGTTGCAAGGCATGCAGCTCCATGGGGAGGCGCAGGCGTTCCTTGTTGAGTGCTTGCAGCTGGGTGGTGGTGTCCACGGCCTGTGTGCCAAGGCCGGTTGTCCATGGGCTCAGCCGTTGCCATTCCAACTCCGTTCGGTGCAGGCGCCGCTCCAGTTCGCTGGCCTTCAAGCGATAGGCCTGGTGTGCAACGTTGCGCATGCGCTCCAGCACCGTCGGTGGTCGTTGCGGCGCCCCGCGCGAGCGAATAGCGGCAAGTGTGTCGGGGGCGGACAGGTTATCCAGCGTGTTCAGGACAAACAGCGCGTTGCTGTCCGGTGCCGGGCTGCTGACCTTGTCTGTCAGCATGTCAGTGTCCGCAATCACCACGACATGGATCTGCGCCGCCGTCTGCAGGCCAGGCGGCTGGCCCTTGATGCCATCGGGGAACACCGAATAGCTCGGCCCTTCGATACGCGCCGCGACGACATGGCGTCGCGCCTGGTTCGACGCCTCCTCCATCAATGCATCGAACGTGTTTGCACCGGTAAAGCTGTTCGGTTCCAGCAGCACGGCTTGCTCGGAACTTTGCAGAAGGGGAATGAAGGTCGTGCGACTTTTGTTCAGCCCTGAGAGTGCACCGCTGCTCGATACGGTTACCCCGTTGAGGTTCCATGTACTGATGTCGTTTGTGTTCATCGCCTGGCGGGGCAGGTTCAACCTGACCTGGTGGAGGGCCCCCGGCGCGTCCCAGGGCGTGTAGCGGTAGTCGACCAACCGCTTGTCCGCCGGCATCTGCAGACCCCAGGCTGCAAGCAAATCGTCCAGCCGTGGGTTGGCAGGCGGCGAATTCGAGGCTTGCTCGGTCAAGGGGTCGATAAACATCATCACCCTGCCGCCCCTCAATACAAATTGCTCAATCCCGTACAGGGTTCGCTCAGGCAACGCCTGTGGGTGCACAACCATGAGTGTTCGAATATGCCCAGGCACCTGCGCAGCCGTCGGCTCAAGATTGACCACATCGAATTCTCGCCGCAGTTCCTGCAGCAGCCGGCCTGCGGATTCCTCGATGGCCAGCCCCGACAACAAGGCAATAGTCGGGCGCTTGGGGTGCTGCAACTTATAGAGCAGATGGCTGATTTCATACTCGAGCAAGGGCTCCCGGTCGAGACTGAAGGATCCGATCCGCCGTACACCATGGCCGGCGCGGGTGCCGATAAGGCCGAGAAACCCAGCGTTGTCGTCGAGTCCGGAGAGTCGTGCTTTGTAGGCATCTTCCGAGAATGGGGCAGGTTCTATAATGTGCAGGTTGATCATGCCCTTGGCGTGTTGTTCGTATTCCTTGAGCCGATCTTCAATACGCTTGCTGTAGCGTTTCACGGCGTAGTGTCTTTTGGGGTCGTTGTTCGAATTGAAATAATACAAGTCCACCGGCTCTTCCAGCGTGGCAATAAATTGCTCTACGGGCGGCGACAGGGTGTGCGTTTTCGATTGAGAAACATCCCACCGAACATCAGGAAGTTTACCTACCCAAACCAGATTGAACGCCAGGAACAGCAGCAGAATGACAGTAAGTGTCATACCGGTACGCAGAGTGGACCGCATTAAGGTGTTACCTTCTCAGCTGTGTTTGTAGTTGAAGGTGACTGTCGTCGCAGCGAGAAAGCCGAAGATCATGCTGACAAAGTAAAGCGTATCGCGAAGTGTAAGTTTTCCTTCGTCAATACTGCTGAATCGCACCATAGGATTAAGGGAAGCCAGGCTGTCGATCAACCATAAAGGGGATTGGTGTTCAAGCGCATCCAATAGAGCAGAAAGCCCACTGGCGGCCAGTAATAAAGACAGGGTCAGTACGAAAATGAGTGTGCGTTGCCGTACAAGGGCACATATAAAACAACCGGCCGACAGGTAGCTGCCCGCCAGTAACCAGCTCGCCACGAATTGTGAGGCGATAACACGGTTGTCTGCTTCACCCAGGTAGTTGGCAATGACAACGAGAGGAAACAGCAGCAACAGGGCTGTGCCTGCTACGAGCCAGGCGGCGAGGAATTTTCCGATGACCCATTCGAACGTCGTAATCGGCAGGGTTTTCATCAGCGCGAAGAAAACCGCGTTGGCTTCATCTGCCCACAGGTGGGTCGCCAAGGCGGGAACCAGCAGTAGATACAGCCAGGGGTGGAAGTGGAAGAACACCTGCAAGTCGGTCCCGTTTTGCTCCGGCCACGGGCTGACGTACAACCCGGATGTCACTGACAGCGCCAGGAAGATGGCAATGCTCAGGTAAGTACCGGGGGTGTGGGCATAGCTGACGAGCTGACGTTTTAGAATGATGGGCAATAGTTTCAAGCGGACGCCTCTTGGCTCAGGTGGTGGACCACATCATTCAGGCGACCTGGCTCAAGGTTCAGGGCGTTGATTTTCCAGCGGCGGTTGGCAATCAGTGTGTTGATAGGGGCATAGATGCTATGCCCTGGCATGGCGAGAACCGTCACTGTGCCGGGTGCGTGCCGATGCTCTTCGATGCCTGCCACGCCGGGTAGTACGGCCAGTGCCAGTAGATCCAACGGGCTCTCTGCGGCAAGGGTGACCGCCTGGAAGTGACGGGAACTGCGCTGCAGATCGGGCAGGGCGGTATCGGCCACCAGGCGACCGTCCGCAATCACCAAGGCACGGGTACACACTTCGGACAATTCATCACAGTGACGAGAGGCAATGACCACGGTCATTTCGTGTGTCAGGGATTGGATAAGCGCCCTGAATGCATGTTTCTGATCCGGTGCGAGCCCTTCGGTTGGCTCATCCAGCAGTAACAGGGTCGGGCCATGCAGGATGGCTTGGGCGATTGCGACTTTGCGCTTCCAGGCCATGGAGAGGGCGTCGAGGGGGGCATTGAGTACCGCAAACAGCTCCAGCCGTACGACAGCCTGCTCCACCCTGGCGCGCTTTTCGGCGCCATGGAACCCGCGAATGGCGGCGATGAAGTTCAGGAACGCTTTGACGGTCATCGTCGGGTGGCCGAGGTCGCTGGAATATTGATAGCCGACGAACTGCCTCGCGTGAAGTGCATGGGTTTGAGTATTGAACCCCTGGATATTGATATAACCGCTGGAGGGCTGCGTCGAACCGGCTATTAAATTGAGCAATGCTGTTTTGGTGGTGGGATCTTTTCCAAATAGCCCCAGGCATTCTTGTGGATGAGCGCTGAATGAAAAGTCGCTGATGATAGTTGTGTGACCCGTGTATTTTGTCAGATTGCTTATTTCGATCATTTTTTTACCGAATAAGTTTGGCGTGACGAGAGGGCGTTAAAAAAGGGTACGGGTATTGGGCTTTTTTGGGAACGCCGAACAGCCTTAATAAGAGAAGTCCTACGTGCGAGGCGGGTAAGTCGCTGAAACAATGTGGGGTGTTTTGGAGTGTCCAATTTTCGAGTGTTTACTTCTTGTTTGGATAAACTTGTTACCCTGCATATTGAGGCCTGAATGCGATGATGCTGCTACGTACCCTTGTTCTTGAACGCAACGGGCAGGATGCTCCGGTTAACGGCGCACTGCTCTGTGGGTTTGCTGTAGGTCAGACGGGCTCCAACTTTCTCGTTTATAGCCTGGATGAAGAGGTAGAGCCGGAAAGTTCCAGGGTTTATATCGCTGCGTTGCGTAAGAAGCTGGACCGGTACTTCCTCGGCGCAATTGAGTCCAAGGAAGACCTGCAGGTGGCATTGCAGGTGTTCAAGCAAATATTGACGTTGGCTTCTGCGGGAGCGAAGGCGGGTGCCGTCACCGAAACCCAAGTGCCCTATCACTTTGTCGACTTGAAAGGTTGCAAGCTGCCGCCTGCCAGGCCCGAGGACCATCACTCGGTGATCATCAAGAAGGCGTTGGTGATGAAAGTGATCACGCTGGGCATGTCGGCGCCAACGCTACCGGCCATCGAAAGCGCCTCTGTGATCGTGCCGTCCATTCGATTTTCGTCGCAAATGATCTCACCTCCCTGGGGGCCGAATCCCTCCAGGCCAGAACATACGCCAGTGCAAGAACATCCCGTCGAGGAGATCCGGCAGTCACCTGTCGAAGCGCCTGTGGTCATGGGGCAGGCCGCACCTGACGTCCAACCTGAGCCCGAGGTGCAGGCGCCCCTGACACTCCCATCGTCGGGTGACCACAGCACTTTGTTCGAGGTGGACAGCACATTGACCAATCTCGCCCGGGTGGCTCAAGAGCTGACCCAGCAAAAACGCGTGGTAATCGAACGGGAATCGGCCCTTGAGCAATGGCAAGCACGGTTGCAGCAGGAGCAGGGTCAACTGGATGAGAAGGTTCGAGACCTGGAGCAACGCACCACTCTCGTGCAGGATCAGTCGCTTGCCGTCAGCCAGAGGACCGAAGCGCTGACGGTGATGATGTCGCAGGTGGCGGGTGTGCGGCAGAGCCTGCGGGGCCTGCTGCTTGAACTGGATCAGGTGTTGGACAGCTAGACTGTTGTGGCTACTTTCCCGGGTTCATTTATCATCAACGCCAGCCAACCGAAGCCTGGGTCTGAACCCCGAGCGGATCGGCACTTATGGACATTGCCTGGGGATGTAAGCGTTTGAGTACCAAGCTGATTACCAAAGAGGGTCATGAGGCGCTGAAGAAGGAGCTGGATTACCTGTGGCGTGAAAAGCGCCCGGATACCACGCGCAAAGTGACCTGGGCCGCCTCGCTGGGAGACCGGAGCGAGAATGCGGACTACCAGTACAACAAGAAACTGCTGCGTGAGATCGATCGCCGTGTGCGTTACCTGCGCAAGCGCCTCGAAGACATGCGCGTGGTGGAGTACATGCCCGAGCAGGAGGGCAAGGTTTTTTTCGGTGCCTGGGTGGATATCGAAAACGAGCAGGGTGAGACCAAGCGTTTTCGCATCGTCGGCTATGACGAGATTTACGATCGCATGGATTACATCTCCATCGACTCACCCATGGCCCGTGCGCTGTTGCGCAAGGAAGTGGACGATGAGGCCATCGTGCAAACCCCAAGTGGTGAAGTGTGCTGGTGGATCACCAAGATCGAGTATGTGAAGTGAGCCGCGTTGGCCCGCACGCTGTGAGGCAGGCGGGCCAACGGCGTTTCAACCTTCGCGCAGTACGGTCAGCGGGCTGGCATTCAATGCGCGACGAGTGCCAAACACGCCGGCACCACCGATCAGCACGGCACCGATCACCGGCAGCAACAGCAGCCACGGGTGAGGCTGCCACGCCAGGTCAAACGCGTAGCGGTACAGCACGAACGTCACCAGCTCCGTGCCCAGGGCCGCCAGCAGCCCGCTGACGGCACCCAGCAAGCCAAACTCGATACGCCTGGCCTTGACCAACAGCTTGCGTTCGGCGCCCAGTGCGCGCAGCAGGGCGCCTTGGCGGATACGTTCATCCAGGGTGGCTTGCAGGCCGGAGAACAACACCGCCATTCCCGCCGCCAGTACAAACAGCAGCACGTACTCCACCGCCAGGGTCACTTGGGCGAGGATGCTGCGCAGTTGCTCCAACAACGCTTCGACTTGCAGGATGGTCACCGCCGGGAACGCACGGGACAGGTCAACGATCTGCTGGTCATGCCCTGGTGCAAGATAGAAGCTGGTCAGGTAGGTGGTCGGCAGGTCCTTCAAGGTGCCCGGCTGGAAAATCATGAAGAAGTTGGGTTGGAAGTTATCCCAGTTGATGGTCCGCAGGCTGGTCACCCGCGCCTCACGATTTTCCCCGCCCACCGTGAACACCAGGTGGTCATTGAGCTTCAGCTTGAGGCTTTGCGCCACCTTGGCTTCTACGGAGACACCAGGGATTTCATCGGTGGGTTGCTGTGACCACCACGAGCCCTCTGTGAGGACGTTGCCTGGCGGCAGGTCGGCGGCCCAGGTCAGGCTCAGGTCGCGTTGTACCGCACGATCGCCACTGGAGTCTTTGCTGACGATTTCCTGCACGGGTTCGCCATTGATACTGATCAGGCGACCCGGCACCACGGGGTACAGTGGCGCGGATTGCGCCTGCACTTCCAGCAGGCGGGTGCCAAAGGCTTCCTTGTCGGCGGGCAGGATATTCAGGGCAAAATAGTTGGGCGCGTCCTTGGGCAACTGGTTTTGCCAGGTGTCGAGCAACTCGCCGCGCAACAGGGCGATCAAGCCCATGGACAGCAGGATCAAGCCAAACGCCAGGGATTGACCGGCCGCCGCCAGCGGGTGGCGCAGCAACTGGCCCAGGCCCAGGCGCCATGGCAGGGAGGCACGTGCCAGCAGGCGACGCAGGCTTTGCAGCAAAAGTAGTAGCAGGCCGCCAAGCACCAGTGCAGCCACCACGCCGCCGCCGAGCAGCGCGAAGGTCAGCACCAAGTCGAGGCTCAGGCGCCACATGATCAGCCCCAATGCAAACAACGCCGCGCCGTAGACCATCCAGGTACTGGAAGGAATCGGCAGCAGGTCTCGGCGCAACACCCGTAGCGGTGGCACCCGACCCAGTGCGGCCAGGGGCGGCAGGGCAAAGCCGGCGAGTGCGACGAGGCCGGTGCCGATCCCGGCAATCGCCGGTAGCAGCCCGCCGGGTGGAACGTCTGCCGGCAGCAGGTCGTGGAGGAAGTAGAACAGACCGAACTGCGCCAGCCAGCCGAGCAGGGCGCCGGTCAGGCTGGCCAGCAGCCCCAGGACGCTCAGTTGCAGGCTGAACAGCAACATGGCTTCACGCCGTGACAACCCCAGGCAGCGCAGCAATGCACTGGCGTCGAAACGTCGGGTGGCGAAGCGATTGGCCGACAGCGCCACGGCGACACCCGCCAACAGCACTGCCACCAGGCTGGCCATGTTCAGGTAGCGCTCGGCCTTGCCCAGGGCGCCGCCGATCTGCTGGTTGCCATCGCGCGAGTCCTGCAGGCGCTGGTTGGCGGCGAGCCCCGGCTTGACCAAGTCACGATAGGTTTGCAGCACCGTGCTGCCCTGTGGCCCGCGCCATAATTCGCGGTAACTGACGCGGCTGCCGGGTTGCACCACGCCGGTGGCATCCAGGTCCGCCAGGTTGATCATCACCCTGGGTGTGAGGCTGTAGAAGTTACCAGCGCGGTCCGGCTCATAGGTAAGGACGCGGGCGAGGCGCAGCGTCTTCATGCCCACATCGATGCTGTCGCCGACCTTGAGATCCAGAGCAGTCAGCAGTCGTGCTTCCACCCAGGCTTCACCAGGTTTGGGGCCACCGCCCGGCGTTTCATCGCCGAAGGGCGCCGCGGCGCTCTTGAGTTCACCGCGCAGCGGGTACTGTTCGTTGACTGCCTTGATGCTGGAAAGCTGGATACCGTTATCGGTGGCAATGACGCTGGAGAACTCAACGACGCGGGCGTGATCCAGGCCCAGCTCGGTGCCGGACTGGATCTGCTCGGGACGGGCCGGCGAGCTGCCTTCGAGCACCAGGTCGGCGCCCAGGAATTCGGTGGCGCGCAACAGCATCGCGCCATTGAGGCGCGCGCCGAAGTAACCGATGGCGGTGCTGGCAGCGACGGCCACCAACAGGGCGAAGAACAACACGCGCAATTCGCCGGCGCGGGCATCGCGCAGTAATTGGCGCATGGCAAGGCTGAACAGGCGCAACAGCGGCAAACGTGCCATCAA
>Ga0308163_10003785_pt1 | contig 12440 bp, 15 predicted proteins | sample PhyTR1_FD_201037 | JGI IMG/M metagenome (GOLD analysis project Ga0308163, IMG submission 201037) | Phyllosphere microbial communities from UC Gill Tract Community Farm, Albany, California, United States - DLSLT.R1 | ecosystem: Host-associated > Plants > Phyllosphere > Unclassified | place: USA... | reverse complement strand
CAAAGTGGCTGGTCTCTCACTGCTACCGCCGTGCGCACCGTCGTCGACCTGAAAAAAGTCGAGGAGCCTGTGGAACTCGCCTGGGGTGAGGAGCGGCAACTCTCGCTTAAGGCCAACGAGTGGGAGAAGCTCAGCCGGACTTTCGACAGCGCCTGTTAGCTGCCTATGGTGGTCGCTGCGTCATCACCGGATGCGACGTCACCGAAGCGCTGGAAGCCGCCCATATCGTTCCGCATTCAGAAGATGGCACCTATGCCACTTCCAATGGCTTACTCCTGCGCTCAGACATTCACACGCTTTTCGATTTGCACCTGCTGACCATTTGTCCCGAAAAAAACACTGTGCAGTTGAATCCCAGCCTGCAGTCAGCGTATGGTCAATTCGAGGGCAGACAGATCCTGGTGCCCAATAGTCAAGCGGATCGCCCAGATTCAGCAGGTTTGGCACGTCACCGTATTACATGGCAAACCTTGCTCTAGGTTGCGTGCAGGTCGACCGCGTCCAGGTGCGACTGGATGTGCCTTCATCACTTCCGCTCGTTTTTAGTACTATTTCTTGGCATAGAGCCTGCATGTTGATCTAGCTTTTCCAGGTTAGTGTAAAATTCAAACCTCATATACCCATCTTTACACCTAGTGTAAAGATGGACTTGCGACGATTTGAATATTGCTATAGACTGTGGAGTTGAGGGACATGGAATTTGAATTCGATGACAAGAATCTGGATCGGCTCTACACCGACCCCCAGTTCACGGCTGGATATGCTCAAGAAGTCGTCCGAGCCTTCCGAATGCGCATGCAACAGATCGTAAGTTTTCAGGATGAACGCGACTTCTACACTTTGAAGTCACTGCATTTTGAAAAGTTAAAAGGTGATCGCGAAGGCCAGTCGTCAATTCGGCTGAATTCGAAGTGGCGTCTGATCCTTGAGATTAGGGGCACTCACCCATGTAAACTCGTTGGGATAGTTGAGATAGTCGACTACCACTAAGAAGATTTGGAGAAATCATGAATGCACGCGTGCCTGCAGAAGTATTCCCCCCAGGCGACTTCCTGCGTGAAGAGCTGGAAGCTCGAGAGTGGAGCCAGCAGGAGCTCGCCGATATCTTGGGGAGGCCTCCACGACTTGTAAGTGAACTTATATCTGGAAAACGTGCAGTTACTCCTGAGACTGCACGTGGCTTAGCTGATGCTTTCGGTACTTCCGCTGAATATTGGATGAACTTAGAAAGTCAGTACCAATTGTCCAAAGTAAAACCTGCGGATAATCAAGTAGCAAGAAAAGCTCGTCTGTACGGGAAGTTTCCTGTGCGAGAAATGCTACGTCGTGGGTGGGTTCAAGCCAGTGAAAGCATTGAAGTACTTGAGCAACGTTTCTGTGAGTTCTTCAGCATAAATGAAATTGATGCTCAACCAGCGCTGACTCATTATGCAAAGAAAACTGACGTCACTATGGACGTTAATCCTTTGCAGTTGGCATGGCTTTTCCGCGTTCGAAGTATGGCGACCCAGCAAGTGCTCCCATCCTACTCACGGCAAAAACTAGTAGGTGCTGTTGAAAAACTTAGGGCGCTTCTTCTTGCTCCTGAAGAAACTCGGCATGTTCCACGTATTCTAGCGGAAGCTGGGGTACGCCTAGTTCTTGTGGAGCCGATATCTGGCTCAAGAATTGATGGTGCATGTTTTTGGTTAAACGAAGAGAATCCAGTCATCGGAATGACTTTGCGTTATGATCGAATTGATAATTTTTGGTTTGTTCTTCGCCATGAAATTGAGCATGTACTTCAAGAGGATGGTCGAAGTAGTGGTGAGCCGATAATTGATAGTGATCTAGGTGCAGAAACTGAAACACTTTCAGAATGTGAGCTACGTGCCAATGCGGCCGGAGCAGAATTTTGTATTCCATCAGTTCAGTTAGAAAATTTTGTCGCGCGCGTTCAACCATATTTTTCTGAGCAAAAGGTGCTAGCCTTTGCACAGCGGCTTAATGTTCATCCAGGGCTGGCAGTGGGGCAGCTGCAACGCAAGCTAAACCGACATGATTTTCTTCGAAAACATCAAGTTAAAGTGCGTACACATATTCTTCCATCCGCTGATGTAGATGGATGGGGTTCTTTCTCTGATTAATAGGGGGTTTAATGTCAGCTTATGCAAACGAAGTAAAGGCTTATCTAGAACGCTATCAGAATGAAGTTGATGATGATGGTTTATTTGATCCTCATGCTGTAGCGGAGTGGGCATACCAGAACGGTTTGCATAAGCCAAACCTCAAGACTGTCATTGATGCAATTGCCTCTGACATTTCTCAGATATGTCGTGAAGAATACCGCACTGGCGAACAGGGCCAACGCTATCGAGCAAAGCATGCTGCACGCACTAAACAAGGAAGTAAAACTAAATCGCTGTGGGCAGATATTGACGATGTACGTGCACCCCGAGAGCATTTTGTTCGTTCTTTTTCTCAGCGCCGCCAGCAAATCGTTGGGGATTGTTTTCAATTAAAAACCGATGTAGATGTCTACAATGCCAAGGATCTTCTGCAACCAACGATACAAATCCCTTTGGATTTCACGTATGACGTAGAAGAACTGCAGCTTCCCTTCAAAGGCAAAAAATCTGCCTGATTGCATGATGTGCGCGCCGTGTCCGCCCAGCACTTGCAGCAAGCGGCTTTTGCCGCTGCCGGTGGGGCCGCACAGCACGTTGATGAACTCGAAAGCAGCTGGCAGGGTGGCCAGCTCGGCATTCACATGGCGGCGGTACTCCTTGTAGCCGCCGTCAAGCTGGACCACGGGCCAGCCGATGCGCGCCAGGATATGCACCATGGCGCCGCTGCGGTTGCCAAGACCTTCAGCTTTTATTTAATGAAAAAATTTTGTTTGATTTAAAATACTAAATTTTTAACTTTTATTGAGGGGTAAATTTTGACAACGTACTCGGTAAGTTACGATTTGAACAAAGAGAAAAACTATAGTCTCCTACTAGATGAATTGCGACGTTTGAATGCAGTTCGTACCCAAGCCTCTTATTGGTTAGTCGCCGTCACCAATAATGCTACAGAACTCCATAACCATCTTAAGGCTTTTGTTGACAAAGATGATTCTCTTTGGGTGTCAGAAATTACTAAAAATCATTATTATAGTAATGCGATGGCTGGAACTAATAATTTCTTGGAAAAAAATCCTCCAGGAAGATAGTAAGAAAGTTTTTTAGCTACTCATAATGCGCACGACTCCGCAAGATGAAAGCTCTCTCTTCATATCTCCGTCATCCACAGCGCCGTATCGCTGTTTAATATGACAGGTCTGACCAAGGCAAAGGCGGAGGTAAAATTTGAGCAGTCCGGTCAGCATGACGAACAGCATGCAGCACGGGTTCGACCCGTGCTCTATTGTTTTACTATTGATAAAATACGTTATCAACAGTAGGATGGATTTCAGTCCCCATCGATCAGGAACACCTCATGTCAGATGATTTGCAAGTTGCACACCAGTTGGTGCCGGCCGCGCCAGCGCCGCGCGCGTTGACAGCCACCGCCTTCTACCAACTGGCCAACGTGCCGCCGGCGCTGACTTGGTTCGCCAATATTGACAACCCGCAGACACGCCGCGCCTACCAGAACGACGTCGAAGAATTCATGCGCTTCGCCGGCATCACCGATCCGCTGGCGTTTCGCGATGTCGCGCGTGCCCACGTTCTGGCCTGGCGCCGCGATCTGGAATTGCGCTCCCTGGGCGGCGCCACCATCCGCCGCAAACTTGCAGCCTTGTCGTCGCTGTTCGAATCGCTGTGCGAAGCGAACGCCATCCAAGGCAACCCGGTCGATGGTGTCAAACGGCCGAAGAACGAAAGTACGGAGGGTAAAACGCCAGCGATTGCCGACCACCAGGCGCGCGCACTGCTCGCCGCACCTGACGCATCGACGCTGCGCGGCCTGCGCGATCGCGCCATCCTGGCCACCTTGCTCTATCACGGTCTGCGCCGCGCCGAGCTATGCGCGCTGCACCTGGTCGACCTGCAGGAGCGGCGCGGTGTACGCAGTCTGCGCGTGCACGGCAAAGGCAACAAGATCCGCTACGTGCCGCTGCACCCGGCCGCAGCTGGCGCGATCGCGCTCTACCTGGAAGCGGCCGGCCACGGCGCCGACAAAGCAGCACCTGTATTCCAGCCAGTCAGTAATAACACCCGTGGTACCGGCCGCGCCATCACGCCAGGCGGCGTGTACCAGATGCTGGCCAAGTATGCCGCCACCGCTGGCATTGAGGTCGATGGCTTCGGCCCGCACTCCCTGCGTGCCACGGCCGCGACCAATGCCCTTGAACACCATGCAGATATCGCTAAAGTCCAAGAATGGCTCGGTCACGCCAATATCTCAACCACACGTGTCTACGACCGTCGTCACCTGCGCGCCGAGGACAGTCCGACCTTCAAAGTGGCTTACTAACGGGCAGATATTCGTCGAAATTTTTACAAGAAATGAAACCTAATATATAGAAAACAGCTATTCCTGCAAGCTAATGTATTAAGATTCCAGTATTCTTGGCCGCTACGGCTTCGTGCCTTTATCTCACGCCTGCTGGGCGCCGACGCCTGTTTGACCCACCACCTCGAAAATCGGTGACCTAGCTGACTCGTTGGAAACGTTGGCACCATGCTGCTTTCGGTAGGTAACCTGGGTCAGTCAAAATCGGCGTGGCCGGTCAATTCCGCGTCGGCGCTAACAGCTGCCGAGTATGGATGCCGCGAAAGACAGAATTAATGCCTTTTTTGTCTTTCAATAGATAAGTGAAAATCCCTAGAGAGACAAAAAAACTCGTTTTTTTGTCTCTTGAAAGACTAATTGGGGAGAAGAGGGAAAACGGAAAAAATAGCACACCAAGCCTGAGAAATGCGTCTAAACGTCCGGTTTCGCCCTAAAGTGGTCATTCGTACCATCGTAAAATAAGTCAATTTTTCGTATGAAAAATATGCTATCCTTAACCAACCTTATGTTAAAAAGTAAACAAAAATTGTAATTTTTGAACTACAAAGGAGAGTAGACATGTCACTTAAACCAGGACCAAAGCCGATAGCAAAATCAACAGGGCTGCCGGATCAGCGCCGCCGTGATAACAAAACTACACCAGGGAATAACCCGGCCCTTAAACCTAGCAAATCTAGCAATCCCCCCAAAAGTAAATGATAGGGGGCTGATTTACTATGCTAACCCGGCAGTCGGCGCGTCGATAACAACAGCGGCCTCGTCGCCTTGCGCGCGTTCATGGCCTCAGATGCTGCGGAAAAGATCGTAATGCCGCCGGCGCCAAACACGCGATGCGCTGGACTATGAGTGCCCGCGTACGCTGCAGCGCGTATCCCAGACCGCTCCTGGCCGAAAGCGGCCTGTCGGAAAACAAGTGTTTAACGACAGGCCAGCAGGCAACACTGAAAGCCGCCTGGGGCACAGATTTCCCAACATCAATGTGGGGCACCGCTTCTCGGCCGCCTAGATCAATTTGGCATCGACGTCAATACAAGTCTCGGCTCTAGCGTGAGAATCGATATCCGATTCGATCAAAATATTTGCATCGAAATTGCATATTTATATCTAATTTGGCCCAATTTAACACAAGCTTGCGTATCCTGCCCTCACTTTCAAAATCTTGTCTTTCTATAAAATTTCAGTACATTTATAGAGCACTTTCAAGGCACTTCCAATGCGCTTTCAGGGCGCTTTCAGGTCACTTCCAGGACACTTTTAGAGCACTTTCAGGGCACTTCCAGCGCACATCTAGGGCATGTTCAGTGTATTTCCAGGGCAAGACTAGGCTATCAATTGAGCACGGCAGTGCGAAATTGCAGGAGAGAATGTAGCTACATTCACATATCCTGCCCACTGCCTCACCGTTCTTTTTCCACTGGCTTACCAACGCGAATCGGATATACACAGGAATCGCACCGTTCTTTTTTTATTGATCACAAAAGAACGGCAAAGCACGCCAAAAAAAGGCAAAAGAAAGGCAAAAAACGATTAAGGGGCGAATAGGGAAAACGGGAAAAATCGGGCGCTAAACCCGGCTCTGTTGCACAAATCCCCGCCAGCATCGCCTGACATGACGTTCGGATAAACTGACAAGATGCCGAACACCGAGTTGGTCGAGCTGGCGCACTGGACGCGCGCCCATACCGCAAGCCAGCTATTTGCCTTGCTCGTCCGCCTCCAGCTGGATGAACACCGAGCGCTTGATGTAGCTGGCGCGCGGGATGCCCTGGCGCTTGGCGACGTGGCTGATGCGCTCGAGCTGCTCTCGGCTTAGGCGCAGCGTGATCTGCACGCTGCCGTCGTCCGGCGCCTTGGCCGGCTTGGCGCCGTCCGGCGCCGCCTCGATGAACTGCGCCAGCGTCGCCGCTGGCGGCTTGCCGCCGGGTTTTTTGGTGATGGCCATGTGGGAGTCTTTCAATATCTATTGCGTATCAAATGAATATTCTTTGAATATTCAAAAAAATGTCAGTATATCGCCTGCAACAGCGCGTTCAGCTCGGCAATCGCCTTGTCGTCGCGCGGCGTCTGCTCAAGCACCGACATGCCGTTGCCGGCCGCGTTGGCGATGCTCTTGCGGCGCCGGATCGGCGTGGCCAGGTAGCTGATGGCCGGGTAGTCGGCCAGCGCGGCGGCGGCGTCCTCATTGTCGGTGCCGGCGGTGTCGGCCATGTTTAGCACGGCCAGCGCCTGCAGCCCGTCGCGCATCGCGCGCGCCTCCTCGACCAGCGCGGCGATGTCGGCCACCGCCCACACGTCGATCGAGCGCGGCTGGAACGGCACCAGCACCAGGTCGGACAGTACCAGGGCGGCGCGCAGCGCGGTGCTGTCGCGCCCGCCGGCGTCGATCACAATGTCCTGGAACTTGCCGCGCTGGTGCAGCAGCTGGGTGCGTAGCTGGCCGCCGTCGGCGTAGTGGGCGGTGGCGATCGCCGGCAGCTTGCCGGCCTCGCCACGGATCGCCAGCGCGGTTGACGCCGTGCCCTGGCGGTCGGCGTCGATCAGCCAGACATCGCGCCCGGCCAGCGCCCGCGCGATCGCGATGTTGAGCGCCAGGGTGGTCTTGCCGACGCCGCCCTTAGTCGAGCCGACCGTGATGATTTTGCCATTCATTTGCTATCCAATCGATGTCTAATGAATCTCATATTATAGTCATTGAATATTCAATTTCAATGAAATGTGAACACGGTTTTTGGTCGCCGATTAAAAATGATTGTACGTAACCCCAATCGGCTAACGTCACCTCTCCCTGCGTCTCTGGAAAAGCGCATAGCGGCTGTGCCGACGATGCTGACATCCTGATCACAAAAAATTGTCTTAACGGGGTTTTACGTTCCACTAAACCTGAGGCCCCAAAACCGCCCACGGCATCGCGCCCTGGGCGGTTTTTTTATCAAGTGCAGGGTGAGGGCTGCCTTACTTCCCGAAAACGCGCTGGAGAGGCTATAGACAAGCCCCCAGAGCCATTATCTTGCCGAGACACATCCGCCCCTCCGCCTGAAAGCTAAACAACCGGCCGAAATGATGCCTGCAGGGGCGATTTGAGTCCGAGGACTGAAGCCGTAGGCGAAGGAGCGAGGATGGCCCGTTAGGGCCACCCCGGCCTAGCACGGCGGTCCTCCAGACCGTCCGATCGTTGGCAGATGCGTTTCTGGCATGGAGTCGCTAGTAAGCTGTCATGGTTAGAGGCGGTGGCGTACCAGTTTTCGTATGTACGTGCCTAAGGCGCGTTCCTAGCCCGCTTGCGGGCTCTTGACAACCAGGAGGGGGAGCCGACTTGATCGGGGGAACCTCGCGCAGCGGGGTGCCCCGGCCGTAGGCCGCGTCTTTGCGTTAAAGATTTTAAAAGAGTTAAAAGACGCGCGCGTTGTTAAGGCTGTGGATATCGTGCCAGAAGCCGCGCCAGCATTTGCTCTCTGATATCGAGGCGTCATTGATATAACGATATGCCCGTCATTGATATAACGATACTATCCACAGAAAAGCGTCATTGATGTAACGATACTATCCACAGTCGTCACCGATATAACTAGGGGGCAAATATGCCTCCGCGTCATTGATATAACGATGATCCGGTCATCGGAATTTTTCCGGGAAATTACTTTTTCCTGATGCTATCGAAGCAACTAATTTCTTGGCATCTCTTATGTAGAACGTCACCTGGTCTTTCTCCAGGGAATAGAGCATGCGGTACTCGGGCAGGGTGTCGGCATTCTGGATTTTTTGCACCTGACTTCGGAAGGCTCGGACATGGCTGTGCGCGCTGCATTTTTCGCGCAGCAACTCTAGCCCGATGGTCCAAGAAGCTTGATTACCGCAATGCTTGCGCGCCAGCTCGTACAGCCGGCGCTCAAGCGGCTTGCGCAGGCGAAAATAGTTGCGGTGGATCGTCAGCACTTCGTGGGCCTGGACAGCGTTAAACAGCCACTTGGATAGCGTGACCTCGACAGCAATCATGCGCTCGTTATCCGGCGATTTCTCTACGATGCTCCAACTGTCGATCAGGCCAAAACCCTCCTTCACCCGCGTGCCGCCGGTCTTGATATCTGTCTTGATCGACGTGCCGCGCAGGCGTTCTAGCGTGGCCTCAAGGCGCTGGTATTCCTTGCCGCCGGTCGGCTTGTTGGTCGTCACCAGGTAGTCATACACCACGAAACGGACGGTTCTGTTTTTGGCGTCCTGCCGATCGCAGTTGAGGGCTTCCGTCATCTGCGAAATGACATAGATCAACACGTCCTTATCGAACATCGTTGCGCGCCCCATCACGCTAGGCGTGACCGTTAAGGCTCGGTTGCCATCCTGGCTCTCCCAATGCCAAACGGTCAGGTCCGGCCTGGTGGACAGTGTGAAAATCGGGGCTTCCATGCTCGCGCCGTCGTCCTTCATGGCGTAATCGAACATATCGCACAGGAAGAAATCGCGCTCCACATGCCGCACTGGCAAGAGTTTGGCGCGCTTGCCGGCGACCTTGGCCACGTCCGTGGCCGGCGCTGCCGGCGGCTGCTCGATGTCGGCCGGCAGCGTTGACGCTACCAGCTCCGCATCGCCAAAAAGGTCCGTCTGGCCGCGTGCTACGCTCGCCGCCAGGGCGGCCTCGGCGCGGGCCTGGATATTAGCCATTGCCTGAGACTTGTTCACGCTCATACGCTCTCCCTGGAATCAAGCCAGTCATAGGCAGTTTCTTCCGCGTCGGCGTGCGCCTCGGCCAGCTGGTACGCTGCCCACGCGTCAGCAGGTACGGCCGACTTAGCCACGGCCAGCCAATGGCCGCGCTCTGGCTCTCTGCAGCCGTTCCACCAGGTCACGCCGGCTTGCGGATCGTCCAGGACGATAGGGAACACGCCGCCGCCGACTTCTTCACCATCCTCAAGCATCATAAGCCGCCAACCGCCGCCCAGCTCCACCGGGCGCGGGAGAATTTCATAGCTGTACTTCATCCTTGCGCTCCCTAGTTCGGCATCAGCCATTCATTACATTCAGTCACCAAGCTTGCGAACTCTGGCCCGCGAGCGGTCAGCGTAGCCCGCCACTTCATCACCGCTTCGCGGGTCGGCATCATCGATGTGGGACCGCTCCACAGGAGCAAGTCCAGCAAATCGGCAGTCGCCTCGAAACCATCGACGCGCAGAGCCGAATCGTCCTCCTGGGCGGTAATCATGCTGAAGCCTTCCGGTTCTTCGCTACGGTCTGGTGCATGATGTCGAGCGCGTGCTGTACGACTTCCTTGCGAGTGGTCATATCCCATTGCTCCATCAATTCCGCGAGCTGGCCAGCCTGTGGCGGGTCAAGGAAAAAATCCAACCTGGTGGCGCCCTGGGCGGCTCGGCTCTGCCGGCTTTGGCGGCTGCGTTCGGCGGGCGGCAGCTGCTCGCCCGATCCGGCTGGCCGGCCTGGCCGGCGTTTCTGTTCATCCATGGTTGACGGTCCTGTAGCGTTGCATAATACCGTTACTGTAGCGCGCATGGTGACCGGCTACAAGAATTATTTACGCGTTTGACATAAAACCTGTTCCGCGCTGTAGATGGCACAACGCTATTTTTGCAGCCGGTTTCAAAAACCAGTGCGATGCCTTGGCTCAAAAAAAACTTGTATGATATTCATTGAAGATATATGATTTGTCCGTCACTCAATGAATATCATAAAAGGAAAACATGGAACTGATCGATAAACTGATGAATGCAGTGGAAACCTCTACACCAGAGCGCCTGCGTAGTGAAATTGAGCGCATTCTGGTGGCCGAAAATCTGATTAAGGCAGCGGAAAAGACCCCTTTTGAGGTGGCAATGGTAAGACTCAAGGAAGGTGTGCCGACCATGCCTGCTAACTTCGAATTCGAGATACCGCAGGTGATTGGCGCGGACGTTTGGGCACAACTGGATCGGGGTAGTAAGCTGGCCATGGGCAAGCATGTCAAGGCCAGCCAGGAGGCCTATGGCGTTAAATTCAGCCATACGTCAAAGTCCAACCATGCTGTTTATTGCCGCCGCTGAGTAAAGGACTACACGTTCCATGCTGGAGTAGTATCCATTGTCAATTTTTATGCGACTTCACGTGCTGGCCAGCCAGCAAGTGTGGGTGAAAACACGTGCCGGGCCGACTTCACGCAACATCATCCCGGATCACGCTTGCTCATTTTTGATCATTGTGTGATAAAATTCTTCCCAAGACGATTCGAGAGCGATGAAAGACGAACGTGCTGCCCGGAGCGATTCGGGTCCTGCGGTTAGCAGGGGTAACAGAACCTCGCAAGGCGAAGCTGTTTTTTAGCTTCCCGAGACAAGGCCCTAAGGGGCCTTTTTCTTTTTCTTCGTCGGTTTTGGCTTCTTCACCTTCGGTGGGAAGGCGCCTGAAATTTGGCCGGCTAGCGATACAAATCGCCAGTTCTGTGCGCCGGCAGCTACCAGCGGCTTAAAGTACGCGCTTTTCACAAACATGCGCAGCGCGGGCGTCTGAACGCCGCGATCCTTCTCCAAGTTGAAAAACACCGAATAGGTTTGCGGTCCCGCTAAACCCGCCAGGGTGATATGCGCAGCGTAGGTGTAGCTCTCGTCCGCGTTATAGATTGTCCCTTTTAACATGGCCTGCATAACCTGCGGGAGCTGCAACGAACATTGATAGCGCAGTGTGTCGAAGGCGCGCACTTCCCCGTCGTGGACGTAGCGATGGTCCGGCCGGTGCTGGGCGGCGACAAATTCTTCCGTGAAGCAATGGCATCCGAAAGTCACATGCATGTCGATGATATTGGTCCCCATGGCGTTGAGGGGCAACTTCATCTGTATGGGGTCAAGGTGGTCGAACTTGTAGAGCGTCCCCTCGAACTGCTTGTAAGCGAAATTACTCATCCTTGGCCTCGCTCAACGTCTTCTTAATGCGCGCCAGGCCGCCCGGCTTCGCCACGTTGCGGGCCTGCTGCTTGGCTTGGTCCTTCACCTGGCGGAATTCAGGCTCAAACTTTTTCAGCTTCTCCACCAGTCCGGTCATGTTGTACTCGTTGCTCTGCTGCCCCTTGTGGCCGGCGAAGCGTTCCACCCGCTTAATGAAACCGCCCTTCTCCAGCTCGGTCAGGTAGCGTTGAATCTGGCGCTCCTTCAGGCCCATGCGCTCGGCCAGCGCTGCCTTGCTGGGAAACGGCATTTGCTCACGGTGCCACCAGTAGTCGGCCAGGTGCAGCAGCACCACGAGTTGAGTGGGGCTGAGGCCAAGACGGGCTTGCGCGTGGAAGATCAGGGAAGGGACCATCGAATAGCCCAAGTCCATGACGGCACGACCCCATTTTTTTTCGGATTCCCGCTCGGCCTTCTGGCGCAGCGGGACCACATTAGATTTTGCGTTCATCGGTTTTCCTTATTCGTTTGCAGTGGTGCATTTGCGTATAGCAACACGATACGGGCAATGCCGAGTGATCGCAAGGTTTAGGGGGAGACATTTTCTACTAGGCGGGGGAGTCTTACGTGGCTATACCGCCCGGTCGTGGATGTCTCCCGAAACAAGATACATGTACACAGTATTCATGTAAGAGGCACGAATAAGGACATAGGGGCCGGGGTCTTCGATGTCTAGGGGGGGCGTATTTTTTCCGCCGCGGCTGAGCGCCGGCCGTCGTGACGCGACCGTGAGGGCTGCGGTCGGCCCCGGATTTGAACGGAGTAACAGGGGCTGAGGTGCAGTGGAACGGTTATGGAAAGCTTTCCATACCTGCCTCTCCAGACTTCAGCAGCCTGAAGTTGGTAATAGTATCACTATTAGCAACTACCCCAGTGTACGTGATGGTTGAATCCAAAAAATCCAACTCAGCCAAAGTGGCTGGTCTCTCACTGCTACCGCCGTGCGCACCGTCGTCGACCTGAAAAAAGTCGAGGAGCCTGTGGAACTCGCCTGGGGTGAGGAGCGGCAACTCTCGCTTAAGGCCAACGAGTGGGAGA
>Ga0308163_10003783_pt1 | contig 12445 bp, 10 predicted proteins | sample PhyTR1_FD_201037 | JGI IMG/M metagenome (GOLD analysis project Ga0308163, IMG submission 201037) | Phyllosphere microbial communities from UC Gill Tract Community Farm, Albany, California, United States - DLSLT.R1 | ecosystem: Host-associated > Plants > Phyllosphere > Unclassified | place: USA... | reverse complement strand
TGGTACTGGCCTTGGGCGCTAAAGTCCCGGGGTTGCGGGTGTTTCCGGCGCTGAATGCCGTGGTTGAAAACCCGTCGACCCAACACGCGCTGTGGCTATGGTTGTGGGGCAATGATCGCGGTGAGCTACTGCATCGCAGCGTGGCGATTGAAAAGGCGCTGGCGTCAGCGTTCAACCTGCTGCAAGTGACCGAAGGCTTCCTCTACAACACCGACCGCGACCTGACTGGCTACGAAGACGGCACCGAAAACCCGTTGGATGAAGCCGCCGTCGACGCGGCCATTGTGACCAACGCGGGCCCCGGCCTAGACGGCGGGTCTTTTGTTGCCGTGCAACAGTGGCAGCATGACCTCAATGGTTTTGCGGCTTACCCGCAAGCCGAACAAGACAACATGATTGGCCGCCGCCTCAGCGACAACGAAGAACTGGACGACGCCCCAGAGTCGGCTCACGTCAAACGCACCGCCCAAGAAAGCTTCACCCCGCAAGCCTTTACCGTGCGCCGCTCCATGCCGTGGATCGAAAACGGCAAGTCGGGGCTGATGTTTGTGTCTTTTAGCCGCACCTTGAACGCCTTTGAAGTTCAACTGCGGCGCATGAGCGGCATGGAAGACGGCATCGTTGATGCCCTTTATAGCTTCAGCCGCCCGTTGACCGGCGGTTATTACTGGTGCCCGCCGCTCAAAGAAGGGCGTATGGATTTGAGCGCTCTGCGTCCGGCATCACGCTAAACGACTGATCCCTGGAGCAAAACATCAGATTTTGCTCCAGTTCACAGAATGGGCGGCCTGCCGGTGGTTTCAGGAATCGTCTGATTATTTTTTTAAGGCTCAAGCGTCAGCCTTGCCGCATGAAAACCACCCCCAAAGCCGCTCGAAAAATTCTTAATTTATTTGCTTATGGCTTGATAGCCGCTGTTTTGGCGGGCTCGTTCATTTATTTACGCGCCGTCTTTAATCAAGAAGTCTCCCTGCGCCGCAGTGTTATGAACGAGGCGGTGTTCAACGCTCAAGATTTTTTTGTCAGCCGTCAGACCCTGCTTACGAGCCTGGTGTTGTCGGCGGTGCCTGATAAAACCGGCCAAGACGCTTTTATCAGTGTTGATCCAGAAGAAGAAATGAACATCCGTCTGAGCAGTGAGTCGGGCCACTGGAGCATTTGGTTGACCCAGCGGATGATGGAGTATCTGCGTGATAGCAAAGTCAATTTGCTCTATGTTCCGCAAACAGATGACCCTAAAGTCGTGCGCCTGTTTGACGCCTCACGCAACCTAGGCCCCGTACCCAAGATGGTTTTGCAGCGCTTGGAAGATGAGGGCAGCAAGCTTTTTACATTTGGCGATGACTTGTGGCTAACGGATAGCAGGTCATTAGATTCCCCCTTCTACCTATTTACCCGGCTTGATACCCGTGACGTGTCTTCTGGGTGGTTGGGCATTGAAGTCGAGGTACCTGACCTTGTCGAAGCGCTACGCAGTGAAAGCGCTGGCGACTTTATGTTGCTGGACGGGCAAGGGCAGATCATTTTCACCAATGCGGCACAGTCGACGCTGGTCGACTCTTTACACCACTTGGAACCCAAAAATGCCTTTGGCTTTATTGGCTCAGGGTGGATACCCCAAAGCCTGGCGATCCGCAAACAGCTGGGGTATTCAGGCTGGCAAATCGTTTATGCCGTCGATATTAAATCCTTACTCCCGGTTTTGGGCTGGCCCTTACTGGTGTGTGTGCTGTTATGCATAACGGTGTGCATTGGGCTGCGTCTGCTCATCGTGCGCTTTGATCGTCGGCTGATTAGGCCGGGGGAACAGCGCATACAAGCGCTGATCGAGAGTGAGGCATTTAGTCGCGCCGTGCTGCACGTTGCTCCGATCGCTCTGTGCGTGATTCGCCGTATAGATGGCGCCGTGGTGTTGGAAAACTCGCTCTCACAGCAATGGCTGGGTAACGGCACTGAGCTCAGCAAGCTGTGCCATGGCTGGATTTATCGAGCGTTTGAAGAACATGGGGCGTGCAACAGCGATGAAATAGAAATGGAGGATGGCCGTCTTCTGTACCTCGCGTTTGCGCCGACTCGTTACAACGGGCAAGACGTACTGATTTGCGCGTTCAGTGACATCAGTGCGCGTAAGCAGATTGAGCTGACACTGGAGCGCGCGCGCGAGTTGGCTGATCGGGCCAATGAGGCCAAGACTTTGTTTTTGGCGACCATGAGCCATGAAATCCGTACCCCGTTGTATGGCGTGCTTGGCACGCTCGAACTGCTGGCGCGGACCGAACTCAATGAGCAACAAAACAACTACCTCAAAGCTATCGAGCGTTCTTCTGGCAATTTATTGCAATTGATTTGCGACGTCCTCGATGTGTCACGCATTGAGGCCGGGCAATTGCAGTTGGAGCTCAATACCTTTAGCCCCATAGAGCTGATCGAAGACGTGATCCAAGGCTACAGCGGTGCGGCTCAAGCCAAAGGGCTGCAACTGTTCGCGTTGATCGACTCGACCGTACCCGAATGGCTCAGCGGGGACGTTACTCGCATTCGGCAAATCCTAAATAACTTGCTCAATAACGCGCTTAAATTTACCGACAACGGAAAAATCGTCCTGCGTTTAAAAATGGACAGCCGTGATGATGAGCGCGTCATGTTGCATTGGCAGGTATCGGACACCGGCAAAGGCATCGCGCATGAAGAACAGGCCCGCTTGTTCGAGCCTTTCTATCAAATTGAATCGGCTAAAAATGTTGTGGCCGGCACAGGGCTAGGTTTGTCCATCTGCAAGCGCCTTATGCATTTAATGAACGGCAGCATGCGCCTTGTCAGCGAGCCGGGGCTGGGCAGTAGTTTTACCCTGCATTTGCCCTTGGAACAGGTTCGCGAGCCGGAGCATTTCAACCCTATGGGCGAGTTATCCCCAGACACTATCTACGTGGTATCGCCTCTGCGTGAGCTAGCGGAATGCTATTGCGGCTGGCTACGCCGTTGGGGGGCGCGGGCTCAGTTGGGAGTGCCAAAATCTGGCGAGGCAGCAGGTGACGCCATTTTGTTGGAGTTGCACCCTGGATCTGCCCGACAACGGCTGGAGCCTGACTGGCCGGGGCCGGTGGTGGTTGCGGCCAGCGACATGTCCATGCCGCTTGATCTGGGCAATAACAGTTGGCATGCCGATGTGAATAGTGTGCGGGGTGTGAACCAAGCACTGTGTCACGCTCAAGGCATGCGCGTTAACCCACCCAAAGATGCTGGAGTTGGCAAATCGGAGCTGAAACTGGGGCTGCGGATTCTGGTTGCAGAAGACAATGTAATAAACCAACTGATTTTGCGCGATCAGCTTGAGGAACTAGGCTGTTCAGTGACCTTGGCCTGTGATGGCCTGGAAGCCTTGGGGTTGTGGCAGGAAGGGCGCTTCGATCTGGTGCTGACTGACGTCAACATGCCCAAAATGAACGGCTATGAGCTAGCCGCTCAGTTGAGGGCCATGAACGTGACGCTGCCCATTATCGGCGCGACGGCCAATGCCATGCTCGATGAGAGTGAGCGCTGCCAGAGCGCCGGAATGAATCACTGCTTAATCAAGCCTTTTACGCTGCACTCCTTATACAACTGTCTTCAACACTTCTAAAGGAGGGTCCAGTGAAACCCTATCGTGTCTTGGTTGTTGAGGATCATCCCTTTCAGCATGAGTACTTATTGAATGTGTTCAGTGAGGTGGGCGGCTTTGAAGTTGACACCGTATGGGACGGAGATGAAGCGTTGGCCAGCCTGACGCGGCATGACTATGACTTGCTACTGACCGACTTACTGATGCCCGTCATGGATGGGGTACAACTGATCCAGAAAGTCGCCGCCCTGAAAAGGCGACCCGCACTGGCTTTGATGAGCGCCTCGTCGCGTCGAATGTTAATCAGTGCGGGGCTTGCTGCAAAAAATCTGGGTATGTCGGTGGTCGGTTTGATCTCCAAACCGGTGGAGTTCAATGCTGTCGTGCGGTTGAAAGAGCGGATGGCGATTTTTCGTATGAACGGTGAAATCGACCCCTCGCTGGCGATTGAGGTTGACCCACAGAGCATTGTGCGGGCAATGGACAGTGGCCAGATCCAGGCGTGGTTTCAACCGAAGAAGTCGTTACGCAACGGCAATATCCTCAGTGCAGAAGCGCTGGTCCGTTGGGTTCATCCGCAAGCAGGTGTGTTGCTGCCCAAAGACTTTCTATCGCTGTTGATAAAGCAGGGGCTGGAAGAGCGTCTACTGTGGCTGATGCTGGAGAAAACGCTGCAAGCACAAAGAGAATGGCGCCAGCAAGGCTGGGATATTCCGGTTTCAATCAATTTGCCCACTCATTTGTTGGATGACCACGACTTGGCTGATCGCTTACGCGACTTCGTGATAGCCGATGGTGGAGAGCCGCGCAGCATTGTCTTTGAGCTGATGGAAAGCTCCGTCACAGAGGAACTCAGCAATTACTACGCAGGAGCTTGTCGCTTACGAATGATGGGGTTTGGATTGGCGCAGGATGATTTTGGTAAAGGCTTTAGCTCCTACTTCAATTTAGTGTCGACCCCTTTTAGTGAACTCAAGATAGACCGTTCGCTGGTGCATGGCTGTGTCGAAAACGAGAACTTGGCCTCAGCTTTGCGCAGTTTGGTCGAGTTAAGTCAAAAACTGGGCCTGAACGTGGTCGCCGAGGGTGTCGAAACACAGGCAGAGCTCGCATTTCTACGGCGTATCGGCTGTGACCAAGCGCAAGGTTTTCTAATCTGCGGGGCGGTGTCATGCGCTGATTTTGGAACTCTTCTGTTCGAAGATAGCTCCAAGCCATCATGGGGATAATTCAAATCAAAGCATGATTCATACAGTTTCGTTCACGTCTTTTCACTCTGATAAAACCACGCACAATGGCTTAGGAAATCGTCCGTTCATCGCTTTGTGTGGCTTTAGGAGCGTGGTCTAAGCTGATTGTCATTGCCGTTTCTGCGCTCCAGGTTCGTGATGTGTACTTCTGTTCAAGCTTTGTTCGGTGTTTGCTCGATTGGCTGGGCGAGCACTGAGCCAGTTTTGAATCCACTCAGCGGTATATAGCAGTGCGTCATTAATTTGGAGTCAGGCAATGCGCGAATTCAAGGTAGTAATTGCCGATGATCACCCGGTGGTTCTGTTGGGCCTGCGGGAGGTGATTCAACGTGATGAACGCTTCGGCTTGGTCGGTGAGGCGCTCAATTCATCGCAGTTGATCCGTCTATTGGTGTTGCATCAGCCAGAGGTGGTGATCACCGACTTCAACATGCCCGGTGATGAAACCTATGGCGATGGTTTGCCCTTGATTGAGCACATCATCGAGCATTTTCCGACGGTGAAAATTCTGGTGCTGACAGTGGTCAGCAACCAACTGATTATTTCGCGCCTGCTGGAAATGGGGGTGGCGGGGGTCATCGCTAAAAACCATATCCACGAAGAAATCGGCAAAGCCCTGAATGCCTTGAGCAATGGCCGGCCTTATACCACCCCGATGGCCCCCTCAACCTCCGTGCTGGGTAACGCTAAAGTCATTGATGAGCGCTTTTCCAACCTCTCGCCACGCGAAGTCGAAGTGTTGAGGCTGTTTGTGGCCGGCAACAGCGTGGGGGAGATTGCTCGGCTGTTGAATCGTAGCGTCAAAACCGTCAGTACTCAGAAGATCTCTGCCATGCACAAACTCGAAGTGCTCAACGACCATGCGCTGCTCACTTACTGCATCAAGGCTGATCCTTTCGAGTCTTAGGCTTTTAGCGGCTGTACACAGCGATCTGTTTTTCCAAGACTGGAGTTTTATACGTCATGCCGCAAATGAGAGTCTTATTGGCCGATGATCACCCGATTGTATTGATGGGCGTGCGCGAAATTATTGAGCGTGACCCGCGGTTTAAGGTTGTGGGTGAGGCAATGAGCTCGTCCGAATTGATCTCGAAGGTTTCGCAGCTTAACCCCGACGTCATCATCACCGATTACAACATGCCGGGAGATGAGCAATACGGCGACGGAACCCGCTTGGTTGAATACTTGCGCCGACATTTTCCCGAGCCGCGGGTGTTGATTCTTTCGGTTATTTCCAACCCGCAAATTTTGACCTGGTTGTATGAGTTGGGCATCAGCGGTGTGATTTCCAAGAACGCCGGGCTGGAGCAAATTCTGGTCGCGTTGGATGCGTTTTATCGAGAGGGGCACTACCAGCTTGATCCGCTTGAAGGCGATACGAGCGCCGACACCGATGAGATCTCGCAAAGGCTCAGTCAGTTGTCGGTCAAAGAGTTTGAAGTGTTGCGTTTGTTTGCTTCAGGTCTGAGCGTAAGCGACGTGGCACAGAGCCTTAATCGCAGCATTAAAACCATCAGTACCCTGAAAATTTCGGGCATGCGCAAGTTGAATGTCGACAGCGATCAGGCGCTGTTGATTCTGTGCATCAAAGCCAATTTATTCGCCTGAGTTACAGGTAAATAATTTCCATCAGCAACGTTGAACTGTAACTGCCGATGGCGGGCAGTTCATCAACCGTCTTCACCGGTCTGACCGAGAGCTTGAGCTGTAGCAAAGTGTCTTCTATCGGGAAGCTCAACTGCTCGCCAAACTTCAAGTCCAGCAGTTTGGGCACACGGGTGGTGTCACTAAGGCGTGTTTTCAAGCCCAGTCTGTCGAGGGTGGTACGCAAGGTACTGCTGTCATAGGCGCCATTACCTGCGCTAAACCTCAGAAGCACTTGGCTGCCTTTGATGCACTGAAAGTTAAGGTCAACATCGGTCCACTCGGTGATGTCCGAGCGCAACGAATTAAGGTTCGCCTTAGGAATTTCCACGCTTTGCGACGCCGGGAAACTGGCCGTGCAGGGCGGTTTTATCAGCGTGCCTTTAATGTCCAGTGTTGGGGCGTCTGCTGCGCAGTTTGAGGAGCTAAAACCCATAAAGAGTGCTGCCAGCAGTGATAGTCGCAAACTCATTCTGGCGATCATGTTCATTTCACAAGTAGTCGATGTTAATGATGGCGGAGGCCGAGAAATCGCCTTCGGACAACGCGCCTTGGGCCACTAGTTTTGCCTTCATGCTCAGGTCAACCGCCCCATTGAGGTTGCTCAGACTTCGCTTTGTTCCCTTGATGTTGATGAGCGAACTGTCACTTTTCCACAGCAGTGAATAACCCAGGTTCGGCCTGCCGGCAGACGCTACCGTGTCCGACAGCGCAGAGGAGGCCGTGACACTGATGTTCAGCACTGAGTTGGCTGGGCAGGTCATGGTCACCGGCACGTCGATTTGGGTAGCGGTGTCAATCTGGTCATACCGCAAGCTGCCAAAGTCCGCGGTCAGCACTTTATTGCTGGTCAGCGTGCACGGCGGGCGAATCAGCGTGCCTTTGACGGTGAGTGTGCTGCTGTCGCTGGCCGCTAACGCTGTGTTAGAGGCGAGCAAGCCCAGCAGTGAGAGGGCTATCAGTTGTTTATTCATGTTCTGCTCCTAAGCAGGATCGGCGAGTGAACGCGATCACAAGTATTCAATACTGATGACGGAGGAGGCGCTGAATGATCCTTCGGTGAGAGTACCTAGTGCAGTCAGTTTGGCCTTCATACCCAGGTCTACAGTGCCACTGAGGTTGGTCAGCCTGCGTTTTTCGCCTGTGACGTTGACGGCTGAATTATCGCTGTTCCAGTACATCACGTAAGCCAAGTAGTCTTTCCCTGCATAAGCCTGAGTCGTTGAACCCTGAAATACATTCGAGGCCTTGACGCTGATATTCAGAGCCGAGTTGGCCGGGCAGCTCAGGGTGACGGGGATGTTTACCATCGGTGCCGCAGCTGTTTGGTCAGCGCGCATGGTGCCGAAGTTAACGGTCAGTGCTTTGCTGCTGGTCATTGTGCAAGGCGGGCGTGTGAGCGTGCCGCTGAAATTCACGGTGACGGTGTCGGTGGCAGCGTGGGTTGAGGTGCAGGCCAAACTACCCAGCATTGCCGCGGCCAACGATAAGCGAAGTTTCATGGTCGGACTCCTGGGTCAGATCAGGGATAGATGATATTGAGCGTGTATTGACTGGCGAAGTTACCGGTCGGCATTACGCTGGTATTCAATTGCGGGCGAAAGCCCAAACTAATAGTGTTGGCGCCTTTGTTCAGCGTGTACCAACGCGGAACATTGAAGGATACGGGGTAGCGGACATCAGCCCATGTAGCGGCCATCGACAGTCCAGCCAATGTGGTGGCTGACACACCCGTGCTACCACTGATTGCCGCTTGGGTTGGCACCAGAGTCGCCGAGGCTCGAACGCTTGTGATGCAGTTCATCGTGACATTGGCCACTTGCTGGGCAGAGGAGAGGTCGTTGCTGCTTAGCGTGCCAAAAGACAGGTTCATGGTTTTGGACGAGCCCAAGGAGCAAGCGGGCTGGACAACCCGGTACCGGATAAGCATGGTCTGGAGATAGTCCCCCCAAGCCTCATAACCCTTGATCGAGGTGTCAGTCAGCGACACGCTAACGGTGTAACTACCCGGTGTGACTGAGGCTGTTCCAGATAGCAGGACGTTGTAAGAAAAGGTGTTGCCCACGAACAACTGAATACAACTCGACGGCATACAAACGCTGCTAGCGGTGCCGATAGGCTGTTCAGGTACCATCAAGCCCGAGTTGGTATGGAACACCTGAATTTTGCTACCACTGCCTTGGTTATAGAATTGCGTGTGCTGCAGCGACGCACCATAGGGATACCAGCGTGTGACTCGGCAATTGGCCGTCATATTGGCGGTAAACGTTTGTCCAGGTAGCAGATCGCCCAGATCAACAATGCCAGTAGTACCTGTTTGCGTGCAGCTGAGGTTGTTTTCAATCAAGGCAAACGCATGCTGGCTGGCAAACATGAGAAGCATAGTCAGCAGGAACAAACAGCCTTTTACCCTGCGTGGGCGAAGAGGTTGAGCTATCGGGTTATTCATCAGGAGTACCTTGAGGTGCTGCTGGCGTTGCCAGCTTGGCATCGCAACGGATGTGCAGTTGTCCGATGCCCGTTTCTGAAAGGTCATAGGTACTCAGATCCAAAGTTTTGGAGCACCACGGCTGACCGTTGACGTTGATTTGCAGTCGCGCTTTGTCCGGCACACCCGTCATGAAAACCCTACCTTTGTCTGCCACCATGGCCGTGCTCAGCAACACGCCATTCAGGTCGAAAAGCTGAGATTCGGCCGCAAAAGGTGCAGGCTTGCCATCGCTGGAACTGACGCTGATCAACAGGCGACGACCGTTGTGGGTTTCAAAGTTGGCCATCACGAAGGCGCCGCGATTAGGCGTGACTTCCTGAACCAGGTTCGCGATGTCGGTGTTGTCCGACAACGAGTCGGTGTTCAGTGACACCTTGTTTTTGCGGTAAGGCTGGGCGGATGGAATAACCGTGTAGCCACTGCCGTTGGTTTTGATCCCACTTTTGGTCAGTACGCCGACGTCTGCGGCCCCGGGTGTGGCAACAATGATGTTGGTCTCGCCCAATGGTTGGGTAAACATCAAGGTGTCGCGTGTGGCCACGACCCCGCCTTCCACCCCGTAGTCCGATTGACGGGTGTTTTGATCTCTGTTGTAAGAACCATGCCAAATGGCATTCGCAGCGTTATAACGGGCGGCTATCGAGCTGCCGAGCACGCGATCGTCGTCAGTGATCTGTTGATTGATACCTAAGGTGTAAGACAGCGAGTCGTCTTTGAATTGAGAGCCGCTGAAGGTGGCATTACGGCTGGCATTGCCGGACGAGTCTTGGTTGGTACTCAAGCCAACACGGCTAGTACTGCCTGGACTGCCAAGCGGGATACTGACACTCAACGACAGGCTGCGAATGTCATCGCCGATGCCGCTGTTTTGTGCCAGGCCCACGTTGTACGACGCGCGGCCGACACTGAAGCTGTAGCCCACTTGAATGGAGGTATTGCTTTGGGCGCGGTTCCAGTAATCGGTTTTGGTCAAGTTGGCGTACATACCGCCGTAGCCGCCCAGTTGTTGCGAGACGTTGGCGGTGAAGCTGCTTTTCATGTGCCCACCCAAATAAGGCGAATAAGCACCGCTATCAATAATCGTGTCTTCGACATAGGGCGTCAGCGTGTTATTAGCGCGCGCATCGATGGCTTCGTTAAAGCTGTAGTAACCGCTGGTGGAGTAGCGGTAGCCCACCAGGCTGAAGCTGGTATCCGTGAGGTCGATGGACTTGGAATAGCGAAAGCGATACGACTGGCCCGACAGCGTTTTGGAGTCCGTGCCGATGTCATCGCTGATGGCGTGGGTCACGTCCAGCGAAATGGCTCCGAAACCGGCAAAGTCATGGGCGAAACCCAAGAGTGCTGATTTGTACTGATCACTGACGATGCTCCCGCCGAACATCGTGGTGCCTTCCGTCAGCCCGCGGCGGTAAGTACCTTGGAAAAAACTGGGCTTCTGCGAGTTTAAAGTCCCTTCGGCAGGGCGATATTGACCTGCGGTCACGCTGTAGCTTTGTTGGCCCTCGCGCAGCATGTACGGCACCGACGAGAACGACTGGATATAAACTTGACGCTCACCATTAGGGCCTTCGACGGTGACTTCGATATCACCGTTACTCGAAGTCGAGTACAGCCCCTTAAGGGCAAATGGCCCAGACGGCACCCACTGTTCGCTGATGACGTAACCGCGCTGGCGCAACGTGACCAGCGAGCGGCCGTTGGCCACGCCGCGGATAACCGGGGCAAAGTTGCGTGCATCATCGGGCAGCATATCCAGATCCGTAGCGATGCTCGCGCCGCGATAAGAGATCGTGTCAAACAGATCGCTGTCGGTAGCGCTTTCGCCGATCGTGGCGATGGCCATCATGTTGCCCAGATCGCGCTGGACATAGGTGTCCACCGATTTCCAGTTACCGTCGACGTTGGTGCTTTTTTGCCAGGTCGAGAAATTGCGAAAGCGCCAAGCCCCGCTGTTAAATCCGCTGTGGATACTGCCGAACTGGGATTGCCGGTTACCGGTCTGTGTTTCGTAATTGCTACCGGAAAAACTGTAATTGGCAAACGCGACTTGCTCGCCGTCACTCCAGTTTTTACGGCGGGTTTCGAATGGCACCTCGCCGATATAGGCTTGCGGTACTTGCAGGTTCAGGTGCTGCTTATTGAAGTCATAGTCGTAAGTGACGCCAGTCAATTCGCGGTTGAAGTACACACACTTGTCAGGGCTGATCTCGGCGTCCTGCAGGCGTGCAGGGTCGATCCCCAAATCCGTTAGGGCCTGAAGGCTGAAGCAGGGGAACAGGCCATTGGGGGTCGATACCTGGCTGGCTGTTTCGCGAATAAAGTTCATGTCCCGTTGTTCGACCAGACGGTCATCCACTGACAGGTCCACGCGGTAAATACCGGGTAGCTGACCTTGGCTCATGGCTTTAACTTGCTCAGCTACTTCGGCAGACGTGTTGCCGCCGCCAATTTCCAAAAAGGAGGAGTCGAAGCTGTACTCCGCATGCACTGCGGTCGTGGTGAGGCCGATAGCACCTAGGCTAACGCGGCTCCAGCTTTTTACTCGGCGCGCGAAGACGCACATGCGCTCTCGCAGCATGAGATGGTCCTTCTATTTGGCTAATCATTCAGGGGTCAATGAAGGGCGATGGGTGCTGCTTTGACAGTGCTGCCGTACTCGTTGATATAGGTGAGTTCCAGCTTGTCGCTGTTTTTAAGCGGTATCGCCGTGGTGACGGTACTCCCGGGTTTGATCACCTCGGGCATGCCTTTGCTGGCAGTGTTGTTAATCAGCAAGTCACTGACGACCACGTTAAAACCTGATGGGTTTTGCACGGTCAGTTTTCCGCCATCAGCGCGCCATTGCAGGTTTTTTACCGCCTCTTCAAGAGAACCTTGCAGGCCCGCGGGGCGGTAAAACAGTTTGATGGTGGTTTTGAGTGCGATTTGCAAAACGTTCTGACCGCTTTGCTCGGCGCTTTTGGCTGGAATTGCCTTAACATTCAGCAAAAACAGGCTTTCTTTATCGGTTGGCAGATTTTGCGCATTGGTAGCAATGATGCGCAGGATGTTCTGGCCTTTGGCGTCTAGGCGGAACAAGGGCGGGGTGATGATAAATTCATCCGCACTGTCGTCTCGACTCTCGTAAGGGCTGACCCAGGACTGCACCAAGTACGGCACACCGTCTTCACCAGAGTTGGAAAGTGAAAGGTTGGCTTCTTTTTCCTTGCTTTGGTAAATGACCCGGGTGGCGCCCACATTGACGCCCGCTTGGACTTGCGGCAGCCAAAAGCCAGCTGCCAAAGCCAAAAAGGCTGCAACTTTTAAACGCATTTTAATGTCCTCTGTTCAACGCCAAAGCCCGTGTTAAACCACGAGCTCTGGCGTTAAAAAAACACGCGTTACTTGTAGGTAACGTCGAAGGTAGCCAGCGCGTTGACGGTACCAGTACCGATACCGCGGGTATCAGGAGCGCCTTCA
>Ga0308163_10003773_pt1 | contig 12472 bp, 11 predicted proteins | sample PhyTR1_FD_201037 | JGI IMG/M metagenome (GOLD analysis project Ga0308163, IMG submission 201037) | Phyllosphere microbial communities from UC Gill Tract Community Farm, Albany, California, United States - DLSLT.R1 | ecosystem: Host-associated > Plants > Phyllosphere > Unclassified | place: USA... | reverse complement strand
GCCCTTCTCCTGCTGCAACCGGTTCAATGCCGGCATTTCCTCGCGGCAGGGCAAGCACCAGGTCGCCCAGAGATTGACGAGAACAGGCTTGCCCTTGAAGTCGACAAGGCTCTTGTCGGCACCGCCGGCATCCTTGAAGGCAAGGTCGGTGATCGGGCGCGGCGGATTGGCCGCAACGATTGCGGCAACCTGGCCTTTGATCAGCGGGTCGAGCGCGCGGATCGTCTTGTCCGCCGCCTCGCAGCCACCCGTTGCCGCAAGCTCGGGACCATTGCCAGACCCGGTCTCCTTCACGTATACCGCAACCGCGCCGGCGATCAAACCGGCAACCGCCGCAATCGCAATCAGCTTGGCGGAAGGAAGGCCCAGCGGTCTTTTTTTCGTCATCGACGTCTCCAGGATCTATTGAGCATGGCCGAGGACACCAAAGACACGACATCCTCCAACCAGATGTGGGGCGGCCGTTTTGCCTCCGGTCCCGCGGCTATCATGGAGGAGATAAACGCCTCCATCGATTTCGACAAGAAGCTCTATGCCCAGGATATTCGCGGCTCGATCGCCCATGCCACCATGCTCGCCCATCAAGGCATTATTTCCAGCGAAGACAAAGACAAGATCGTCACCGGCCTGAACACTATTTTGTCAGAGATCGACGCCGGAACTTTCGTGTTCTCGCGCAAACTCGAAGACATCCATATGAATATCGAGGCGCGGCTGGCCGACCTGATCGGTACCGCCGCCGGCCGGCTGCACACCGCCCGTTCGCGCAACGACCAGGTTGCACTCGACTTCCGCCTCTGGGTCAAGGAAGAGCTGCAGAAGACCGAGAGCCTGCTGACTGGCCTGATTGCCGCTTTCCTCGACCGGGCGCAAGAACATGCCGACACCGTCATGCCTGGCTTCACCCACCTGCAAACTGCCCAGCCCGTTACCTTCGGCCATCACTGCATGGCCTATGTGGAAATGTTCGGCCGTGACCGCCAGCGGGTACGCCACGCCATCGAGCACATGGACGAAAGCCCGATCGGCGCTGCGGCGCTTGCTGGCACCGGCTACGCCATCGACCGGCACATGACCGCGAAGGCGCTGGGCTTCCGCGAGCCGACCCGCAATTCCATCGACACCGTATCCGACCGCGATTTCGCGCTGGAATTCCTGTCGATTGCCGCGATATCGGCCACCCATCTGTCGCGGCTCGCCGAAGAAATCGTCATCTGGTCGACACCGCAATTCGGCTTCATCCGTCTGTCGGACGCCTTTTCGACCGGCTCCTCCATCATGCCGCAGAAGAAGAACCCTGACGCCGCCGAACTGGTGCGCGCCAAGACCGGCCGCATCAATGGTTCGCTGATCGCGCTGCTGACGATCATGAAGGGCCTGCCGCTCGCCTATTCCAAGGACATGCAGGAAGACAAGGAACAGGTGTTCGATGCCGCCGAAAGCCTGGAACTGGCGCTTGCCGCCATGACCGGCATGGTCCGCGATATGACCGTACGCGCCGACCGGATGAAGGCTGCAGCGGGCAGCGGCTTTTCCACTGCAACCGACCTTGCCGACTGGCTGGTGCGCGAGGCCGGACTGCCGTTCCGCGACGCCCATCACGTCACAGGCCGCGCCGTGGCGCTGGCCGAACAGAAGGGCTGCGACCTGGCCGAGCTTTCCTTGGAAGACCTGCAGGCCATCCATTCGGCGATCACCGCCGACATCTATTCCGTGCTGACGGTGGAAGCCTCAGTGGCCAGCCGCAAGAGCTATGGCGGCACGGCACCGGACGAAGTGCGCAAGCAGATCACCTGGTGGCGCAGCCGCAACTGAGAATAGCTGCCAGCCGTATGGAGCATCGGGCGGAAAAGTGGAACCCGTTTTTTCGCCAAGCCGATGCGTCAAAACAAAATCTGGAGCGTCGCGCGGTAACGACCAAATGCCCGACACTCCGGCCAAAAACCGAGGTGCATACTCCCAAGTTTTTGGCTAGATAGATCTGCAACACCATGCTGGACAGGACATTATGACCATCTCCTATCGTAGACTGATGATTTCCGCCGCCCTGCTCGGCGCCGTGAGCGTGGCCACTGCTGGCTGCGGCCGTAAGGGCGATCTGGACAAGCCGAGTACGCCCGTGGCCCAGCAGAACAAAGCGGATGCGCCGACCCAGTCCAAGACGCCGGACAAGAAATTCTTCCTCGATCCGCTGCTCTGACGGCCAGATACCGGTCTTTGTCGGCAAGCCTGACGAGCGGTGAAGGGATACCAAGCGGTGGCGCGACAGGAGTCCGCCGCATCACTTGATGGGTCGATATCGCTGTTTGCGCGCAAAAATCCGCCTCTTTTCCCGGCAACCCCTCGTCTTCGCCACAAACAATGCTATCCTTAGCGCATGAGATGCAACGCCACGTTCCTTTGCGACCGCATGAGGCCTGCGCCACCCGCTCGCATGCCTGACGGCAGGCGGGGCAATGGCAGGCAACCGGAGACCGCATCATGACCGCTTCCGGTCCGCAGGAACACAGCCCTTTGAACGGCGACCGCAAGCTGGCCCGTAGGCTTGCCGTCAACCGTTTTACGGCGAAACTGGTGCTGTTTTCGGAGCGCCTGCTGCCATGCCTGGTGCTGCCGGCCTCACTTGCTGCAGTTTTTCTGTCTTTTGCTTGGCTCGGTTTCTTCCGCGAAATCCCTGACATTCTTCGCTGGGCGCTTGTCTTGCTCTTATCCTTCGGTTTCCTGGCGTCGCTGCTGCCATTCGGGCGCCTGCGCTGGCCGCAGGTGCCGGAAGCTGACCGGCTGCTGGAAGAACGCAATCGTCTCGCCCATCAACCGATTGGAATTCAGACCGAACAGCCCGCCTTCGACACGCCCATTGCCCGCGCGCTCTGGCAGGAGCATCAGCGCCGCATGGCCGCGCGCATCGCTACGCTTGATCCCGGTCCGCCAAAGCCCGATATCGCCGCGTTCGACCGCCATGGCCTCAGAGCCCTGCCGGCTCTGATGCTGGTCATCGCCTTTGCCTATTCCGGTTCAAACGGCGCGGGCCGTCTTGCCGATGCCTTCCTGCTGCAGGGCTCTCAGGACCAGGCGCCGTCACTGCGCGTCGATGCCTGGATCACGCCGCCCGCCTATACCGGCAAACCACCGGTCTTTCTCACCAGCCGCAACGGTGAAGCAAGCCAGGCGATCAGCGTTCCCGCGCAATCGGTGGTCACGGTGCGGCTGACAGGCAGCACAGACGATGAAAAGACCAGTTTCAGGCCGGCCTCCGGTGGCCCAGCCGTTGCCCTCGAGCAGGCCAAGGCAGAACCGCAAGGTCCCGCTCCGGGTAAACCAGCGACAGCAGAGGCTCCGAAGGCACCGGCACCCGACGTACCCACCGACCAACGCACAGATGCCCGCAGCCTGACGCTTGCGCTGTCGGAAAGCGGTACGCTGGATCTTGGTGGACGGCAATGGCCGGTAAAGGTAATTCCGGATCATGCCCCGACCATCGCTTTCGACGGCGTTCCGAAACGGGCCGTCAACGGTGCGCTCGAAATCGGCTTTACCGCCAAAGATGATTACGGCGTGACCGAAGCGCATGCCGAAATTGTACCGGTCGAGGCCGCCGCTGATGCCAAGCCGCTCTACCCCCTTCCGGAATTCAAGCTCGACCTGCCGGGCCGCAATACCCGTGACATCAAGAGCCTGGCGAGCCGCAACCTGACGGAACATCCGCTGGCCGGCAAAAAGGTGCGCATCACCCTGGTCGCTCGCGATGGGCTCGGGCAGGAAGGACGGAGTGCGCCGCATGAGATGGTCCTGCCGACCCGTAATTTCTCGCAACCTCTTGCCGCAGCCGTTGCCGAGCAGCGTCAGATCTTTGCGCTCGACATGAGGCAGATGCCCCGCGCCATCGCCTTCAACGAGGCCCTGACGCTGCGCGCTGACGAAACCATTCCGCAGCTCAGCCATTACCTGGCGATTTCCTCGGCCCACGCCCGCATGCAACTGGCATCGACGCCGGACGCGATGAAGGACACGGCCGACTATCTCTGGGAAATCGCGCTTGGCATCGACGATGGCGATTTGTCGCTGGCGGAAAAGAAGGTGTCGGACGCCCAGCAGAAACTGTCAGATGCGCTCGCCCGCAATGCGCCGGATGCCGAGGTCAAGAAGCTGATGGACGATGTCCGCCAGGCGATGCAGGAGTATATGAAGGCGCTGGCCGAACGGCAGCAGCCGCAAAACGGCCAGCAGAACCAGCAGAGCGCCCAGAAAGTTCTGACCCAGCGCGATCTGGAAAACATGATGAACCAGATCGAAAACCTGGCACGATCAGGCAACAAGGATGCCGCCCGCCAGATGCTGCAGGACATGCAGCGGATGATGAACAATCTGCAGGCTGGCCGCCCACAGCGGTCGAATCCGCAGCAACAGCAGGAAACCAGCGAGGCGCGCAAGCAGATCGACAAGCTGGGCCAGATCATGCAGGACCAGCAGAAGCTGATGGACAAGACCTTCGGGCTGAACCAGGCGCTGCAGAACCGTATGCAGATGGACGACGAACTGCAGCCGCAGGACGACGACGGCATGATGCAACAGGACCCGCAGGCCGGTCCGTCTCCGGATGAAGACCAGGACAATCCAGGAAAAAAGCAGGACCGCAACCAGGCTGAGCAGCAGCAGAAGAAGGGCGAAGGCGACCAGAACCTGCCGCCAGATCAGATGACCACCGATCAGTTGAAGCAAGCCCTGAAGCAATTGCGCCAGCAGCAGGACGCGCTGGGCAAGCAGTTGAAGGGTGTGCAGGACGGCCTCGGCAAGCTCGGCATCAGGCCCGGCGACAATTTCGGACAGGCTGGCCGGGAAATGCAGGGCGCCGGCGAAGCGCTAGGCAAGAGCGAAGGCGACCGCGCCGTTGAGGGCCAGGGCCGTGCGCTGGAAGCACTGCGCCAGGGCGCCCGTGACATGATGAACCAGATGATGCAGGCGATGCAGCGCGGCCAGGGGCAAGGTCAGGGCCAGGGTCAGGGGATGGCCGAAGGCAATCAGGCAGGCCGCGACCCACTGGGTCGGCCTCGGTCGACGATGGGTCCGGATTTTGGCGAGCGGGTCAAGATACCTGACGAGATCGATGTTCAGCGCGCCCGCGAAATTCTGGACGCGATCAGAAACAAGCTCGGCAACAACGCGAGCCCTGAGGTAGAGCGCCGCTATCTGGAACGGCTGCTCGATCTGTAAAAAGAGAAGAAATCAGGCGGCCAACGCCTGGGCCACGGCCTTGCGGATATCAGGCAGGGCAAAGGGCTTTGGCACCACGTCCACGATTTTTTCCAGGAGATCGTCGGCGCGTTCCCGCTGTTCGGCATAGCCGGTCATCAGCAGGATCTTCAGGCCCGGAAAGCCGGAATGGGCGCGATGCGCCAGTTCGATTCCGTCCATGACAGGCATGCGGATGTCTGACAGCAGCAGGTCGAACTTGCTAGTGGCCAGCATTTCGAGCCCCTCAGCACCATCGGCAGCCTCATGGGTTTCATGTCCGTCGAGCCGCAACGCCCGGGCAACGAAGGAGCGCAGTGCATCTTCGTCTTCGGTAATCAGTATCTTGGCCATATCCGAATTCCCATCTTTTATCCCGCTGCATAGGCACCCGACCGGACAGGCCGGAAGCCCGCATCATGCAGCTGTTTTCGCAAGACCGATTACGCAGCCACATCTGCGCCCGTCATGCGCCGCCCTCTCGAATCAGTCAGGATCGGCAACGCTCTTGCATGTAACGCAAATCATCAGCTTTTCCTTTGCGAGAGGTAAACAGGCCACGACTTACACGCGGGGATGGTTAACAGTTTCTACCGCTTAGACAGCCTCATGTCCTGCCGCGATACAAAAATATCCCCGCGCCGGACTCGGCACGGGGATAAATCAAACCAATGATATTATTGGATATTCAGGCGATCATACCGCGTCGCCGGTGACCACGCCGACGAAAGGAAGCTCGCGAAAGGCATGGGCGACGTCCATGCCGTAGCCGACGACGAAATAGTCGGGACATTCGAAGCCCACATAATCGGCTTCAAGCGCTTCCTGCCGCTTCACTTTCTTATCGAGCAGCACGGCAATGGTCACATTGGCTGCACCACGCTGATACATGAGGTCACGAGCAAACATCAGGGTGCGGCCCGATTCCAGGATATCGTCGATCAGCAGAACGTTGCGGCCAGTCACGTCGCTATCGATGTCCTTGATGATCTTCACGCCCTGGGAAACAGTGCCGGTGCCGTAGCTGGACAGGGTGATGAATTCCACCTCAGGCGCGATGCCGACATGATGCAGCGACCGGATCAGGTCGGCGGCGAAAATGAAGGAGCCCTTCAGGATCGAGATGACAAGAAGATCCTCGGAGGGACCGTCAACAATCGCCTTGGCGAGTTCGATATTCCGTGCCGCGATCTGTTCAGCGGTGAACAGCGGCTCGATGTTTTTTCCGCGAACGACAGGCATAAGGTTCTCCAGGAGTTGGCATTGCCCGTCTTCGGCAGCGGACACGTCATCCCTCGCCGATAGCATAATCAGCCCTGTGGGACACCCTCGGTCGCAAAGGAAAGCTTGAGTTCCGGCTTTTTTCCACCGGGATGGCGCAGTTTTGCGACGACGCCACGGCTTTGCCCGCTGCCGATCTCCTCGGCCGGCGGGGCAATCAGGGTCGATGCGGCCAACCTGCCATCGAGATAGAGATCAGCCCTGATGTCCGGTAACCTCTGCACGACAGCGGCTCGGTTTTCGACGATGGCATTGACCAAGAGAACCGGCATGCCATCAGCCATTTGCGGCGTCAGGCTGACATGAGAAATGTCGAGCGCCCTGCCCATCGGTGCCGGCTGGTTACTACCAAACAGGCAGAAGCCACCGGCAGTAAGAAACACGATGAGGACGACGGCGGCGACCAGCGAGGTAAAGGAGCGCTCAGACAAGGTGCCGAGCCGGGCTTCGAGCTGCGCCAGTTGCTGGTAGGCGCCCTCAACTGCCGACGGCCAGAACTGGTTTGCCTTGCTGCTTGGCCTGCGGTTTAGCTCGTCCTGGATACGGCTGCGCAGTGCGCCGACCGGATCGTTCACCGTAACGAATTTGGCATCGCTGACGTCGTTGGCCAGGGGAAAGCCGGCGCGCGGCACGGGCCGATAAGCACGCTCGGGCGGCAGAAGATCGACATCGAACTCGACGTCGTGACGCCGGAAACGGAATGCGTTCATGGAACCCTCGCCAGTGCAACTTCGGTGGGTGCCGAGCACCCGACCTTCAGTTTGCCTTCAACAGATGGACGCCCGACCCGCAAGCTTCGCACAATCAAGATGCGATAGTCTCACGCGGGGCATTGAAACCAATCCTTCCAAACCGTAAATTCGAATGGTTAATGATTTGTAAAAAATCACCGGCTGACCGCCGGCCCAACGTGGCGTTTACCAAATGGTAACCGGAACCGTTAAGAACTGAGCATTCGTCAACGGGCTCAAGAGCGGGTTTATCCATTGATCCACTTCGAAAATGTCGGGCTGCGCTATGGGATGGGACCCGAGATCCTCCGCGACCTGACCTTCGACATCCCGAAGCGCTCCTTCCAGTTCCTGACCGGACCGTCAGGAGCCGGGAAGACCACGCTTCTGCGCCTGCTGTTCATGTCGTTAAAGCCGACACGCGGGCTCATCCGCAGCTTCGGCCGCGATATCACCCAGATTCCACGCGATGAACTGCCCTTGCTGCGACGCCGAGTCGGCATCGTGTTCCAGGATTTTCAGTTGCTCGACCATCTCACCACTTACGAAAATGTGGCCCTGCCGCTGCGGGTGCGCGGCAAGGATGAGTCGACCTATAAGCAAGACGTGCTGGAACTGCTGAAATGGGTCGGCCTTGGTGAGCGCATCAATGTGTTGCCGCCGATCCTGTCGGGCGGCGAAAAGCAGCGTGTCGCCATTGCCCGCGCCTTGATCGACCGGCCGGAACTGCTGCTGGCGGACGAACCGACCGGCAATGTCGATCCGCCGATGGCGCGCCGCCTGCTCAGCCTGTTTCTGGAGTTGAACCGACTGGGCACCGCCGTGGTCATCGCCACCCATGATCTGGCACTGATGGACCAGCTCGATGCCCGCCGGATGATTCTGACCGAAGGGCGGCTCGACATTTATGAATGATCGCAAGCCGCCACCGCCGCAGGGAAGCCAGCCGCCGCCAGCCAGCGCGCAGCCGGCCAAGCCGCCGCAGGCGAAACCCACACAGGACCGGTTGCGTCCGCAAAAGCGGGTGGAAATGCAGGTTCGTCCGACGGGCGCCATCCTGCCGCCCTCGAATATTCAGGGCAACGCCCTGATGGTGGTGATTGCCATCATGGCTTTTCTCGCCTGCCTGACGCTGGGCGCCGTTTCAATGATCAGGGCTACGGCCTCCAGCTGGCAAAGCCAGATTTCGCGAGAGATCACCATCCAGATCAAGCCTGATGACAACGTCAACATGGACGAGGCGCTGACCAAGGCCAAGGACCTCGCACTGACCTTCGTCGGCACCAAGACCGGGCAGGTCGTCGATGAAGCCGCCACCGCCCGCCTGCTCGAGCCATGGTTGGGCAGCGGCCTCGATATTCATGAATTGCCGGTGCCGCGGCTGGTGATCATCACCATCGACGAGAACAACCCGCCCGATTTCGCAGCCATGCGCGACCTTCTGACCTCCCAGATCCCGCAGGCCTCGCTGGACGATCACCGCACCTGGGTGGACAGGTTGGTTTCCATGGCCCGCACCACTGTCATGATTGGCTTTGGCCTGCTGATCCTCGTCTTTACCGCCATGGTGCTGACGGTGATCTTTGCCACTCGCGGTGCCCTGTCCGGCAACAGACACATCATCGAGGTGCTGCACTTTGTCGGGGCCGAGAGCATTTTCGTCGCCCGCGAATTCCAGAAGCACTTTCTGAAGATCAGCCTCAAAGGCTCGACAGCCGGCGGGCTGGCGGCCGCAGGTCTGTTTGCGCTCGCCAGCATCTGGCAGAGCAACACGCTAGCCACGCCGCAGACCGACCAAGCGACGGCCATGTTCGGACGGTTTGAAATCGGCTTTACCGGCTATCTCGGTATTTTCGCCACGATGATCATTATTGCTCTTTTGACCACCGTGACGGCCCGGTTGACTGTCATGCGCGCCATTTACGAAATCGACCAGATAAGATCGGATCCCAGCCGCAGCGGCGGACTGCCGCCCGAATGAGTTCGACACACACCCTCGCGCTGAATGGCTTGAACCATTCGGCGCGAAGATATTCATGCATGAGCAACGACGATGCGCCAGCCAGACCCTGATCGAGATCAAGGGACCAGAGACATCGGCCAGCCGGACGCGCGCTTGGGCACGCGTAACGGACGGCTGTTTCACCGATCCGGTCCGCTGCGCCGCCTGCTGCGTTATGGCGGCTACGGAATGCTGCTTGTCATTGCCTGCCTGGTCGCTGGCTTCTTACATTTTGCCGATACCGTCACCGCCATGATGCCGCCGGATGATCCCAAGGCCGATGCCATCGTTGTTCTGACCGGCGGCTATCAGCGCATCGACCAGGCGGTCGACCTGCTTCGCAAGGGGTCCGGCAAGCGCCTGTTGATTTCGGGTGTTCATCCCTCGACGACATCGTCCGCCATTCGCAAGATGACCCAGGGCTCGTCAGACCTCTTCGCCTGCTGCGTCGACATGGGCTACCGCGCCATCGACACGATAGGCAATGCCAACGAGACGGCGCAATGGATTCACGACAAGGGCTTTTCCTCGGTACTGGTCGTCACCAGCAATTACCACATGCAGCGCAGCCTGATGGAACTGAGGCGCACCGATAAACAGACAGAGTTCATTCCCTATCCTGTCGTTACCGCCGATCTACGCACCAAGGCCTGGTATGCCGATCCGAACGCGCTACGCACGCTGCTGTTTGAATATGCCAAGATCCTGATCGCCTATGGTCGCGACCTGATCGGCTACGACAACTGGCAGGGGTTACGCACACCAGGCATTGCCCCGCCGCAATCGTCGTGATTCGGGCAGCAAAGCGCCCAAAGCTAGCCGAAAACGCCATGGCGCAGCATCTTCCGCTTGCAGAAAAATTCGTATAGGCAGGGGCCATCTTTCGGCGGAATATCATTCATGCTTGCTCTGCGGTCGCATCTTTTCAACATTCTGTTTTACGCCAACCTGATCATCTGGATGGTCGTTCTGGCGCCCATCTATTTCATCCTGCCGCGCAAGATTGCCTATAACGTCCCCAAGAGCTGGGCTCGCTTCAATCACTGGCTGATGAAGACGGTGGTCGGCACCCATTTCGAAATCGAGGGGCTCGAAAATATTCCGGCGAGCGGCTATATCCTGGCGCCCAAGCATCAGTCCTTCTGGGATACCTATGCGCTGCTGCCTTGGCTTGATGACCCGGTCTACATCCTGAAGCGCGAGTTGATGTGGATTCCGCTGTTCGGCTGGTATGCCGCCAAGCAGAAGATGATTCCCGTGAATCGCGGCGGCCGGGGAAAAGAAATGGTCAAGGTGATGCAGCGTACTGCAATCGAGATGGAAAACGGCCGCCAGCTCATCATCTATCCCGAAGGCACAAGACGCCCGCCGGGCGCCGACCCTGAATACAAATATGGCATTGCACGTCTCTACCGCGACTTGAAAGTGCCTGTCGTGCCGGTCGCCATGCATGCTGGCCTGTTTTGGCCCCGCCGCAGCATGATGCGCTATCCCGGCCACTACAAGATCCGCATTCTACCGCCGATCCAGCCAGGCCTGACGCCCGACGCGTTTTTCGAGCGCCTAACTCAGGAACTGGAAAAGGCAAGTGATGCCCTGCTTTTGGAGGCCGCCCGCGACAATCCGGACCTGCCTTTGCCGCCCACGGCCCGCAACCGCGTCGACACACTGCTGGGCAAGCAGTAAAGGGCCTATCAGCTCGTCGCTGATCATATCTGACGTAGTTCCAGCCCCTTGACCACGTGTTCCAGCCAATGGTCCCGGATTCCCATGCTGCGCAGGTGCTCGACAGTATTGGTCACATAGGCGCGATTGTCGCCCGATTGCCCCTTGGCTGCCGCGACGACCTCGACGGCTTCATCAACGGTAATTGCCCCTGCATATTGACGATGACTGCGGTCGACGACATAGCCGGTGGCCGAGACCTGCCGGCCATCGGCCAACCTCAGTGCAAGCCGCCTTTCCAAGTAAACCATCGTCACCAATTCACGAGCGCGCAGATAAGCCAGCGTTTCAGGCCAACTGCCCTCAGCCACACGAAACGCAACGCCGTGGCAAGAACCGCCCCGATCCAGCCCGAGCACCAGACCGGGGGCCTCTTCTGTGCCGCGATGTACGAAGGATCGAACGCAGAGCGACCGGCGGAAGCCGTGAGCGATGGCGCTCTGTCTTTCCTCGTGGACAAAACCCGGGTTCCACATCAAAGATCCGTAGCCGAAGACCCAAAATTCGTCCATATCGCCCGCCATAACCGAACTCCTGCTGTCTCATTCTCAGTTTATTGTCCGGAAGACGTGAAATTATCCAGCGAAAATGAATTTCTTGAAGCAGATAATGCAGCGATTCCAGATGCGAACAAGGGACATGAAATGCCATACATAGTCTCTGCATAAGGTATTGGAACGCAAAGCCTCGGATCGTCATTGTGCATGGCAGATGCTATGACGAACGAACACACTGGCAGTCGATTGGAGAAACGCATGGCCTTGTCCAGCCGGACGAAAGCACCTGACGAGAAATTGGGGAGCAAGAAATCGCGGCTTGTGAAGGTTGTCATCATCCTGATCCTGCTGGCACTGGTTTATTCCGCCGGCTGGTTTGCTGCCGCCAACTATGCGACGACCAAGCTCGAACACGCCTTCGATGGCGACAATCCCCTCGCCTCGGCGCTAGACTGCCCGGGCATGCGGATGAGCGGTTTCCCGCTGCATATCGGCCTCAACTGCAACAAGGTGCCGATCAACGACCGCCGCAACGGTATTACCGGCTCGTTCGGTGCGTTTCGCTCGACCGCCGAAATCTTCCGCCCGGGTAAGATCAAGTGGGAAATCGATGGGCCGGCGATCCTGCAGACATCGACGGGCCTTGCCGGTTCCTTCCAATGGGAAAGCCTGCGGTCGAGTCTGTCGCTCGGCATGAACGGCATTGATTCGTCTGCAACGACAGTTCACACATTGCAGGCCAATCTGACCGACGCGGTCTCCGGCCGAGTGCTTCGGATCGACGCTGCTGACGGCCGAGGAAGGCTGCAGCGTGATGGCGACGATCTCATCGGCACCGCTCGCTTTTCCGGCATGAATTTTGGCCAGGACGACCGCAACCCGAACCTGCCTGCAATGGCCGCGCAAATTGACCTCAAGCTGCTTGGCCAAGCCGGTGCGCTTGAAATCGATCATCCAGAACCGATCAAGTTGCGCGGGTTGAGCGGCGAGATCCGCGACCTACAAAT
>Ga0308163_10003772_pt1 | contig 12473 bp, 10 predicted proteins | sample PhyTR1_FD_201037 | JGI IMG/M metagenome (GOLD analysis project Ga0308163, IMG submission 201037) | Phyllosphere microbial communities from UC Gill Tract Community Farm, Albany, California, United States - DLSLT.R1 | ecosystem: Host-associated > Plants > Phyllosphere > Unclassified | place: USA... | reverse complement strand
ATCCAGATCGTGCCGGCTAATCTCAAAGGCAAATTCATAGCTGATAAAACCAGAATCGACAGGCAATGAGTAGGTCAGTTTACCTTCCTCCTGTGTCACATGAGGTTCGTATCCGTCACCCATGAGGTGAACTGATTGCATATTAATCTCCTGCTCTTTCAGCCCTGAGTTGTTACTTCAACAGTCTAAACCACCGATATCGATATTATTCCGCTTCTGACGACGAGCGCAGATACTCACAATATCAGATCGTTCGATAGCGGAAGTTCCCGGTTGTTCACCTGTTCACTAACGGCAAAACTGACAAAGTGGTATGCCTGTTACGGAGAGTCATGTCAACCGTGAGCAGTGAGCTAAAGTTTTCCAGGTGACTTTATGAACCGGTCTCCTCTCCCCACTATTTTCGAGACAAAAAATAGCAGAGAGGAAGTCGTCGCTTACACGTTCTGGAAAAATCATCAGGCGATGCTTCTGAAAGGGTCTTTAGCGACCAGCCCACACCGCTGGTTTTCTTGTCTGCCACGGATAAGCGCTTTCAAGCTGACCCGCCAGTGCCAGCAATAAATTCTCCTGATTAAATCCTGCACAGAACTGCATGCCAATCGGCAGTCTATGGGAGGAAAGGAAGCCCAGAGGAACAGACATCGCGGAAGTTCCGCACACGCTCGCCAGCGCAGTAAACGGTGACTGATTGAAAACGTGATGTTAGCGCATCAACTGGCTGCTTTGAGCGAGAAGCGGACATTACCAACACAATTCATTATTAACCAATAAGGTGTAGGCCAATTACCGGTCTAGCCAATAGTTGAGCATTCAACTCTGTAATCCTTACCTACAATGTCCGTGCTGGTGCTATATGGCACAATTTCAAATATGTAGGATGATTCCGTACATGGCGATCTGATGGCGAAATCCCTCAAGCTCCCTACTGCAAAGATGTTCATTATTGGCAGAATAATGCAATTTTTATTTACCTTGACTACATTAAGAATCGTGGTGCGCAACTTGCTAGAATTTCGGGTTGTGGTCATTTCTTGATGATTCAATCTCGGTTTCCCTTTAGTGTAATATAAGCACGTTAAAGAATTTGGATGGTGAAGGTTAAAGCCAATACAGCCTATTGAAATTTTCATACTCTATCTAGGTCGTCTCAGATCCAACACGATTAGTTCAGGGGAAGGGCTTTGCTATTTAATTTATTTTAAATTGAAAAGATGATATCCCTGAATTAGTAATTAAATAACCCTTCACTTTTGATGTGGGATTTAAAAAAACCGGCTGTTACGCCGGTTTATTTTTTTAGGAGTCTGTGAAAGTGTTCATGCTACTTTAAGTGGGTTTAATAGACAATAATGCGTTAACTATTTTTTAATGTTTCCCTAAAATTTTGACTGAATTTTAGTTCTTGCCAACTTTCTCCGAATCTTTTTAGTGAGATAATTTGGGGTATTATCTCGTCCCATTTTCTGACAATGTGCTTCATGTAAGGAATCACGCCGGGCCGAGATAGCATGCCCTGAATAAAGTAGTTATCTGGGATTCCTCCAAACTCAGTATGGGCACGAATCCAATAAAGCGACACTGTATTTGCGGCGCGACCACTTGCAATAACGAGTTTTTTCCTATCATCGCTATCAGGCTCCGATAACATCTCGAAAATGACAGGAATCATAAGTTCCAGTCTTACAAAAGGTTTAGGGTGAGTACCTGATGGAATAGATTGCTCTTCAAACAAATTTTGCCCATTGAAGCGATGCAGGACGACAGCCAGTCCCGTCATGAGGTAATTAGTTGCCAACAGTAAATCGTTTTTTGTATTGAAATGACGTATTAACTCGGCAACACACGTTGATGTAGCAAAATAATCAGCTGCGATCTCTGTGACATGCCATACTATAGATGTTTCCCCATTCATTTCTTTGCTGTTCTGGATGTCACACTCTACTAAAGTGCTGTTACATCTGGATGAATTCCCATTTCTTATTACCCCGTGCTCCTGAGATAAATGTCCAAGTTCATGAAAATAAACCCATGTAACTGCTGCCATGTATATATTCTGTATGGCTTGTTCTCTAGTGGTTAATGTTAATAATGAATCAATATGTTTCTCTTCACCCCACCAATATTTAAATGCCTTATCATCCTTTCCGCTTTCAAGGTACTCAAAGTAATGTTTGATATCTAAATATAACTGCCATAACAAATTGTATGAGATGCCGATGGCGTGAGAGGGCGTGCCCCCAAGGGTATACGCGGAATAAGCTTGAGCCTGAAAAATTGGTTGCTCAATCCATTGAAGCTTAAGCTCGCCACTGAGATCTTCATAATAAGCAGCATTCCAGTCGTCAGTGATGCCTGACAGAGCCTTATAAGCTAAATCGAAAACTTCTTGTTGAGTCATTTCAATTTCCTTATTAAAGAGCACGAGAATTTTATGTTATTAGTCCGTCTATTATATTTTAGGCAACCGGTAACTTGTAGGGCGTATTTTGCAACAGACCAGCTTGAAGCGTACACGCGACCCGTTTAATGATAATGAACTTAAATCAGCATAAGCTCAATTTAAGATGGTTGCCAATGCTCTGCAAGTCAACAATGTAAAAATTATGTTAATCCATTCTATGGTCCTGATGAACTGCTAGCTCATAAGCAAATGCCAACTGGTATAAGTCGCGCATATTTGAGGAGATAATCGATTGAATTTAAATCCCCCTCCGGCTCCGCGGATTCCCGGCAGGATCGAAACGCCAAAGACTGCGTTTCGGGCCTGTCGGTTGGGGGGGCTAATGGCAACGTTCGCACCCTTTCCTGTAGCGGGCTGAAGCTAGCGCCCTCACTGGCCAAAAACTGACGTGGCCGCTTATAACTGAACCTGCGCACTACCGCCGTCCGGCGCTGTGACCTGTTCATTTCCTGCTGTCCTGTTTTGCGCATCGAGTCTCCCCACCGTTCAGAAATCTGTCACCCGGGCGGCCTTAATCAAGGGCCGCTTAGCTAAATGTCTACACTCGGTCCTTGCGGGCTACGGCTTTGCCATTTTCCCCTGCGTTCTGCCCGATGCCCGCGCTTTCGTTCTGCACTCACGGCGATGAACTCGGAGAAACATCACATGAACGCAAATGGAAGAGACAATATTTCACAGCAGAACGTCAACACACCTGCTTCAGAATTTGAAGAATCATCTCTTCACACCGTAAGCGACGACGTGCGCATTTTAAGCCGGCTTCCCGTGCTGAATGCGCAGGGCAACTATGCGATGGCAACTTACAGCCAGATCCTGGCGGAGGCAGAGCTGGCTATCAATTACCGCTATCTTACGGACACCGTCTTTAGCGAGGTGTTAGCCGTCGCGTATCTGAATAATCAGCACCAGATGTTGGCCTACGAAGAGATTTTTTACGGCTCAATTTTAAGCGTCGAAATTCATCCGCGTGAAATTGTCCGTCGTGCGCTTCAGCACAATGTCTCTGCTGTAATACTTGGTCACAACCATCCCTCATTTTTAACTGAACCATCCCGGGTGGATATCAACTTAACATCACGTCTGAGAGAGGTTCTTGAAGGAGTCAGCGTTCGGGTTATCTATCACCTGATTATGGCGGGTAATAAGGGCACATTTTAACAGCAGCCATTCGTAAGACAGCATTATACGGTTCTGTTCCTCACCGGATATGTTTATTCAGTGGTGCAGGGAAGATGATTAGGGTGTTAGGGCCTGCCGGATGAAAATACGCTTTGTGACATGGTCATGCGTTACTGTGCACAACAGGGTTATATCGCTCCCCTGAAGCCTATCCGTGGCTGGATAATACCCACTACTGGATCGTCACTACCCTCTACAGCCAGATACTCGGTAAAGGAATAAGTTAGTCTAACTTAGTCGTAAGTATCCTTCAGATTGTAGAAGATGGCCAAAAGGGTCAATGCTAACGAATATATTCCTCCACTTCGTGTTAAGGTTAACAAATTGTACGTGCCGGTAAGTAATGAAAGGGAACTGGTACATACTGTGAAATTTAGGTCTTTTCTTAAAGAAAATTGCTTTTATTATTTAAACAGTATATCGCCGCAACAGAGTAAAGTTAAATATTGTAGGGAGATTGCTCAAACCAGCGCCGCAAGTAAAGTGTCTAATATACTCAACCAAAAAAAAGGCTATATTTGTAGAGGGTCCCCCCTCTACAAATGATAACTATAGATTTAACATTGGGTAAACTATTTTAACGTAAGTGGTTGAGGAGGCGATAAATATCAATAGTATGGTCAGAACTAAATATGTCTCATACCATCTAACCACATTCGTAAGTTTTGGTTTTTTTCTACTCAACCCAAAAGCTTCTTGTTCAATATCCGATTCTTCATTTCGATATTTCAGCCAAGAAAAAACACCTCCAATTAAGAGCGTTACTGTAAAGATGGTTAGGATTAATAACATTGCCATTAAACAGTTACTAAAGAAAATAGCTTTTATTTTATCTATTTTATATGTATTTAAAAGATTTATGATATTATATTGCGCTGCAGCCAGCGTGATAATAATTACTTGATATATTGCAGCTATTTTGAATGTGGCTTCATTAAGTGTTTGTTTTCGCAATAAAATATACTTATATCGTTCAAGTAAAAAACTCTCTCTATTCAGCATTATATATCTCCTGACTCTTGTGCATCTAATCCTCTTCTTTTCCAAGCGAAAGGGTTAAATTGTCTTGTGTTCGTTTGATTTATAATGTCTAGATACTCTGTTGTGTCGATATGTTCTAATAATGACTCAATCCCTTGACTGGAAAGTATTCTGTTTAGTGTTTCATTAGAAATATTTTCGCTCTGTATTTGGAATTGCCTAATTATTTTATATATGGTTATAGCTGAGAAGATTTGTATCTCTTTATTTTTATCTTGGGTTAACCAAATCTTTTTCAAATAAATAGATAATGGTACTTCTGGGTTAAGATATAATTGCTTATCAGCAATGAATTCACTGTAATCATCAAGGTTTTTTACCTCAACATCGTTACCAATATGGAATAATATTGATATTGAATCATTCATGTGTCGACGTCGAGAATAAACGTCTGCTTGATGAAATAAAGATTGTAACTTTCTATCAGAGCGGGCTATATCATTCATGATAAACTCGCTGTTTATCCAATTTGGATTTCCTTTAATTTTATCCCATTTTACTATAATGCTTCTTGCATTTTGGTTGGCTTCAATAAAAACAGGCTCAAAAACATCTCTCACCATAGAGTCGATTTGTTCATTTCTCCCAAAATTACAAAGAATGGCACCTGTTGGAAGTCCAAAATTACTGCCTTTAAGGTTTTCAAAAATAGCCAAAGCACTCAAGTTCTTAGGTGCTTCACGTATGAATTGCTCTACAGAATTGGTCAGAGGTGAGTTAATAGTCCAAAATGACTCTTTCAATTCTAATTCTCTAAAAGATATATTTTTTCTTTGATTTTGTTCCTCAATTAAAAGGTATGGTATTTTAGCAAGCTCAGCTTTAAGTATGCTAGGTTTCGATGCGCTAGATATATTTATTGTTAAAGGAAGTGTAAGGTAGGGCGCTTGTTCAATAGCCCGGGATAGCGAAAAATTTAAGGTTTCTGATAGACGTTTTGTCTCATTGATTATATGTTTTGTATAAAGCTTGTAAATTTTTTCTAAATTATCTCTGTACTCAATAGTATCTTCAAGAGCAGACCTTGCAACATTAGTCTTAGGAGCATTTTTTCCAACAATATTTGCTATTGAAATAATAGAGTTTGTTTTAAATCCTGGCGTCGTAAATTCGACACCAACGCCTTCGACACAAATACCAACCAATGGTTTATCTTCTTTTTCCTCCCTATAATGGTTCGTGTTATCAATCTGTGTAAAACTCCAATCATTGAAAAGCTCGTCTCTTTCTAAGATGAATGCCATAGTAACACCACCATCACTAACTTCTGTAATTTCATATTCTCGACTCATCCGCGTTGAAGTAAAACTTGACTCATCAATATAATTTTGCAGAGCTTCTTTAGGTGATTTGAAACCTATTCTTTGTGGAGCATTGTTGTTTATACTGACAAAAACTTGGCATTTAGGAAAAAGTAGCCACATCTTGGCAACATCTAAGATGTTACCTATGTTTGCTGTTGATCTCAATTTCAATCTTATCCTTGAACCATGCGGGTAAACGGCAATTTCATCTTTTTGTGATACTTTATCTAGTAATTTTATAAGGTATTTACCATGAACGGATCTCAATGATATTTGCCTAGCTTTATCATCTTCTATGCTGCAGGTAGTGATCTCAACATTATCGGCAACCATAAATGCCGATAATACCCCAATTCCAAACCTGCTGATAGATGAAAATTCAGGGAAGTTTTCTCTAAATTTAGGATCTTGATATCGGGATGAACCAACTTTTAATAAATGATTTTCAATAACCTCCTGTGACATACCCGTACCAGTATCTTGGATTTCCAATACTTTACTTTCTTCATCCCAAGAGATATCAATCCTACCTAGTTCAGGACTTTTTTGATCTAATGTAGCTTGTAATCTAACTGCATCAAGTGAATTTTGAGTTAATTCCCTTATCACAACATCAGTATCGTTATAAAGAGTATGCCCAGTTAACAAGTCTAAAATCTTATGCTGATCCAACTCAAATCCGAAAGATTTTGTGAGGAAACCAACGGCCTCAACTTTAGAATCATCAATAAACTTCCATGGGAATTTAGGTGGGTTAGCTAGTTCTTTCTCGGATTTGTTTAATGCTTCTTGGCATGCATTAAGCTGTGCTCTAACATATGAAATATAGCTTGTAAGCCCAAAAAATCCGTCGGATTTCTCGAACCTAGCAAATACCTGAATAGTGTCGGATTGTTCAGTTAATGATGCTTTTCCTTCACGATCCCTGCCTGGAGCTGGCCTTATAGATCTAACAGCATTTTGCTTTTGCCATTCTATTTGGCTTATTGGGTCTTTAGGATTTATTAAATTAAACAAAACAGATGGAGCTCTTTTTCTTGTAACCTGCAGAAGGTCTACTGTCCTCAAAATAATGGAAATATATTGCAAGTTAACTGTTTCATTTTCAGTTTCACCATATGGCATTGATACACTATATTTACTAGTATCTGATATATCATCCAACGTATGACTTTCGCATAATGTTGCCAATCCTTCACGAGCAGAAGAGTCAAGCTTGCCAATTAAGTTATGGAGCGCGATTCTGATCTGAGATGATGTATCATCATCATCTAATGGTGTTCCTTCAATCCATGATTTTACCCTTTTGCCATGAGTGCTTCTAACAAATTCTTGATAAAGTATCCTGTCCTTTTCTTCGGGAGATAATTTATCAAGTTTGTTCATGTATTCAATATTATCAATATCATCTGACTTACGGCCAGCTAGGAAATTTTTGAACTCTTGGTTTTTACTTCTATTATTATATTCAAATTGGCTGATCAAAAGCCCAAGGTCATGAAAATAAAACGATAAAGTCAAGAAAAGATAATCTGCTGGAGTCAGTAACTCTTTTGAAGATTCAGGTATGATCCATTCTGCCATTTCAAGCATAGAATGGACATGATCATAACTATGTGTTGTGTATTCATTAAAAAAGCCATATCGCTGTAATTCCGATAAAATTGATTCTATATTTGTTCTTATTTCTGATAGGTTCAGCGGAAAAGCATTTAAATCTAAAGCTTTTAAAGCTCTCTTTTCAATGGAAGTCATTTCCAGCATTTATATTACTCCATATATAATAGGTATTTTTTTGTTTAGGATAAATCCACAAAGATGATTTAGGTTTGAGTTCATGTCCGCCAATATAATTATAATCTTCTATGGTAATTTTTATCTCCGTTTTTAAATGTTATAAAAGATAGCCGCATAAATTTAGGGGGTGGTTAAGGAGTTTTTGCTTAAAATAGTGTAGAATAAATCTGATCCTTTAGACTTCTGACAAGTTTTTGAGTGATATTACCGAGCGTAAATGTTACGATGATTCTTAATTAGACTATTTATAATAGTATTTTAAACATAATGCTATAAATTTAAAACGATAAGTGTATCGCAATATGAGTTCCACGACTTTAAGTTTTTAATGCCTTTTATACCATTGCATCTCATTGTTACCACAATGCTTTTCTCTCAAATAATTTATTATGCGGACAAAGTCTCCATTGTGCTTGTTTTACATCCATAAACTATTAGAGTCATAGAATCGCTGTCTATCGATTTTTGACTCATCGAATGCTACATGCCGTATTACTTTCTGAGACTTAGTATTTGATTAATAGACTTTAGGGGGCACATCCTTAAACCATTAAATCATAAATTTATCTGATTAATGAAGGTCATTTATTGCAACTTACTGCAGTTATGATGAATATAAGGGAATGTACTTTTTTAACCTCTATAAGCGCCATTTTATATTGTCAACTGTGGCTCGGGCGATTTTTTACACTAGCTAAGTTGAGCTAATTTATCAACGGTTATTTCAGGTTATGGGCATCGCTAATCAGTTCTTTAAACGATAGACATTTTCTCTATATGCTGGTCTGCGTAAAACCGGCAGACGTCGTAGCAGCGGGCCTCAAGGTGAGCGAGCAGGCGCTTAATGCCAGATGTGTTGAACTCCAGATTCCCAGGCCTTTGGACTGATACTGGCGCGCTGTCGCTAAAGAAAACCCTCCTGCCATTCCACCCTTACCTTCGCCGAAAGCAAACACTAAAGGCTACATCGGCAAGCCGGATGATTTGATGCCGCTTAAACCAGTTGGGAACAAAAAACCGGCTTCATGTAGCCATAATCCCGCTTAAGCGCAGGTCGAAATCATCATCCCATCCAGTTCAGGGCGAGATGCTGTTTTTTGCCAGCAAAGAGATTTTGTTGAAGTCGTCTGTGACTGAGCTGGGATATTACAAACTCATTAAGCGCAAGCTTCTTGACGTGAATATATCGGATACGGGCCTGAATATTGCGGAAGCTTTCATGTTGAAATTTTTTGCTGCAGCTGAGAGACGTGGATTCCTGGTAAGGCTCGCTGAACGGGGAGATTGCTTCCGGAGAAGAGATATCACTTTCGCTGAACACGGAACCTGCAATTATCTGTATCCGGCGCTCTGGAGGCCCTCAGGTCCCAGCATCATCAGCGTAGAAGGCGTAAGTGTAGGCTTCTCACTGGTTGAGATGACGGAAGAGGTGCAAGTTAAGGAGGCGAAAGGGCGTTATATACGGGATGAAAGAATGATTAACTGGTCCCGCGGTAAAAATTCAGCCCATCTGGGCTATTACAGTCGGCGGCACATACCGAGTGGCCGATTCAGGCTGCAGCTCTACTCACCTTATGAGTCTGAAGGCTGGCACCAGGTTTTCTCTCAAACTAAAACCTGCAGCCTGATAAGTCAGATACCGAAAATTATTAAATCTGTAGAGTCTGCTTTGCCTGTCCTGAGAAAGGAAATCTAGACAATAAAGGAACGTGCAGAAGCCCATCGGGTTCGGATGGAGCAGCAGATGTTCGAGTATAAAAAACGTGAGGCTATCCGTAAGCAGGAAGAGGCGCATAAAGCCAGTGTGAATGAACTGCAGGTCATCATGGCTAAATGGGCAGAAGATATGCGTATCGAGCAATTTTTCAGGGATGCTGAAAAAGACATTGAGAGATGCGATGCAGCACTTCAGGAACAGTTGAGAGAACGTTTAAGGGCCGCAAAGGAGTTCTTAAGGGCGAAACTGCGCTTCAGCGACTACTCAAATGGCGAACGCCTGAGGAGCGATTGAAGTAAATACCCCGAATTTATTTTGCTGAAACAAGCATAGCAGTAACCTCCGCACGTTTACTGTACGGGACCGGTTTGTGTCTTGTACACTGCGCCTATGCCCTGGCTATCACGACTGGCAGCTACCCATACGGCGCTTCCTCGGCTACTTATAACTGACCCGTTTCCTGAGAAATTAGCGGAAAAAGCATCAAAGCAGTGAGTTCCACGACCGGACTGCGCGCCGGTTTCAGGCATAGTTTATGCAATATCTGTGGGGTTCGGAGGTGGGTAAGGGGAGTTTTACTGGTTTAATAGATGCTCGGAGAAAGCGTGCTGCTCTGAAGGTCAGGGTCTGCTTTGAGCGAACAGCAGACGTTGACTGATGACTACTCAGTGAATTCGTCGTTATTGAACATACCCTCCCGGCAACGAACTCAATCTCAATCGTTCTCAGACAGCTAGCGCTAGTTGTTGATGACGCTCTATAAATTTCGCTTTGAGGGCGCTATAGCGATGAGCATCGTTCCTGCTGAGTAATACAGCTGCGTGTTTTATCTCAGCATACTCTTCTGCAATGTCTTTGTTTCTTCGAAGATAATCACGGAAAGCAAGATGTCTCAATACCTGCATATCTCCGACTGCAAACGCATGGACTTGATGACTACGCTGATCACCACCTTTAATGAAATATCTGCGCCCCGCAATCCCGTTCTCACCGCGAGCAACATACCCGGCGTGGGCCATTGCTGAATGGTACTTATCCAGTTCATTGATGTCTGAAACTTCAAGTAGCATATCAATTACGGGCTTTGCTGAGAGACCAGGAACTGACGTGCTTCCAATATGATGGACATCCTTAGCCATTCCACCGAGCAATGTTTTTATCAGTAAACTTTCAGCTTCAAACATCTCAGGCCATCTATCATCGTATGGCACAACAATAATCTTCCGCATAAACCCATTCTCTCTGTCCTAAGTGTGCAACTCAACCCTGAACCCCGGCATTGCCTGCAGCCGGCGTTCCGTGGTGAAAAAACAGAGTCCACTGGCCCTCATCCGAACAAATCCAGCAAGAGGAACGTAATGCATGATGGCTGCCATCAGCATAAAACGTCCGATAGTGAAGCAGAGGGTAACCGCAGCCCATCTCCGTAAGACAGAAATCGCTGCTGAGAATATAAGGTGCAGCCTTTTCACTTAGCAGCGACGCAATGGTCTCTGACCGGTCGACCGTCACACCTGACCGGGTGATTTCACGGAATTCAGGATGAAGAATCAGTTCCAGCCACTCCGGATCATTGCGCCTGTCGCCGTGAAGGCTGCACTCAAGCAATCTGAGCTTCTCCAGAAGCATTCTGCTTATCCTCAATTGATTAAGCCGGACGTTCAAATTTACCATAACAGTTCATGCGCTACTTCCGCTCCTGGCGCAAAGCGGACTGACGGCAGGCCAGGGTCCACTATGAGCGAGAAGCATAAGTCGCTGCTGCGTAAGCCGGAATAGAGCTTTGGTGGTGCGGCGGGCGAGAAGAATAGTCCGCATTCAAAAAGCTTTCTCGATGGCGTCAAAAAGTTCTTCGACGATTTGACTCGCTAAGCGGAAACGCTGCGGTAAACATAAAAAGCTCCTGCTGTGCAGGGGCTTTTTTTATTGCTGTACTATTCAGCAAAACGTATCCGTTAGGCGTACTTAAAAATCTTTCTCAAGTTTCCGCTTTCGTTGTCGATAACCTGATTGCTGGCTGAGTGATGATTTCACTCAGCATTTTTTTTCATTTCAGGCGATAAGGATATTTATGAACAAGCTTTGTGTTGCGGCGTTGTTGGCTCTGAGTTTAACCGGCTGTGCGCAGCAGACTTTCGTAATGAAACAGAATCAAGTTGGCGCGGCGACGAAAACCACCAGCCAGCCGTTCTTTGTTTCAGGTATCGGTCAGCGTAAGAGCATTGATGCGGCGCAGGTGTGCGGCGGCCAGGAAAAAGTTAACCGGGTTGAAGTGCAGCAGACGTTTGTTAATGGCTTACTGAGCGTGGTGACGTTTGGTATCTACACGCCACGTGAAGCGCGCGTTTATTGCGCCATCTGATAATGCCTCAGGCCGGTTCGCCGGCCTAATCCTGCGCCTGTTATTAAATCGCATTAGTATATTGTAACTATTAAATTCTGCTCTCGCACCGCTGCTCGCCTGCTGACGACGATATCCGAAACGAGTTCAGGCAACGTCGTCCAGCCTGGTAAAAGCAGTGGTAAGCTGTTGAGGCATGTCAGTCCGCTTTGAGCGAGTAACGGACATTGCTAAAAGCGTTCTGTAAGGATTAACAGGGAGCAGGTCAGTCGCCTTCATCACTTATACGCATAAAAAGATCAAGCCTAAGGTATGCATCTGCGCGGGCATTCAGATCCGGTTTTTTCTCACCTCCTCCAGCTAACTCCTCCACACCCCGACTTCAATGATGACGTCGCGTAGCCCCGCACCGGTTAAATCTGACGATAGAGAAAGTAATGTTTTCACTGATGATATGTCCTAAAATCATGATCATCGAGTAAAAACGATGGCTGCAATCAGATTCATAGCATCATAAGCCGTGAAACAGTCAATCTGCATTTCAATTATTTCTACAAAATGAGGTCAAATTGAGGCCTTTAAGACAAGCTGCTACGGAGTGACTGGCATGAGTGAGTTAGTGACAATGGC
>Ga0308163_10003771_pt1 | contig 12479 bp, 10 predicted proteins | sample PhyTR1_FD_201037 | JGI IMG/M metagenome (GOLD analysis project Ga0308163, IMG submission 201037) | Phyllosphere microbial communities from UC Gill Tract Community Farm, Albany, California, United States - DLSLT.R1 | ecosystem: Host-associated > Plants > Phyllosphere > Unclassified | place: USA... | reverse complement strand
GGCGCGGTCGTCACCTTCACCGGCAAAGTGCGCAATCACAATCTCGGTGCCAGCGTGGCGGCCTTGACGCTGGAGCACTATCCCGGCATGACGGAAAAAGCGCTGGCGGAGATCGTGGAAGACGCGCGTCAGCGCTGGGCGCTGCAGCAGGTCACGGTGATCCATCGCGTTGGCGAACTGTTTCCCGGCGATGAGATCGTGTTTGTTGGCGTCAGCAGCGCGCATCGCGGCAGCGCATTCGCCGCCACCGAATTCATCATGGATTACCTGAAAACCCGCGCGCCGTTCTGGAAGCGTGAAGCCACCGCCGCAGGCGACCGCTGGGTTGATGCCCGTGATAGCGATCATCAGGCCGCTGAACGCTGGAGCTAGCGCGCAAAATCCTCCCGCTCCGATAGCGGCAGGCCACTGAAAACGTTAAGGTACGGTTTTTTATTGGCGTCAGGGAGCAGGATGAACACGAGCAAGATGATGAAAGGCGCAGCTTTGCTGGCTGCGCTGGTGCTGGCCGGTTGTAGCACGAAAAAAGAGCCGCAGGCGCCCGCGCGTCAGCCCGCTGATGTGAAAAGCCAAATCCAGCAGTTGTTGCCCAGCGACGTGAAGCAGAAATCCGCCTGGGCCGACGACATCTATACCGCGTTCCGCGTGCAGCAAATTGATGCCAGCGTCAGCAACCTCTGCGCGGTGATTGCCGTCACCGATCAGGAGTCTAACTTCAGCGCCGATGCGGTGGTGCCGGGTTTACCGAAAATCGCCTGGGGCGAGATTGATCGCCGCGCTGCCAAAGTGCATGTGCCGGCATTTCTGGTGCGCACCGCACTGCTGATCAAATCACCGAATGGCGAAAGCTATGCCGCGCGTCTGGATAAGGTGCGCAGCGAGAAAGAGCTGAGCGCCATTTTTGATGATTTCATCGATATGGTGCCGATGGGGCAAAAGCTGTTTGGCAACCTCAACCCAATTCATACCGGCGGGCCGATGCAGGTCAGCATTGCGTTTGCGGAAGCGCACGCCAAAGGCTATCCGTATGCGGTTGACGGCTCGATTCGTCGTGAAGTCTTCACTCGTCGCGGTGGTATCTACTTCGGCACGCTGCATCTGCTTGGCTACCCGGCCGATTACAGCCAGCCGCTGTATCGCTTCGCCGACTTCAACGCCGGTTGGTACGCCAGCCGCAACGCCGCATTTCAGGCGGCCATCGCGCGCGCCAGCGGCATCAAGCTGGCACTGGATGGCGACCTGATCGTCTATGGCAGCGATCAGGCCGGTTCCACCGAATTGGCGGTGCGCAGCCTGAGCAAGCAGCTGGATATGAGCAATCGCGAAATCCGCCGCGATCTGGAGAAGGGCGACAGCGAAGATTTTGCTAACAGCACGCTGTGGAAGCAGACCTTTATCCTCGCCGATAAGATGGCCGGAAAACGTCTGCCGCGCGAAATGCTGCCGGGCATCAAGCTGGAGAGCCCGAAAATCACCCGCAATCTCACTACCGCGTGGTTCGCTCAGCGCGTAAATGGCCGCTATCAACAGTGCTTGACGCGCCGTTGACGCAAACGGGTGTACACTCCACACTTACAGAGTTTGTTAACGTAACCGCTAATGAGGCGCTTCATGGATCGATATCCACGTAATGATTCAATCGTGCAGCAGGCATCCACCTCGCTGCAGACCTACATGGCGCAGGTGTATGGCTGGATGACCTGCGGCTTGCTGCTCACCGCGTTTGTTTCGTGGTTTGCTGCCCGCACACCTGCAGTAATGGAACTGGTGTTTGCTAACCGCATCACTTTCTTCGGCTTGATCATCGCGCAGTTAGCGCTGGTGTTTGTGTTGTCTGGCATGGTGCATCGCCTGAGCGGCGCGGTCGCCACCGCATTGTTTATGCTCTATTCGGCGCTAACCGGATTAACCATGGCGAGTATTTTCCTCGTTTACACTTACTCATCCATCGCCAGCACCTTCTTCGTGACGGCCGGGATGTTCGGTGCCATGAGCTTCTACGGTTACACCACTAAGCGCGACCTGAGCCGTTTTGGCAGCCTGCTGTTTATGGCGCTGATCGGTATTTTGCTGGCGTCACTGGTGAACTTCTGGCTGAAAAGCCCGGCGCTGATGTGGGCGATTACCTATATCGGCGTGGTGGTGTTTGTTGGCTTAACCGCCTATGACACGCAGAGGCTGAAGGCGATTGGCGAGAATATCAACGTCAATGACAAAGAGAACCTGCGTCGCGCCTCAATCATGGGTGCGTTAACGCTGTATCTCGACTTCATCAACCTGTTCCTGATGCTGCTGCGCATCTTCGGCAACCGCCGCTAAACCACGCACTAAACTGTCCCCTTTCCCGCCCGCGGGAGAGGGGAACTCCGCACAAACTCACCGCGATACCGATTTCTCCATCTTCTGCTCATTCTTCTGCCGTAAATGCTTCGCGCGGCTCTCCAGCCACAAATAGAGCACCAGCGCCACCAACAGCGGCAGAATAAAATAGAGCACGCGATAAGCCAGCAGCGCTGCAATAATGGTGCCGTGCGAGGCGTGTTGCCCACTGAGCAGCGCCAAAAATACCGCTTCCAGCACGCCAATCCCGGCCGGGATGTGAATGATCACACCGGCGATACTGCTGATCAGCAACACGCCTAACACAATCGGATAATCCACCTGACGCGCCAGCAGCAGCCAGATAATCATGCCCATCACCATCCAGTTGGCGCAGGAGACCGCAAACTGGAACAGCGCCATGCGCAGAGAAGGCAGCTGCAGATGCTGGCCTTTAACCGTCCAGCGGCGCTTCTTCGCGAAGGCGCAAGCCCACAAATAGACCGCCACCATCACCAGCAGCACCGCGCCAATGATGCGCAGCGTGGTTTCACCAATGAACCAACCGGAGGGAATCGGCACCATGCCCGCCGCAAACACCACGCCGGCCAGCAGAATATAGCCGAGCCAGTTGGTGGCGATGCTCAGCGAGAAAATGCGCGTAATGGTATTGCCCGGCAAACCCAGTCGTGAGTAGAGCCGATAGCGCATCGCCACGCCGCCAACCCAGGTGCTGAGCGTCAGGTTGAAGGCATAACAGATAAACGACACCAGCATCACCTGGCGCTTCGCCAGCTTATGGCCGCAGTAGGCTCGTCCAATCAGGTCGTACAAGCCATAGGTCAGATAACTCACCACCACCAGTGCAGCAGCGCTTAGCACCACATAGCGGTTATAGCCGACGATCACCGTATAGACGTCTTCCCAGTTCACCTTGCGCGCATACACCACCAGCAGCACAATCACCGCAATAAAAAACAGCCAGGTGAGGATTTTCTTCGCCAGTTGCCAGCGCGGATTCTTTTTCGACATTAGGATTTTGCTCCTGAATTATCAGCTTCAACCCGATCCTGAGTTTCCATTTCGGGTTGTACGGGGGGAGCAACTTGCGACAAGTGTGGCGTGTGCGCAGGCAACCATCCGGCAATAGCCGGGAAATGACGTAAAAAGTGGAACACAATCACGCCCTTGGTGAGCTGCCACCAGTTGCGCGGCGGCAGCTTGTCATCCTCCACGCGCACGCAGTCCTGCTGAATCAGCAGTTCCAGATTGTCGCGCAGCGTCTGGTTGAAAGCGCGATCGTGCACCATCAAATTGGCTTCCAGATTGAGAGATAAACTCAGCGGATCGAGGTTGCTGGAGCCGACGGTGGACCACTGCTGATCCTGTACCGCTATTTTGCCGTGCAGCGGGCGGCGGCAATATTCATACACTTCCACACCGCCATCGACCAGGTAGTTGTACAGCAGCTCGGCACCGACTTTGACGATCGGCATATCGGGCTCGCCCTGCACAATCAGCCTGACGCGCACGCCGCGCTGAGCCGCGCTGCGCATTTCGCGCAGCAGACGATAGCCGGGGAAGAAGTAGGCGTTGGCGATGATCACATCCTTCTGTGCCTTGCGCAGCATGGCGAGATAGTGCTGTTCGATGTCGTCGCGGTGTTCGTCGTTATCGCGATAGACAAACAGCACCTGCGCTTCACCGGGCATGGCGTTGACCGCCGGGCGATGGGAACGCGCACCCCACCAGCGCCGCGTGTGCTGTTCGCTGCCCATTTGTTGCTGCACGTATTGGGCAATATCCAGCACCACCGGGCCTTTCACCTCCACGGCATAATCCTGTTTGGCCTCTGCACCGAAATCGATGTTATGTTCAGCGGAGAAGTTGATGCCGCCGACAAAGGCGATCTGTTCATCGATCACCACGATCTTGCGGTGCAGGCGACGAAACACATTGGTGCGCATGCCGAGCACCAGCGGACGCGGATCGTAATAGATAAAGCGCACGCCCGCGGCCGTCAGGCTATCCACAAATCGGTCGGAGAGATCTGGCGAGCCGTAGCCATCGACCATCACCTCGACTTTGACCCCGCGCCGCGCCGCCTTGAGCAGCTGTTCGTGCAGATCGTTGCCGACTTCGTCCTCAAACAGGATGAAGGTTTCCAGCAGCAGCGTGCGCTCGGCGCGTTGGATCGCGCCTGATACGCGCGGGAAAAACTGGTCACCATTTTCTAACAGACGGAGCTGATTACCGTCGCGCCAATTGAAACTCATAGGAAAATCTCCACCGCTAACGGCGCATGATCGGACAGGTGAGACCAGGGTTTAACCGGCAGCGCCCACGGCTTACTCACCGTAGCGTTGCGGATGTAGATACGATCTAGCCGTAACAGCGGAAAACGCGCCGGGAAGGTGCGGGCAGGGCGGCCGGTTTTGATGCTGAACACTTCCTCTAAGCCCACCGCGCGTTTGAGAAAGCGATTGGCGCTGACCTGCCAGTCATTGAAATCACCGGCTACCACCAAAGGCGCATCGGGCGGCAGCGTATCGATAAAGTCGCACATCATCTTCATCTGCGCCTGGCGATGTTTCTCCTTCAGACCGAGATGTACGCAGAACACATGCAGCGGTTCCGCCCGATCCGGCAGGCGGATTTGGCAGTGCAACATGCCGCGTTTTTCACTTCCGGCGACGGAAATATCGCGGTTTTCATATTCAACGATGGGAAAGCGTGACAATATCGCGTTCCCGTGATGTCCCTCGGGATAAACCGCGTTGCGGCCATAGGCGAAATCGTTCCACATGGTATCGGCCAGAAATTCGTAATGGGAGGTTTCCGGCCAGTTTTCAATGTGCAGCGAATGGATGGCGTGGGTACCCATTACCTCTTGCAGGAAGACGATATCCGCCGATGTGGCGCGAACAGCGTCACGCAATTCCGGCAGGATAAAGCGGCGATTAAAGCTGGTGAAACCCTTGTGGGTATTGATCGTCAGGACTTTAAATGAAAATCCTTGCGTATTTTGTGGCATACTTCGACGCGCTCCTTTTCATCATCAACAGCACAAAGTGTAGTCTTTGTCACAAATGGATGGTGTTAAGGGCAGAAAATTAGGGCGTAATCCGAAATTTGCTTTACATTGAGGACGTTCGTCTGGCCTCCAGCCAGATACACTTGGGCGACCTGTTGGGTCTGCCAGGAGAAGAGAATGAAATGGTCTAATCGTGTTCAGATTGTTACCGGACAAACTTGTTTGCACATTGCAATGCACCTGCTGGTGATTGCCGCACTGGTTTGGGGCTGGAAACATAGGGCGCTGGTTGAAGTGAGCAGTACCCTGGTGGCAGCTTATGCGGTGGTATTCATTACCATGCTGGTCATGCAGCGTAGTGCCCGTTTACGTAGAATGGGTGATTCCCTCGAAGAGGTGACCACCACTTACTACTTTGGCGCAGCGATGTTAACGCTGTTCCTGATCTCCCGCTTTATCCACAACAACCTGCTGATTGGTCTCCTCGGCGTGGTGATGTTGGTGGGACCGGCGCTGGTTTCACTGCTGGCGAAAGAGCCGGTTCAGCGCATCGAGAAGAAGCGCAGTTGATCGATTAGGGACCGCAACCCTGCGGACCTGACAAAAAGGAGCCCAATGCGGCTCCTTTTTTTATGGATGCTGTCTGCGCGGAAAGCTGCTAAACTCGCGCCCTTACGCATGGTAGTTTGTGCCCTTTTCACACGTGAGCCCCGCGCTTGCGTCATATCCCTCCTGAAAACTACATCGCCTACGGCGGTCAGGACGGTTCGGAGTAATACACCTGCATGTCATTTGACTCTCTCGGCTTAAGTGCCGATATTTTGCGTGCGGTAGCAGAACAAGGCTACCAAGAGCCGACGCCGATTCAGCGTCAGGCCATTCCTGTGGTGCTGGCTGGTCGTGACCTGCTGGCGAGCGCCCAAACCGGCACCGGTAAAACCGCCGGCTTTACGCTGCCGTTGCTGCAGCGTCTGACTGCAAAACCGTCCACGGCGCGTGGCCGCCGTCCGGTGCGTGCGTTGATCCTGACCCCGACCCGCGAACTGGCGGCTCAGGTTGGCGAGAACGTGCGTGAGTACAGCCAATATCTCGATATCCGTTCGCTGGTGGTATTTGGCGGCGTGAGCATCAACCCGCAGATGATGAAACTGCGCGGCGGCGTTGACGTGCTGGTGGCGACACCGGGCCGTCTGCTCGATCTGGCTCACCAGAACGCGGTTGATCTGTCACAGGTTGAAATCCTCGTGCTGGATGAAGCGGATCGTATGCTCGATATGGGCTTCATCCACGACATCCGTCGCGTGCTGGCGCGTCTGCCTGCTAAGCGTCAGAACCTGCTGTTCTCTGCCACCTTCTCTGACGAGATCAAAACGCTGGCGGAAAAACTGCTTACCAACCCAGAACAGGTTGAAGTTGCGCGTCGTAACACCGCCTCTGAGCAAGTTTCACAGCAAGTGCATTTCGTGGATAAGAAGCGCAAGCGGGAACTGCTGTCGCTGATGATTGGTCGTGATAACTGGCAGCAAGTGCTGGTGTTTACCCGTACTAAACACGGCGCCAATCATCTGGCTGAGCAGCTGAACAAAGACGGCATCACCGCCGCCGCGATCCACGGCAACAAGAGCCAGGGCGCGCGTACCCGTGCATTGGCTGACTTCAAATCCGGCGGCATTCGCGTGCTGGTCGCGACCGACATCGCGGCGCGTGGTCTGGATATCGAAGAGCTGCCACACGTGGTGAACTACGAGCTGCCAAACGTGGCGGAAGATTACGTGCACCGTATCGGTCGTACCGGCCGTGCGGCTGCTACCGGCGCGGCACTGTCGCTGGTGTGTGTTGATGAACACAAACTGCTGCGTGACATTGAGCGTCTGCTGAAGCGTGAAATCCCGCGCATCGAGCTGCCTGGTTTCGAAGTCGATCCCAGCATCAAAGCCGAGCCAATCCAGAACGGTCGTCAGCAGCAGGGCGGCGGTCGCGGTCAAGGTGGACGTGGTCAAGGCCAGGGTCGCGGCCAGGCCGGCAACGTTTCTCGCCCGCATAGCGGCAATGCGCCACGTCCGCAGGGTGAAGCGCGTTCCGCGCGTCGTCCAGCGCAGGGCGCAAGTCAGGCTGCGCCAGCCGCCAACAGCGGTCGTCGTCGTCCGGCGCCAAAGAAAACCGGGAACGCCTAACGTCATGAGGGTGTTGCTGGCGCCGATGGAGGGCGTGCTTGATTCGCTGGTGCGTGAGCTGCTCTCCGGGGTGAATGATTATGACTTGTGCGTGACCGAGTTTTTGCGCGTGGTCGATCAGCTGCTGCCGGTAAAATCCTTCTATCGTTTGTGTCCTGAGCTGCATAATCACAGCCGCACGCCGTCAGGCACGCGCGTTCGCATGCAGCTGCTCGGGCAATACCCCGAGTGGCTGGCCGAGAACGCCGCGCGCGCGGTGGAACTCGGTTCCTGGGGCGTTGATCTCAACTGCGGCTGTCCGTCGAAGCTGGTCAACGGCAGCGGCGGCGGTGCCACCTTGCTGAAAGATCCCGAACTGATTTATCGCGGCGCGAAAGCGATGCGTGAAGCGGTGCCGGATCATCTGCCGGTGACGGTAAAAGTTCGGTTAGGCTGGGATTCCGGCGATCGTCGTTTTGAGATTGCCGATGCGGTGCAGCAAGCCGGTGCCAGCGAGCTGGTGGTGCACGGTCGTACTAAAGAAGACGGTTATCGCGCCGAAAGCATTAACTGGCAGGCGATTGGCGAAATCCGCCAGCGTCTGCGCATTCCGGTGATCGCCAACGGTGAGATCTGGAACTGGCAGGACGCGCAGGATTGCATGCGCATTACCGGCTGCGATGCGGTGATGATAGGGCGCGGCGCGCTCAACGTGCCGAATCTGGCGCGCGTGGTGAAGTACAACGAAGCGCCGATGGCGTGGCCCGACGTGGTTGCCTTGTTGCTGAAGTACACTCAGCTGGAAAAGCAGGGCGATACCGGCATGTATCACGTGGCGCGCATCAAGCAGTGGCTTGGCTACCTGCGCAAGGCGTATCACCAAGCCGACGGCTTGTTCAGCGAAGTGCGCACCTTGCGCGTTTCCGCCGATATTGCTGATGCAATTGACCGACATGCAACACGTATCATCGCATAATCACCAATACGCACATTTCGTAGCAGCGCGATTTATTGCGCCATATGAAAGACCGGATGTGTGCTCATTATTTCCTCCAATCTGTTAGTACTTTATAACTAAAAAAGTCGCGATCTCTTAGCAGGCTAAGGTTATAGTTATTGTCCATTTTCATCACCGTTCCCGACGCCACTTTCCATGTCTGACGCCGCTGTACTGAGTAACGCTCAGTTAAATAAACGTATTCTCTCCGTCATTGTTTTCACCTTCTTTTGCTACCTTTCGGTGGGTTTGCCGCTCGCGGTGCTGCCGGGATTCGTGCATAACCAGCTTGGATTCAGCTCGTTCATCGCCGGATTAATCATCAGCCTGCAATATTTCGCTACGCTATTAAGCCGCCCGCACTCCGGTCGTCTGGCGGATCGCTTTGGTCCGAAGCGCGTGGTGATGATGGGATTGGTGTTCTGCGGCATGAGCGGCGTGTTATCGATTATCGCCGCGCTGTGCAGTGACATGCCGCTGCTGAGCCTGGCGCTGCTGGCGGCGGGGCGCTTGTTCCTCGGCGTAGGTGAAAGCTTCAGTAGCACCGGATCGACGCTGTGGGGCATGAACATTGTCGGTCCGCTGCAAACCGCGCGGGTGATCTCGTGGAACGGCGTAGCCACCTATTTCGCCATGGCGATTGGTGCACCGCTCGGCGTGCTGCTGAATCAGTGGTTTGGCATCAGCGGCTTTGCTGGTTTGGTGGCGATCATGGGCGTTGCCGGATTCTGGATGGCGAGTCGCAAAGCGGGCGTCAGCGTCTCCGCCGGCGTGCGCATTCCGTTTCATCGCGTGGTCAGCCGCGTGTGGATGTTTGGGCTGGCGCTTGGCTTTGGCACCATCGGTTTCGGCGTAATTTCCACCTTTATCACGCTCTATTTCGCCAGCCGCGACTGGAGCGGTGCGGCGTTCGCGCTGACGCTGTTCAGCCTCGGCTTTGTGATTGTGCGTCTCGGTTTTGGTCGCTACATCACGCGTTTCGGTGGCCTGAAAGTGTCGCTGGTGTCATTTGTGCTGGAGTGTGCCGGACTGCTGCTGATTTGGCAGGCCGACAGCATCTGGCTGGTGGATTTGGGCGCGTTTCTCACCGGCGGCGGTTTCTCGCTGGTGTTCCCGGCGCTGGGCGTGGAAGCGGTGAAGCGTGTACAGCAGCAGGATCAGGGTTCGGCACTCGGCACCTATTCGGCATTTCTCGATTTAGGACTGGGATTAACCGGTCCGGTGGCGGGCTTGCTGATAGGGCATTGGGGCATGCAATCGGTCTATCTGGCGGCGGCGCTGATGGTGCTGGGGGCGTTTGCTATCACGCTGCGTCTGCACCAGCAACACGGCCGGCAGACGGCCGCGCAAGCGCTGAGCGAATAACGCTTCATCGGCAAACCCCCGTGCGCCGCCGTTGTTTACCGCAGTTAAAAGTGGATAAACAGGGCGTAAAGCAGCCCCGAAAGTAACACGGATACCGGCAGCGTCAGCACCCACGCCATCGCCAGATTGCGGATGGTGGCGAGTTGCAGACCTGAACGGTTGGCGGCCATCGTACCGGCGACGCCGGAAGAGAGCACATGCGTAGTAGAAACCGGCAGGCCAAACGCGTCGGCCGCGCCGATGGTCGCCATCGCTACCAGCTCAGCGCTGGCACCTTGCGCGTAGGTCAGATGGGTTTTGCCTATGCGTTCGCCCACCGTCACCACAATGCGACGCCAGCCAACCAGGGTGCCGAGACCCAGCGCTATCGCCACCACCACTTTCACCCACATCGGGATAAAGCGCGTGGCGGCATCCAGCTCTTTCTTCACCGCCGCCAGGTTGCGCGCGGTCTCTTCCGGCAGCGCTACTTTGGCGCTTTGCAGATGCTTAATGGTTTCGGAGGCCAGATACATGTCGTTTCGCGTGTTGGTCACCGCCTGCGCCGGGATATTCTCCACTGCGCCGTAGCGACGAATCTGGTCGCCGATATCGCCCAGCATCATGCCGAGCGCCGGCAACACCTGTGGACGAGTCTGGCTGGTGCGCACGAATTCGGTCAGCACCTCGCGCGGCGCGGGCATGGCGGCGGGCGCCGGTTGCAGCGTCAGCAGCTGCTGTTCCGTCACCTGAGTTAAGGCGGCGACGCGCGGAATCTGCTCCGGCGGCAGCGAGCGGTTCAACGCATAGGCAATCGGCATGGTGCCGACCAGAATCAGCATGATTAGGCCCATGCCTTTCTGCCCGTCATTCGAGCCGTGTGCGAAAGAGACGCCGGTGCAGGTGAGGATCAGCAAGCCGCGAATCCACACCGGCGGCGGCTGGTTGCCCTTCGGCGCTTCATACAGCTGGCGATTGCGGATAAAGGCTTTCATCGCCAGCAGCAGCAGTGCGGCGCAGACGAAGCCGACAATCGGCGACAGCAGCAGCGCATACCCGACTTTAATTGCCTGATCCCAATCCACGCCGCTGGTGCCGCTGCGGCCATGCAGCAAGGCGTTCGCCACGCCAACGCCGATAATCGAACCGATCAGCGTATGCGAAGAGGAGGCCGGTAAACCAAAATACCAGGTGCCGAGGTTCCAGATAATCGCCGAGAACAGCAGCGCATAGACCATGGCAAAGCCGTGGCCGCTGCCCGCTTGCAGAATTAACTCCACCGGCAGCAGCGAGATGATGCCGAACGCCACCACGCCGCTGGAGAGCAGCACGCCCAAAAAGTTACAGAAACCGGACCACATCACCGCCACGCCCGGCGACAGCGAATGGGTGTAGATCACCGTGGCGACGGCGTTGGCGGTATCGTGGAAACCGTTCACAAATTCAAAACCGAGCGCAATGATCAGCGCCACGCCGAGCAGCAGGAACGGTATGTAGCTGGTGACCGGCGCACCGGTCTCTTCAACGTCATTAAACAGGTTGATGCCGGCATACAGCAGGCCAGCGATCAGCAACAGTACAAAGATCAGGCGTGAGGCAGGGCCGTTGCCGCGGTTAAGGTTCGGGCGTCCGCTGTGGGACGAGGAGGTCGATGCAGGTAAACTGTTTTCAGCCATAAAACACCTCAGTGTTAAATCACGATGCTCGAACGGCACCCGTTAATGGCAGTGTGATACGTGGTTTGTATGACAGAATGATGATGGCGCACGCCCGGTGTCATCTTGCTGCAACATCCCTGTCGCACGCTGTGGATCTGACCGCTCGGGAATGACCTGCTAATGCTCCAGCCCGTACTACCGCTCGCCTCGCTGCCGGACTTCAATAACGACGTCGCCGGACTGATTCATGGTTATCTGTTTACGCCCGCGTCGCTGCCACAGCGGCTCAATGCACGCGAAGCGGCCCAGCTGGCGCAGCAGCAGCTGCCGGAGTCGACCTTTATCTGGCTGCACATCAACCTTAATCACGCGCGTGCTGAACGCTGGGTTCAGGACCACTTTGGCGTAGACCACGATTTTTTCGACGAGATACATTCTGCTTCGCCGCGCACCCGTTTAGCCCAGCAAAATGATGCGCTGCTGGCGGTACTCAATGACGTCACCTTCAGTAAAGAGGAGCGCAGCACGCAGAACGCCACGTTGTGGATGTGGTGCTGCCCGCGTGTGGTGGTCACCGCGCGTTTTCGCCCGGTTGGCATGATCGAACGCATGCATCAGCAGATGAATGAACTGAAGTTCGCCGAGCCGGATGCGATGCTGCTGTGGCTGCTTGGCGAGCAGGAAGCGCAGCTGGAGCAAGTGGTGCGGCGTTCCAGTCAGGCGGTGGATGCGATTGAAGAGCGCTTGCTGAGTGCGGCGATCAAAACCAATCGCCGCGAGCTGGGACAACTGCGTCGTATGCTGCTGCGCGTGCAGCGTTTGCTGGCACCGGAACCAGCGGCGCTGTTCCGCTTGCTGAATCGTCCGCCCAAATGGCTAAAGCGTGAACCCCTGGGCGAGCTGCGAATTTTCACCGAAGAGTTCAGCGTGGCGCTGAATGATTTGGCGAGTTTGATGGAGCGGATTCGTTTGCT
>Ga0308163_10003769_pt1 | contig 12484 bp, 11 predicted proteins | sample PhyTR1_FD_201037 | JGI IMG/M metagenome (GOLD analysis project Ga0308163, IMG submission 201037) | Phyllosphere microbial communities from UC Gill Tract Community Farm, Albany, California, United States - DLSLT.R1 | ecosystem: Host-associated > Plants > Phyllosphere > Unclassified | place: USA... | reverse complement strand
CCAAGGCCTTCGGCGAGCAGCTGATGGACGCGGCCGTGCGCCGCTCCGACATCCGCGTGATCTCGCTCCGCCCGAGCACCGTGCACAACGAGGACAACTACGCGTCGAACCTCGGGAAGCAGGTGCGCGACGCGTCCGTGCTCACGGCGAACCTCTGGAGCTACATCGACGCGGACGACCTGGCCGACGCGATCGTGCTGTCGGTCGCGTCCGACCTCCCGGGCCACGAGGTGTTCTACATCGCGGCGGCCGACAACGCGGGCGGACACGACTTCGCCGCCGAGCTGCGCCGCCACTACGGCGACGCCATCGAGCTGCGCGCGATCGAGCGCGTCGACTCGTCGGGCATCTCGACCGCCAAGGCCCGGCGCCTGCTCGGCTGGGAGCCGAAGCGGAGCTGGCGCGACCACCTCGACGCGGACGGGAACGCGCTGCCGCGACCGGCGGATCCGCCCGCCTGATCGTGCCCGCCTACGTCCGACCCGCCATCGACGCGCCGCCTGTGATCGCCGACGACGGCATCCCCTACGGATCCCGCTGGGACGCCGCCGACGGCCCGCCCGTGGACGCGTACTCGCGCACCTCGCACACCGAGCGGTTCGCTCCGCTGCACGCTGTGGCCGACGCGCTCGTCGCCCACCTCGACGCGACCCACGACGTGACGGCCGTCGCGGGCCCGGATCCGTCGCTCGCCCATCCGCATCCCGACGCCGTCCGCACCGTCCGGCTCGCGCCGCGCGACGGGAGGGGCCGGGTGCTCGCGCTGGAGTGGACGTCGTTCCCCGGCGTGATGCTCCACACCAGCGGCACGTTCACGGGGGCGTTCCCGCCCTGCGGCTGCGACGCCTGCGACGACCGGTGGGAGGAGGTCGCGGATCAGCTCGAGGAGGCGGTGCTCCTCGCGTCCAACGAGCTGCCGCCGCCCGAGCCGTTCGGCGAGCTCATCCGCTGATCCCGCGCGCGACGACGCCGGATCGCGCCCGGTCGGCGGAGCCCCGCGTCGGTACGCTCGCGGGGTGACCAGCCCCGGGGACGCCGTCGACGCCGCGGCCGCGCACCCCGGATCCGCGCCCGGCACCACGCCGGCCGGCGTCGAGTCCGCGGTCGTCGACGCGGGCGACGCGGCGGGCCCCGGCACCGGCGCCCGGTCCACCGCCGCCGGCGCCGCCCTGCAGGTGGGCACGATCGTCAGCGTCAGCCTCGGGTCGTCGCTCGCCGGGCTCGTGATCCCCGCCGTCGGCCCCGTGCTCGTCGTCGCCGCGCGCCAGGTGATGATGGCGGCGCTGGTGCTGCCCGTGGCGCGGCCGCGGATCCACCGGATGACGCGCGCGCAGCTCGTGCCCGCCGTGATGCTCGGCCTCGCGCTCTCGCTGATGAACCTCTCGTACTACGCGGCCGTCGACCGGCTCGGCCTCGGGATCGCAGCGACCATCGAGTTCCTCGGGCCGCTGTCGATCGCGCTGCTCGCGTCGCGGCGCCTGCTCGACGCGGCGTGCGCCCTCGTGGCCGCCGCGGGCGTGGTCGTGCTGACGGGCCTCGAGGGCCGGATCGACGCGTTCGGCCTCGTCTGCGGCGCGACCGCCGCGGTCACGTGGGCCGGCTACATCGTGTTCACGCGCCGGGTCGCGGAACGGCTGACGGGCTTCCAGGGCATCGCGGTCGCCAGCGTCGTGAGCCTCGTGGTGCTGGTGCCGTGGGCGCTCGTCACGCTCGACGTGTCCGCGCTCGACGGCCGGATCCTCGGCCTGCTCGTGGCGATCGGCCTGCTGTCGTCGGCCGTGCCCTACTCGCTCGACACGGTGATCCTCCGCCGCATCACCCCGCGACTGTTCGCCGTGCTCACGAGCCTCAGCCCGGTGGTCGCGGCGGTCCTCGGTGTGATCGTGCTGCGCGAGACGCTGTCGCCGGTGCAGCTGGGCGCGATCGTGGTGGTGTGCGTCGCGGCCGGGGTCGCCATCGCGACGCGAGCCCCGGCCGACCGGCTTCCCGCCTGACGACGGGTGGAGCGGGCTGCTACGAGCGCCGGTACGGGGTGCACTGCCCGGCGGGGCCCCCGCGGTAGGTGACGCAGCGCGGGGAGTCGCCGGAGATGTGCCAGTGCTCGCCCGGCCGCACCTGGAAGGAGTACGTGCCCGTTCCGCCGAAGTCGCTGCAGGAGTTCGACGCGCCGAGCTCGGCCCCGGACCTCCCGCCCGCCGGCGCCTCGATCGGGATGGCGTTCCACCCTTCCGACAGCGGGACGCAGTACGTGTGCCCGTGCGAGAAGGTGCGCACGTGCATGCCGCGCAAGCTGCCGCCGGAGACGAACACGTCGACCCCGTTCCACGGGGCCGAGTGCGGGGCCTTCCTCGGCATGGCGCTCGCGGACTGCGCCGCGAGCGGGAGGACGGTCACGGCACCCGCGAGCGCGAGGGCGCAGGCGAGCGCGCGGAGGCGGCGGCGCGGGGCGCGCGGGGAGGAGGGAGCGGTCGGCATCATGGTCGGCCTTCTGGGAGGAGGGGTGGCGGCGCGAGCGCGCCGGCGACTGCACCGTAGCGACGTGGTCGTCGTCCGCACGCCCGCTCTCCCCACCGCCGCGGCCGCCGGCGCATGACGCCGCGCCCGGCCGTCCCGAGGGACGGCCGGGCGCGGGGCGGGTCGGCCAGGCGGCGGATCGACCGCGCGACGGGTCAGCGCGCGCCGAGCTCCGTCAGCACCTCGGCCAGCTGGCCGACGGCCCAGACGAGGTCCTCCTCCTCCACCACGATGGGCGGCGCGAGCCGGATCGTCGAGCCGTGCGTGTCCTTGGCGAGCACGCCGCGCTCGGCGAGCCGCTCGCAGACCGCGCGGCCCGAGGCGAGCGCGGGGTCGATGTCGATCCCCGCCCACAGCCCGCGGCCGCGCACCTCGAGGACGCCGTGGCCCACCAGATCCGCCAGCCGCGCGTGCAGCACGGCGCCGAGGCGACGCGCGCGCTCCTGCGGCTCGCCGGTCGCGAGCATGTCGACGACCGCGTGGCCCACCGCCGCGGCGAGCGGGTTGCCGCCGAACGTGGATCCGTGCTGCCCCGGCTGGATGACGCCCAGCACGTCCGCATCGCCGACGACCGCGGAGACGGGCACGATGCCGCCGCCGAGCGCCTTGCCGAGGAGGTAGAGGTCGGGCACGACGCCGGCGTTGTCGCACTCGAAGGTGGCGCCCGTGCGGCCGAGGCCCGACTGGATCTCGTCGGCGATCATCAGCACCCGCTCGCGCGAGCAGATCCGCCGCACGTCGGCGAGGTACCCCTCGGGCGGCACGACGATGCCGGCCTCGCCCTGGATCGGCTCCACGAGCACGGCGACCGTGTCCTCGTCGATCGCGGCCTCGAGCGCCGCGGCGTCGCCGTACGGCACGGTGACGAAGCCGGGCGTGAACGGCCCGAAGTCGGCGCGCGCCTCCTCGTCGTCGCTGAAGCTCACGATGGTGGTCGTGCGGCCGTGGAAGTTGCCAGCCATCACGATGATCTTCGCGCGGCCCGCTGCCACGCCCTTCACGCGGTAGCCCCAGGCGCGCGCGACCTTGATCCCCGACTCCACGGCCTCGGCGCCCGTGTTCATCGGCAGGACCATGTCCTTGCCGGCGAGCTCGGCGAGCGCCGTGACGAACGGGCCCAGCTTGTCGTTGTGGAACGCGCGGCTCGTGAGCGTGATCCGCCCGAGCTGCTCGGTCGCGACCCGCACGAGCTCCGGGTGCGAGTGCCCGAAGTTCACGGCCGAGTAGGCGGCGAGGCAGTCGAGGAGGCGCCGGCCGTCGAGGTCGGTCACCCACGCGCCCTGCCCGGACGCGACCACGACGGGCAGCGGGTGGTAGTTGTGCGCGGCGTGCGCCTCCTCGGCGTGGATCGCGCGGGTGCCCGCGTCGGAGGCGGCGGGGCGGTCGATGGTGTCGGTCATGTCCTCATCCGTCCTGGTCGTCACTGGCGCAGCTCGAGCGTGCAGCACTTCACGCCGCCCCCGCCGAGCAGCAGCTCGGAGAGGTCGACGCCGATGGGCTCGTAGCCGCGCTCGCGCAGCGACGCCTCGAAGCCCACGGCCTTCTCGGCGATCACGACGTGCAGGCCGTCGCTGTACGAGTTGAGGCCGAGGATCGACGCGTCCTGCTCGCTGACCTCGATCGCGTCCGGGTAGCGGCGCTCGATCTCGTCGAGGCTCGCGGCGTCGAACGCGCTCGGCAGGTAGGCGATGTTCGTGTCGTCGAGCACGGCGATCGCCGTGTCCAGGTGGTAGAACGACGGGTTCACGAGGCGGAGGGTCACGACCTCGCGGTCGAAGATCCGGGCCACCTCGGCGTGGCTCGTGCTGTCGCTGCGGAAGCCGGTGCCCGCGAGGATCGTGTCGCCGACGAGGAGGATGTCGCCCTCGCCCTCGTTGACCTGCTCGGGCACGCGCACGTCGAAGCCCGCCTCGCGGAACCAGTCCATGTACGCGGGACCCTCGGGCTGGCGCTCGGGGTATTGGAACGCGGCGCCGTACGCGATGCCGTCGAGCGTGAAGCCGCCGTTGGCCGCGTAGACCATGTCGGGCAGGCCGGCGATCCCGTCGATGAGCTCGACCTGGAAGCCGAGGCCCACGTAGGTGTCGTGGAGGGTCTGCCACTGGCGCACCGCGAGCGAGGTGTCGGTCGGGACGGCCGGGTCCATCCAGGGGTTGATCTTGTAGACCACGTCGAAGTGGTCGGGTCGGCACATCAGCACGCGCTTCGCGACGGGGGTGCGGGCGGACGTGGCGTCCGCGGGTCGGGAGAGGGTGGAGGGCATGGTGCTCCTGCTTCGTGCGGCGCGCCTCGCGGCGCGGTCGTGGAGGCGGACGATGTCCCAGAGCCCCGAGGGGACGCCTTCCCGTCAGCCTGGCAGGCGCATCACGCCCGTTCGAGGGGATGCGGCGCGGATTCCGCGCGTGCGACCCCTCCTCCGCGCAGGATCCCGCCGTAGGCTCGCCGCATGGACAACCTCGACCACCGGATCATCGACCTCCTCCGCCAGAACGGACGCGCCGGCTACGGCGACATCGGCGGCACGGTCGGGCTCTCGGCCAGCGCGGTGAAGCGCCGGGTCGACCGGCTGGTGGCCGACGGCGTGATCCGCGGCTTCACCATCCAGGTCGACCCGGCCGTCGACGGCCTGAGCACCGAGGCCTACGTCGAGCTGTTCTGCCGCGGGACGGTCGCGCCCGACGAGCTGCGCCGGATCCTCCAGGGCGTCCCCGAGGTCGTCGACGCCGGCACCGTCACGGGCGACGCCGACGCCATCGTGCGCATCCGCTCCCGCGACATCCCGAGCCTCGAGGACGCCCTCGAGAAGGTGCGCCTCGCCCCGAACGTCGACCACACGCGCAGCGCGATCGTGCTGTCGCGGCTGGTGAACCGGACGCTGGAGTAGGGGCACCCGCAGGACAGTGGGGTTCTCCCCACTGCGCACGGCGCCGCCGCCCACCAAGCTGAGGGCATGAGCGATGAGGTGCACGTACGCGCGGTCGAGGTGACGAAGGCGTTCCCGGGAACGCGGAAGATGGACGAGGTCCGGGTGCTCGACGGCATCTCCCTCAGCATCCGCCCCGGGGAGATGGTCGCCATCGTCGGGCCGTCGGGTTCGGGCAAGTCCACGCTGCTGTATTGCCTCTCGGGTCTGGAGCAGGTGACGGGCGGATCCGTCTCCCTCTTCGGCCGTGACCCCCGCACGACCCGGGCCGAGGACCTCGCGCGCATGCGCCAGCAGCAGGTCGGGTTCGTCTTCCAGGCGTACAACCTCGTCCCGTCGCTGACCGCGCGGGAGAACATCGCCCTCCCCCTCCGCCTCGCTGGGCAGAAGGTGGATCCCACCTCGATCGACGCGGCGCTGGCGTCCGTGGGGCTCCGGGACCGCGGCGGGAACCTGCCCGGCGAGCTGTCGGGCGGGCAGCAGCAGCGCGTGGCCGTGGCCCGTGCCCTGGCGACCCGGCCCCAGCTGCTCTTCGCCGACGAGCCGACGGGGGCCCTGGACTCCCGGACCGGCGCGGACGTGCTGGCGCTGCTCCGCGAGATGGCGGCGGGCACGCGGTCCGTGGTGCTCGTCACCCACAGCGCGGAGGCGGCGGCGGTCGCGGACCGCGTGCTCGTCCTGCGGAACGGGACGATCCACGCCGAGCTCATCCGGCCGACAGCGGACGAGGTCTCGACGGCTATCGCCGCGGCCCGGCCGGCGCATGTCCGGGATGCCCGGTGATCCGCCTCGTCGTCGCCGAGCTGCGTCACGACCTGCGGCTCTGGATCGGCTCCGCCGTCATCGCCGGCGCGGCCGCCGCGATCCTCGCGATCATGGCCGGCATCGTGTCGAGCGCCCTGCGCCTCGCCGGCGCCGGCCGCATCTCCGACGCGGACCTCGAGGGCGTGATCGGCTTCACGGCCACGCCCGTCCTCCTCAGCGGCATCACCATGGTCATCGTCGTCGGCGGGGCGGCCGAGCTGTCCGTCGCGGCGCAGCGGCAGGACCACGCCAGGTGGCAGCTGGCCGGCATGACCCCGCGTTGCGTCCGCCGCACGATCCTCGGGCTCCTCGCCGTGCTGGCCGTCGCGGCCGCCGTGGCGGGCATCGCGATCGGCGCCGCCCTCACGCAACCGGTGTTCGGCTGGCTGACGTCCCGGGTGCCGACGCTGCAGGGCGCGCGCGCGAGCCAGGATCCTCTCAGCGCCGCGTCCGTCATCGTCCTGATCACCGCCCTGATGCTCCTCGGCGGCCGCCGCGCGGCCCGTCAGGCGTCCCGGGTCCCGCCGATCGCCGCCCTGCGCACGCCCGAGGACCCGCGGATCCGGATGACCGTGCTCCGCTGGATCCTGGCGGCGACGGGGGCCGCCGCCGCCGTCGCCCTGGGAGTCGGCATGCAGGACCTGCCGCTCACGGGCATCGGCCAGAACGGCCTCTTCGTGGGACTCGCGATGATGGTCGCCCTCGCCGCCATCGCCCCCCTGGCGGTGCGGCCCGTGCTGCGCGCCTGGACCGCGCTGATCCCCGCACGCGGACGGCCCGCCTGGTACCTGGCCCGCCACGCGTGCGCGCACCGCATCACCCAGTCGACCTCGGCCGTGGTGCCGCTCACCCTGGGCATCGTGCTCGTGGGCTCGTCCACGAGCGTCACGGACATGTTCGCGAGCGCGCGGGCCTCCCTCTCCGGGATGCCGGCCGCCGCGCCGGACCGCGAAGCGGACCTCCTCCTCTTCGGGGCGCCGCTCGTGCTCACGCTGATCGCCTCCGCCGTCAGCGTCTTCATGACGGGCCGCGCCCGGGACCGTGAGTTCGCCCTGGTGCAGGCCGCGGGCGCGACCCCGCGGCTCGTGCGCCGGGCAGCGGTGCTGGAGGCCGTCGTCTAGGCCGGGACCGCGTTCCTGCTCGGCGTCGTGATCGTGACGGTCGCCTCGGTCGTCGTCTGGGACGCCCTGCGGCGGACGGCACCGGAGACGCAGCTCTCCGTGGGCGCCGTCCCGATGCTGCTGCTCCTCGGCGCCGGCCTCCTCGGCCTCCTGCTGGCGACGCTGGGGCCGACGCTCGTGGCGCTCCGTGCGAGCATCCCGCGTGCCGTCTCGGCCTGAGGGATCAGCGGCCGCGGCCGGGTGGGACGTGGGTCACGCGAACAGCGCCACCAGGATCACGACGTAGATCACGACGAAGAGGGCCGGGATCGCGTAGCGGATGAGGTTCGTGAGGCCCTCGGCGGCGATGACCACGCGCGCCGCGTGCGACGAGGCGCCCGACTCGCGGAGGTCGCGGGCGATGGCGATGGCCTGCGAGTTGACGGAGAACTGCACGGCGGATCCGAGGGCGCCCGTCGCGAGGAGGATGAGCGCGGCCGCGAGGCGCGTGCCGAGGTCGGCGTCGGCGAGGCCCGTGCGGAGCAGGACCACGGTGGAGGTGAGCAGGAAGATCGGGCCGAGCTGGCTCGTGATCATCTGCTTGCGGGCGCGCGACCACATCGTGATCAGCTCGAGCTCGGACATGCGGGACCTCCTGTCGGCGGCCGGGCGTGCCGCTCCCCCATCCTCTCGCGCGCCGCGGCCCCGCGCATGTCGCCGTGCATGTCGCGCCCGGCGGCGGCCCGCGGCTCGCTAGCCTCGGCCCATGGATCCCGCGCCCGGCTACCGCATCGACCCGGGCTCCGCGGTCCCGCCCTACGAGCAGCTCCGCGCCGAGGTCGCGCGCCGGGCCGCCGACGGCGAGCTGCCGGTCGGCGCCCGGCTGCCGACCGTGCGCGCGCTCGCCGAGCAGGCGGGCGTGGCCGTCAACACGGTGGCGCGGGCGTACAAGGAGCTCGAGGCCGACGGCGTGATCGAGACGCGCGGGCGCGCCGGGTCGTTCGTCGCGGCGCAGGACGACGTGCCGGCGCCGCTCCGGGCATCCGCCGTCGCCTACGCGCAGCTCGCGCGGCGGCTCGGCGCCGCCGACGCCGCCGCGCGCCGCCTGGTGGACGAGGCGCTCGCGGCCGGCTGACCCTCCGGCGCCGGCTCCGGAGGCCCGGGGTCGCCGCGATTCCACCTCCCGTTCACCCGGAGGCCCGACAGTACGCACGCCGCCCGTCCCGATCGGAGATCACATGCCCGAGTCCTCCCCGGACGCGGCGACGCCGCACGACGACGCCGCGGCCGCCGACGCCCAGCGCGTGCTCGACCGGGCCGACGCCGTCACTCCCCCGCGCACGCTCGTCGACGTGCTCCGCGCGACCGTCACCGCGCATCCCGACGCGTCGGCCATCGAGGACGGCGACGGCGCGCTCAGCTACCGCGAGCTCATGGCGCGCGTCGTGCAGGTCGCGGCGTCGCTGCGGGAGGCGGGGGTGGGGAAGGGCGACCGGGTCGGGATCCGCATGCCGTCCGGATCCCGCGACCTCTACGTCACCGTGCTCGGCGTGCTCGCGGCCGGCGCCGCGTACGTGCCGGTGGACGCGGACGACCCCGAGGAGCGCGCCCGGCTCGTGTTCGGCGAGGCGCGCGTCGCGGGCGTCGTGACGGGCACGGGCGAGTTCACGCCGCGCGCCGCGGACGCCACCGCCGCCGCCGAGACGGCCGAGACCGCCGCCGCGTCCGCCGCGCTCCGCATCCTCCCCGCCGCCGCCGCGCACGCCTCCACCTCCGCGCTGCCGCTGGTCGCGCCGCCCGCGCCCGAGGACGACGCGTGGATCATCTTCACCTCCGGATCCACCGGCACCCCCAAGGGCGTCGCCGTCTCGCACCGCTCGGCCGCGGCGTTCGTCGACGCCGAGGCGCGCCTCTTCCTGCAGGACGAGCCGATCGGCCCCGGCGACCGCGTGCTCGCGGGCCTGTCCGTCGCGTTCGACGCCAGCTGCGAGGAGATGTGGCTCGCCTGGCGCCACGGGGCGTGCCTCGTGCCGGCGCCGCGCAGCCTCGTCCGCAGCGGCATGGACCTCGGGCCCTGGCTCACGACGCACGGCGTGACGATCGTATCCACCGTGCCGACGCTCGCGGCGCTGTGGCCCGCGGAGTCGCTCGAGAACGTGCGGCTGCTGATCTTCGGCGGCGAGGCCTGCCCGCCCGAGCTCGGCCAGCGCCTCGCCACCGACGGGCGCGAGGTCTGGAACACGTACGGCCCCACCGAGGCGACCGTCGTCGCGTGCGCCGCCCCGCTCGGCGGCCCCGGCCCCGTGCGCATCGGCCTGCCGCTCGACGGCTGGGACCTCGCGGTCGTCGACGCGGACGGCGCGCGCGTGCCCGAGGGTGGCGTGGGTGAGCTGATCATCGGCGGCGTCGGGCTCGCGCGGTACCTCGATCCCGCCAAGGACGCCGAGAAGTACGCCCCCTTCCCCGCGCTCGGCTGGGACCGCGCCTACCGCTCGGGCGACCTCGTGCGCTTCGAAGCGGAGGGCCTCGTGTTCCAGGGCCGCGCCGACGACCAGGTGAAGGTCGGCGGGCGGCGCATCGAGCTGGGCGAGATCGAGGCGGCGCTCCAGGACCTCGACGACGTGCAGGGCGCGGCCGTCGTCGTGCAGACGACGGGCGCGGGCAACCCGGTGCTCGTCGGGTACCTGGTGCCGCGGGATCCCGCGACCTTCTCGCGCGAGGACGCCGTGCAGCGCCTCCGCGTCGCGCTGCCCGCGGCGCTCGTGCCGCTCATCGGCGTGGTCGAGTCGCTGCCCACGCGCACCTCCGGCAAGGTCGACAAGGCCGCGCTCCCCTGGCCGCTCCCGGGCGCGGCGGGCGACGAGGGCGCCGACCTCGACGCCGAGCTGCGCCCGCTCGCCGAGATGTGGTCGGCCGCGCTCGGCACGCCCGTGGCGAGCGCCGACGCGAACTTCTTCGACCTGGGCGGCGGATCCCTGTCGGCGGCGCAGCTCGTGGCCCGGATCCGCTCGATCGACCCCGAGTTCACGGTCGCCGACGTCTACGCGCACCCGCGCCTCGGCGCCATGCACGCGGCCATGGCCGGACGTGCGCCGCGGGCCGCGCGCACCGGACCGCAGGTGGACGTGACGCCGACGCCGCGCCGAACCCAGTGGATCCAGACCCTCCTCGGCGCGCCCCTCCTCGCCCTGCAGAGCCTCCGCTGGCTCGCGCTCCTCCTCACCGCGAGCGCGCTCCTGCGCCCGCTCGGCGGCTTCGACGCGCTGCCCGACGTGTCGTGGTGGCTGCTCGTGCCCGGCCTCCTCCTCTTCGCGACGCCGTTCGGCCGCATGGCGATCTCCGCGGCCGCCGCGCGGCTGCTGCTCCGCGGCCTCACCCCGGGCGACCACCCGCGCGGCGGGAGGTGGCACCTGCGGCTGTGGCTGGCCGAGCAGATCGCGCAGCAGATCGGCGCGGTCGGGCTCGCGGGCGCGCCGTGGATCACGTACTACGCCCGCGCGCTCGGCGCGCGGATCGCCGACGACGTCGACCTGCACACGCTGCCGCCCGTCACGGGCATGCTCCGCATCGGCCGCGGGGCCTCCGTCGAGCCCGAGGTCGACCTCTCCGGGTACTGGATCGACGGCGACACCGTGCGCGTCGGCGCGGTCCGCATCGGCGCCGGATCCACCGTCGGCACGCGCTCGACCCTGCTGCCGGGCACGCGCATCGGCAAGGGCGCCGAGATCGCGCCGGGCTCGGCCGTGTTCGGACGCGTGCCGTCCGGCCAGCGCTGGGCCGGATCCCCCGCCGCGCGCGAGGGCAAGGCCCGCATCTGGTGGCCCGACCACCGGCCGCCGCGCAACACGCGCTGGGTCGCCGCGTACGGCGCCGCCTCCGTCGCGACGGCGCTCGTGCCCGTGGTGGCGTTCGTCGCGGGCGGCGGGATCCTCGCGGCGGCGATCCGCGGATCCGCCGACCTCGGCGATGCGTGGTGGCGCGGCCTCGGCGCGCTCGTGCCCGCCGTGCTCGTGACCGGCCTCGTGCTCGCGCTCCTGGTGGTCGGATCCGTGCGCCTCCTCGGCCTCGGCGTCACCGAGGGCATCCACGCGGTGCGCAGCCGCGTGGGCTGGCAGCTCTGGACCACCGAGCGCCTCCTCGACCTCGCCCGCACCGTGCTCTTCCCGCTCTACGCCGGCCTCTTCACACCCGTCTGGCTCCGCCTCCTCGGCGCGCGCGTGGGCAAGGACGTCGAGGCGTCGACCGTGCTCCTCATCCCCGCCATGACCACGATCCGCGACGGCGCCTTCCTCGCCGACGACACGCTCGTGGCCGGCTACGAGCTCGGCGGCGGGTGGATGCGGGTCGCCCGCGCCGAGATCGGCCAGCGCGCGTTCCTCGGCAACTCGGGCATGGCCGGGCCCGGCCACAAGGTCCCGAAGGACGGCCTCGTCGCCGTGCTCTCGGCGGCGCCCACGAAGTCGAAGGCCGGATCCTCGTGGCTCGGCTCCCCGCCCGTCCGGCTCCGGCGCACGGTCGCCGCTGCCGACGACTCGCGCACGTTCCGGCCGCCGACGCGGCTGCGCGTGGCGCGGATCCTGTGGGAGCTGCTGCGCGTCGTGCCCGTGTTCGTGACCTGCGCGATCGGCCTCGCGGTGCTCGTGACGCTCGCCGCGATCACCGAGGCGTGGGGCCCGCTCGTCGCGTTCCTGCTCGGCGGCGTCGTGCTGCTCGTGGCGGGCGCGGTGGCGGCGGGCATCTCGACGGCGGCCAAGTGGATCCTCATCGGCCGCATCCGCGCGGAGGAGCACCCGCTGTGGTCGTCGTTCGTGTGGCGCAGCGAGGTGTCGGACGTGTTCACCGAGATGGTGGCCGCGCCCTGGTTCGCCTCGTCGGCCGCGGGCACGCCCGCGCTCGTCTGGTGGCTGCGCAGCCTCGGCGCGCGCATCGGATCCGGCGTGTGGTGCGACTCGCACTGGCTGCCCGAGGCCGACCTGGTGACGCTCGGGGATGCGTCCACGATCAACCGCGGGTGTGTCGTGCAGACGCATCTGTTCCATGATCGGATCATGAGCATGGACACCGTCACCCTCGACGCGGGTGCGACCCTCGGGCCGCACAGCGTCATCCTCCCCGCGGCGCGCATCGGCCCGCAGGCCACCGT
>Ga0308163_10003768_pt1 | contig 12485 bp, 9 predicted proteins | sample PhyTR1_FD_201037 | JGI IMG/M metagenome (GOLD analysis project Ga0308163, IMG submission 201037) | Phyllosphere microbial communities from UC Gill Tract Community Farm, Albany, California, United States - DLSLT.R1 | ecosystem: Host-associated > Plants > Phyllosphere > Unclassified | place: USA... | reverse complement strand
CCCGAGCCACCTGCCGCCCAGACTGCGCCAACACCCCCGGCGCACTCCCCCCGGCCGCATTGACCGTGATCGCCACGCGAACCTCGCGCACGCCCCCGCCCCCGCCGCCGCCGCCGCCGCCGCCCGAAACGATCATCCCTCGGCCGGCGACACGCCATCGTCCCGAAGGCGCGGCGGCGCCCGCCAACCTGCGCGCGAACGCCACCGACACCGTCGTACCCACGCCGATCGTGCCGCCGCCCGTTCCACCGCCGCCGGTCATCGTCGCGCTGAAGCCCGGCCCCGGCAGCGAGGCCACCACCGGGGCCGCGCCCATCCTAGGCCCCGGAACCGGCGCGGGTGGCTATGGCGACGGCAGGAGCAGCGGCCGCTCCGGGTATGGCGACGGCGATGGCGGCGCCGAGACCCCGCCAAAGCTGCTCAACGGCCGTTTCAAGACCAAGGACTTCCCCAATGCCGAGGCGGTGATCGGCGCGGGCGGGATCGTCGGCGTGCGCTACACGGTCGAGACCGACGGCAGCGTCACGCACTGCGCGATCATGCGCTCGAGCGGCAATGCGGTGCTCGATGCGACCACCTGCCGCCTGATCGAACTGCGCTTTCGCTATCGCCCGTGGCGCGATGCGGCGGGGCGGCCGGTCCGCTCGACCGTCGTCCGCAACCAGTCATGGGTCAACCAGCGCGGACCGCCGTCGCGCGGCGACTGATCGAAGCCTCTACCGCCCGAGCCGTCCCCCGCTCAGGACCCGCGCGGCGGTTGGTGAAACCGCCATCAACGCGCGTCCCAGACCGATCGTGACGGCGAACACCAGCAAAGGCTGGACCAGCAGATACGCCGGATACAGCCCCGCGCCGAGCGCGCCGGTCACCAGCCCGATCACTGGCCCGAACAGCCACAACAGCACGAGATGATCGCAAAAGGCGAGAAATCCGTAGCGCTCGATTTCCCGCAAGCCCTCTGCGCAGCGGCTCCCCGCCAACGCCCACGCCACGCGCCAGAAGAGCACCGCGGACGCCAGGCGAAACACGATATCGAACGCTGCCATCGCGTGCGGATGTGCGTCGAAGAAGACATTTCCCAGCAACGCCGTCCAGAGCCGCGGCGCGATCAGCACCACGAACGGCAGCGCGCACAGCGCGACCGGCCACCGCGCGACCGCCTCCGGGACGCCGAACCGCCGCGCGGCGATGCCCGCGGTAAAGAAGAGCAGGATCTGCGGCCGCAACAGCAAGGGCACGTGCACCCCGGATACACTCCACGCGACGACCATGATCGAAACCACCGCCAGCCATCGACTCGACGCCCGGACCAGGAGCGGCGCGATCATCATCGCGACGAACAGGTCGCGCAGGAACGGCATCTGCACGTTGATATCATTGGCATGGACGAGCGGCACGAGTTCGTTGAGCGTCCAGCCGATGCTCGACGGCGTCGGCGCCTTCAGGTCGCCGAACGTCGCCGCGGCACCGACCAGCAGGATCGCGATCGCGTTCCACAGCAACATCGGGAGCAGGATCGTCCGCGCCTTGCCGCGCAGGAACGCACCGTAAGGCTGGCGCATCGCGGTCGAGACGACCAGCCAACCCGAGATCATGCCGAGCAGCGGCACGGCGCTGCGCCCGAACACCTCGCCCAGCACGGTGCGCAGGATCGCCTGTCCGCCGAACGAGACCGCCGCGAGCTCCTCGGCGGTTCGCCCGGTCCAGGCGTGGACATAGACGATCCCCATGATCCCGATCAGCCGCGCGATCGCGATCGCGGTGGAAAGTCGGCTCTCCGCGCCGCGTGCCGGTTCGGCGGTCCCCGTGTTCAAATGCGCCCCTCCGCCTGCTGTAGCGCGCGCCTTACCCGGCTTGTCGCGCGCGAACACTGTGTTCAGGATGGAGCGGACGTTACGGGGGACAAAGACATGATCGCCGCTTTCCTGCTTATGGCTGCGCAGGCGGGGCCCGACGCGGTCCTATCCCGCCGAGTCGAGCGCGTGCTGAAGCGGAGCCCGGTCATCGACGGTCATAACGACCTAGCCTGGGAGATTCGCGAGCTGCACGACGCGAAGGTCGAGGCGGTCGATCTGTCGGCCGATACCGCACATCTGCCCTACCCGCTCCAGACCGACATCCCCCGTCTGCGCAAGGGCCATGTCGGCGGCCAGTTCTGGTCGGTCTACATCCCCGCCGACGCGCCGCGCGCGGTCGAGATGACGCTCGAGGAGATCGATATCGTCCGCCGCTTCGTCGCGGCCAATCCGGCGACGTTCGAACTGGCGACCACCGCCGCCGACATCCGCCGGATCGAGAAAGCCGGGCGGATCGCGTCGCTGATCGGGGTCGAGGGCGGGCACCAGATCGACGGTCGGCTCTCTGTGTTGCGCCAGTACCGCGCGCTCGGCGTCGCCTATATGACGCTGACGCACGGCAAGAGCCTGAACTGGGCGGACAGCGCAACCGACGCACCGCGTGCCAACGGGCTCAGCGATTTCGGGCGGCAGGTGATCGCCGAGATGAACCGGATCGGGATGATCGTCGACGTCAGCCACGTCTCGGACGCGACGATGACCGCGGCGCTCGCCGCGACCAAGGCGCCGGTGATCGCCTCGCACTCCAGCGCGCGCGCGATTGCGGATGCGCCGCGCAACATTCCAGATGACCTGCTCCGCGCGATCGGCGCGAACGGGGGCGTGGTGATGGTGAACTTCTACCCGTCGTTCCTGTCGGGCGCGTGGCGCGGCTGGGACGGCGCGCGAACCGCCTATGCCAAGAGCATCGGCGTGCCGGCGGGGGTGTATGGTTCCAAGTCGCCCGCGCCTCTTGTCGCGTGGGACGCCGCGCATCCCGAACCGCATGTCACCGCCGCGACGGTGGCCGATCATGTCGAGCATATCGCGCAAATCGCTGGCCACGATCATGTCGGGATCGGGGGCGACTTCGATGGCATCCAGGGCACCGGGCCGATCGGGCTGAAGGGCGTCGACGGCTATCCGCTGCTGTTCGCCGAACTCGCGCGGCGCGGGTGGAGCGATGGCGATCTGGCGAAGCTGTCGGGGGGCAACGTCCTGCGCGTGATGGAGGCGGTGGAAGGCGTTGCGAAGGCGATGGCCGGGCTGCCGCCCGTCGATGCGACCGACGTCGCGTCGCGATAGGGTCTTGGCCTTCGCGCAAGCCGCAACCGTGACGGCCAAACCTCGTTGCCCCAGCGAAAGCTGGGGTATCCTTCCGTATCAGGCAACGCGTGCTTAACGGGGATATCCCAGCGTTCGCTGGGATGACGGTGGGAGGGGCGTCACGGATCCGGCATGCGCTGCGGCGCCGGCGGCTCCACCACCAGCGGCGGCACGGTGCGCAGGACCAGCCCGATCACCAGCGCCGCCACGCCGAGCACCAGGCAGAACGCGGTCACCCCCGGCCAGCCGGCGTGCGTCCATGCGACCCCGCCGGCGGACCCCAGCACGCTCGACCCCATATAATAGAAGAACAGGTAGAACGCCGCCGCCTGTCCGCGCGCGCCTTGCGCACGGCGGCCGACCCAGGCGCTGGCGATCGAATGCGCGCCGAAAAAGCCGATCGTCACCACCGCGATCCCCGCGATCACCAGCGCCAGCGGAGTCATCGCGGTCAGCGCGACGCCGACGATCAGCAGCACCACCGGGATCCAGAAGATCGTCCGCCGCCCGCGCCGCCCGGCGAGCGTGCCGAACTTCGCCGAGCTGACCGATCCCAGCACATAGAGCAGGAACACCGCCCCGACTGCCGCCTGGCTGAGGCCGTACGGCGCGCGCATCAACCGGAAGCCGGCATAATTGTAGATCGTCACGAACACGCCCATCAGCAGGAACGCCTCGAGATACAGCAACGGCATCGCGCGGTCGGTGAACAGCGACCCGGCACTGCGCAGCAGCGCGCCCGGCCGCCCCTCGCTCGGCGTGAAATTGCGCGAGGGCGGAGACAGCCGGCGAAACGCCTCCGCCATCGCCAGCCCGGCGATCCCCACCGAGGCGAGCGCCCAGCGCCAGCCTTCGAGATCGGCGACGACGCTGACGACCAGCCGCCCCGCCATCCCACCAAGCGCACTCCCCGCGATATACAGTCCCATCGCCGCGCCGACCGCGCCCGCATCGACCTCCTCCGCGACATAGGCCATCGCCACCGCGGGCACGCCTGCCAGCGCGACGCCGGTCAGGAAACGCAGCACGAGCAACCCGCTCCACCCCGGCACAACCGCCGCCGCCACGGTCAGCGCACCCGCCGCGAACATCGCCGCGATCATCAACGGCCGCCGCCCGACCCGGTCCGAGACGAACCCGGCAAACAGGATGCCGATCGCCAAGGGCCCGGTCGCGAGCGACACCGCCAGCGAGGCGGCCTCCGCGGTCAGGCCATATTGCGCGGCGAACAGCGGCAGCAACGGCTGCACCGAATAGAGCAGCGAGAAGGTGGAGAACCCCGCAAACAGCATCGCCAGCGTCAGCCGGCGATAGGCGGGTGTGCCCAGAGCAATCGGCGCCTCAGAAGCCACTCAGGAAACTCGCGACGTTGTGGCCCAGCGCGTCGACCGCATAGCCGCCCTCCATGACAATGACGCTCGGCCAGCCGCGGGCCGCGATATCGGCGGCGAGTATGGCATAGTCGGGCGTGGTCAGCGCGAAGTGCGAGATCGGATCGCCCTCCCACGTATCCGCGCCGAAGCTCACGACCAGCAGGCCCGGATCGAACGCGGCGATCGCGTCGAGCGCGGTCGTCTGCGCGGCGCGGAAGGCCTCGATCCGCGTGCCGTGGGGCAAGGGCAGGTTCAGCGTCGTGCCGAGCCCTTCGCCCTCGCCGGTCTCGTCGGCATGGCCCCAGTAGAAGGGATAGTCGGTCTTCGGATCGGCATGGACCGAGGCGTAGAACACGTCGCCCCTGCGCGCGAAAATGTCCTGCGTGCCGTTGCCGTGGTGATAATCGATGTCGAGGATCGCGACGCGCGCGACTCCGGCGTCGCGCGCAGCCTGCGCGGCGATCGCGGCGGTGTTGAGATGGCAGTATCCGCCGCAATAATCCGCACCCGCATGATGGCCGGGCGGGCGGCACAGCGCGAACGCAGCGCGCTCGCCGTCGAGTACCGCATGCGTCGCGGCGAGCGCGGACTGCGCGCTGCCGTAGGAGGCGGCCCAGGCCTGGGGCGTGATCGGCGTAGTGGCATCGAAGCTGTGCGCACCGATCAGCGCGTCGATCCGCGTGAGATCGAGCGGACGGCGGCCGCGAACCGGGAACGCGTAGGGGATCGCATCGCCTTCGCGCCCCGCGTCGCGCCACAGCCGCGCGGCATCCTTGAGGAACGCGGCATAGGCTTGCGTATGCACCGCCAGGATCGGCGCCTCGCCGCGATCCTCCGGCGCCTCGACCGGGCCGATCGCGCGGAGGATCGCATCTATGCGCGCGGGCGTCTCCGCATAGGCGGTGAACGCGCCGTTGTGCAGTTCGCGGGCTGGCGCATGGGTCCGCTGGGCATCGTCGAAGAACAGCCGCATGTTTGCTCCTTGGTGCGCGGTCACGAGGGAAGAACCAACCGATCGCGCTGTGGGTCCTACCGGGTCCCGCGCGTTCGACCAATTCGACAGCCTAGAACAGCGCCAGCTGCCGATCGTCCACGCCGTTCAGGAGCCAGCGACCGATCACGTCGTGCCGCATCTGGCCGACCCGGCTGTGGACCAGCACGAACGCGTCCGCGGTCCAGCCGATCGGCGCGATGTCGTGCGTGAACGGCGCGCCGTCGCGGTAGCCGAGCGTCATCCGCGGACTGGACCGGTGGCCTGCGCGTGCGGACAGCCCCGCCGCCTCGCGCGCCACCGCGATCCGCTGCCGCAGTGCGTCTAGCGAGGCGTTCGGGTGGCGCGAACACAGCGCGACGGATCGCTCGGTCCCGACCGCGATATCGAACCGTAGCGCGAACGGTGCGGCCTCGACCGCATCGCCGATCGCCTTGAGGTCGCGCTCGAGCGCGGTCGACACGCGGTCATGGTCGTCGAGGATGTCGATCGTGACGTGGAGATGGTCGGGGCGCCGCTTCTGCCCCTCGGTCTCGAACCACGACGCCGCCTCGGTGATCTGGCGCGCGAGCGGCAGCGGCGGGCGGATCGCAAAGAACAGGCTGTGACGGGCGATCGGTCGATGAAACATGGCCACTTTCCGGGTCGGGTGGGGACGTTTTGTTGCTAATATGTTCCGGTGCTGTCGTCTAGGTATCGCGCGAAATCCTGTGGATCAAACACCACCCCGGCGAAGGCCGGGGCCCAATTGGAGAGGCTGCAGTAACGATACGCTGCACCTCGTTATGTACGTCCCCCAATTGGGCCCCGGCCTCCACCGGGGTGGATGATTCTTCCAGCGTACGCCCTTACCGCGCCAAGGCCTCTGCGATCAGTTTGCGCGAGTTCGCGACGCCGTACAGCGCGATGAAGCTGCCCATCCGCGGCCCTTGCTCGGAGCCGAGCAGCGTCTCGTACAGCGCCTTGAACCAGTCGCGCAGGTTTTCGAACCCGCCGGTCTTGCCGATCTCGTAGACGATGTTCTGGATGTCCTCGGCACTCGCCTCCGCGGGCAGCGCGCCGAGTTCGGCGTCGAGCCGCTCGAGCGCCGCGACCTCGTGCGCCACGGGCGCGCGACGCTTCAAGGTCGGCGCGACGAAATCACGGCCATAGGCCAGCGCGTGATCGATCAGCTTGTCGAGCTCGGGATAGCTCTCCGCCGACGCATCGGGGACGTAGTTCGCCAGATAGCCCCAGACCTGCGCCTTGCTCGCATCGCCCATCACGCCGACCAGGTTGAGCAACAGACCGAACGTCACCGGCAGCTCGCCCTCGGGGAGCTTGCCGTCATGAATGTGATGCACCGGATTGCCGAGCTTCTGCTTCAGATCCTGGGCCGCATAATTGCCGCGGAACTGCCAATATTCGTCCACCGCGCGCGGGATCACGCCCATGTGCAGTGACTTGGCCTTTTTGGGCTCGCGATACGCGTAGAAGGCGAGACTCTCCTGCGGGCCATAGGTCAGCCACTGGTCGAGGCTGAGGCCGTTGCCCTTGGACTTCGAGATCTTCTCGCCATTCTCGTCAAGGAACATCTCGTAGTTGAAGCCCTCGGGCGGCCGGCCCCCGAGCACGCGCGCGATCTTCGACGACTGCGTCACCGAATCGATCAGGTCCTTGCCCGCCATCTCGTAATCGACGCCGAGCGCAACCCAGCGCATCGCCCAGTCGACCTTCCACTGGAGCTTGGCCTTGCCGCCGAGCACCGACTGCTCGATCCGCTGGCCCTCATCGTCGAACGCGATCAGCCCGGCTTCGGCATCGATCACCTCGATCGGCACCTGCAGCACGATGCCGCTGGTCGGCGAGATCGGCAGCACCGGCGAATAGGTCGCGCGGCGCTCGGCGCGCAGCGTCGGCAGCATCACGTCCTGGATGCCCTGGAAATGCCGCAGCACGCCTTTCAGCGCCTCGTCGAAGCGACCGCTGGTGTAATAGTCGGTCGACGACGCGAATTCATAGTCGAAGCCGTAGCGGTCGAGGAATTCGCGCAGAATCGCGTTGTTATGCGCGGCAAAGCTCGAATGCGTGCCGAACGGATCGGGGATCTGCGTGAGCGGCTTGCCGAGATGCTCGCGCAGCATGTCGCCGTTGGGGACGTTGTCGGGCACCTTGCGCAGGCCGTCCATGTCGTCCGAAAATGCAATTAGCCGCGTCGGCGTGTCACTCAGCGCGTGGAAGGCGTTGCGCACCATCGTCGTGCGCAACACTTCGTTGAACGTGCCGATATGCGGCAGCCCCGACGGTCCATAGCCCGTTTCGAACAGCACCGGCGCGCCCGATTTGCCGTTCGGATACCGCTTGAGGAGCTTGCGCGCTTCCTCATACGGCCAGGCTTTGGACTCAAGGGCGGCGGTGCGGAGGTCATCGGTCATAGCCCATCGCGACTAGCGCGTGCGCCGCTGCCCGTCACCCCCACACCGCCGCATGGGTCTTAGCGGCAACGATCCTTTGCAGTGATCGTCCGATCGATCGCGCGACCCCCGAGCGCACCCGCTGCGCCGCCGGCGAGCGTGCCGAGCAGGCCACCACCAACGGCATTGCCGAGCACCGCGCCACCGACGCCGCCGGCGACCAGACCGGTCGTGCCGCTCGAATGGCGGCAGCGCCGCGCCTGATAGCGACGGTTGTGACCGCGATATTCATGCCGCGAGCGCGCTTCGGCTTTGCCCGTGGGGATCACGGCGGCAGCGGGAATGGCGAGCGAGAGCGCGCTCAGCGCCATGAGAAACTTCTGCATGATCATCGTCCCTGTTGATGTAAGTAAAGCCCGGTATCGATAGGGGCGCAACGCACGTGAACCGTACCGGTTGCGTAACGGCGGCCTAGGATGATGAGATCGCTGAAAAGTCTCTCAAACCCTCCCGTCATCCCAGCTTTCGGTGGGACGACGGAAGAGCGGAGATTGCCCAGCCGCCTTACAAAAGGTTGCCCTTTCGTTCCTCTTGGCACAAGGTCGCGCGGTGCTTCCCTATCCCGCCCTCCACGCCAGCCACGCCGGCATCTGGATCGCGAATGCAGACGGCGCGCGCCCGATCGGGCGGGGCGAGGCGATCCGGATCGCCGCCGATACGCCCGTCATCATGCTCAACGCGCCGCTGATCGGGCAGCGTCTCGGCTATCCCGACCTGTCGGGGCTCGATTTGCTCGAACTCTACGCCTTCCTGCGCCCTTCGCAGTTCGCGGTCCCGACGCCCAAGGGCATCGCGCGTGTCACCGGTCTGGACGTTCCCACCGAGGATGCCGAGGTGGCGTCGTTCCTGCTGCGTGCGGCCGAGGCGATGCTGGCGCTGACCGATGGCGACTGGCCCGAGCGCGAAGGCGCGTGGACCTCGGCGCAATCGCTGTTCCGCCTGCGCTGGCCTTGGGCGCCGGTCGTCGCCGAGCGGCTGAAAAAGCCGTCGGTCAACGAACGCTGGCTGTTCTCGGTGCTGCCCGAATGGGAGGAGCATGCGCCGCGCCCCGCACCGCGCACCGTCACGATCGAGCCCGGCGACGCCGAAGCGCGGCTCGTCGACCTCACCGGGCATGGCGCGGAGGAACGCCCCGGCCAGCGCGCCTATGCCGGCGCCGCGACCGCCGCCTTCGCACCGCGTGCGATGCGTGACACGCCCAACCTCGTCCTCGCCGAGGCGGGCACCGGGATCGGCAAGACGCTCGGCTATCTCGCGCCCGCGTCGCTCTGGGCGGAGAAGGCGGGCGGCGCGGTGTGGATCTCGACCTATACCAAGACGCTGCAACGCCAGTTGGGACAGGAAACCGCGCGACTCTATCCCGACGCCGCGATCCGCAAGGCCAAGGTCGTCACGCGCAAGGGCCGCGAGAATTACCTGTGCCTGCTCAACCTCGAGGACGCGCTGCAGGGCGGGTTCGCGGGCCGTGCGGCGATCCTCGCACACCTCGTCGCGCGCTGGGCCGCGTATAGCGCCGACGGCGACATGGTCGGCGGCGACCTGCCCGGCTGGCTGCCGACCTTGTTCCGCCGCAACGGCTCGACCGCGCTGACCGACCGGCGCGGCGAATGCGTCTATGCCGGCTGCCCGCATTACCGGAAATGCTTCATCGAGCGCGCCGCGCGCGCCTCGTCCGACGCGGATATCGTCATCGCCAACCACGCGCTGGTGATGGTCAACGCCGCGCGCGGCCGCGAACTCGCGACCCGGCCGACACGCTATGTGTTCGACGAGGGCCATCACATCTTCGACGCCGCCGATTCGATGTTCGCGACCGCGCTGACCGGTGCCGAGACGATCGAACTGCGCCGCTGGATCCTCGGCCCCGAATCGGGTGGGCGTGGCCGGCGGCGCGGCCTTGCCGCACGGCTGTCCGACCTCGCCAGCTATGACGAACAGGGCGCGCGCGCGATCAGCGACGCGGTCACCGCGGCGGGGGCGCTGGCGAGCGACGGCTGGCTGCAACGGCTTGGCGAAGGCGCGCCGTTCGGACCGATCGAGACGCTGCTCGCCGCCGTCCGCGGCCTCACCTATGCGCGCGCCGAGCAACCCGGCGATGCGGGCTATGGGCTGGAGACCGAACTCGCCGAACCCGACGCGACTCTGATCGAGGCCGCCGCCCCCGCCGCCTCTGCGCTCGACGCGCTGGTCCGCCCACTCGTCACGCTCGCCCGCCGCCTCGAAGCGGTGCTCGCCGAAGCGCCCGACTGGATGGACGGCCCCGCCCGCGCGCGCGTCGAGGGCGCAATCGCCTCGATCGGCTGGCGCGCGGAGACGGTCGCGGCGTGGCTGTCGCTGCTCGCGCGCGTTGGCGGGCCGGTCGACGGCGATTTCGTCGACTGGCTCGCGGTCGACCGGATCGAGGGCCGCGAATTCGACATCGGCCTCCACCGCCACTGGCTCGACCCGACTCGGCCGTTCGCCGAGATCGTCCTCAAGCCCGCGCATGGCGCGCTCGTCACCTCGGCGACGCTCACCGGCGGCGGCGACTGGGAGGTCGCCGAAGCGCGCAGCGGCGCCCCCCACCTTCTTCGCCCCGCCGCGCGATTCGAGGCGAAAAGCCCGTTCGACTATACCCGCCAGGCCGAAGTGCTGATCGTCACCGACGTGAAGCGCGGCGACATCGGCGCGCTTGCCAACGCCTATGCGCAGCTGATCGTCGCCAGCCGTGGCGGGACGCTGGGGCTGTTCACCGCGATCCGGCGGCTGCGCGGCGTGCATGGGCGCATCGCCGATCGCCTCGCGCGCGAAGGCCTGCCGCTCCACGCGCAGCACGTCGATCCGATCGATACCGGCACGCTGGTCGACATCTTCCGCGACGATCCCGGCGCGTCGCTGCTCGGCACTGATGCGCTGCGCGACGGCGTCGACGTGCCCGGTGAGTCGCTGCGGCTCGTGGTGATGGAGGGCGTGCCCTGGGCGAAACCGTCGGTGCTGCACGCCGCGCGGCGGCTTGCCGGCGGCGGCTCGGCCTATGACGATCGGCTCGTCCGCGCGCGGCTGGCGCAGGCGTTCGGCCGGCTGATCCGCCGCGCCGACGATTCGGGCGTGTTCGTTATGCTGTCGGCAGCGATGCCCTCGCGCCTGCTCGCCGCGTTCCCGCCGGGCGTGCCGATTGCGCGCGTGACGCTCGAAGAAGCGGTGGCCCGAGTGGCGAGCCGGCTTTCCTCAAGGGCTCCGGTAGGGCATGAAAGCCGCGAACCGGCTTGAGGATCGCCATGAAGACGCTGACGCTGTTGCGCCACGCCAAATCCGGCTGGGACGATCCGGTCGCCCGCGATTTCGATCGCCCGCTCAACGCCAAGGGCAAGCGCGCTGCGGCGATGGTCGGCCGGCACATGCGGTCGTTGGACCTGGCGTTTGACCATGCGATCGCCTCGCCCGCGGTGCGCGTGGTCGAGACGCTCGCACAGATCGAATCGGGTTACGGACGGACGATCGCGCCGGCGATGGATCGGCGCGTGTATCTGGCATCCGCGGTGACGTTGCTCGACGTGGTGCACGGCTTTCCCGCCAAGGCGACGCGCGCGCTGCTTATCGGTCACAATCCCGGCCTCGAGGATCTGGTGCTGATGCTCGTCGCCGACGGTGCGGACCCGCTGCGCGATGCGGTGGAGGACAAATATCCGACCGCGAGCATCGCCGAACTCGAGTTCGAGGGCGACTGGTCCGATCTGGCGGCCGGGACCGCCCGCCTGACCCGCTTCGTCCGCCCGCGCGACCTAGATCCGACGCTGGGTCCCGACGCCGACTGAGACGAGCGCGGCCCCCTTGTGGGGGAGTCTATGCCGCCGTCATTTGCCTTGCGCGCGCCACCGCTGGATCGTTCGGCCGATGATCTGATCCTCGCCGCCGATATCGCGCCATAGCTCGGAGAATAGCGGATCGGTGGAGGCGGGCTGCTTGGCCTCTTCCAGCGTGTCGAAGGCAACGCGGATCGGAATCGTCACGCCTTCGCCGCAGATGATGCATTCGCGGTTGCGCAAGGCCGGGATCGAATCGAGAAAGCCGCGCGCGCCTTCGGGCATGGCGGCGCGGACCAGCGCCTGATCGCGCTCGTTGTTGAGGCGCATCGCGATGATCGTGCCGCACTGCGACAGCACGCCCTCCGCGAGATCCGACGGACGCTGCGTGATCAGGCCGAGCGACACGCCGTATTTGCGGCCTTCCTTGGCGATCCGGCCGAGAATGCGGCCGACCGCGCTGGTCGCTTCCTGGCCTGCGGGAATGTAGCGATGCGCCTCCTCGCACACGAGCAGGATCGGGCGTTGCGGTTCGTTGCGCGACCAGATCGCGAAATCGAACGTCATCCGTGCGAGCACCGCGACGACCACCGCGGTGATGTCCGACGGCACGCCCGAGACGTCGATGATCGAGATCGGCTTGCCGTCGCCGGGCAGGCGGAAGATGCGGGCAAGGAAGCTCGCCATCGTGTCCGCGACCAACATGCCTGAGAACATGAAGCCAT
>Ga0308163_10003767_pt1 | contig 12491 bp, 11 predicted proteins | sample PhyTR1_FD_201037 | JGI IMG/M metagenome (GOLD analysis project Ga0308163, IMG submission 201037) | Phyllosphere microbial communities from UC Gill Tract Community Farm, Albany, California, United States - DLSLT.R1 | ecosystem: Host-associated > Plants > Phyllosphere > Unclassified | place: USA... | reverse complement strand
CCCAGGCCATCCCAGCGGTGCTGGGCGGCGGCGACCTGCTGGCGGGCGCGCAGACCGGCACCGGCAAGACCGCCGGCTTCACGCTGCCGATGCTGCACCGCCTGTCGACCGACAAGGTTGGCGCGGCGCTGACCAACAAGAACTCCAAGCGCGCGATCCGCGCCCTGGTGCTGACCCCGACCCGCGAACTGGCTGCCCAGGTCGAGGAAAACGTCCGCATCTACTCGAAATACCTGAACCTGAACTCGGCCGTGATCTTCGGCGGCGTCGGCATCAATCCGCAGATCAAGATGCTGGCGAACGGCGTCGACATCCTGGTGGCGACCCCGGGCCGCCTGCTCGACCACGTGTCCCAGGGCACCATCAAGCTCGACAAAGTCGAGATCCTGGTGCTGGACGAAGCCGACCGCATGCTCGACATGGGCTTCATCCACGACATCCGCAAGGTGCTCGCCGTGCTGCCGCCGAAGCGCCAGAACCTGCTGTTCTCGGCTACCTTCTCGGACGAGATCAAGGGCCTGGCCGACCGCCTGCTGGACAACCCGGCCATGATCGAAGTGGCGCGCCGCAACTCGACCGTGGAAGTGATCGGCCAGAAGATCCACCCGGTCGACCGCGACAAGAAGCACCCGATGCTGGCGCACCTGATCAAGACCAACGACTGGAAACAGGTGCTGGTGTTCACCCGCACCAAGCACGGCGCCAACAAGCTGGTCGAACAGCTCGCCAAGGACGGCATCGGCGCGATGGCAATCCACGGCAACAAGAGCCAGTCGGCGCGCACCAAGGCGCTGGCCGAGTTCAAGGATGGAAGCCTGACCGCGCTGATCGCCACCGACATCGCGGCGCGCGGCATCGACATCGACCAGCTGCCGCACGTGGTCAACTATGACCTGCCGAACGTGGCGGAAGACTATGTGCACCGCATCGGCCGTACCGGCCGCGCCGGCGCCACCGGCGAAGCCGTGTCCCTGGTCTGCGTCGACGAGCACCAGATGCTCAAGGACATCGAAAAGCTGATCAAGCAGACCCTGCCGCGTGAAGTGATCGAAGGCTTCGAGCCGGACCTGAACGCCAAGGCCCAGCCGATCCAGCTGCGCAGCGGCGCGCCGGGTCACAACAACCGCGGTGGCCGTCCGGGCGGTAACCGTCCTGCGGGCGGTGGCAATGGCGGCAACGCCGGCAACGGCGCCAAGCCGCGCAGCCAGGCGGCACCGTCGGGCCAGCGTAGCGGCAACGGCGGCGGCAATGGCGGCGGCGCGCGCAGCGGCGGCGGCGGCGGCGCAGCACTGCTGTCGCCACGCGGCGGCCAGCCGGCCGGCCGTGGCAATGGCGGCGGCGGCGGCGGCGGCGGCCGCGCCCAGGGCCGCGGTCCGCGTCCGGCGGCGAACCAGCGTTCGGGCGGCAACAGCTGATCTGAACGCCAGCCGGGCAATACCCAAGGTCGCCCCTGCTTTTGCAGGGGCGATTTTCTTTTGTGCCAGAGCCCGGCCGATATATTTGAGCACTCAAGCACTTGCAAAGTACCTCGGCTGCCTATATATTTGAGTACTCAACCATTACTCCATTAAAAGGACCAGCATGAGCGACATCCTCACCACCGAATTCGCCCTGCGCATGGCGCGCGCCTGGGCCACCCTGGCGCGCCGGCTCGACAATGCGCTGGGCGGCCACCACGGCATCAGCTTCGCCGATTACCAGATGCTGCTGCACCTGCAGCGCGCGCCCGGCGGACGCCTGCGCCGCGTCGACCTGGCCGACAAGATGGGCCTGACCGCTTCCGGCGTCACCCGCTCGCTGCTGCCTCTGGAAAAGATCGGCCTGGTCGGCCGCCAGAGCGATCCGCGCGACGCCCGCGTCGGTTATGCGCTGATCACGCCTGTCGGCAGCGAACTCGTCACCAATGCGACGGTCGTGGTCGACAACGTCAGCCGCGCGGTGCTGGGCGGCCCGCCGCGCGAGCAGCTTGAAGCGACCTCGGCCATGCTGGCCCGGATCGCCGGCATGCAGCTGTGACGCATGGATGAAGCGCACGCCGATACCCGCACGGCAGCCTCGTGCCTGCGGCCTGGCGCCGGATGGTTTAGCATAGCGGGCTGTCTTGTCACGCTAGAGGATGTCGTATGCCACGTTTCGCCGCCAATCTGAGCCTGATGTTCAATGAACTCGGCTTCCTGGAACGTTTTGCCGCGGCGCGCGCGGCCGGCTTCGACGGCGTCGAGTTCCTGTTTCCGTATGCCTTCGAGACCGAGCAGATCGCCGGTCGCCTGCAGCGCTACCAGCTCGAGCTGGTGCTGCATAATTTCCCGGCAGGCGACTGGGCGGCGGGCGAGCGCGGCATGGCCTGCGATCCGCGCCGCATCGGCGAATTCCAGGACAGCGTCGACATGGCGCTGGAATATGCGCTCGACCTCGGCGTCAAGCGCCTGCACTGCCTGGCCGGCAAGCTGCCGCCGAAGGTGACGCCGGAGCGCGCCCACGCCACCCTGGTCGACAACCTGCGCTTCGCCACGGCCCAGATGGCGCCGCACGGCATCGAGGTGTTGATCGAGCCGATCAATGAGCGCGACGTGCCGGGCTATTTCCTGACGCGCAGCAGCCAGGCAGCCGCCGTCATCGCCGACTGCGGCGCCGACAATCTGTTCATGCAGTACGACATCTATCACATGCAGCGCATGGAGGGCGAGCTGGCGAATACCCTGCGCGCCCTGCTGCCGCAGATCCGCCACATCCAGGTGGCCGACGTGCCGGGCCGCCACGAGCCGGGCACGGGCGAGATCCATTATCCCTTCCTGTTCCGCCTGCTGGACGAACTCGGCTACGACGGCTGGGTCGGCTGCGAATATATCCCGCGCGGCGATACCGTGGAAGGCTTGAGCTGGCGCAATCTCCTCGCGAACTGAGGCGCGCGCGGCATCCATACCCCCTTCGCTTGAGGTTTGGCAATAACGAGGGGTGAAGCCTTTGAAAGAATGGGGCGGTTCCGGTGCGGCCATTTGCCGACCAGAAAGGAGCCATGGATATCCGCCGCTTGCCTCTCCTGTTCGTCCTCGCCCTCGGCCTCATGCTCGGAGGCTGCGCCAGCAACGGTCCGGTCAGCCTGGCCGAAGTGCGCGATTTCGCCGACGCCTCGGCAAGCCTGGGCGGCTACGGCGAGCTGTCGCGCCGCTACCGCGATACCTATGAACGCGAGCAACCCTACCTGTCGCCCGCGGCGGACCGCATCGCCAAGGAAAACGATGCGCGCAGGCACGCCGTCTACAAGGACTTCGTCAGCATCCAGAAAAGCCTGGTGTTGTACATGCAGACGCTCGGCGTGCTGGCCGGCGACGCCCGCTACGACCTGTCCGAACGCATCGACGACCTCGGCAACGCGCTCGGCGCCAATCCCGAGTCCGGCCTGCAGCAGCGCCATGTGGTGGCCTATACCAGCCTGACGCGGCTGCTGACGCGGGTGATCGCCTCCGGCTACCAGAACCGCAGCGTCGACACCATGGTGCGCGACGGCGATGCCGACGTACAGCTGCTGCTCGAGGCGATGATCAGCCTCACCCGCCTGTACGCCAAGACCAACGAGAACGAGAAGAAGACGGTGCTCGGCATCTTCGACGTCGAGATCCCGTTCTCGACGCGCAGTGCCGACCGCATGCTGGTGACGCTGGCCAAGGTGCATTACCTGAACAAGTCGACCGAGTACAAGCTGGTCGACAAACGCTACGACGCCGCGCTGCAGGGATTGAGCAAGGTCGCCCTGGGCCACCAGAAGATGCGCGAACATGTGAACGCGCTGCGCAGCGAGGAAGTGCGCAAGCTGCTGGCCTCCTACGGCCGCGACCTGCGCAAGCTGCGCGACTCCCTGTCCGACTGATCCCGAGGACCGAGCATGGCAACCCCCACCCGTCCCCCGGCCGCCGGCCCCGCCACTACCACCACCAACACCACCGCCCCGGCCACGCCTGCGCAGCCCGCTGCAGTGCCCACGATGGCGCCGCCGGGACCGCCTTCCCCGGCCGAGGCGCTGGCCAGCGCGCGTGAGGTCGAGGAACTGGCCGACAGGCTGAGCGCCTGCGCCGACAGCATCCACGAGCGCGTGATGCGCGACATCCGGCGCCACCAGGGCGGCGCGCTAGCGGAATCGGAACAGGCGGCGGCGCGCGTGCTGCTCGATGCCGAGACCGAGCTGCGCCAGCGCGCCAACCGCCTGTACGCCGACGCCGCCGCCGGCATCGTCGCTTCGCTCGGCCGGCCCCAGGCCCAGCTGGTCAAGCTGACCGCCGACGCCGCCGCCAGGATCCAGGCCATCACCCGCATCGGCGACGGCATCACCCTGGTCGCGCGCCTGCTCGGCCTGGCCGCCGCAGCGGCGACGGGCCAGCCGCTGGCTGTCCTGGTGGCGATCGACCGGCTCAAGACCCAGGTCGATACGATCGCCCTGCACACGCCGCCAGCGCCGGGGGCGCCTGCATAGGTGTGGGTGGCAAGATCGCCTGATTCGCTCCTCCAAGCACAAAAAACGTCGCCCCTGTGCAGGGGCGACGCGTCATTTGTTCAGCACATATGCTGCCCGCCATTGATCGCCAAATTGGCCCCCGTCATGAACCCGGCCTGCTCCGACGCCAGGTAAGCCACCAGTCCCGCGATCTCGTCCGGTTCGCCCAGCCGCCCCACCGGGATCTGCGGCAGGATCTTGTCGCGCATGACATCGCCAGGCACCGCTTCCACCATCCTGGTGCGCAGGTAACCGGGGGAAACCGTGTTGACCGTCACGCCGTGGCGCGCCATTTCCAGGGCCAGCGCCTTGGTGAAGCCGTGCATGCCGGCCTTGGCGGCGGAATAATTGGCCTGGCCGAAGGCGCCCTGCTGGCCATTCACCGAGGAGATATTGATGATGCGGCCCCAGCGCTGCGCCAGCATCGGGTCGATCGCCTGCTTGCTCATATTGAATACGCTGTCGAGATTGGTGCGCAGCACGGCTTGCCAATCCTCATTGCCCATCTTGCGCAGGCTGCGGTCGCGGGTGATGCCCGCGTTGTTGACCAGCACGTCGAGCCGGCCCAGTTCGGACAGCAGGCGCTGCATCATCCACTCGCAGTCGCCGTAGTCGGTGACGTCGACCTTGTAGGCGCTGAAGCGGAAGCCTTCGTCGCGGTGGGACGCCAGCCAGGCTTCGGGTGTGGCATTGCCCGGCGAATAGGTCAAGGCGACCTGAAAACCTTCCGCATGCAGGCGGCGGCAGATCGCCGTGCCGAGTCCGCCCATTCCTCCGGTCACCAGAGCCACTTTTTGTTCGTCCATGTGTCGTCGTCCCCAATTATTACTGCCGCACTGGCTGCGCAGCATGAAGCATCGAGTCTAGGACGGAGCACAGAGGGGTCTTTGAGGAAAATCAAGTCCGCATAGCCGGGGCTGGCTGCGGAATGCATTGCTGCCGGATGGCCCGGCAGCATGACTCAGTGGATGATGTCGGGCGCAATCGAGGGGTCGAAATCGGCCCAGTCGCCGTCGACGATATTGCCGCTGGCGCGCTCGATCTGGGTGGCGCCGAGCCGGCGCAGCACCTCGACCGCGCGCTCGGCCTGGGCCGGGTCGTCGAAGGCGACGGCCACCAGCATGCCGGCGCGGCGGTTCTCGAGCGGCGCGCGGCCACCCTCTTCTTGTTCGCCTGCATCTTTCATCTTGGAGAAACTGAACAGCGAGCCGACGTGGGCGCCGACCAGGCCGCCGACCACGGCACCGAGCGGCCCGGTCAGCGGCGCCGTCGCCGCGCCCGCCACCGCACCGACCGCCGCGCCGGTGCCGGCGCCCTGCATCACCCCTTCGGGCGACTCCTTGGCGCCGGGGGAATGCATGTGGTCGCCGCCGATCGGGGTCATGTCGTGCTGGCCCGGCTGGCTCAGGTAGAACCCGCTGATGCGTTCGCTGGAAAATCCCGCATCGACCAGGGCGCGGCGCGCCTGCTCGACTTCATCCTGAATCTGGAAGTGCCCTGCAATGATGGTGGACATGGCCGAACTCCTCTGCAATCGATGAGCCAAGGATGCGCCCGGGCGGCAGCGCCGGTCTGTACGCAGGCGCACGCAGTCCGGTCAGCGCCATTGCCCGTAGGCCATGCCGAGATCCAGCGGTTCCGGCGCCGGCGCCGCGAACCACGTGCGCGGGTCGACGCGGTAATAGGCCTGGAACTCGGCGTACAGCTCCGGGTGGCGCGCCGCCAGTTCGTGCGGCTGCTCGTAGAAGGTTTCGGTGGCCACCGCGAAGAATTCGGCCGGATTGGTGGCGCCGTAGGGATCGAGCACGTCGCGCTGGCCCCAGTAGGTGTCGCGGCGCAGCATGTCGAAGTCGCGCGACATGGTCTCGGCCCAGCTGCGGTAGCGCTCGGCGCTGCCGAGGAAGGGTGCGCCGTTGTTGCTGCCCGACTCGCTGTCGAGCTGGTGGGCGAATTCGTGCAGCACGACATTGTGCGCGCCCTCTGGGCCGATGCCGGCGCGGCGCACGTGTTCCCAGGACAGGATCACGCGGCCGTCGCCCCAGGATTCTCCCAGCAGGTCCTGGCGCGTTTCGGTGACGACGCCGGCTTCGTCGGCTTCCTTGCGCGGCACCAGGAAGGCGCCCGGATACACCAGCACGGCGTGCAGTCCCGGATAGACCCTGGTCGGCCGGTTGAGCAAGAGCAGGCAGGCCTGGGCCGCGATGGTCAGGCGCATTTCTTCGGTGACCTCGAGGCCGGCACAGCCGACGAAGGTCTTCTGGTGCAGGAACTGCTTGACCAGGCGCTGCAACTGGCGCTGCAGCGCCGGCGCCATGCCGCGGTACTGGTCGACGTTGCGCTCGATGATGGCCCGCTGCGCCGGGCTGAGCGGACGCGCCAGCACGCGGCGCAGGCGCCAGCGCGGCGTGAACCAGGCCAGCAGCAGCACGCCGGCGAGGACGGCGCAGACCAGGGCGGCTTCCATGGCGTTCCCTTGTCGGGTTCAGCCGGCGGGCGCGAAATGCGCCTCGACGGCGTCGGCATTGCCGATCAGGCGCCCGCCGACGAAGACTTGCGGCCAGGTCATCTGGCCGGAGACGGCGCGCAGCACACTGGTATTGATTTTGGCATCCTGCGGGATATCCGTGAAGACGATACCGCGCGACTTGAGCACGGCCTTGGCGCGCGCGCAATGCGGGCAGCCAGGCTTGGAGAACATGACCACCGGCTCGGGCGCCGCGGCCTGCGGATTGATATAGCGCAGCATGGTGTCGGCGTCCGAGACCTCGAAGGGATCGCCCTCCTTGTCCGGCTCGATGAAGATCTTGTCGATGACGCCATCCTTGACCAGCATCGAATAACGCCACGAGCGCTTGCCGAAGCCGAGTTCGCGCTTGTCGACCAGCAGGCCCATGCCTTCGGTGAAGTCGCCGTTGCCGTCCGGAATCATGGTGATGTTGCCGGCTTCCTGGCCGCCCTGCCAGGAATTCATGACGAAGGCATCGTTGACCGAGATGCAGACGATCTCGTCGACGCCGTTATCGCGCAGCACCGGCGCCAGTTCGTTATAGCGCGGCAGGTGCGCCGAGGAGCAGGTCGGCGTGAAGGCCCCCGGCAGTGCGAACACGACCACGGTCTTGCCAGTGAACAGCTCATCGGTAGTAATGTCGCGCCATTGGTCGTCGGGACGCGCCTTGAAAGTGACGTCGGGGACGCGCTTTCCCTCTACTGATCCGGGATTCGGTAGCATGGATTCTCCTTGTAAGCTCTGCGGGCAACACCCCGCCTGAGCCGGCATATGGGCGCCCTTGACGCCTTTTCAATTGGCGATCTGGAAAAAAAATCGCCACCCTGCCAAATGGCGGGGTGGCGTTCTGTTGCGGCGGGCGGCGCGCAGCCGCCCTGTGCAAGGCTTATACGCGGTCCTTGGCGACGGCGCCCGGCGCCGGGCCGAACAGCGCGGCGACCAGCGGATCGCGGGCGACCGGGCTGCGGTTCACGCGGATCGCATAGTGGGTGTCGTCGGCCAGGATGTGGAAGTGGCGGCCGGTGCCGGCCATGCTCTGCTCGCGCAGGCCCGGACGTTCCTTGCGTGGCGCCACGCCTTCGCGCTTGGGCTGGCAGATCGCGCCCAGGAAGGCCTTGACGCGGTCCGGATCCGGCGAAATGCGGTACACGGCCTTGCCCAGGTAGGTGGCGGTGCCCTCGATGTAGCGCGCCAGTTCGATCACGCCGGCCTCGCGCAGGTCGCGGATGTACTTGCGTGCGCCGGACGGCGAGAACTTCAGGAACCAGGCGATTTCGTCGGCGAGCATTTCGTGGGTTTGCAGCTCGCCAATCAGCTTCTGCATGTTCTCGATACGGCGCTGGGTGGCCGAGGTCGACCGCACGCGCTCGATCGGCGCCAGCGAAATCGGGGCGCGCTCGGTAGGTTGCGGCGGGACACGTTCGATGAGTGCAGAGTTGCTGGAAGTGTGCACTGCGTTGAGGTCGCCTTGCACCGCATTGTGGTGAGTCGCTGCATGCATATTGGTTACTCCGTGTAAAAGACTGTGTTCTGTGAGGCCCGGACTGCCGTAGCTCTTGCGTCGTGTTGTATGACCATCTGACAACACGGCAGTTCCGCTTGACTGGTTACAAGATTGCCTGCCTCACCATCCCCGGTCTGTGCGCCATTCAACATTAGCAAAAATTTCTCGGAGTAATTATTTCGTCATGCGTATTGACTAATCGCAAGGTGCAAACCTGCCAGGAACTTTTGCAAATCTGACTTTGATCAGTGATAAGGGGTGAACTGGATCACCAGACCCTTATCCAAGGGATGGGCAGGCAGGGAAGTGTTGTGGTTATACAACAGCATATGACACAGAATTTGCGCATCGATGACATGCTGTCACCTGCCCGATGGCGAAATGACAGCACGCGGCCGATTCATGACCGGAAAATGGCGTCTGCCGAATGAAAACCATGTTGGACGCCATACCAAAAGCGTCGTTGCCGGACGGGCGGTGATGGGCGCTAATAGCGCGAAGTACGACGGCGTTCGTAACATTCAGAAACAAACGCCGGACATGGCAAAAAACGCCATGTTGTAAGATAACCACAACAATCGGTTCTTAGGTGCGCTAGCGCACTGACCTAAAGAAACGCCGACTTGTAAGCTTGTCATCAACATCTCTGCAAGGCATGCGATGTCAAGTACCTTTACAACTTATGGGAGTTACCTGTGAATAACACGAAGAAGATCGCCCTGGCTGCCGCCATCCTGTGCTCCGCCGGTTCGGCGCTGGCTCAAGAAACAGTCATCAATCCGTCCTGGTACATTGCGCCGACCGTCGTCGGCATCAAGCCGGACGGCGACTTTGGCACCGACAAGAAAGACTGGGGCGCCGGGTTGAAGGTTGGTAAGGCCGTGCACCCGCTGTGGGACATCCAGCTGGGCGCCACCTGGGCGCGTGCCGAAGAAAACGGTTTCGACTATCGCCAGACCATGGTCGGCGCGGATGCCTTGCTGATGCTGTCGCGCCAGAACTTCCGTCCCTTCCTGCTGATCGGCGCCGGTGGCCAGCATGACCGCGCCGGCCGTCCGGGCCGCGGCGTGGCCAAGGGCTGGTCGCCTTACCTGAACGCCGGCTTCGGCTTCCAGGTCGGCATCAACGACCAGTGGTCGCTGCAGGCCGATGCCCGCGCCGTCAAGGGCTGGCTGGACAAGGAAGAAGAATTCGGCTTCGACAAGTCGCTCAACAAATACGTGTCGGTCAGCCTGAACTACGCGTTCAACCCGCCGCCACGCCCGGCTCCGCCGGCACCGGCACCGGTCGTCGAGACCCCGCCGCCGGCACCGGCACCGGTCGCTCCGCCGCCGCCGCCGCCGGCACGCTTCGAGAAAGTCACGCTGGAAGCCACCAAGCTGTTCGCCTTCGACAGCGCAACCGTGGTCCAGCCGATGCCGAAGCTCGACGAGATCGCCGCCGCACTGCAGGCAGATCCGTCGATCACCGACGTCACCATCACCGGCTACACCGACCGCCTGGGCTCTGCCAAGTACAACCAGAAGCTGTCGGAGCGTCGCGCCATGGCCGTGCGTGAGTACCTGATCGCCAAGGGCATCGACGGCAACCGCCTGAAGGCCGTCGGCCGTGGCGAAGAAAACCCGGTCGCCACCGATTGCAACCAGAAGAAGAAGGCCGAACTGATCGAATGCCTGGCGCCGAACCGTCGCGTCGAAGTCGAGCAGATCACCGTCGAACGCCGCGTGCAGTAATCACGGCATCCATGACGGCGCCGGCCTTGCGGCCGGTCGCCGTCGGGCATAGGCCCGTCCAACGCGCCTCCGGGCGCGTTTTCTTTTTGGAGGACACACGATGGCAGTACAAAAATGGGTCCCATATTCGCGCCAGCTGTTGCACGTGATGCGTTGCTCCATCAGCGAATGGATGGCTCACCGCGCCGCCAGCAAGGGCGCCGCCCTCGCCTACTATTCGCTGTTCTCGCTGGCGCCGATCCTGGTGCTGGTGATCGCGATCGCCGGCTTTTTCTACGGCCAGGAAGCGGCCCAGGGCCAGCTCATCCATGAACTGCGCGGCCTGGTCGGCCCGCAGGGCGCGGAAACCGTCCAGGCCATCCTGGCCGGCGCGCGCAACCAGGAAAGCGGCAGGCTCGCGACCATCATCGCCTCCGTGCTGCTGGTGGTCGGCGCGACCAGCGCGTTTTCCGAACTGAAGGACAGTCTCGACGAGATCTGGGGCGTGCCCCCGCCCAAGGACGCGAGCTGGTGGGACACCATCCGCACCCGTTTGCTGTCCTTCGGCCTGATCCTCACGCTCGGCCTGTTGCTGATGACTTCGCTCGTGGTCTCGGCCGCCCTCTCCTTCGTCGAGAAGTTTTTCGGCGGTATGTGGAAGGAAGCCACGGTGGTGCTGGGCTGGGTGGCGTCCGGCTTCGGCTTCCTGGTGATCGCGATCCTGTTCGGCGTGATCTACAAGCTGCTGCCGCGCATCAAGCTGTCCTGGCATGACGTCAGCATCGGCGCGCTCGGCACCGCAATCATGTTCACGCTCGGGAAATTCGCCATTGGCCTGTACATCGGCAACAGCAGCACCACCAGCAGCTTCGGCGCGGCCGGCTCGCTGATCGCCCTGCTGTTGTGGGTGTATTACTCGGCGCAGATCTTTTTCCTGGGCGCCGAATTCGCGCGCCAGTATGCGCTGCAGATGGGCAGCCTGCGCAAGAAGGACGTGCCGGGCGCCAAAGGCAACAACGGCAACGCCGACGCCCGGGTGTCGCCGGCACGTTGAGCATGCCAGCTTGCGTTCCTCGGCCTGGAACGCAAGCTATTCGCCGAGCAGCTCGGCGATGACTTCCATCCCCTCCACGCGCTCGGCCACGACCTTGATCACGACCACCACCGGCACGCCGAGCAGCAGGCCCCACATGCCCCACAGCCAGCCCCAGAACAGCAGGCTGACGAATACGGCGGCGGGATTCATCTTGGCGATCTTGCCGGTCATCCAGGTAGTGACGACCATGCCGACCAGGGTGGCCAGGGCCAGAGAAGCGCCCGCCACCAGGATCACCATCTGCAGCGACTCGAACTGCAGGAAGGCCACCAGGCCGGTGGCGAGGGTGATCAGCAGCGGACCGAAATACGGCATCACGTGCGCCACGCCGGCGAAGATCGCCCAGGCGCCGGCGTTTTCCAGGCCGATCAGGCGCAGCGCGCCCCACATCAGCAGGGCCAGCAAGCCGTTCGTCACCAGCAGCATGAACATATAGTTCTGGATCGAGGTGTTGATATCCTCGAGGATGTGTACCGTGACTTTTTTCTTGGTCAGCGAAGGGCCGGTCAGCTTGACCAGCTTGCGCTTGAAGGTATCGCCGGCCAGCAGCAGGAAGAACACCAGGAACACCACCATCGTGGCCTGGGAGACGAAGCTGGCCAGTCCGACCGACCCTGCCAGCAGCCAGTCCATGATGCGGAAATTGCTGGCGCCCGGCGTCTGCTGCGAGGGCGGCGCGGCGGACGGCAGCGGCGAGCGGCGCTGCGGCGCATGGCGCGTCCCGCCGCCGGCATGGGCTGCGGCCTGCTCGATCTCGGCGGCGGCGGCCTGTACCTGCTGGATGGTCGAGGGCTGGCCGTCGGTGGCCTGGGTGATCAGGCGCGTCACCTTATGGGTGAGCGCGGGCAGTTCGTCGATGATGTTGAAGATCTCGCCCTGCACGCGCTGGACGGTCAGCGCCATGCCGGCCAGGATGACGGCGGTCACCAGGGTGGCGCCGATGGCGCGGCGGACGTGCCAGCGTTCCAGCCAGCGCACCACGGGACTCAGGGTATAGGCGATGAAGATGCCGAGCAAAAGCGGCACGAAGAAATTCTTGGCCCACTGCAGGCCGAACACGAAGGCGACGGTGGCGATGACGGCCAGCGAGAGGCCGCGTGCATGCACGTGCAGCGGCAGGCGCAGCTGCCCATGCTGGGCGCCGAGTTCCTCGCCGCTGGGTGCGCCCGCCTCGTCGACGAGGC
>Ga0308163_10003764_pt1 | contig 12504 bp, 10 predicted proteins | sample PhyTR1_FD_201037 | JGI IMG/M metagenome (GOLD analysis project Ga0308163, IMG submission 201037) | Phyllosphere microbial communities from UC Gill Tract Community Farm, Albany, California, United States - DLSLT.R1 | ecosystem: Host-associated > Plants > Phyllosphere > Unclassified | place: USA... | reverse complement strand
TCGCCTTGGCGAAATTGGAGCCGACGGTCGAACAGATCGACGGAAAGACGCTCTGGGTCGGGTCACCGGTATAAGGTGCGGCGATCGCGTAGCGGATGTGCAGCGATTGCTGTCCCTCGATCGCCCACTGCTCGTTGGTGAATGCGTCCCGTCGGACGATCGCGAGGGCTGGAAGGTGATTGCGCCGCAGGTCGTCCCACGCGCCTCCACATGGAAGCGAGACTAACGAGAGTACCGCAGCGCCGTGCGGGATGGCGTCAACAGCCGCAAGTTCGCGTTGTTGATCGCTGGAGCGTTCGACAAAGCTCAGCGTCGTGCCTGCCAGGCGCAGGACCAGGAAAGCAGTGGCCATCACGGCCAGCGTGCGTGCCATTCGCGAATCGCGCGGCGCGATCGCGATCAATCCCAGCATCACCGCGGCGGGTGCCATCCGCATGTCGACATAGGCGCCCCCCATCAGCAATCGTGGGAGGACGACGAACGCTGCGAGGCACAGCAGCGCGGGTATGCCCAGCAACGGCGAGAACCCGAGGCGAGCGCTCCGCATTCCGGCATACAGCACGGCGATCAACGGCAGCAGCGAGAGGAGATCGAACCATGGCCAGTGGTCGCGGAACAGCGAAACGAGCCATACCAGCTTCACCGGTGCGTCGAACCAGCCCTCGCCGCCGAGCTCGCCCGCTGCCGCCCCCGTCCCGGCCCCAATAGACGCCAGCATGACGAAGAGCGGGACCGTCATCGACAGACACTGAATCGCCGCGCCGACAAGCGCCGCCGGCCAGCCACGGCCTGCCGTGCGAAGCCGCGCGATGTCGGCGCCTGCTGCCATCAGCCCCAGCAGCCCCCAGCCGAAGCTGTGCGAAATCCATATCACGCATGCGATGGGTACGAAGAGCAGCGCCCGCACGATCAGACGATCTTGTCGCCCCAGCCGGATCCACAGCGCCAGTGCGCAGAACGCCAGCGCCTGCGACAGCGCGAAGTTGACGAAGCCGAACTGGAAGGGCCACGCATAGGCGAGCGGCAACGCGAACATCGCGGTCGGCGGTATGCGCCCATGCGCCTCGCGCGCGGCCCATAACAGTCCGGTGGCGGTCAGCATCGGGATCGCGATCACCGCCAGCTTGGTCGCGACCTCGAAGGGGAACAGGTGCGACAACGCCGGTACGAGCAGGTCCATGCCCAGGTTGGGGATCAGCGCCCAGTGATATGCGTAATAGCGCTGGAGATCGGGCGAGGTCGGCAGTGCCATGGCGATATGCCAGCGCCCCATATGGCCGGGCAGGTCGCCGAGCGGGGGCAGCGCCGGCCATAGCAACGGCACCGCGGACGCCAGGACAAGGGCCAGCGCGAACCACCGCGTTTCCCACCATCGCACCATCGTCAGTGCCGCTGCGTCCTGCATATTCCCCCCGTTCGCCATCGCCATCCCACGCCCGCGCTAAAATGCGGTTAACCATGCGGATGCGACGAGGCGTCGCGCGACGCTTGCCCCCTGCCCTCGCTTACACTATCCCGCGCTTTTAATGCGAACCTCAGATCACCGCCCCGCCGCCCTCATCGAAGGCGGCGCCGTCTTCCCGCACCGGCATCTCACCGGCATCGACGGGCTCCAGCCACACGAGATCGCGTTCCTGCTCGACGAGGCGGAGACGTGGGTAGAGGCGAACCGGACGCACGCCACGCCGGACAAGCGGTTGGCCGGGCTTACTCAGATCAACGCGTTTTTCGAGAATTCGACGCGGACTTTGCTGTCGTTCGAGATTGCGGGAAAGCGATTGGGGGCGGATGTCGTCAACATGCACGCCGCGCAGTCGAGCGTGAAGAAGGGCGAGACACTGATCGATACGGCGATGACGTTGAACGCGATGCGCGCGGACGTGATCGTGATCCGACATATGTCCAGCGGCGCGGTGCGGTTGATTGCGGACAAGGTCGATTGTCCGGTGCTGAACGCGGGCGACGGGCGGCACGAGCATCCGACGCAGGCGCTGCTCGATGCGCTGACGATCCGGCGGCGGAAGGGCTCGATCGCGGGGCAGCGCGTCGTGATCTGCGGCGATCTGCTGCACAGCCGGGTCGCGCGATCCAACATCCTGGCGCTCACCGCGCTTGCAGCCGAGGTCCGCGTTTGTGCGCCGTCGACGCTGATGCCACCGATGATCGAGCGGATGGGCGTGCGTGCCTTCACCGATTTTGACAAGGCGTTGGAGGGTGCGGACGTGGTGATGATGCTGCGGTTGCAGAACGAGCGGATGGATGGCGCTTATGTACCTTCCACGCGCGAATACCGTATGCGCTACGGCCTGACCCTCGACCGGTTGGCGAAGGCGGCGCCGGATGCGCTGGTGATGCATCCCGGCCCGATGAACCGCGGCGTCGAGATCGACTCCGCAGTGGCCGATCACGCGCGCTCGGCGATTACCGAGCAGGTCGAGATGGGCGTCGCCGTCCGGATGGCGTGCCTCGACGTGCTGACGCGAAGAGCGCGCGGCGTGGAGGGTTGGGCATGATCCTCGCACTCACCAACGCGACGCTCGCCTGCCCCGTCGGCGGCGTGTCGAAGGGTAATGTGCTGGTTCGCGACGGCGTGATCGTCGCGACCGGGATCGTCGATATTCCGGCCGATGCGGACATCGTCGACTGCGGCGGCAAGACGGTCGCGCCCGGGATCGTCGATCTCGGGGTGGCGAAGGTCGATCGTGCGGCGTTTCGCGCCGGCGGGATCGTGCGGATCGGCTTGATGCCCGACCAGTCGCCGGTGCTGGACGACCCCGGCATCGTCCAGCGCGCCGCGTTGATCGGCAAGCCCGACCTCTGGATCCACCCGATCGCCGCCGCCACCCGCGGTCTTGCGGGGCACGACCTCGCCGAGATGGCGATCTGTCTTTCGGCTGGCGCCAAGGCGGTGGGCACGGGCAAGCACTGGATCGCCGATAGTGGCGTGATGCGGCGCGTGCTGGCCTATGCGCGCGATCTCGACGTGACGGTCATCGCGCATGCCGAGGATGGCGGACTTACCACCGGCGCGGTCGCGACCGAGGGCGAGACGGCGACGCGGCTTGGGTTGCCTGCCGCAACGGCGGTGGCGGAGGCGCTGGCGATCGCGCGTGACCTGATGCTCGCCGAGGATACCGGCGCGCGGATTCATATTCGCCAGGTTACGACGGCTGCCGGGTTCGACCTGATCCGCGCGGCGAAGCGTCGCGGCGTTTCCGTCACGTGTGGGATCACGCCGGCGCATCTGCATCTGTCGGAAATCGCGGTCAGCGATTTCCGGTCGTTCGCGCTGCTGTCGCCGCCTTTGCGTGCGGAGAGCGATCGTCGTGCGGCGCTCGAGGCCATCGCCGACGGCACGATCGACGTGCTGTGTTCGGGACATGAGCCGCGGGGGCCCGAGGAGAAGCGGCTGCCGTTCACCGATTCGAGCAGTGGGATGGCGGGGGCGGAGACGCTGTTGCCGCTCGCGCTGATGCTGGTGCGTGACGAACTGCTGACGCTGGAGCGGCTGTTCGCCCTGCTCGCCAGCAATCCGGCGCGGGTGCTGGGCCTGGATACGGGGACGCTGGAGGTCGGCAAGCCGGCCGACCTGATGCTGTTCGACCGGCTGGCGCCTTGGCAGATCGTTGGGGAGGCGTTTCTGGCGGAGGCGGGGAACACGCCGTTCGATGGCTTGCCGGTGCAGGGGCGCGTGCTGCGGTTGTGGAAGGGTGGGCGCGAGGTTCTGTAAGGGCCGCATATCCTCGCCACCCCGGCGGAGGCCGGGGCCCAATTGGCAATGTCGGCGTAACGAAGGGCCGCGCTAAGTTAAAAACGTTCCCCAATTGGGCCCCGGCCTTCGCCGGGGTGGGGGTTATTGAACGGGCAACACCTTTAGACGCCCGTCATCGCGACGCCATCTGCATGCCGGGCTTGCGCAACCACTGCGCCATGACGTCGCCGGCGCCTTGGCGGACGAAGCAGGCGCCGCCCTTGGCGCGGTACTGGCGACACATCGCATTTGCCGCCGAGCGGCTGAACCCGCCGACCGAGAGGCGGTATACATCCTCGCCCCGCGCCTTGAACGTCATGCCGTTCGGCGAATAGCTGGCGAGCACCGCGAACCGGTGTGCGGCGCGAGCCCAGCCGTCCCTTGCGACCCCCGCGCTCTCGAAGGCGCCGAGCTGGACGTACCAATTGCCGGTCGCCGGCGCCTTTACCTGATACGCCGCGGTCGCCATGCCGCGACCGGATGAGACGGGCGCGGTCGCGACCTTGATCGGGCCGCCGGCCGGACGGAGCATCATCGTCGGCAACGCCTGGACGACCTCCTGCCGCGGTCCGAACGCGATCTTCGAGACGCCAGCCGCTGACACCGAAGCGAGCTGCACAGGCGCAGCTTCAGTCGGCGCGATGACCGGATCCGCTGCAGCCAAGGCCTGTTCCGGAACACCCGGCGCAGGCGCGTTCAACGCCAGCGCGACCGGCTGTCCCGCATCCGCCACTGCGCGAACGCCGAGCAGGCTCGCCACTTGGTCCGACGCCTTGGCCGGCTGGGCGAATAGCGCCCATTGCTCGAGCCGGGCGTCGACGTCTGCTGGTGCCATGTCCGCCGCCGCGACCACGCGTGCCTCCTGCCACCGTCCCGCCAGCGCGAAGCTGAGCGCGAGGTTCTGGCGTATCTTCGCATTCGACGCCGGCGAACGGGCGGCTTCGGTCAGGACCGCGATCCCGCTCGCGGTATCTCCCGCGAGCGACAGGGCAAGGCCACGATCGACCGCCGGGATGATCGCGGCGTTCTCTTCGAGGCTATGACGCGCCGACTGCCAGTCTCCGGTCGCGATCTGCGACAGCGCGAGGTTGAGCGCCGCCCTGCCGTTGGTCGGCGACAGTTGCAGCGCGTCGGCGAACGCGTGCGAGGCCGAGGCGAACCGCCCGCCCTTGAGATAGCTCTGGCCGAGCAGCATCCGGTAGTCCGCCTGCTGCGGCATCAGTGCCACCGCACGCTCTGCGTAACCGATCGCGATGGGACCATCGTTGCGCGCGAGTGCCGCCTGCGCCTGCCCCGCCTCGCCCGCCGCGCCCTTTGTCGCGAGCGCCGCATTACGGTCGCTGGCCGAGGCGATGCCGCCCCCGTTCGCGGCACAGCCGACCATCGTACCACCGAGCAGGAGGGCGGAGATGCCGCCGAGGAGGAGGGCGCGCGTGGTCATCGGGGCAATCCCTGTTTCATGGCAAACGCTAGATCGCACATAGTTCCCACTCCCGGTATTCGCGTACGGAGTGCCATGTCGGTTTAAAGAAGCGGTTAACGCGACTTCATAATGACTTACCGACGCGCGATGTTGGGCATCGGGAACGGTCGCCCTTTGCCTTGCGCGACGAACGGCGGCATGGTGGCGGCGAGACGGTATGAGGGATGGCGATGACGGTTCGGCGTAAGCTTTTGGTGGGTGCGATCGCGTTGAGCGGAATGCTGGCCGCCGCCCCCGCGTTTGCCGATGTGAAGGCCGGCGTCGATGCCTGGGCGAAGGGCGATTATCCGCGTGCGATCACCGAGTGGCGCCCGCTGGCTGTGGCAGGCGATGCGGACGCGCAGTTCAACCTGGCGCAGGCGTACAAGCTCGGGCGCGGCGTACCGCTGGATCCGGTGCTGGCCGAGAGCTGGTTCCGGAAGGCGGCGATGCAGGGGCATGTGCAGGCCGCCGACAATTACGGGCTCGCGCTGTTCCAGGCAGGCAAGAAGACGGATGCGTTGCCGTGGCTGCAGAAGTCGGTCGCGCATGGTGAGCCGCGGGCGCAACTCGTGCTCGGGACGATGCTGTTCAACGGCGATGGCATACCGCGCGATTTCCCGCGGGCCTATGCGCTGATGACGCGCGCTTCGGCGTCGGGCTTGCAGTCGGCCTCGCAGACGCTCGCGCAGATGGACCAGTATATCTCGCCCACCGACCGCGAGAAGGGCACCGCGCTGGCGCAGCAATATGCGTTGCAGTCCCCGCCGCCGGGGCCTTCGCGTGCGACGGTCGGGCAAACGCCGGTGGCGCCACCGCGTACCGCCAGCGCGCCGCGTCCGTCGAAGCTGCCGCCGAGTTCGCTTCCTGCGCGCATTCCCGGGCCGACCCGCGAACCGGCCCCTACGCGGGAACCGACACCGACGCCGACGCGCGAGCCGGCACCGGTCAGGCAGGCCCAGGTGAAGCCGCCCAAGCCTGCGCCGACGAAACCTGCCCCGGCAAAAGCTGTAGCGGCCAAGCCCGCGCCCGTGCGTGCGACGGGCAATTGGCGCGTGCAGCTTGGCGCGTTCCGCGATCAGGGCAATGCCGAGACGCAGTGGAACAAGGTTCGCGGCAAGCTGCGCGGTGCACAGCCCTTCTACGCGAAGGCGGGCGGCGTGACGCGGCTCCAGGCGGGTGGCTTTGCGTCGAAGGCGGATGCTACGCGGGCTTGCTCGGCGTCTGGCGTGGCGTGTGTGATCGTCGCGCCCTGAGCGAATGAGCCCGGCCGCTACGATACTCATGACGAGGATGTGCGAATGTTCTTCCTGACCCTGGCGCTGTTGTCGGCGCCATCGACTTGCACCGAGATCAAGCAGCAGTGCCGCGCGTGTCCTACCGCGCCTAACGTCAAAGGGTGTTCTACGGTCGGGATTGCGTGCCAGCCGACGCGTCGCATCTGCGAACCTGCCGTCCCTCCGAAGTCCGTCGCGCGGGCGGACCGGGTGGCTGACAAAAAGGCGCGCTGAGCGATCGTGCCTTTGGCCAGCGGATGAGCGATCGGGTGCGGCAGGGATCAAATAGCCGGACCGGTCGTTTCGTTTCGACATCGACCGGGAGCTAGATGCATGATTTCGAAGACCTTGGCGCTGGCAGTTGCCGGCGCGACGCTGTTGGCCGCGTGTTCTGGCGAGCAGCCTGCGACTAATACTACCGACGCGATGGTGGATAACGGCGTGTCGTTGCGCAATCTGGCCGAGACCGAAGTGGCGGTGCCCAAGCCTGAGCAGCTGACCGTGAAGGGGCGGCTGATCCCTACCCCGTCCGATCCGACGTCACGTCATTTCCTGTTGCGGGAGCGCAAAGCCGTAGGGGGCACGATCATCGCGATCCTGCGCCAGGAGCATGAGGGCAAGGTCGCCTATGCGCGTACCGAGACCGATTGCGGCAAGCGCCTGTTCCACGTCCTCGGCGTCGGCCCGAACCGCGCGCTGGTCGAGACCAACGTAGCGCATGACGGTCCGCTGCGCCCGATCAAGGGTTTGCCGTTGCGCGAAGAACTCGCGACGTATGTCTGCGAGGCGAGCGGCACGCCGCTGGCGAAGGGGTAAACCTCACTCCAGCTTCACTTCTGCGCCCCTCCCTGGAAGGGAGGGGTTGGGGGTGGGTTGGCCGGCTTGAGCCACTGCGGTCCGAACTTGCGGAAACCGACCCACCCCCTGCCCCTCCCTTCCAGGGAGGGGTAAGAACCTAGTCCATGACCCAATCGTGCCGCGCGATACCCTGCGCATAGAGAAGCGCCGTCAGATCCCCATGATCGATCCGCGCGGCGGCCGCCGCGGCCACGATCGGCTTGGCGTGATACGCCACCCCCAGCCCCGCCGCCTCGATCATCGCCAGATCGTTCGCGCCGTCACCGACGGCGAGCGACTCTTCGACCACGATCCCCCGCTCGGCGATCGCAGCACGCAGCGTCGTCAGCTTGGTATTCGACCCGACGATCGGCTTGGTCACCGTCCCCGTCAGCACGCCACTCTCGATCTCCAGCACGTTGGCGATCGCGCGGTCGAAGCCGATCTCCTTCGCTACCGGCTCCGCGAACCGCGTGAAGCCGCCCGACACCAGCACCGCCAGCGCGCCCCGCGCGCGCATCGTCCGCACAAGAGCCTTAGCGCCCGGCATGATCGTGACGCGTTCGGCTAGGCAGCGTTCGATGTCGCTTTCCGCCAGCCCCTTGAGCAGGGCTACGCGGGCGTCGAGTGCAGCTTCGAAATCGAGTTCGCCGCGCATCGCGCGTTCGGTGATCTCGGCGATCTGTGACTTGATGCCGGCGTAGTCGGCGAGTTCGTCGATGCATTCGACGGTGATCATCGTCGAGTCCATGTCGGCGACCAGCAGCGTCTTGGTACGCGTCAGGCTCGACTGCACGACGACGTCAGTGGCGGGTAATGCCCCCTCGAGCGCGACCCGCGCCGCGTCCGGCGCTATCCCGAAGATCAGATCGGCCGCCTCGCCCTCGTCGATCCAGCCGCTCGCGCCCGGTGCGCAGCCGGCGTCGCGCAGGCGGTCCATCGCGGTCGAAATATCGCCTGCGGTCAGCGTACCCGAGGCTATAAGCGTTGCCGTGAACATAGAATATCTCCCGAAGGTGGCGCTCATCGCAGGGCCGACCGCGAGCGGCAAGTCCGCGCTCGCGCTGGCCGTAGCCGCCCGCCACGACGGCGTCGTCATCAACGCCGACTCCGCGCAGGTCTATGCCGACCTCCGCATCCTCACCGCGCGACCTTCGGTAGAAGAAGAAGCAAGCGCTCCGCACCGGCTGTTCGGACACGTGGATGCGGCCGATGCGAGCTACTCCGCCGCGCGCTGGGCCGCCGAGGCGACAAAGGCTATCCGCGATACGCTGGCCGACGGCAGGCTGCCGATCCTGGTTGGCGGCACCGGGCTCTATATCCGCACCTTGCTCGACGGTATCGCGCCTGTTCCCGAGATCGACCCAGACCTTCGCGAGCAAGTCCGCACCCTCCCCGTCGCCGAAGCACACGCCGCACTCGCGCACCTCGACCCGCAAGCCGCTGCCAAGCTCAACGCAGCCGACACCACCCGCGTCGCCCGCGCTCTCGAAGTCGTCCGCGGCACCGGCCAGACGCTCGCCGACTGGCAGACCGAGAAGGTCGGCGGGATCGGCGATACGGTCGACGTCCGCGCGCTGATCCTGATCCCCGACCGCGACTGGCTCAACGCGCGCATCGACCAGCGCTTCGCCAAGATGGCCGATACCAGCCGCGAGGAGATCGCCGCGCTGCTCGCCCGCACCGATATCCCGCAGGACGCCCCGATCCGCCGCGCGATCGGCGTGCCCGAGATCGCCGCGCTCGTTCGCGGCGAGACCTCGAAACCCGACGCCATCGCCGCAGGATCGCTCGCGACGCGGCGCTATGCCAAGCGCCAATATACGTGGCTCCGACACCAGCCACCCGCCGCCTGGACCCGCACCGAAGCGCTCGATCTCCCAACGCGCTTGCAGCAATTTGAAACTATATTGCTCAAATGATGTTTGACACGCATCTTTTATATCGGTAGCCGGCCCCTCCACGAGACGCTAAAGGCAGCGGTCTCGCAAAGGATGATATGAAATGACCGAGAAGAGTGGAGCCGATATCCTGATCGAGGCGCTGTGCGATCTCGGCGTGGAGGTCGTCTTCGGCTATCCGGGTGGTGCCGTGCTGCCGATCTACGACGCGCTGTTTCGCTCGGGTCGGATCAAGCACATTCTGGTGCGCCATGAGCAGGCCGCGACGCATGCAGCCGAGGGTTACGCGCGCTCGACCGGCAAGCCCGGCGTGGTGCTCGTCACCTCGGGCCCCGGCGCGACCAACGCGGTCACCGGCATCACCGACGCGCTGATGGATTCGATCCCGATGGTCGTGATCACCGGCCAGGTGCCGACCGCGCTGATCGGCACCGACGCGTTCCAGGAAGCCGATACCGTCGGCATCACGCGCCATTGCTCGAAGCATAACTACCTCGTGAAGGACCCCGCCCGCTTGGGCGATGTGATCCATGAGGCGTTCCACATTGCCACATCGGGTCGTCCCGGCCCGGTAGTCGTCGACATCCCCAAGGACGTGCAGGTCGCGACCGCGCGCTACAAGAAGCCGGGGCCGATCCAGCACAAGACCTATCGCCCGCAGGTGAAGGCCGACCAATCGCAGATCGAGCAGCTCGTCGACATGCTCGCCGCGGCCGAACGCCCGATCCTGTACACCGGCGGCGGCATCATCAACTCGGGGCCCGCCGCGAGCCAGTTGCTGTGCGAACTCGTCCGCATCACCGGCGCGCCGGTGACGTCGACGCTGATGGGCCTCGGCGCCTATCCCGCGTCAGGGCCGCAGTGGCTCGGCATGCTCGGGATGCACGGCACGTACGAGGCGAACATGGCGATGAACCAGGCCGACCTCGTCGTCGCGCTCGGCTCCCGCTTCGACGATCGCGTGACCGGGCGGCTGGATGCGTTCAGCCCGAACTCGCGGAAAGTGCATATCGACATCGATCGCTCGTCGGTGAACAAGACCGTGCGCGTCGATCTCGGCATCATCGCGGACGTCGGCCATGCGCTCGAGGACATGGTGCGGATTTGGAAGAGCCGCCAGCATCCCAAGCCCGACACGACCGACTGGCAGCGTCGCATCGCTGGCTGGCGCGCGGTGAAGTGTCTCGATTTCCCCGAGAACGACCCGAACGAGATCATGCCGCAACGCGCGATCCGGGCGCTGTTCGATGCGACGCACGCGCGTTCGCCGATCATCACGACCGAGGTCGGCCAGCACCAGATGTGGGCCGCGCAGCATTTCGGGTTCGAGAAGCCGAACAAGTGGCTGACCAGCGGTGGTCTCGGCACGATGGGGTACGGCCTGCCCGCCGCGATCGGCGCGCAGCTCGGCAATCCGAATGCGCTGGTGATCGACATCGCCGGCGAGGCGTCGATCCAGATGAACATCCAGGAGCTGGCGACCGCATCGCAATACCGGTTGCCGGTGAAGATCTTCATCCTCAATAACCAGTATATGGGCATGGTCCGCCAGTGGCAGGAGCTCACCTATGAGAGCCGCTATGCCGAGAGCTATTCGGATTCGCTGCCCGATTTCGTCAAGCTCGGCGAGGCGTATGGCTGGAAGGGCATCCTGATCGAGACGCGCGACCAGCTCGACAGCGGGATCGCCGAGATGCTGGCGTATGACGGCCCGGTGATCGTCGACTGCCGCGTGTCGCAGCTGACCAACTGCTTCCCGATGATCCCGTCGGGGGCGGCGCATACCGACATGATCCTGCAGGCGAACGAAGTGTCCGGCACGATGGACGACGAAGCGAAGGCGCTGGTGTGATGGCCGCCCAGATCGCTATAGAATCCCCCTCCCGCCTGCGGGAGGGGTTAGGGGAGGGCCTGACGCCCACAGCATCGGCAGCCCTCGCCTCCCCTCCCCCGACCCCTCCCGCAAGCGGAAGGGGAGAGTAAGAAACCATGCACATTTCCCAGGAAAAGGCCGAGCGGCATACGCTCGCCGTCATCGTTGACAACGAACCGGGCATCCTCGCCCGGATCGCCGGCCTGTTCACCGCGCGCGGCTATAATATCGAGAGCCTGACGGTGAGCGAGATCACCGCGGACAAGTCGGTCAGCCGGATCACCATCGTCACCAGCGCGTCGCCGGCGACGATGGAGCAGATCATCGCGCAGCTCGACCGGCTAGTGCCGGTGCACAAGGTCACCGACCTCACGGCACAGGGCGCGCACGTCGAGCGCGAGCTCGCGCTGGTGAAGGTCCGCGGCACCGGCGACCACCGGATCGAGGCGTTGCGCCTCGCCGACGTCTACCGGGCGCGCGTGGTCGATGCGACGACGTCGAGCTTCGTGTTCGAGGTCACCGGCGGGATCGACAAGATCGACAAGTTCGTCGAGCTTATGGGTGAAGTCGGTCTGATCGAAGTCGCCCGAACCGGCATCGTCGCGATCGCCCGTGGCAAAGAGCCAGCCTAACCACCACGAGTTTTGTTCTCCCGCGAAGGGCTTTCCTTCAAAGTACTACTTTGAAGGGCGTCCGAAGGCGGGAGCCCAGCCTGGACCTCCGCCTTTGCGGAGGGACACCCCTTATCGAAAGGACCATTCCAATGCGTGTGTATTACGATCGCGACGCCGACCTGAACCTCATCACCGACAAGAAGATCGCGATCGTCGGCTACGGTTCGCAGGGCCATGCCCACGCACAGAACCTCCGCGACTCCGGCGTCAAGGACGTCGCGATCGCGCTCCGCGAAGGCTCGGCGACCGCCAAGAAGGCGATCGAGGCGGGCTTCGCGGTCAAGTCGAACAAGGAAGCCGCCGCCTGGGCCGACATCGTCATGATCCTCGCCCCCGACGAGCATCAGGCGGCGATCTACGCTGCCGACCTGCACGACAACCTCAAGCAGGGTGCGACGATCGCGTTCGCCCACGGCCTCAACGTGCATTTCGGCCTGATCGAGCCGCGCGCCGATCTCGACGTCATCATGATCGCGCCCAAGGGCCCCGGCCACACCGTGCGCAGCGAATATGTCCGCGGCGGCGGCGTCCCCTGCCTGATCGCGATCGACCAGGACAAGTCGGGCAACGCGCATGACATCGCGCTCGCCTATGCCAGCGGCGTCGGCGGCGGTCGCTCGGGGATCATCGAGACCAACTTCCGCGAGGAATGCGAGACCGACCTGTTCGGCGAGCAGGCCGTGCTGTGCGGCGGCATCACCCACCTGATCCAGGCCGGGTTCGAGACGC
>Ga0308163_10003762_pt1 | contig 12506 bp, 12 predicted proteins | sample PhyTR1_FD_201037 | JGI IMG/M metagenome (GOLD analysis project Ga0308163, IMG submission 201037) | Phyllosphere microbial communities from UC Gill Tract Community Farm, Albany, California, United States - DLSLT.R1 | ecosystem: Host-associated > Plants > Phyllosphere > Unclassified | place: USA... | reverse complement strand
AGGTTTTTTATTTACACTGCAAATGTATTAAAAAGAAGTTGTTTTCATTTTAATTCCATATTAAAGCGCAGGAATTTTCTCCTCAATCTGATCATACATCTTTTTCACTTTAGCAGGTGGACTGAGTCGGTAACCCAGAAAAAACAGAACGTAAAAATTATTATTGATGATATTTGAACTATCGTCTTTGTAATGATTACCAGAGTAGTTGAACTTCGAGCCAAAAAATAACTTCTCGGTATTGTAGCCCAGATGGATGCCGCCGCCAAAATTCTGAGTGAAATAATTTTGCTTTTCAAGCGCATTCTTTGTGACGTCATCTTTAGATCTGCTCCATTTTTTGCCTAATCCGGCGTACACAAAAGGCGCAATATTGAAATGTTTCGTCACTACATAATTGTAATAATAGCCACCGTCAAAGCTGATATTCAGTTGTTTTTCTTTAGACTTTACAGAATTCTGGTGATCCGAAAAAATTAGGTAGCTGTAATTGAGAGCGGGCACAAAACTGCCGCGGCTTTCCGTCTGCCATTCCTTTTGATAGTAAATGCCCTTGAGGGAAAAGTTTTTGTTGAAGATATAAGTGGTAGAACCACCAAAACTCTGGATTCTGAGATCGGGGAAAGTCAGGTAAGGATCTTTGCCTTTTTGCCAGCCACTTATAAAATCACGGGTGTTGGTGATGTAAAAACCTTTGCTGTTGGTGTAGGAAAGTGTCTGAATTATATTCTTCGGAAAAAACCGGAAATTATAACTGGTAAAGCTGCTTTTCCCTTTAAGCTCATTGTTGTTTCCCGGAAAAAATTTTGGAGCAAACGATACCGAAGCACTTATAATTTTATAATCTACCCCAAAAGTAGTGTTGACCTGATTGTTGATTTCGAGCCTTGGTTTGACATTTAGCTCCTTGGAAGAGATGACATAATTATCGATATTCGTATCCAGATTGAAACGGAGAATGATTTTGTCATCATAAGAGATGGCTTGATTATTAGCGCTGTCGTTCTGTGCAGATGTTAATATGCAACAATTGATCAGGATAATAATGAGAATTCGCAACTGTAGTCTTTTATAATGCTAAAATAGCAAAACATTTCCTATTATGAGCAGCCACAATCCGGACCACAGTTTGTGCCGTCTTTTTTTTTGGAAAACGTTTTAGAAAATTTTTTAACCGTAAAATAAAGTGCTCCCACAACCAGTATCGCGATGATGATATATTGTATAATAATTGAGTTTTCCATTTTATTTAAATTTTCCCGTTTGATTTTCAGATCAATTATTTAAGAATCTGATAAGCTACAAGTGCCGAAAAATATGCCAAAAGTGTCATAGCGAAAGTCTGCAACAAGGTCCATTTCAAACTCTGCGTTTCTCTGTAAACTACGGCGATTGTCGAGATGCACTGCATTGCAAAAGCATAGAAAAACAAGATCGAAACACCCGTTGCAAAGCTGAATACTTTTTCACCATTTGGATGAACATCCAGCCTCATTTTCTCGATCAATCTTCCTTCCGGAGCTTCATCGTCCAAACTATAAAGTGTTGATAATGTTCCTACGAAGACTTCTCTCGCTGCAAAACTCGTCAAAATCGAGATGCCCATTTTCCAGTCGTACCCCAATGGCGAAATTGCGGGTTCTATGCCCCGCCCGATTTTTCCGAGATAAGACTGTTCCAGCTTCACGTCAGAAGCTACACTTTGATTCTGCTTTTCAGATGGTCCGAAATAACTGAGTGTCCATAGTATAATACTGACTGTAAAAATCACCTTTCCTGCACCGGAAATAAACTCCCAGACCTTGCCTAGAACCAGTTTGAAATCATAACCGAACAATGGCATTTTGTACGTCGGAAGATCCATTACCAAGAAACTTTTGACTTTGGTTTTGATGATATTTTTTAGAATTAATGAAGCAAATAATGACATCCCGAAACCAATCAGATACATTGCCATCAAAGCAATCGCTCTGTATTTGATGCCGTAAAAATTCTCATCAGGAATGATCAATCCGATAATAATACTGTAAACCGGAAGTCTTGCGGAACAGGTCATAAAAGGCGTCACGAGAATCGTAATCAGTCTTTCCTTGATATTTTCGATATTCCGTGTAGACATAATTGCGGGAATAGCACAAGCTGTTCCGGAGACCAGCGGGACAATGCTTTTGCCATTAAGCCCGAATGGTCGTAAGAATCTGTCCATCAGAAAGATAACCCGCGCCATATAACCGGAATCCTCCAGCAGATAAAGGAAATATAATAAAATCCCGATCTGTGGCGCAAAAATCACAATACCACCAATTCCCGGAACGATTCCGTTTGATATAAGTGAGTTGATAGGTCCTTGCGGAAGCTGTTCTGCTGAAAAGGTTGATAGCCAGCTAAAAGCACCTTCTATCCAGTTCATCGGATATTCTGCCAGGAAAAATACACTTTGAAATATGAGTAATAAAATCAACAGGAAAACAAGATAGCCCCAAACAGGATGAACCAAAATTCTGTCCAGTTTTTCTGTCAAAAGCTGTTTTCTTTGTGGGATCTTTTCTGTAGTTTCCGAGATGATTTTGTCGATATTCTGATATCTGCGGACGGTTTCCTGTATCTGCAGCCGTTTCGGAACGTTACATTTCGCATCTTCCTGCGAGATGATTTCATTGATTCTTTCAATCTTTCCGAGGTACGTGTCTGCCGCCAGAAGCGTCCAGATCTTATAAAGATTGTGATCTTTTGTTTTTTCTGCTATTTTATAAACCAGTCCTTTCTGTTCTATGGGAATCTCAAAAGTGCTTTGTGAAGTTTTTTTAAATTGTGTTTTAAAAATGGCTTCACGGACTTCATCTATTCCTAAATGTTCTTTGGCGTTAGTTCTCAGAATGTCGACGTTCAGCTTAGCGGAAAGCGCTTCAGAATTGATCTTAATGCCTCGTTTCTCAGCCTCATCAATCTGGTTTACCACCATCAGAATCGGTATGCCAAGATCCTGAATCTGCTGAAACAGCAGCAGGCTGCGCTTCATATTGATTGCGTCTGCAATGTATAGTACGCCGGCGTAATTTTCCTGTTCCTGAATAAGGTATCTGGTAAAGATGGCTTCATCCTCAGAAGTCGGGTAGATGCTGTACGATCCCGGGAGATCCGTAATTTCTACCTCTTCATTTTTATACGTATAAGTTCCGGAAAGGCTGGCGACGGTGACCCCTGCATAATTTCCGGTTTTTTGTTTTCTGTTGCACAGACTATTGAAAAGCGTTGATTTCCCGACATTTGGATTCCCAACCAATAAGATCTGTTTCTTCTTTTTCTGATCCTGCATTATCCCAAAACTTCAACTTTGATGAATTTTGCTTCCTGCTCCCTCAGTGCTACCCTGGTTTTTTCTGATCCGTATTCTATGTACAGAGGACCGCGGAATGGCGCCTGGTATAGTATTTTGAAGGAGGTTTCCGGCAGCAGTCCCATTTCCAGTATCTTGGTAGGCATCTGCAGCAGGTCATTGTCATAACCCGTGATTTTGCCCAGTATATTCTTAGGAAAGCAGCACAATTTGTCAGGATGTTTATTTTGCAAAATTCATCTATTTAGAAGTGCAAATATAACTTGTTTTAAATTAATCTAAATAAGGATTTTAATCATAAAAAAACCGCCTTGTTTTTTACGACGAGACGGTTTTTGTGATTAATTATTATTATTAAAATCCTCCGTTATATAGTGCATAGCAATAGCCCCAATTAGCCGGTAGACCTAAAGAAGACTGAACAGCTACTGTGATGAAGCAGTCAGCAGAAGATTCTTGTTTTAAAGTTATTACAAACTTTTTAGAAGTTTCGTCCTTTATCGTTTTATTAACTTGCATAAATCCACTATTTTCACTTTTGACTAATTGAAGTTTAGGCTCTTCATTCTTTGCTGAAAGCAGGTTGATAGATGACAATACTAATACTGTTGTTGATAAAATTAATTTTTTCATTATAAATGTTTTTAATTGTTACTGTTCAAAGCTAATTATTTTTTTATCAGAAACAAATATTAATTAAAATTATTTTACGCTTTCTAATTGTCCCATATCAAGTTTTTTATATGGTGGCTCGATTGGATTATCATTAGCATTATAGAAATCTTTATACTGCTTTTCCTGTTTTTTCATCATATCGCCTACGGTTCCGTCCATTCCAGGTATTGTTTTAGACATCATTTCTTTTGTCATCATAGGTCTTACAGAAGCAAAAGGATCTTTCTTGAATTCGGAAAATTTCGTTTCAAATTTTTCTCTTGATAATTCATTCACTTTACCGCCTTTCGCCTGCATTAAGTTTTCTATGTAAGAATATTCTGTATAATCTGTTATTTTTTTATTTCCTTGCAATACCCAAGAATAATTCTTTTCCTCGTCTTCAATTTTAACAATCAAACCAGGTAGTCCTGAAAATTTATAAGGTCCATCTTGAAAAGGAAGATCTGTCGAAAACCAAGCTGTCCATTTTTTATCTCCAAATGAAGTTGTCGCTTTCTGTACGTTGTATTGTCCTATTCTTTGTTTATCGTTTAAAATATTCCAATTAAATTTTACATCCTCATTATAACCAATATTAGTAGGAGTGAAACCATTGGCAATTTTATCCACATATTGAATTTTCATACTAGGATAGAATTTGTAAATTCTAGCTGAAATTTTAGGGGTTTTGAGTGATTTTGATAGATCTTTCATAATACCAGCTTTTTGCATAGCTTCTACCTCTACTTTCATAATTGAATCTTGTGCAATAATAGTATAGTCCTGATATATAGATCTGTTTTTATCAGTTATATCTAAAATAGTTAAAACCTTATCAATTTTAGCAGAATCCTTTTTTGGTTTAAAGCTTAATTCGTAAAAAAAGCGATTGGCAGTTTCTTGAGCAAATACCATTGCTCCAAACATCAAAACCGGAAGAATAAATAATTTTTTGAGAGAGTTCATATTTAATATTTTTTGTTTCTGAATAATTAGTGCAGGATTAAAGAAAATGTTACAGAATTATTGATACATTTTTTTAATTGATTCATTCATTGTTTTGTAAATCTGCAGCTGTTCTTCATTTTTTAATAATTCTTCGTGCAGTTTCAGAACCCTTTCGTCGCCTCGTACAGCTGGGCCGGTCTGCGCCGATTTGGGATCGATATGAGAGATCTTCTCCACGGTTTCTTTAATTAATGGAAGGAAATAATTGAAATCTAACGCCTGGGAATCAGAGATTTCCTTCGCCCGTGCAAAAAGATGATTTACGAAGTTGCAGGCGAAAACCGCTGTCAGATGGATGTATTTTCGTTTTTCATAAGTCGAAATTTCTACTCTGTCCGAAATAACAGAAGCGATTTCAAAGAGCAATTTTTCATCAATCTGATCATCGGCTTCAATAAAAAAGGGGATTTTAGAATAATCCAGTTTTTTTGTCTTCGAGAAAGTCTGCAGCGGGTAGAAACTTGCCTTCCGGTAATGGCCTTTCAGGATTTCTTTCGGTAAAGAACCCGAAGTGTGGGCTACGAGTGCATTGTCATTCTTAATGAATTCAGAAACATTTTCTACGGCAGAATCAGAAACAGCGATGATGTAGAGATCAGCTTCTGCCAGATTTTCGGTAGAATATGGGATCGCCAGTTCTTTCGAGATTTTGGATAGTTCAATCTCATTTCGTCCGAAAATCTGATGAATTTCTATCCTATTCTGAATAAAAGCTTTAGCCAAATGGTACGCTACATTTCCGGAGCCGATAATTACTGTTTGCATCTAACAAAGATAAGGATTTGATGATTCTTATTAAGCTAAAAATCGGGAAAGGCGCGATTTTAGATTGAGGATTAATCGGGAAATTGAAAAAATAATTTAACTTTGGTCCTATAATTTAATCAAAACTACGAAACCTCTGAATGAAGCTTAAGGATGAAGAAATTGTAAATCTCTTCGCTACACCACAAACGGTAGAGAAAGGCTTGCGTGCAATGATGGATGCTTATCAGAGTCGTCTTTATTGGCATATCCGGCGTTTGATTGTAGATCACGACGGTGCTCAGGATGTTTTGCAGGATACATTTATAAAAGCATATCAGAATATGCACCAGTTCAAAAACGACAGCAAGCTCTACACATGGCTATACAGGATTGCCACCAATGAGGCTCTGCAGGCGCTGAATAAAATGAACAGGATGAAGAAAACCGATGAAGATGCCGAATACCATATGCAAAATCTGGTAGCGGATAATGCGGGTCAGGACGCAGAAGAGATTCAGGTGTTCTTGCAGAAAGCGATCCAGACCTTGCCCGAGAAGCAAAAACTGGTGTTCAACCTAAGATATTATGATGATCTGCCTTATGACGAGATTTCAAAGATTTTGGATATGTCTGTTGGGACTTTGAAAACCAATTATCATTACGCAAAAGAGAAAGTAGAACAATATATTAAGGACAACTATTCGCAGGAGTTTTAATCTGCAGGTGATCCTTAAACCAATAAAAAAATAAAAGAAGATGAAAACCGATATAGAAAAACTCAGCAGAAAGATGCCGTATACGGAACCTACGGATGATTTTTTCAGTAAAATGCAGGCCAATGTTATTTCGCAGACTGTTGCCAAACAACCTTTGGCGGTGAAAAAAGAGGCTAAAGTTTTTTCTCTCAATTTCAGTTGGATGGCAGCGGCTGCAGTAGTTCTCATTGGCGGACTTACGGCCTTCTTTAGCCTCAATAACGATCCTGAAGTTTCTATGGCTCAGCAGGCTCCAATAGTTGACAGTGTTTACGAAGTAGAAAAGCCTCTCCAGTATACTTCCACAGATATGATGGCGAAAAATGATAATGTGATTCCACAAACTCAAACATTAAAAACAGAGCAGAAGAACGCTACTGCCAATGCAGCAACTTCTATTGATAATAATTCAAAGGTTAATGCGATGGCAGACAGGCAGGATTATACTGCCAAGAATACTCCCAAATCTGACTTGGATGTAGAAAAAGTACTGGCCGCCTTCACGCCGGACCAACTGAAAGATATTGACAGAAACAGTGAGCAGGATGTCTATCTAGACCTTTACAATTAATTTAAAATCAGAACGATGAATAGATTCTTATTAATTATTTTGATTGCCGGATTCTCCAGTGCGCATACTGCAAAAGGGCAGCAGAGAAATTCAGGAAATTCGGCTGGCAGGAACAGCACATCCAGCCCCAGCTTCCGTGGATCCGCAAATTCACTGGCGCCATCCGGCTCTATGCAAAGACAGAAGGCCATTCCAAGGACGTCAGAATGGAGAACGATGAATATGAAAGAAAAGAAGGAGGCCGTCAGCAATATGTCTGTACGCGACAGAACGGTTTTTCTTCAGAATATCAAAGAAAATATTGTAATTGATGATCTCGACATTCCGAAAGGAAAACAGGATGAGTTTAAATCCCTGTACGCAGAATATCAGAACAATCAGAAGCAGATAAAGGAGAAGTTCCATATCGACAAGAATCTGGACAACCTTTCTGATAATGAAGCAACGGAACGCCTAAATCAGAGCTTCGAAGTCGGGCAGCAGCTCCTCAACAACAGAAGGACTTATGCAGATAAATTTTTGAAAATTCTGACGCCGCAACAAGTTCTGACACTCTTCCAGACAGAAGGTAAAATGCGGGACAAAATGCTTGATAAAAAAAACGATAAATAGTTCTCAAACCTCCAATTCCCGGAGGTTTTTTTTATTTTATCTGTCACATTTGCAATTGTCTGTAAATTATTTTCCTATTCTGTTAAAAATATGTATTTTCGCACACTGATTATAAATACATACTATAAATGGCAATTTTAGGCGAAATTAGAAAAAGATCTTGGCTCCTTTTAGGCGTAATAGCTTTAGGATTGTTAGCATTTCTTTTCAACGCAGACACTTTCGATAAGATATTTGAGAAAAATCCAAATGTTTTCGGGACAGTAAATGGCGAAGATATTACCAGAGACGAGTTCAACGACCAGCTGTTTATTATGCAGCAGCAGGCTCAGCAGCAAGGTCAGCCTACGAAAGGCCTGGAGGAGCAGGCTTGGCAAATTCTGGTACAGTCCAAACTGATCAAGCAACAGTTTGAAAAAACAGGATTGACACTTTCTGACGAGACTTTCTGGAGCCAATTGCAGTACGATCCTATTTTTGCTCAGAATCAGCAGTATTTTGACGGAAAAGGTAATTTCAAGCTTAAAGAAATCAGATCTGAGATCGAGAAATCCCAGGCTACAAATCCTGAAAACTATGCTTTCTGGCTGAAAAACAGAAAGGCGATGGAATACAGAATGATGGCCAGAATGTTGTTTGGAAATGTCACAGCGGGAATCACAACCAGCAAAAAAGAAGCTGAATTGATGGTGAAATTCCGTGATCAGGTTGCTAATATCGACTTTGTTAAAGTTGACTATTTAGAATTTTCAAAGAAGAATAATATTAAGGTAACCACTCAGGATCTTGCAGATTATATCAAACTGCACCCAACAAGATTCAAGGCTACAGCAAGCAGAAATATTGCTTATGCTTATTTCCCAGCAGCACCAAGTGCTTCTGACGATGCGGCAACACTTAATGAAATCAATAAACTTTTCCTTAAAGGAACCGATGCTTCCAACGGCGCAGAAAATTTCCAAAATACAACGAATGATTCTATGTTCGTAGAACTTAATTCTGATATTCCTTTTATTCCACAATACGTAAGTCCGGAACAATTGCCGCAAGGACTTAAGGATAAAATTGCAACAGCAACGATAGGTCAGACTTTTGGTCCTTACAAAGAGCAGTCTTTGTATGTGGTTTCAAAATTACTGGATAAAAAAACTTCTGATTCTACGCTGTCAAAACATATCCTGATCGCTTACAAAGGTGCAGAAAGATCTACGGCAACCAGAACCAAAGAAGCAGCTAAGAAAACTGCAGATAGTTTGTTGGCTGTTATCAAAGCAGATCCTGCAAAATTTGCTGAAGGACTTAAACTTTCTGACGAACCAAACGCCGTAGAAAGAAACGGAAGCGTGGGCTGGACAACGCCTGCAAGTCAGTTTGCTCCAGGCTATCTTAGTTTCCTTGCAAACAATGCAAAAGGAACTACAGGATTACAGGAAACAGCTTTCGGTTACCACATCATCAATGTTGAAGATAAAAAAAGCGGTGCAATGACTTATAAAATTGCACACTTAGCCAAAAATATCAAAGCTTCTGACAAAACTGAAAATCAAGTGTTGACGCAAGCGACAAGATTTATTCAGCAGACTCAGGGGAAAAGTTTCAATCAGTTTAAAAATCTGGCAGAGAAAAACAAATACAGGTTTGACAATCCAAAAACTGTAGGAAGATTCCAGGGTACACTTCCTGGTATCGGTACAGACAAAGATGCAGAAGTGATCGCTTGGGCATTTGATAAAAAGAGAGAAATAGGTGATACAGATATCTTCACAGTAGAAGGAACCGGCGACAGAATTGTAGCTTATGTTGTAGGAAAGCAGGATGAAGGTCTTGCAGATTCGGAAACTGTAAGAGACCAGATTGAGCCGATTGTAAAAAATAAAGTTCTTGCAAAGAAAATCCTAGAAAAGATCAATGCAGGAAAATATTCATCTTTGGATCAGGCTGCGAAAGCGTTTGGTACAACAAAAGCCAGCGCAACGGTCAATATGTTCAATCCATCTGTGAATGGTGCGATGGAGCCTAGAGTTGCAGGTGCTGCCTTTGGCGTTGCGGTAAACAAACTATCTCAGCCGGTAGAAGGGATGACAGGAGTATACCTGGTAGTTAAAAAATCGGTTACCACCAACAAAATGGCTGGTGATATCAAACAGATCACAGAGTCTATTACACAGCAGAATTCGCAGCAGTTTACAGGGTCATTCCTGAAGAGTCTGCAGGATAATGCAAAGATCAAGGATTACAGAATTGAAGTTTGGGATAAAAATCCTAAGCAATAGTTTCAAAATATTTTACAATAAACAAAAGCGGCATAATTGTCGCTTTTGTTGTTTTTTATTTATATCTATTATAAATCCAATATTCATATATTTGCTAATTAGTTAAAACCAAAAAAGTGAAGTTAAGTAAAGAATTAAAAACAGGGCTGATTGCCATTTTTGCCATTATAGGTTTCATCGTACTCTACCAATTTATGAAGGGCAAAAGCCTTTTCACAACAGATAATGTCTTCTATGCAAAATATGACAACGTAGAAGGTCTTGCCGTATCCAATCCGGTATCAATCAATGGATTAAAAGTAGGCCAGGTAGACGAAATCAAACCAATCACATCCAAAGACGGAAAGCTGCATTTCATCGTTAAAATGACTATCGATGATACTTTTGAATTTTCCAGAAGATCAACCGTTGAGGTTTTTGAACCTGGACTGATGTCTGGAAAGGAGATGAGAGTCAACCTTTTTTACGGGGGCGAAACAGCCAAAGACGGTGATACCTTATCCGGAAATTACCAGCTGTCTATGCTAAACTCTTTGTCTTCACAGGTAAAGCCGGTTAAAGATCAATTATCCAATGTATTATTGAAACTGGACTCTACGTTGGCAAGTACAAATAAGATTGTGGATGAGGAAAACAGAAGAGAAATCAAATTGTTGCTTTCTAACCTCAACAGAACGATAGAGTCTTTCAAAGGTGCATCTGACAGAACGAACTCCATACTTTCCAATAACGAAAAAGGCCTTCACGAAGTTGTTGCAAACGCTAATACAGCAATGATGACTGCTAATAAAACATTAGACAAATACGGTTCTGTAGCAGAGCGTGTAGATATCGATAAGCTGAATGGCACCATCGACCAGTTCAACCAGACCGCAGGAAAACTCAATAACGTTATTTCCGGCATACAAAACGGCGAAGGTTCTCTTGGTAAATTGGCAAAAGATGAAGAGCTTTACAATAATCTAACAAAGACCTCAAACAACCTCAACGAGCTTGTGGAAGATTTCAAAGCTAATCCTAAAAGATACGTGAACTTCTCGGTTTTTGGTAAAAACGCAGAAAAAAAGTAATAGATGCAATATATCGATAATGCTATTTTCCTGATTCTTTTGGTCGTAGGTTTCGGACTATTTTTCAAAAGTCTGAAAGAGATCTACCGCAATATCAGGTTGGGAAAAGAAATCAACAGAACGGACAGAAAAGCAGAACGCTGGGCAATCATGACCCGCGTTGCGCTCGGACAGAGTAAAATGGTAAAACGCCCGATTGCCGGGATTTTACACATATTCGTTTATATTGGTTTTATTATTATCAATATAGAATTGCTGGAGATCATCATAGACGGAACTTTTGGTACGCACCGTGTTTTGTTTGGATTTTTAGGGACATCTTTCTACTCGTTTTTTACCTCATTTTTAGAAATATTAGCGTTATTAGTGGTAGTCGCTGTTGTGGTTTTCTTTATCAGAAGAAATTTCTATGGTGTGAAAAGACTCAATATGAAAGAGCTTTTCGGCTGGCCAAAGAATGATGCCAACTGGATTCTGATCATCGAGTTTGCTTTGATGGTTGCTTTCTTCACTATGAATGGTGCAGATTATTATGCTGATTCGGAACGTTTCGGTCATAATTTCCCAATCTCAAAATACATATTTCCTTTCTTCCAGAATTTTAGTGTAGAGACACTTCATATCATAGAAAAATCTGCGTGGTGGTTTCACTTCGTGGGAATTTTGTTCTTTATGAATTATCTTTATTATTCCAAACATCTGCACATCATTTTGGCATTTCCAAACACTTGGTTTGCTAATCTTGAGAAAAAAGGGAAATTCAATAATTTAGATTCTGTCACAAAAGAAATCAAATTGATGATGGATCCCAATGCAGATCCTTACGCAGCTCCTGCTGAAGGTGATGCAGAAACGCCTTCAAAATTTGGTGCAGAAGATATTTTCGATCTCAATCAGCATCAGCTCATGAGTGCTTACTCCTGTACAGAGTGCGGAAGATGTACCGCTTCCTGCCCGGCAAGTATCACCGGTAAGAAGCTGTCACCAAGATTGATTATGATGAAAACCAGAGACCGACTGGAAGAAGTTGGGAAAAACATCAATAATAATGGTGGGAAATTCGTAGATGACGGGAAAAAACTTCTGAATGATTATATTACGAAAGAAGAACTTTGGGCTTGTACCACTTGTAATGCGTGCGTAGAGGCGTGTCCTGTGCTCATAGATCCTTTGTCGATCATTTTCGAAATGAGAAGATTCTTGGTAATGGAACAATCTGCAGCACCACAGGAACTAAACCTGATGATGACGAACGTAGAAAACAATGCAGCGCCTTGGCAATACAATCAGGCAGATCGTTTGAATTGGGCAAAAGATTAAGATCCAAATTCAAAATATCATTTATCAATCAGCAATTATCTTTTATAAATAATGGATTTCACTATAAAAACAATGGCAGATTACGCTGCTGAAGGCAAATCTCCCGAAGTTCTCTTCTGGGTAGGCTGCGCCGGAAGCTTCGATGACAGAGCCAAA
>Ga0308163_10003761_pt1 | contig 12507 bp, 10 predicted proteins | sample PhyTR1_FD_201037 | JGI IMG/M metagenome (GOLD analysis project Ga0308163, IMG submission 201037) | Phyllosphere microbial communities from UC Gill Tract Community Farm, Albany, California, United States - DLSLT.R1 | ecosystem: Host-associated > Plants > Phyllosphere > Unclassified | place: USA... | reverse complement strand
AATTGCGTATCACCTTTTCCAAATGGTTTTGCTCTGCCGTCGCGACCCATTCGGCCGCCGACATGCCGCGCGTGGTGTCCATGCGCATGTCGAGGGGGCCGTCCTGGCGGAAGCTGAAGCCGCGGCTCGCGTCGTCGACCTGGGGCGACGAAATGCCCAAGTCAAGCAGGATGCCGTCGACCTGATGAATGCCGCGCGCGGCAAGCGCGTCGGCCATCGTGGCAAAGCTGTCGTGAACAATGCAGAAGCGCGGATCGTCGATTTGCTCCGCGGTTGCAATGGCTTGCGGGTCCTTGTCGAACGCGATCAGGCGCCCTTCCGGCGCCAGGCGCGACAGCAGCAGGCGGCTGTGACCGCCCCGGCCGAAGGTCCCATCTATATACGTACCGGCAGCACGCGCGCCGCTCAGCTCGAGCGCATCGACTGCTTCGTCAAGTAGCACCGTGCGATGCTGATAGTCAGGCACCGTCAAAGAATCCGTCATCGGCGCCTCAGAAAGAAAAATTGGAAAGTACATCCGGCATGCCACCAGCCACGGCTGCGGCCTCATCCTCGGCCAACCTGGCCGCGTTCCAGATTTCGAAGTGACTGCCCATGCCGAGCATCATCACTTCCTTCTCGAGCCCGACTGCAGCGCGCAGCTCGGGGGAGATCAGGATGCGTCCGGCGCTGTCAAGCTCGACATCGACGGCATTGCCAAGGAAAATGCGCTGCCACGCGCGGGCCGACATCGGCCAGGCAGCGATCTGCTTGCGATGTTCTTCCCACACCGGGCGCGGGAAGAACAACAGGCAGCCCTGCGGGTGTTTGGTCAGCGTCACGCGGCCTTCGCACTGAAGCGTCAGGGCGTCACGATGCTTGGCCGGGATGGACATCCGGCCCTTTGCATCGAGATTGATTGCTGACGCGCCCTGGAACACGTATATGCCTAGCTTGGAAAATTCGGTTGGTCGTTGTTGTCTGGCGCCGGGATCTGGATTTCTTCCCACAAATCGACACTTTTTCACACTGTTTCCCACTTTAGTGGAAGCAATGTTGACGGTCAAGCGAATTCCCAACGGTGCATTCCTAATTTTGCCAATGAAACCAATGACTTAGACGCTTATTCAGGGTACTCGACAATTCAAAATCTCCCTTTAAATTAGGGACTTAGCAGTCACAGTGAAGGTCGGGCCTCATTCGCAAACACCATCTTTACGTTTGTGCCTGCGCAAGGCAAAGAATAATATTGACGTAAAGTAACAACTAGCACTTGTCCGCAATCACTGTACGGGCATCCAGCACTCTCATGCACCCTAAGAACTTGCCAATGCGCTATGCTCCGTTTTGACATCCCGAATACCGACTTTTGGTTTGGTAAACTTGTCATTTCCCAGGTTAACTATTTTGACTTTGGGAAACTTAAAACGTAACATCGGCAAATATGAAAAATTCACTCGACCTGCAGCCGGCCGTACCGTACAACGCCGCCGAGTATTGTTCGACCAAGGAAGCGGCCGCCGTCCTTGGCGTGTCGCACCGCACGGTGCAGTTGTGGGTGGAGAACGGCACGCTGCAGGCGTGGCGCACGGCAGGCGGCCATCGCCGCATCACGCTCGAATCGGTCAACCGCCTGGTCGACGGGCGCCGCATTGCCATCGCCGCCCACGCACCGCGCCCGGTCGCGCCGGTTGCCCCGGTATCGACGACGCGCCGCGTGCTGGTGGTGGATGATGATCCCCTGATGCTGCGCCTGTACGAGCTCGAGATGGCCGGCTGGGGCATGGACCTGGATGTCGTCAAGGCCAACAATGGCTTCGAGGCCCTGATCCGCATCGGCGAAGAGCGCCCTGACCTGCTGGTCAGCGACCTGAACATGCCAGGCATGGACGGGTTTCGCATGATCCGCACGCTGCGCGAGGACAGCGGCAGCGCCGGCATGAGCATGATCGTCGTCAGCGGCCTGGACCGCGCAACGATCAAAGCCATGGGCTTGCCAGCCGATATCCCGGTCTTCCCCAAGCCGGTGCCGTTTGGCGAACTGCGGGTCGCTGTCGAACACGGCCTGGCGCGCGCTTGATCAGGCACTGAACTGCTATGCTCGGCGCACCGACGCGCCTTCCATGCCCCCCATCCATGACCGCCATCCAGGCCTTCCTGCCCGCCCTTCCGACGCCGTCGCCCGTCCGGCCCGGCGCACGCATCCGGTCTCGCCGGTGGGAGCATGCCGATGCCCGCTAACACCATTCTTGTTGTCGATGACCAGGACGAACTGCGCCTGCTGATCTCGCTGAGCCTGCAAACGCTGGGCCGCATCGTCGAAGCATCCAACGCCGAACAGGCGCTCGCCCAATTTGCCGCCGGGCGGCCCGACGTGGTCGTGCTCGACATCTGGCTTGGGCCCGGTGCCAGCGGGCTCGACGTCTGTGCCCGGCTGCGGCAGGATCCGGCCAATGCCGGTGTCAAGATCGTCCTCCTGTCGGCCTGTGGCCAGCAGAGCGACGTGACCGCCGGCATGGACGCCGGCGCCGATCTCTACATCGTCAAGCCCTTCAGCCCGATCGAGTTGATCGATGCGGTGACAGGGTTGCTGGCGAATTCCCCTGAAAATACGGTTTGATATTTCTATTTTGAAATATATGTTGCCTTTAGAGACTATTCTCTAATTCATCGCGAAATCCGTAAAACCGACAATAGCTTTAGTATTCCATCAAGTTTTTTGCTGTGTATGCTGCGTATTGACGATGCATCCCGACGATCCGGCAAATCAATTCCGTCAAACCAGAAATTCCGCTAGATTCTGCACGCGCGTCACTGCGTGACCGGTTCGCGCAGGCTGTCGTCAAACTGGCTATGATGGGCTTCATCGTCGATCTCCTGGCTAATTGCCTCCAATACATAGCATGCCACGCGCCGCCCGTTTCCTTGCCACCCTGCTCGCCATTGCCACGCTGCCGCTGTCGGCTGGTGCAGATGCGCACGTGGTGTCGGCAAGCTTCGAAGCGCGCCTCACGGTAGTGGCAACCTGCTCGATCGATGCCGGCGCCGCCGTGCAGGTGCACTGCGCCAGCCCGGCCACGCCGTATCGCCTCGATGCCCCGGCCGCGCCAATGCTGCACAGCGCCGGCCCGGACGCCGGCCGCGTCACCGTCTACTTTTGACCCACTGATCACTGATATGTGCGCAAGGCCCTCGCCGGCCCTGCCCTGTCGGCCTGCGCGCCGCTCCGGTATCATGCGCGGATGAACTCCATTCCCTTTACGCCGTTCGTCATCGGTGTCGCCGGTGGCAGCGGCAGTGGCAAGTCCACGGTGTCCCAGCAGGTCCTGGCGTCGTTCGGCGCCGACATGGTCTCGATCGTGATGCAGGACGATTACTACCGCGACCAGTCCGACCTTCCGCCCGAAGTACGCCGCAAGCAGAACTACGATCATCCGCACGCATTCGACTGGCCATTGCTGATCCAGCACGTCCAGGCCTTGCGCAATGGCGAAGCGATCGCGATGCCCGAATATGATTTCACGATCGACAACCGCTCGGACAAGACCATCCCCGTCACACCGGCACCGGTGATCGTGGTCGAAGGGTTGTTTGCGTTATATGACGCCGACCTGCGCGACATGATGTCGCTGAAGATCTTTGTCGATACAGCGTCCGACGTGCGCTTCATCCGCCGCATGCAGCGCGATATCGCCGAACGCGGCCGTTCACTGGAGAGCATCGTCGGCCAGTACCTGGACACGGTGCGGCCGATGCACAAGCAGTTCATCGAGCCCACCAAGCGCAATGCCGACGTGATCCTGCCCCATGGCGCGAACGGCCCGGCAGTGGACATGATCACCACCAAGGTCGCGAGCATTATCGGCCGCTCGAAGCGGCGCTGAACCGGCGGCGCGCGCAGGCCACCGTCAGAGGCGCACGTGCTTTTCGACGGTGGCCTGCAGCACGGCCTTGTACTGCGCCAGGTCGGCCGACTTGTGGACATAGTCGGCAGCGCCGAGCTGACGCGCCCGGTCGCGGTCGGCGTCGAGATCCGAGTTGGTCAGGATGATCAGCGGCACGTCGTGCTGCAACTGGTAGCCCCGCATCAGGATCATCGTCTCGAATCCATCCATCCGGGGCATCTTCAGGTCCATCAGGATCAGGTCGAAATGACGGTCCTTCATCAGCACCAGCGCATCCCAGCCGTCGCGCGCGACATCGACCTCGAACCGGCCGTCGTACTTTCCCAGCGCCTGTAGCGTGAATTCGGCGTCGAACGCGAGATCGTCGACCACCAGGATCACTTTTTTGGCAACATTGTCTGTGTTGGTCATGGCATGGTTCGACGTCGGGTGCGTCGCTTCATGAGGTCCTGCGGAGCGTCGGTATCATCGGTGCAGTATAGACGAGCAATCTCGCTGCTGCTGGCGCCGGGCGGAAACAGCACCGGACGACCGGCATCCCTACGCCGCGGCGGCCAGGCGATTGCGTCCATCCATCTTGGCCTGGTACAGCAGGCGGTCGGCAGCCTCGATGCAAGCCAGCGGTGTCCCGCAGGTCGGCTCGGCCTGGTCGCAGGTATGCACCCCGAGACTGATGGAAACATGGCCGTAGGCGCTCCCCTCGTGCGCCAGGCCGAGCGCCTGCACGGCGCAGCGGATGTTCTCGGCCACCGCGCGGGCGCCGTCGTTGTCGGTATCCGGCAGGATGATCGCGAACTCTTCGCCGCCATAGCGCGCCGTCAGGTCGGTGGGGCGCCGCGGCCCCGACGCGATCGCCTCGGCAACCAGGCGCAGGCACGCGTCGCCGGCAACGTGGCCATAGCGGTCATTGAACTTCTTGAAATGGTCGACATCGAGCAGGATCAGTGACAACGGCAGCCCGCTGCGCCGCCCGCGCTCGTATTCGATGGCGAGCACTTCATCGAAGCGGCGCCGGTTGGCCAGCCCGGTCAGGGCGTCGACATCGGCCAGGTGGCGCAGCGATACATTGTGCAATTCGAGCGCACTGCGCGCCGCACGCAGTTCGGACTCCAGTGCCTCGCGCAGGCGCAACTGGCTGATCATGCGGTGCCCTCCCCAGCCCAGCATGCACACGGCGAACACGACGACGCAGCTCATCTTGATTACCGCCATCCACCAGCCGTCCAGGATTTCGTCCTTCGCCTGGGCCGTCGCCACCAGCAGCGGAAAGCCGTCCAGGTGGCGGTAGCTGTAGAGGCGCTCGACGCCATCGATCCTGGCGACCATCATCGCCGTGCCGACCGGGCCCGATTTGGCATAGGTCTGGAACACGGGGCCGTTCTTGATGCTCGTTCCCACCATCGCGGCATTGAACGGGCGGCGGTACAGCAAGGTGCCGTCATCGATGGCCAGGATGATCGTGCCGGTGCGGCCGACATCGAAACTGTCGTAGAACTTGCCGAAGAAATCGAGATTGAGCGACGCCATCGCGACACCGCCGAAACTGCCATCGGGACGATTGATCCTGCGCGACACGGGAATGGTCTGGATGCCCGTGGAACGGCTGAAGATCGGCTTGCCGATGCGCGTGCCCAGGTCGGTATGGGTCATGTGATACCGAAAATACTCGCGGTCCAGTATGTTGCCCGGCAATACCGATGGCAGCGAGGTCGCCAGGCGCTTGCCCTCGGCGTCGTAGATGAACACCTCCCGCACCTCTTCGCTGGTGCGGGTGATGCGCGCCATCCGCGCATGCAGGCGCGCGAGATCGAGCGGCGTGGTCGCCGACAGCTCGACCCGTTCGACCATCTCCGCCAGTACCGAGTCGGCGACCGTCAGCGAGCGCTCGGCATGGGACGCCAGCGCACGCGCCATGTTTTCGGTGCTGATCGCCGTCTGGTCCAGTTCGCCCTGGCGCGAGGCCCACAAGCTCCACCCATGCAAGCCGATCAGCAACAGGCAAAAGCCTGCCATCAGAATGATCGACCGCACGACCAGCGGTCTGCGCCGCTCATCAAGGCGTTGCAGGCGGAGCACATCTGGATTGGCGGTGGGTGGCATGAGCAGGTGCAGTACGGCAAGTGAGATTATTTCCCGACAGCTTAATAGTTATCGTGAGAAATGTATTGCCGAGAAGAACGTAAACTCCTGCTCTGTTCATGGTTTAGGACGCATGCAACCAGGACGAGCATGGACTTGACAGCGCTGGTCGCAAATGCGCAACACGATGACAACAAGCGCCGTGTGCCACCCGGAAAACAGGATACAAAGTGATAGAATGTTTCTCAAATGAAATTAAAATGACAATCGTTGTGTTAATGGATAGCTTGGATGCCCCATAGAATCAATCAGGAGCTGCTGAGGTGGCGCATACGCGCGTTTGCCACGCTGATGTCGGCCGTGCTGGTACTGGCACTGATCGTTGCCGTGCCAAACGCGCTGGTCGCCGCCTATCAGGGCTACCCACAGGTCGCCTTGATGGACACCCTCGCACTGGTATGGATCCTGGCGATCTGGCGTCTCGACCGCCTGCCGCACACGACAAGGGTGATCAGCTTCCTTGCCATGATGTTTTTCGTCGGCGTCGGTTCGATCGTGATGGTCGGCGCGGTCGGCCTTTGCTACCTCCTCGCCACACCCGTCATCGCCGTGATTCTGCTGGGCCAGCGCGCCGCGTATGTGACGATCACGGCCGGCGCGCTCTCGATGGTGGGACTTGGCATGGCCGGCTACAGCGAGCTCACCATTGGCAACTTCGCGCGTGACTCGGTCGTGGGAACGCTGATTTTCACCCTGAACTACGTATGCGTCGGCACGCTGGGGACGTTGACGGCGGGCAGCGTGCTCAAAGGCTTGTCACGCTCGCTGAACAAGGCTGACGCCGTGTCCGAGTCCCTCGAGCAGGAACGCATCGCACTGCGCCGTGTGAACCAGGAATGGCGCCTGACCTCGGCGGCGCTCGCGGGCTTGCACGACATGGTGCTGATCGTCCAGGCGATTCCCGGGAAAGCCTCGCACCAACCGATCATCTTCGCGAATGCTTCCTTCGAGCGCCACAGCGGTTACCGCGTCGACGAAATCATCGGGCACAGCCTGTATGCGTTGCACGGACCGGAAACCTGCACCGACACCGTCGCCGCCCTGGCCGATGCGATGGGACGCTATGAACCCGCGTCGGCGCAACTGGTCAATTACACGAAAGCCGGCGAACCCCGCTGGGTGGAAGTCGATATCGTGCCGTTCGCCAGCGAAGGGGGACCAATCACGCACTGGGTTGCCGTTGGCCGTGACATCACGGAAAAGCGGCAGTCCGCCGAATCGATCCGCAAGCTGGCGTTCTACGACGTGCTGACCGAACTGCCGAACCGGCGCCTGCTGATGGAACGCCTGAGCGCCCTGGTCGACAAGGCGCATCACGGTAACGGCATCGGCGCCGTGCTGTATCTCGATCTGGACAATTTCAAGAGCGTCAACGATGCCCGCGGCCATGCAACCGGCGACGCCTTGCTGAAACACGTGGCCGGCATCCTGCGCGAGACCGTCCACCGGCGCGACACCGTCGCGCGCCTGGGTGGCGACGAATTCGTCGTGCTGGCCGAGGATCTTGGCGACGACGCCAGCGCGGCCACTGCGGCCGCACTGGCACTGGCCGAGCGCGTCGGCACTGCCCTGCGACGCCCCGTCGACATCGATGGCCAGGTGTACCAGTCATCGGGAAGCGTTGGCATTTCGCTGCCCATCCGCCTTGAACACACCGCCCAGGACCTGCTGCGCGAAGCCGATACGGCGATGTACCACGCCAAGGCAGCGGGCCGCAATGGCGCCGCGCTGTTCGAGACGACCATGCTCGCCGCTGCCGAAAACACGCTGATGCTCGAACGCGACCTGGGCAACGCGCTCGAGAACGACGAATTTGCCCTGCATCTGCAGTTGCAGGTCAGTCCCGACGGCCAGCCGATCGGTGCGGAATCGCTGCTGCGCTGGCGCCGTGCCGACGGCGTGCTGGTGCCACCCGATGTGTTCATTCCGATTGCCGAAAAAACCGGGCTGATCGTACCGCTGGGCACCTGGGTGCTGCGCCAGGCCTGCCTGTCCTGGCTGCGCCTGTCGCATGCCGGCCATGCGCTGCCGCTGTCGATCAACGTCAGCCCGCGCCAGTTCCAGCAAGCCGACTTCATCGACGTGGTGCGCTCGATCCTCGCCGAGACGGGCGTGCCCGCCTCCCAGCTGATCTTCGAACTGACCGAAGGCCTGCTGGTCGAGAACATGGATGCGACCGTCGTGCGGATGAACATCCTGGCGGAGATGGGCATCCGGTTCTCGATCGACGACTTCGGCACCGGCTACTCGAGCCTGGCCTATCTGCAGAAAATGCCACTGTACGAACTGAAGATCGACAAGGGCTTCATGCGCGACATGCCCCACGACGTGAATGGCACCGCGCTGGTCAAATCGATCCTCGCGATGGCCGGCCAGCTCGGCCTGCGCGTGGTCGCCGAAGGCATCGAAACCCGGGAACAGGCGCAGTTCCTGGCATCGCACGGCAAGCCGTGCATGCAGGGCTTCCTGTTCTGCCGCCCGATGCCGCTGGGCGAACTGATCAGCCAGCTCGACGCCGCGGCCTGAGCGGCGCAGCAGCGTTCCGTCAGAACATCAGCAGCACCGTCACCGTATCGCGGTAATCGCCTGGCGTCGGGGCGCGCTGGCGCGGCACGATCCCGTGCATCATGACGGCCTGCGCGCTGCCAGTGCCGATACCGCTGTAGACCGTGGTACCCACCAGCCCGTCGCCCCAGGCCGGGCCGTCGGGCGTGGCCGAGATCCGGTAGGTCAGCGTCTCGCCGGTCACGCTGTTCTTCATCGTGCGCGCGCCCGGATTGCCGGACACCCCGCCGTTCAGCGCGATCTGGTACGTGCTGTTGGCGGTGCAGGCCACGCTGAGCGGCGCGCTGATGCGCTGGTCGGTGATCGGGCTGCCGCTGGCAAAGGTCAGGTTGCTGGTGCTGATCAGACAATTGTTGACCGCCGTGGCGCGCGCCTGGAACGAGAATGCCGTGCTGGCGCCGGCCGTGCACGGCACGCTGCCAAAGCCGTACTGCACGGTGCCATGGCCGGCGAAGCTGGCGCCATAGACCGTGTCGGCATTGCCGACCGTGGGCACACCCACCAGGCTTGCCGCCGGAATTTTGCCGTACACGGTGAAGCTTTGCGTCACCCCGCCCAATCCCAGCAAGCCCACCAGCGTCCCGTTGATCGGTCTGGCGCCAATGGTGCTGGCGGTACTGCCCCATATCTTGGCCGCCGTGTACGAGCTGTCGGTGTAGAGATTGAAGGCCATGCGATTGCTGCCATTCAGCAGGTAGCGCGGGGCGCCGGTACCGCCCCCCGGGCCGACGCCCAGGTTGACGCAGACGTTCGCCGCCGGCAGCAGCAGTGCATTGGTGCCGATGGTCCAGTAGCAGGTGATGGTCAGCGTGCCGCTGGCCGTGACGTCGCTGCCCGCGATCGGACTGACCACGCCGAAGTCGACGTCAGTCATCGCAGCCACGCAGTTGTCGGCGCGCGCCGCGGTGGCGGCCAGCAACCACAGCGTGACGGTCATCAGGAGCAGGCGGCACAGGCGTGGCGCGAAGGGGCGGCGAAGTACGGTCATGCGGTCATTCTCCTTGCAGGGGCTGGCAAACCAGCGGTCCGATCACGGGCAGTTCGCCCGCCACCGGCTTGTAGTCGAAACGTACTTCGCACACCGCCGTGCCGCTGCCGACGCGCACGCGGTTCTGCGCGCGCAAGCCTTCGATGAACAGTACGCCATCGTACCCGACCATCGCTGTCAGTTCGCTACCGTCCAGCCGCGCCAGCGTGCCGACGTCGGGCACGGTGCCATCGGCGCGCACCAGTGTGAGCGTTGCGGCCGCGTAGCGCTCGATCGCAAAGCGCGCCACCACGCCGGCGTTCTGGCGCGGGACGATCTCGAGCAGTGTGTGCGGGATGCGGGTATCGGACGGCAGCGACGACGGATCGATCGCGATCCGGCTGGCGGCGTACGGCTGCAGGTCGGGCACCAGCAGGCGCCCGTTGCGGTCGGTGCGGCCGATCGGGCGATTGTCCTGCAGCACCGGCAGGCCGGGCACGCCGCTCGAGACGAGCGCAAAGCCGCGGCCGACATTGCGCGCCGTGAGCACGGCGCCGTCCATCGCAACGATGGCGCCGCTGACATCCAGGCTCGTGTTGCGGCTGTCGCCGACACGCTGGGTCGAGACGATCGCGCGACCGTGCGCGCCCAGGTATTGCAGCTGGGCCTGGTCATAGCGCTGCGGGCCGGTCTTGCCGGTCTGCACGGCCCAGCCGAGGCCGCCATCGAAGTCCGGCGCGCGCCCCATCGACAGCGACGCCACCTGCTCGCCGCGCTGGCGCCCCGCACTGGCATTGACGGCCACGCGCGAATCGAAGGCCATGCTGAACGTGGCCGTGATGCCCCGTTCGGCACGCCGCTCGAGGTCCTGGAACGCGCCCAGGCTGAAGTAGCCGCGCAGGCCGACGCTGCGCGACCAGGCCAGCGACACGGTGCGCGTCACCTGGGTCGGGGTCGGGGCCAGTGCGGTCAGCCCGCCCAGCGGGTTGCCGAACGGATCGATCAGCGGCGCGCCGCCGGCCACCAGCGGCGTGCGCAGCCCGATCAGGTTGAGACTGAAGCTGTTGCCGCCGAACGCGGTACTGATGCTGGCCCGGTCGAGCGCGCGCGGCACCGGCGTGCCTTCGAGCGTGCCCAGGTCGCCGAAGCCGGCGCTGGCGCGGATCGATTGCAGGTCGAGCGCGAAGCGCGGCGACACATACTGGTAGCCGAGCGTGGCTTGCCAGCCACGATAGCGACCGGCGCTAACCGCCAGTGCGCCGCTGGCCACGCCGGCGCCGGGCACGCGCGCCAGCACGCCACCGCCCACCAGCACCTGCCCCTTGCCGGCCTCGGCATGCCCTTCCAGCGTCAGGCGGTCGGTCCAGCCGTGGCGCACCGAGCCCACCGCCGCCGGACCGCCGTAGCGGAACGATGCCACGCCGTAGTCGCGCCGCAGCGCCCCGAGCGACACGGCGAAATCGGTCAGGCCGCGCGCCAGCAAGCGCGTGTCGACATACAGCGGCAACGTGGTGGCGATTTCGCGCCCCAGCGCATCGCGCGTGATGACGGTGGCCTGGCCGGCACCGTTCAGGCCCGCCACCTGATCGACCACGAACGGGCCGGTCGGCACGCTGCTGCTGAACTGGCGCACATTGTTGACGAACAGGTCGACGCTCGTGGGAACGACCGCCGACCCGGCAATCGAGGCCACCGGATAGGTCACGAGATCCGGGCGCAGCTCGAAGTTACGGCGCCACTCGATGCCGCCCAGGCGCAGCGCGCGCGACCAGCTCAGCGCCGGGGTCACCGTGTCACCCAGTTGCACGGTGGTCAAGCGGTCCTGGTTGGCGTGGGTCCAGGTGGTGTCGTAGCGCGTGTAGCCGCGCTCTTCGCCGCGCAGGATGGCCGCGCCGGTGCTGCTCAAGCTGCCGCGCGGATCGAAATAGCGCAGATCGAGGTTGCTGGCGACCGAGCCGCCGCTGCTCTGGGCGAACACGTTGTAGTTCAGGAGCATGCCACGGCTGGCCTGGCCGGCACCGCTGGCGCGCACCGTGCGCGCGCTGAGCACGCGCGCGACGCGCAGGCGATCCGCCAGGGTCAGCGCCAGCGTCTGGGCGGCGCTGTCGTAGCGCCAGGTCATGCCGTCGATCTCGTCGAGCAGAAAATCGGTACGGTCGGCCACGCCGAAGCGCGCCGGGTCCAGGCCCAGTTCGCGCAGGCTCTCGACCGTCATGCGCAGGCTGGCGCCCTCCTGCAAGACGGAAACCAGCAGGCCCGTGGGCTGGCCGTCGATCGACACGTCCAGGTACAGTTCGTTTGGTTGGGCGGCGACCAGGCCGGCCTGCGCTTCGGGCGCAGCGACCAAGGCCGCCGCCGCGGCGATGGGCGTGACGGGTGTAATGGTGAGGGCCAGCAGGCAGGTAGACAGGGACGACGACCTCAGGCCCCGCCACGCCCGGTGGCGCGTGTGCATGGCTGCCCCGGCCGTCAGTTCGGCGCGACGGCCGCCCTAGCGGACTGCGGCTTGGCGTTGACGGTGGTGTCGATGGCGAGCGGCGCCGGCAGTGCGCCGGCGACGTCGGCGGGCAGCGCCCATTCGCGCGTGCGGCCCGGCAGCGCGTAACCCAGCAAGCCTTTGCTGAGCACGACGTCTCGGCTGCCGACGGTCACGCTGGTGGCGCCGATCTGCGCATGCAGCGCACCGGTGTTGCGGGCGCGCAGGTGCCAGGCGCCGGCGCGCTGGAAAGTGCTCCACTCGAGTTGCGGCGCGGCCTGCGTATCAGCGGGCAGCACGAAGGCCGGCACCGAATACTGCAGGCGGATCGCGACATTGCCCTGCTGGAGGTCGCCGCGCGGCAGTTCGTCGATCAGGATGCGGTAGGTCTGTTCGGCGCCGCCCGGCGTCACTGCGACGCCGGCGCGCCGCACGAGGCGGATCGTCTGCGCGCTCTTGCCCGCGATCTCGATGAT
>Ga0308163_10003760_pt1 | contig 12508 bp, 8 predicted proteins | sample PhyTR1_FD_201037 | JGI IMG/M metagenome (GOLD analysis project Ga0308163, IMG submission 201037) | Phyllosphere microbial communities from UC Gill Tract Community Farm, Albany, California, United States - DLSLT.R1 | ecosystem: Host-associated > Plants > Phyllosphere > Unclassified | place: USA... | reverse complement strand
TGGATCGAATCTCACCGTTTGGTTCAAATTTGTTCGCAGCCTTCGGCAGCTCCTACAGGTTTTTCCACGAATTTCTGATGACGAGACCCCATGGCCACTCCCAGCGCTAGCTCTTATAACGCAGACGCCATCGAAGTCCTCTCGGGCCTCGACCCGGTTCGCAAGCGTCCGGGCATGTACACCGACACCTCGCGGCCCAACCACCTTGCCCAGGAAGTCATCGACAACAGCGTCGACGAAGCCCTGGCCGGTCATGCCAAATCGGTGCAGGTGATCCTGCACGCCGACAACTCGCTGGAAGTCTCGGACGACGGCCGTGGGATGCCGGTGGATATCCACCCGGAGGAGGGTGTTTCCGGTGTCGAGCTGATCCTGACCAAGCTTCACGCGGGCGGCAAGTTCTCCAACAAGAATTACCAGTTCTCCGGCGGTCTGCATGGTGTAGGTATTTCGGTGGTCAACGCCCTGTCGACCCTGGTCAAGGTGCGGGTCAAGCGCGACGGCAACGAATACGAAATGTCCTTCACCGATGGCTACAAGGCCTCGGAGCTGGAAGTGGTCGGCACCGTCGGCAAGCGCAACACCGGGACCAGCGTTTACTTCGCGCCGGACCCCAAGTATTTCGACACGCCGAAATTCTCGGTCAGCCGCCTCAAGCACGTGCTCAAGGCCAAGGCTGTACTGTGCCCGGGCTTGCTGGTCAGCTTTGAAGACAAGGCCTCGGGCGAGAAAGTCGAGTGGCATTACGAAGACGGCCTGCGCTCTTACCTGCAGGATTCGGTCAGCGACTTCCTGCGTCTGCCGGACGAACCGTTCTGCGGCAGTTTTGCCGGTAATAAAGAAGCGGTCGACTGGGCCTTGCTCTGGTTACCCGAAGGTGGCGACAGCGTTCAGGAAAGCTATGTCAATCTGATCCCGACGGCGCAGGGCGGTACCCACGTCAACGGTTTGCGTCAGGGCCTGCTCGACGCGATGCGCGAGTTCTGCGAATACCGCAATCTTTTGCCGCGCGGTGTGAAACTGGCCCCGGAAGACGTCTGGGAGCGCATTGCGTTCGTCCTGTCGATGAAAATGCAGGAGCCACAATTCTCTGGCCAGACCAAGGAACGCCTGTCTTCCCGTGAAGCAGCAGCCTTTGTCTCCGGTGTGGTCAAGGACGCGTTCAGCCTGTGGCTTAACGCCAACTCCGATCTGGGCATGCAGCTGGCAGAACTGGCGATCAACAACGCCGGCCGCCGCCTCAAGGCCAGTAAAAAGGTCGAGCGCAAACGCATCACTCAGGGGCCGGCTCTGCCCGGCAAACTGGCTGACTGCGCCGGGCAGGACCCGATGCGCTCCGAGCTGTTCCTGGTGGAAGGTGACTCTGCGGGCGGTTCGGCCAAGCAGGCGCGGGACAAAGAGTTTCAGGCGATCCTGCCGTTGCGCGGCAAGATCCTCAATACGTGGGAAGTCGACGGCGGCGAAGTGCTTGCCAGCCAGGAAGTGCACAACATCGCCGTGGCCATTGGCGTCGATCCTGGCGCGGCGGACATGAGCCAGCTGCGGTACGGCAAGATCTGCATCCTCGCCGACGCCGACTCCGACGGCTTGCACATCGCGACCCTGCTGTGCGCCTTGTTCGTCCAGCATTTCCGCCCGTTGGTGGACGCCGGTCACGTGTATGTGGCCATGCCGCCGCTGTATCGCATCGACCTGGGCAAAGACATTTATTACGCACTGGATGAAGCCGAGCGCGACGGTATTCTGGATCGTCTGGTGGCCGAGAAGAAACGCGGCAAGCCGCAGGTCACGCGATTCAAAGGTCTGGGCGAAATGAACCCGCCGCAGTTGCGTGAAACCACCATGGACCCGAACACCCGGCGTCTGGTGCAACTGACGCTGGACGATTTCGAAGTCGCCTCGGAAATGATGGACATGTTGCTGGCCAAGAAACGCGCCGGTGACCGCAAGAGCTGGCTGGAGTCAAAAGGCAACCTCGCCGAGGTCCTGACCTGATGCCAGGCCCCTCGGTGTCTCTGACACCGCGCTATTGCATAGCAAATAAGGCAGCCGTTGGAGCGAGGCTTGCCCGCGAATCAGTCGCCTCGATAAGGCAGGCAGATCGTGTCGTTGTTCTTCGCGGGCAAGCCTCGCTCCAACAGGTCCGCATGCGTTTGTTACAGGTGTGCTCGTCCATAAAACTTGCGGCAGCTGGACTGGCGGCGTGCTTTATTTTCGCCCCACCCGCCTTCGCAGCCCCACAACCCGAGCTGACCCTGGCCTCCGAACATCCGGTAGACGGCATGATCGGTGGCAATCTGTCGGGCCTGGCGGTTTGCAATGGCCAGTTGTGGGCGATTTCTGATCGGGACGACAACCTTCTCTATCAGTTGGACACCACGCAAACCGTCTGGAAGGCGCAACCCATCACTATCGATGTGCCGCCTGTGCCAGAAGGTGAGTTGCCCGTCAGATTGCGTTCCCTGGCCAAATTGTCATCGTTCGTGCGTGGCGGCAGTCTGGATATCGAGGGCATCAGTTGCGATGCTGCCGGCAACAAGTATCTGGTCAGCGAGGCTCGCGCCGAAGTGCTCAAGGTGCCTGTCGAAGGGGCTCCGGTCTGGTTGAAACTACCTGCCGAACTGGTCGCCCAGGCCCGGGCCAAGGGCATGCTGCAACACTTCAACGCGATCTTCGAAGGGCTGGCTGTCAGCCCGCAAGGTGATCGTTTGTGGCTGGCCGCCGAGCGCGATCAGCGCGGCTTGCTGGTGGTCAGCCAGGACAAGGATGGCTGGCGTTGCAAGGGCAGTTGCGTGTTACGCACCGAGCCCGGCAAAGACGTTTTACCGCCGCAAGTGGGTGGCAAGTCGGTGTTTCGGGACTTTGCCGATCTGTCGCTGTTCAACGGCAAACTGTTTACCCTTGAGCGTTCGGCCTATCGTGTCTGCCGACGTTCGCTGGAGACCGGCAAGACCGAACAATGCTGGTCTTTCGCCAAGGAAGCGTTGGTGCCGAACCGGCTTTACGATCAGCCATTTGCCGTGACCGAGGCATTGGCGGTCGATGAGACCGGAGCCTGGATTGGCATTGATAACAACTTTGACGAACGTGCCGACGGCGAGAGGCGCCCGATTGTCTGGCGCTTCGCGGCACCTGCTGGCGGCTGGGGTGAAACCCGATGACCCGTCGCCCGCCCGGTACGCTGGCTGGCAAGGTGTTGATGATTATCGCCTGGGGCGCGGCGTTGTTTCTGGCGACGCGCTTTTTTGGCGAGTGGGAAGATCGGCAGGAAAACCCTAACGCGGTGGTCACGTCGCAGCACGGGAATGGTTACATCGAGGTGCAATTGGTGAGCAATCGCCAGGGGCATTTCGTCACCACGGGCAAGATCAATGATCGTCTCGTGCAGTTTTTGCTGGATACCGGCGCCACTGATGTGGCAATTCCGGAAGATATAGCTGACACGCTGAAATTGCAGCGCGGTGCGCCGGTTTGGGTCAGCACCGCCAATGGCCGCAGCGAGGGCTTTCGGACTTCCATCGAACGCCTGGAGCTGGGCGATATCGTCCTGCACAACGTGCGCGCCCTAGTGGTGCCCGGTCTGGACGGAGAACATGTGCTGCTGGGCATGAGCGCAATGAAACAACTCGAATTCACCCAGCGCGGCGGCACCATGTTGCTGCGCCAGACAACGAAATAATGAGGCACGCATGAGCGACTCCCTTGACCTCAGCCTGGATGGTGTAGAACGCCGGTCACTGGCTGACTTCACCGAACAGGCCTACCTCAACTACTCCATGTACGTGATCATGGACCGTGCGTTGCCGCATATCGGCGACGGTTTGAAGCCTGTGCAGCGGCGCATCATCTACGCCATGAGCGAGCTGGGTCTGGACGCTGACTCCAAGCACAAGAAGTCGGCGCGTACCGTCGGTGACGTGCTCGGTAAGTTTCACCCCCACGGCGACTCTGCCTGTTATGAAGCCATGGTGCTGATGGCCCAGCCGTTCAGCTACCGCTACACGCTGGTGGACGGGCAGGGTAACTGGGGTGCGCCGGATGATCCGAAGTCCTTCGCGGCCATGCGTTACACCGAGGCACGGCTGTCGCGCTACTCCGAAGTTCTGCTTAGCGAATTGGGGCAGGGGACTGCGGACTGGGTACCAAACTTTGACGGCACCCTCGACGAACCCGCTGTTTTGCCAGCACGTTTGCCGAATATTCTCCTCAATGGCACCACCGGTATCGCCGTGGGCATGGCCACCGACGTGCCGCCGCACAACTTGCGTGAAGTGGCGACTGCGTGTGTGCGTCTGCTCGATGAGCCGAAAGCCACCGTTGAGCAATTGGTCGAACACATTCAGGGCCCGGACTACCCGACTGAAGCTGAGATCATCACCCCGCGTGCCGACCTGCTGAAGATGTACGAAACCGGCAAGGGCTCGGTGCGTATGCGCGCTGTGTACCACGTCGAAGATGGCGACATCATCGTCACGGCTCTGCCGCATCAGGTATCCGGTGCCAAGGTGCTCGAGCAGATCGCGGCGCTGATGCAGGCCAAGCCTTCCAAGGCGCCGCAGGTTGCCGACCTGCGCGATGAGTCCGATCACGAGAACCCATGCCGCATCGTGATCATCCCGGTGAACAGCCGGGTTGATCACGAAGCGCTGATGCAGCACCTGTTCGCAACGACCGATCTGGAGTCCAGCTATCGGGTCAACATCAACATCATCGGTCTGGACGGCAAGCCGCAGCTAAAGAACCTGCGGGCGCTGCTGGTTGAATGGCTTGAGTTCCGCGTTCGCACGGTGCGCCGCCGTCTGCAATTCCGCCTCGACAAGGTTGAGCGTCGTCTGCACCTGTTGGATGGTTTGCTGGTTGCCTACCTCAACCTGGATGAAGTGATCCACATCATCCGCACCGAGGAGCATCCGAAGGCCAAACTGATCGAGCGCTTCGAGCTGAGTGAAATTCAGGCCGACTACATTCTGGATACCCGCTTGCGTCAATTGGCGCGCCTTGAAGAGATGAAGCTGCGCAACGAGCAGGATGAGCTGAATAAAGAGCGGACCAAGTTGCTGGCCCTGCTGGGCAGCGAGGCCAAGCTGAAGAAGCTGGTGCGTACCGAGCTTATCAAAGATGCCGAAACCTATGGCGATGACCGCCGCTCGCCAATCGTGGAGCGTGCCGAAGCCAAGGCCATGACCGAACATGACCTGCTGCCTAACGAGAAAGTAACGGTTGTTCTATCGGAAAAAGGCTGGGTGCGTTCCGCCAAAGGTCACGACATCGACGCCACCGGGCTCTCCTACAAGGCGGGGGATGGTTTCCAGACCGCTGCGATGGGCCGCTCCAACCAATACGCGGTGTTTATTGACTCCACGGGGCGCAGCTATTCGCTGGCGACCCATACCTTGCCTTCGGCACGGGGGCAGGGCGAGCCGTTGACCGGCAAACTCCAGCCACCGCCGGGCGCGACCTTCGAATGCGTGTTGCTGCCTGAAGACGATGCGCTCTATGTAATTGCCTCGGACGCCGGTTACGGCTTCGTGGTCAAGGGCGAGGATCTGCAGGCGAAGAACAAGGCGGGCAAAGCGCTGCTAAGTCTGCCGAACGGCGCCAAGGTGATGTTGCCGCGCCCTGTGGCCGATCGCGAGCAGAACTGGCTGGCGGCGGTGACCACCGAAGGACGTTTGCTGATCTTCAAGATCAGTGACTTGCCGCAGTTGAGCAAGGGTAAAGGCAACAAGATAATTGGCGTGCCGGGAGAGCGGGTAGCGAGTCGCGAAGAATACGTGACTGATATCGCCGTGATACCACAGGGCGCGACCCTGGTCTTGCAGGCGGGCAAGCGCAATCTCTCGCTCAAGCCTGATGATCTGGAACATTACAAGGGCGAACGCGGGCGTCGCGGCAATAAGCTGCCTCGGGGCTTCCAGAGGGTCGATGCGCTTTTGGTGGAAAACGCCTCTTAAACCCGTTTTAGAGCTATCGGTCTTCGTTTTGCCATGAAGATCGACGCATAATCGCTGGAGTCATGACGCATATTCACGGATGATATGACGTCTTGAGGCGCTAGCGTGGCTCAGTGCCTGCACGAATTTGTTGAGTAATACACTGTGGCTAGCCTGGCGGCGGCCACCTGGATGGGACGATGAATCTTCTACGCCTTCCCTTTGTTTTGTTGATGACCGGTGTTTTGGGTCTGGCTGGTTGCAGTGTGCATCAGCCGACCTCGCTGTATCAGCTCGACAGTGGTACCCCCGGGCAACCTACACACAGTAACGGACTGGCGGTTTTGCTGGGTCCGGTTTCAGTGGCTGACTACCTGCAACGCGAAACACTGTTGCAGCGTCAACCAGACGGCAGCCTGACCGCATCGACCGAGGGTCGCTGGGCTGGCAGCCTGTCTTCGGATATTGATCAACTGTTGTTGCGTCAATTGGCTTGGAAGCTAGATAGCCAGCGCGTCGTACTGGCGCCTGCGGCGGCCAACTTCACACCGGATGTGCAAGTGCTGCTGTCCATCAGTCGTCTTGATTCGGGTGCCAAGCAGCCAGCGATTCTTGATGCGCAATGGCGTCTGGTCGATCGCAAGGGCCAGGTTCGTGATAGCCGCATTATTCACCTGGAAGAGCTGCATGCCGGTAGCTCAGCCGATCAGGTCCGTGCGCAGGGCGTATTGCTGCAGCGTTTGGCGGATCAGCTGAGTTCTGCGGTCAAGCCGATCTCCTGGCAGCGGGAAGAACCAAAGAAAGCCCCGGTAGCGCGCGCTAAAGAGCCGGACAAGCCAAAGATCCCAATGGCCTCGCCGATCCGCACCGATCTGGAAGTATTCCGTTTCTAGAATTGGCGCAACAAAAAGCCCGCAGTGATGCGGGCTTTTTTGTGGGTGGGGATCGGGTTGTTCTGTAGGCGCTGCCGAAGGCTGCGAAAGGCGGTGTGTCAGGAGGATCGCCTTCGCAGCCTTCGGCAGCTTCTACAGGAGGAGTGCCGGCGACAGTCTTAAACCTTGCGCGCTGTCTCGTGCATCCTCGCCAATTGGCGTTCAAGCATTGACGGGTACGGTTCCATCAGGCGCTCTACGCAGCAGGCGCCTTCAGGGCTGGCGATGGGGCGGATGCGGGCGCGCTGACGGATCAGGGCGTCGTCATTGATCTTGCGCTCCACCAGCAGCAGATTGCGGCTGTGTTGCGACAGGGCCAGTGCATCCTGCGCGGTTTCGGTCAGCAACAAATCGATCTGGCTCAAACCAGCCAGGCCTTCGCCCAACGTCAGCCCCAACTGCAATTGCAGGGTGATGCCACTGTCCGCCACTTCGATCTGTAATGCGTGGCTCAGAGCGCGCAACAGTTCGCCGCAGCAAATGGCATTGGTGAGGTAATCATCACCGCTTTCCTGACTGTGGAACAGCATCAGCGTGCTGCCGTCGTTCAGGGTATGCAGTTCGCCGTCATACAGCGAAGAAGCCTGATCAAGGCAGTCACGATACCGTTGCAGCAGATCCGTCAGGCGCGCCCTTGGCAGGCGGCGCAGTTGGTCCTGTGAGCCGAGCTGTATCGCTAGCACCGCGCTGGGCTGCGGCGTGCTCGTGGCGACAGCCTTGCTGACCTGAGGCGCATCATTGGAATGGTCGCGCAGATCGGCAAACGGGTCGTCTTCGTCTTCTTCATCTTCCTCGGCCACCAGACGGCGCTGCACAGGCGGTGCGGGCAGACGAGGCTTGGGCGCTTCGTCGAAGCCTGGCTCGCGTTGAGTGCGGGCCTTGGGCGCTGGCTCTACGTCGTCGTCTTCAACATAAGCGTCGTCGGACTCGTCTTCAGCGTATTCCGGCTCGGGTTCAGGCTCCGGTTCCGGCACAGGGGGCGCAAAGGATGCGCGCAACTGGCGGGCCAGGTCGCCAACCTCGTCCTGACGTTCGACGGCCGGGGTGTAGGGATCGATATCACGCAGCCAGATTCGCAACTGCAGCAACGGCGTGGAGATATGTCGGCCCAGACGCAAGCTCAGCGCCAAAGCCAGCGCAAGCAGGATACCGGCGAGGATGCCCATGCTTTGCAGGCTGATGGTCATCGGCTGCTGGAATTGGGACATGTCCAGGCTGATGCGCAGATGACCGGCCATCGTGTCCTGGAACGTGATCTTGATCTCGTACAGGCCTTCGGCTTCACCCAGCAGGCCGTTTTTCGGACGCTGACCGGCTTCGGCGAGGATGCGGTTGTCTACGCTGTAGATGGCGGCGTGGGCCACCAGCGGGTTCTTCACCAGATTACCCAGCAACACGTTGAGGCTGAGGATGTCGTTGGACACCAGCAGCTCCGTGGCGGAGGTCGCTGTTTGCGTGGTGAGTGCCTGACCCAGCGCATCGGCCTGCTCATGCATGGCCTGCTTGAACTGCAAACCCATCACGCCGGCGTAGATCATCAGCGCCAGGGCGACGAGGATCACGTTATGGCTAGCGATGCGCAAAGCAATCGGTACACGGCGATGGCGCAATGCCCGGAAGATCAGCAGGAAGAAATTATCGGTTTTAACGGGCGTGGGCCGGTTCACAGAGCACGGCTCTTTCCAGGAAGTTGCCGCGCAGTATAACGACCGACCTAGTAGCGGCAAAGCGCTGCCTGTGCCCGATGGTCACCGAATGTGGTTAGAATGCGGTTTTTTTCCACTGCTGGGGTGCCCCTTGCGCGAAATCGTCCTGATTAACATCACCGGTGAAGACCGTCCCGGTCTCACTGCGGCCATCACCGGCGTGCTCGCCCAAGGTGGCGTGAACATCCTCGATATCGGTCAGGCGGTGATCCACGACACGCTGTCGTTCGGCATCCTGGTAGAAATCCCCGACACCGAGCAGGGATCTTCGGTACTCAAGGACATACTCTTTACTGCCTACAAGCTTGATCAGCAGGTGCGCTTCACGCCGGTGTCCGAGGAGGATTATCAGCAGTGGGTCGAAGGCCAGGGCAAGGCGCGGCATATCGTGACGCTGCTGACCCGCAAGGTGACGGCCGAGCAATTACAGCGGGTCAGCTCCATTACGGCCCGCTACGGTCTGAACATCGACCGGATCGATCGCCTGTCCGGGCGGATGGCGCTGGATACACCGGCGGACAAGGGCAAAGGCTGCATCGAGTTCTCCGTTCGTGGCGAGCCAGCCGATCCGAAGGCCATGCAGGCCGAATTCCTCAGCGTCGCACAGGAGCTGAACGTCGATATCGCGTTCCAGCAGGATTCGCTGTTTCGCCGCAACCGGCGCCTGGCGGTCTTCGACATGGATTCAACCTTGATCGAAGCTGAGGTCATCGACGAATTGGCCAAAGCCCACGGTGTGGGTGACAGAGTTTCAGAGATCACCGAGCGCGCGATGCGTGGCGAACTGGATTTCAGTGCCAGCTTCAAGGAGCGTCTGGCGTTGCTCAAGGGGCTGGATGTCAGCGTACTGGATGAAATCGGTGCATCGCTGCGTTTGACCGAAGGGGCCGAAACCCTGTTTGCCGAGCTCAAGCGACTGGGCTACAAAACTGCGATTCTGTCGGGCGGTTTCACCTACTTCGCCAAGCAGCTACAGGCCAAACTGGGTATTGATTACGTCTTCGCCAACGAGCTGGAAGTGGTCGACGGCAAGTGCACCGGCGTGGCCATCGAGCCCATCGTCAACGCCCAGCGCAAGGCAGACTTGCTGCGTGAGCTGGCCGCGAAGGAAGGTTTGAGCCTGGAGCAAACCATTGCCGTGGGTGACGGGGCCAATGACTTGCCGATGCTGGCGATTGCCGGTCTGGGTGTCGCATTCCGTGCCAAGCCGCTGGTCAAGCAGTCAGCCAAGCAGGCGATCTCGACTTTGGGGCTGGATGGCGTGCTGTACCTGCTGGGTTTCCGGGATCGGGAAGGGCGCGGCTGATACTGGGGATTGGACCGTAGGGTTTTATGTCTGCCTGCTGGCGTGTGACGCCACAGTACTCGTGGGAGCGGCTTTAGCCGGGAAGGCTGCGTTAGGGACGATAAAGGTGTATTGATTGTCCTGGCCTCTTCCCGGCTCAAGCCGGTCCCACGGTTCGATCAAACCCCGGCCGCTCCCACACTGAACGATGCTGTGTTCTTAAAGCGACGACCACAACGAATCAAATTCCTGATCGGCCTTCGGCGCGCCGCCTCCAGCGGCGCCGGGCACTTCGAAAGTCTCGTACTCGAACTGGTTGTAGCTGCCGCTGCTGGTGCGCTGGTGGCCCAGCAGGCCGCGGTGTTCCTGCCCCGCGATATTGATCATCACGTTATTGCCTTGCTTGAAAGGCAGGCGTGGCGCGAGCAGGGTGGCCGGTTGTTCAATGGCGCGGATTTCGGGAAGCAGCAGGGAGCGCATGTAAGGGCTGTTCTGATCGGCGCGGACGATCTGTAAACCGCAGGGCTGAGCAAAAGGAGCGATCAACTCGATGCCCATTTGCGTGCCGCCGCTGCGTACCTGTCGGACCCAGCGCACGACCGCGACGCTCCAGCCCTGACCTGCATCATCCTGAATCCCGACCAGTTCACCCGCCTGCAATTGCGTCGGCACTTCCTTGGGCCATGCCAGGCAGTAACCGCCGGGGCTGTGGTTGACGATCATCAAATCAAAGGTCGGGAACGTCTGTTGCGCATTGGCTGCAGCGTCGCCGCCGTCTGCGTCGGGTTGCTGATACTGGATTTCTTCGTAGGGCAGCAACACGTCTGAAGTGCTGCCACGGTGAGTGTCAAAGGCGTTCCCCCAGGGATCGTCAGCTTTGTCGTCTACCAGCTTCAGCGCGAACTCGGCGGCTTTGGTCGCCGGGACTTGCAGCATGTCGCTGAACGACCGCTTGCCGCCCAGGTAGTAATGCAGCGCGCTCATGCCAATACACAGGCTCAGGGTCCCCTGACCTGGGGTGCGCTGGAAAGTACGCTCGGCGACATCCCCCCATGCGGCGGCCAGATGCTCCAGCAGGTCGGGAGCGAAACCCTGCGGTACCAGAAGTGGCGATTGCGCCCGTTGCTCGGCCGGGGTTTCCAGATAGCGAGTGATCATTGCCGCCAGTACCTGGGTATTAAGCCCCAGCAAACTGGCGTACTGCTCTTCGGGGAAGAGTGATTTGTAGAGCGGCGGTTTGTCCTGCCTGGCGGACAGGGCAAACAGGCTGGTTTCATCCAGCGGGGATTGCAGCCGGACAAACGGGCTCCAGGCATCGAGCACATCGGCGAGGCGACCGATGTTGAGCTGGCGCATCTGATTGCAACGCGAGCAGCCCATCAGCAAGGCGATGACATACGTCTGCTCAACAGTCAGTGCCCGTGTATGAGTGGCCTGATCATCATTGACCGGCAAGTTTTGCAACTGGTGCTCGCACGCCACCTCGTAGATTTTGTGCATCTCCAGCCAAAGGCCTTCCTGCACCGGGCAATACAACTGATTGGCGCGAATCAGCGGACCATTGAGGCATTGCAGTGCGCGTTGCAACGCGGTGGTCAGCAGCGGGAGGCGGTCTTTACTGGGGCGGGCGCTGATCCGCTCGACAATCAGCTTGTAGCCAACGGCCAGATGGTTTTGCAGCGCCTGGCAAAGATTAGCGACCTTGCGTGGCCGCTCGTCGAGCACCACTGCCTGATTCAGGAAGTGGCGTTCCAGGTGCTTGCAGACGAAATGCACCTCGGGACGCAGCAGTTCGAGCAGTTGCAGGCGGTTTTCGCTGGGCGTGAGCAGTTGATTGAGCTCGGTCAGGCCCTGGTAGAGCTGACGTGCGGTTTCACCGAGGTTTGCTTTGGGCAGCGTGGAGATCCAACGCTTGAGATCCTTGGGCGTCGCTTCACAGAATGTCAGGCTCGACTGTGTCGGCGCAGGCACGCGCAGCAACACCGGGAGGCTCAAATTACTCATGTGACAGGCTAACTCCAACTACCAACTCTGGCCCGAACGGCGGCTTGAATCAACGCAGTAATAACCACTCCTGATTAAGAGAGTGAAATCTACGTCAATAAAATGCGAAGTTTCCTACAGCGCCGGTGCTGGAACTTTAGCAGCATCGGCCTGTGCTAGCAGCCCCCACAGACGAATCACAGTGTACCGACCGGGGTACAGTCGCGTCTGTAGCGGGCGCCTTCTGGAAAGTATAGTGGCACATCGTGCCACTATTTGATGTTTCAGACCTGTGAAGGCAGCGCCATGGCCTGACCCATACGCACTGGCGAAGCGGCAACCAGTTGCTCAGCCCATTTCACTTGCTCTGGACCGAACAGCACGATGGCGGTCGAGCCCAGCTTGAAGCGGCCCAGCTCTGCGCCTTTTTCAAGATGGATCGGCGCGCGAGCGGCTTCATCGTAACGGAAAGTCTTCAATTCGCGTTTAGGTGGTGTCACCAGACCTGCCCAGACGGTTTCCACTGAGGCCACGATCATGGCGCCAACCAGCACCACTGCCATTGGGCCGCGCTCGGTATCGAAGACGCAGACAACGCGCTCGTTACGGGCGAACAGCTCAGGCACGTTCTCGGCGGTGGTCTGGTTGACCGAGAAGATACGGCCAGGT
>Ga0308163_10003752_pt1 | contig 12526 bp, 9 predicted proteins | sample PhyTR1_FD_201037 | JGI IMG/M metagenome (GOLD analysis project Ga0308163, IMG submission 201037) | Phyllosphere microbial communities from UC Gill Tract Community Farm, Albany, California, United States - DLSLT.R1 | ecosystem: Host-associated > Plants > Phyllosphere > Unclassified | place: USA... | reverse complement strand
TCCCCTGAATTTGCGGCACTGCGGCAGTTTTTCGCATGCAGGATGACAAAATGTCGCAAATGCCCCCTATGGACCGGCGCGAACACGCAGGCTTGCCTCACCTGTTTATGTATTCATAATGGTGGGAACTAAAAAAGGGAGCATAATAATGCCGATTGCCAAGACTCTGAAATTTGCAATGACCCTGGCTGGATGCGTCGCAGCATTCACCCCGGCCGCCTTTGCAGCGGAAGCCGCCAGCTGCGGCACCGTGCGCATCTCCGATGTCGGCTGGACGGACCTCGCCTCGACCAATGCCTCCCTCGTCACCGTTCTGGACGCGCTGGGCTATAAGACCGACGTCAAGACGCTTGGCGTGCCTGTTACCTACTCCTCGATGAAGAACAAGGATATCGACGTCTTCCTCGGCAATTGGATGCCGGCCCAGAAGGAAGCCATCCAGCAATATCTCGACGACAAGTCGATCGACAGCGTTGCCGTCAATCTCGAAGGCGCAAAATACACGCTGGCCACCAATGCCGCCGGCGCCAAGCTCGGCATCAAGAGCTTCAAGGACATCGCCGCTCACAAGGCCGATCTCGACGGCAAGATCTACGGCATCGAGCCGGGCAATGAAGGCAACGGCATGATCGTGTCGCTGATCGATGCCGACAAGTTCGGCCTCAAGGGCTTCAATGTGGTCGAAAGCTCCGAGCAGGGCATGCTGAGCCAGGTCACCCGCGCCGACAAGGAAAACAAGCCGGTCATCTTCCTGGCCTGGGCACCGCATCCGATGAACACCGCTCACCAGATCACCTATCTCGCCGATGGTGACGACACGGTCTTCGGCCCCAATTACGGCGGCGCGACCGTCTACACCGTTGCGCGCGGCGGCTATGCCAAGGAATGTCCAAATGTTGGCAAGCTCCTCGGCCAGATGAAGTTTTCGCTCGACATGGAAAATGCCATCATGGGCAAGATCCTCGATGACGGCGAAGATGCCGACAAGGCCGCCAAGGCCTGGCTGAAGGCCAATCCTTCGGTCATCACCCCCTGGATGGCCGGCGTCACCACCAAGGACGGCAAGGACGGCCTCGCGGCCGTCAAGGCCAAGCTCGGCCTTTAAAGTCAGAGCATCGGCCGAAAAGTGGGAACCGGTTTCGGTACATCCGATGCGAAGGCAAAAGCTTACAGCATCGTGCCGATTCTGGTTCGCGGCCCGGTGCTGTAAGAACCACAGCGCCGGGGCAGATTTGCAAAGATCCGCCTCGGCACGCTTTTCCTGACTGCATGACGGTTGCGCCGGATCGGCCCGCGCGCCACCATGTGGAATTATAAATATTACAGCCTGCCGGGATGCATGCCGCTTCATCAGAGGACGCAAATCCAGGCACATGGCGCTGTAGTCTCATTTCAAGGATGCGTTTCAGTGGATTGGCTGACTGATTTCAAAATCCCCATCGGCTCCTGGGCCAAGATCTTCGTCGACTGGCTGACAGCCAACGGCGCCTGGTTTTTCGATTGGCTCTCACATGTGATTTCCGGCAGCATCGACGGGGTGCTCTTCCTGCTGCAATTTCCCCCACCGCTGGTGGTCGCGCTTATTATCAGCATCATCGCCTGGCTGCTGCGCCGCTCGATTATAGTCGCCATCTTCACCTTTCTCGGCTTGGCGCTGATCATCAACCAGGGCTATTTCAAAGAAACCACAGAGACCCTGGCGCTGGTGCTCGCCTCCACCGCCGTCTGTATGATCATCGGTGTGCCGCTTGGCATTCTCGCCGCCCGCCGCGCCTGGATCTATGCGCTGATGCGCCCGGTGCTCGACCTGATGCAGACCATCCCGACCTTCGTCTACCTGATCCCGGCGCTGATCCTGTTCGGGCTCGGCATGGTGCCCGGCCTGATCGCCACTGTGATCTTCGCGGTGCCTTCGCCGATCCGGCTGACCAGACTTGGCATCGTCTCCACGCCGTCCTCGCTGGTCGAAGCCGCCATTGCCTTCGGCGCAACGCCAACCCAGGTGCTGCGCAAGGTGGAACTACCCTATGCCCTGCCGCAGATCATGGCGGGCCTCACCCAGACGATCATGCTGTCTTTGTCCATGGTGGTGATCGCCGCGCTCGTCGGCGCCAGCGGCCTTGGCGTGCCAGTCGTGCGGGCGCTGAACACCGTCAACATCGCCAAGGGCTTCGAGGCGGGTCTCTGCATCGTCATCCTGGCGATCATTCTGGACCGAATGTTCCGCATTCCATCCGCGGGAGACGACCAATGAGCGACGCCGTCATCTTTGGAAATGTCGATATCATCTTCGGCGATCGTCCGGAAAAAGCGCTGGCCATGGTCGACAAGGGCAAAACGCGCGACGAGATCAACAAGGAAACCGGACTGATCCTCGGCGTGGCGAATGCCTCGCTGACGCTCAAGGAAGGCGAGATCCTTGTGCTGATGGGGCTATCAGGCTCGGGCAAGTCGACGCTGCTGCGCGCCGTAAATGGCCTCGCCCCTGTCGTGCGCGGCTCCGTGTCGGTCAAGTCACGGGACGGTTTCGTCGATCCCTACCAGACCAGCCGCAAGGCACTGCGCGACCTGCGCATGCACAGTGTCTCCATGGTCTTCCAGCAGTTCGGCCTCTTGCCATGGCGCACGGTGGCCGACAATATCGGCTTCGGTCTCGAGCTTGCCGGCGTCGGCGAGAAAGAGCGGCGAAAGATCGTTGCCGAGCAGCTGGAGCTGGTCAATCTCAGCCAGTGGGCCAACCGCAAGGTCGACGAACTCTCGGGCGGGATGCAGCAACGCGTCGGCCTTGCCCGCGCTTTTGCGACTGGCGCGCCGATCCTGCTGATGGACGAACCCTTCTCGGCTCTCGACCCGCTGATCCGCACCCGGCTTCAGGATGAATTGCTGGAGTTCCAGACCCGGCTTAAAAAGACCATCCTGTTCGTCAGCCACGATCTCGACGAGGCTTTCCGGATCGGCAACCGCATCGCCATCATGGAAAGCGGCCGGATCATTCAATGCGGCACGCCGCAGCAGATCGTTCAGAACCCGGCCGATCAGTATGTTGCCGATTTCGTGCGCAACATGAACCCGATCAACATGCTGACAGCCCGCGACGTGATGAGCGGTGTAACGAACACCGGCGGCGGCGTGACTGCCACGGCCGCACCTGAAACACCGCTCATCGACATTCTCGACGCCATGGCACGCCAGCCCGGCATGGTCGGCGTGGTGGAAAACGGTGCCATCATCGGCGCTATCGGCGCGCAGGATGTTGTCTCGGCGCTAACACGGCACCGCCAGAACTAGAGTTCGTCAGAAAAAGTGGAATGCGGTTTTCCGTCCGGGATGCATTTACACAAGGGCTTAGTGCCTTCAACAGACAAAGACAGGGTCGCGGCAACGCGGCCCTGTCTTTGTTATGGCACCTTGTCGCTGTTGGGGCGGTTGGCTATCGTGCAGGCCTGCATCAGCCCCAATAGATGAGTCTGCCATGACCGACAGTGCCCCTCCCATCCGGCCCTCCCCCATCCGGCCGACGGATGACGAGGCCCGGAAACAGGCACGCGTCCTTTTACGTGGTGCTGTGCATGTCGCGCTTGGCGTGATCGATCCCGAGACCGGCGGCCCATTCGTCAGCCGCGTCGCGCTCGGCACGATGCCTGACGGTACGGTGATCTTGCTGGTGTCGCGGCTGTCGGCCCATACAAAAGCGATGCTGGCGGATGCGAGGGTATCGCTTCTGGCGGGCGAGCCCGGCAAGGGCGATCCGCTCGCCCATCCCCGTCTGACCGTTCAGTGCCTGGCAAAGCCTGTCGAGACCGATAGCCCGCTGCACGAGGCGATGCGCAGCCGCTTCCTCGCCCGGCATCCAAAGTCGAAACTGTATATCGATTTTCCCGATTTTCTGTTCTTCGAGCTGACGCCACAACGGGCAGCTCTCAACGGCGGCTTCGGAAGAGCGTTTCTTCTGAGCGGCAGCGACCTGATGATTCGCAAACGCCTAGCGTTCCCAAACGGGAAAACCGAGGCTCAAACCATACAAGATTTAGGGTATGCTTTGACTGCAATTGTTAAAAATCCCCCTCACATTAAGGGTGTGAAGCGGGATGGAAAAGTCCAAATCTGCGGTCTGGATGCCGCCGGAATCGACTTTTTTTGGGGTAATTCGTTGATTCGCAGCGAATTTGACGTCGAACTCGATCGCCTCGAACTGCCAAATTTACCAAATCCTAATAAAGGCTAGGCGATACCTTAAATTTAGGCATATACAATCCTACTCATATTGGTAGACTTTAATCGTAGGGTTAATTGTGGGATTGCAACAACCGGCCTGCCATGTGTGCAGGCTCAATCGCTTCAAAGGAAGACCGAGAGATGAAAGCCAATGACTTGTCTGATCACTCAAATGCAGCTGCTGGCCTGCTAACGGCCATGGCCAATCCAAAGCGACTGATGATATTGTGCAGCCTCGTTCAAGGTGAAGTTCCGGTCGGTGTTCTTGCATCGCAGGTCGGTCTCAGCCAGTCAGCCCTGTCTCAGCATCTTTCCAAGTTGCGGGCTCAGAAACTGGTAAAAACCCGCCGTGACGCTCAGACCATCTACTACTCCAGCACCTCGGATGCGGTCATGAAGGTTCTCGGCACGCTCGAGGATATCTTCTGCCATCAGGAAGCTAGCCGCAACGCGGCCTAAATGATAACGCTGGCATAAAAGCGTAAACTAAATTAGTTGGCGGCGTGGCGATCAATTCGCGCAGGCCGCCCAAAAAAGATCACGTAATTAGCGATATGCTCCTGCGACTTCCTCCCGCATGAGTAGAAAAGCCCCATTTATTTTAACCAACTCTTACTCACATGCATTACGATCAGAAGTGTAATTCCGATCAGTCGCAGCGATGCGGCACTTATTAGATCAGTACATATTAGATAAGTCTTTAGATTTGCTGCATAACGCCTTAAACCGGTTAGGATTTAAGAGTTATGCAGCAGCCTTCCCTGCCTGCAGCGTGCACGGCCTGCGATCCGTTGCTCCCATTCAACGCCGCCAGCCGAGATTGCGTCGAGCGCTCAAGACCTCCCGTCTCTGACGGCCTTTCCTGACACGAAGCTGAACACCCGCGCCCTACACCTGTCGAACCAATTCCGGCGATCCATCAAGGTAAGCGTTTTCTTAATAAATCAGTCGGCAATCGAAAATGCATTGCGGTTTATCGGCCCGGCTTTAAACGGCAACATTCGTCCGCCAGCGAATTCGTATTCGAGCTAGGCGACAGCGGCTCTCCCAACCAAAAACAGGCCCCGCCCCCGCGACTGCGGGACGGAACCTGTCATGGCCTTGGCCGATCGCCGCCAATCGAACTGCCCTTCGATTGGTCTCTGATCATCGACGCATTTGCCCATGGTGAGCTTGCCCGGGCCTTGCTCAAGAGTTGAAGGACCGCACACCGTCCCGCCTCGGAACAAGCTTTGTCATCTTCCCAGTGGTTTCCCGCTGCTTTTTGCGCTCCGGCGCATCTGCCTGCTTGACGGCACAAAGTCGGCTGCTAATTTGACCGCGCGGTCAAATTATGCGGCATGATCGGTCTTCTCGGATCTGTCCGGAAAAAGGCAAACCAGGTTTCCAGACAACGGGCGCAAGAACCCGCTCCGCAGCTGATCGAGCCACTCGCTATGGCCCCCGAAACAACCGACAGGGCCCGCGAAAGGGCCATGGAGAGCATGATGTCCAATCGCACCACCATTCCAAACGACCTGCGCGCGTTCTGGATGCCGTTTACCGCCAACCGCCAGTACAAGCAGGAACCGCGCCTGTTTGTCGGCGCCAAGGATATGTATTACACCACCCATGACGGTCGCCAGGTTCTTGATGGCACCGCTGGCCTATGGTGCGTCAATGCCGGCCACTGCCGCCCGCTGATCACGGAAGCGATCCGCCAGCAGGCCGGCGAGCTCGACTACGCACCGGCCTTCCAGCTTGGCCACCCAAAGGCCTTCGAACTGGCAAACCGGCTGGTCGACATTGCGCCTGATGGCATGGACCATGTCCTTTATACCAACTCCGGCTCTGAATCGGTCGATACCGCGCTGAAAGTGGCGCTCGCCTATCACCGCGTCAAAGGCAATGGCTCGCGCTTCCGCCTGATCGGCCGCGAGCGCGGCTACCACGGCGTCAATTTCGGCGGCATTTCCGTCGGCGGCATCGTCTCCAACCGCAAGATGTTCGGCACGCTGCTGACTGGGGTCGATCATCTGCCGCACACCCATCTTCCGGAAAAGAACGCCTTCACCAAGGGCCAGCCCGAGCATGGCGGCGATCTGGCCGCCGAGCTGGAGCGGATCGTTACCCTGCATGACGCCTCGACCGTCGCCGCCGTCATCGTCGAGCCGGTCGCCGGCTCCACCGGCGTTCTGATCCCGCCGAAGGGCTACCTGCAGAAACTGCGCGAGATCTGCACCAAGCATGGCATCCTGTTGATTTTCGATGAAGTCATCACCGGCTATGGTCGCCTCGGCGCGCCGTTTGCGGCCCAGTATTTCGACGTGAAGCCCGACATCATCGTCACCGCCAAGGGCCTGACCAATGGCGTCATCCCAATGGGCGCGGTGTTCGTGACTGCCGAAATCCACGATGCCTTCATGGCCGGCCCGGAACACATGATCGAGTTCTTCCACGGCTATACCTATTCCGGCAACCCGATCGCATCCGCCGCAGCCCTTGGCACGCTCGACACCTATAAGGAAGAAGGCCTGCTGACCCGCGCCAGCGAGCTCGCCCCCTACTGGGAAGAGCAGCTGCACAGCCTGCGCGATTGCCCTCACGTCATCGATATCAGAAATATCGGCCTGATCGGCGCCATCGAGCTAAAGCCTATAGACGGGGAACCGACCAAGCGCGCCTTCAACGCCTTCCTCAAGGCCTATGCCGACGGCCTCTTGATCCGCACCACCGGCGACATCATCGCACTGTCACCGCCGCTGATCATCTCCAAGGCCGAAATCGACGAATTGTTCGACAAGCTGCGCAAGGTGCTGATGAGCAATATCTAACGGCGGTTGTGCGTTAGACTCTATAAAGGCGGCGGGTTTTCCTGCCGCCTTTTTGCGTGCAGGTCATGCCCCTGAACACTGTGTTGAAGCAGTTTATCCGTTTGCGATATGTCGCTTTCAGAAGATATTCCGAGACCTAAATTTACAGTTCAACCCTTCGTTTTCAAGAACTTTCGGTTGAAATCCCGTTGCGAACCTTTCCCGAAAATGATCTAATTGCGCCATGATCGACATCTTATAGCGCTCTGCGGCGGATAGAGACATCTCCCTGCCGAAGCTTTCGAAAATGGGGGAATTGTGCATGGATATCACCGCATCTGCTGCATCCGTCTCGGGCTTATCGGTTCAGGCAAAGCTTGAAACCGTCCTGCGCAAGGCAGCCGCCCTCCTCCCCGCCGACATCGGCAATCGCCTTCTGTCACTGATCAGCCCGGCATCGCTTGCCCTCATGGCTGGCGTCGTAGTGGTATGGGCGGGGTCGCATTTCTTTGGCGTTGGTGAAATTGCCGACGTGATCCTTCTGGCCGCTGGTTGGATCATGGTTGGTGGCGCCGCGATCCAAGGGGGCGAAAAGCTCGTTTCCTTCGCGGTGGGCACGAATGCCGCAAAGACCACAGCGGATCTCGACAAGGCGGCAAAGGATCTGGCTGATGCCATTACCATTCTCGGCGTCGATGTCGTGCTCGGCCTGCTGCTCAAAGGCAAACCGAAAGGAACGTTCAAGAGCGTCCATGGCACGATGCCCAGCTATGGCCAGTTTGCCCGAGCAATGCCCAAGGCAGGGCCAATGCGAATCTATGAGGCGAAATTGGTCTTTTCGCGCCAGAAATTTGCCGGTCAGGGCGGCACCCGCCCGGACAATGTTGCAACAATTGGTCGCGACTTCTTTCCCGGAGCGAAGCCTTTTTCGGAAGTCGTCCGTTCCGTTCGCCAGACCGTTTATCACGAACGTGTCCATCAGCGGCTCACCCAAGCCTTTTCCCTGCTTGGCCGCCCCGGTCTCTACATGAAGATGGGCGCTTACAAACGCTCATACATCCTCCGTTATATCGAGGAAGCCGCGGCAGAGGCTTACGGACTGGCACGCACCGGCGGACCAAAAACGGGTGAACTTTCGGCAATCCAGTTCCCGCTAAACGGTAATTACGGCATCACCGTCGCTAAAATGGGTCAAGAGGCAAAGGGCGTGTTGCTTGGTCCTGTCACCGTGGGAGGCGCTGCCTACAACGCCTACTATGGGGCGAAGAATGATCACTGAGCAGCAAGCAATTGAGGCCGCCCAACATTTCGTAGCCCAACGAAAACACACACCTTTGGACGCTAACTCCATAAAGGTGACATTTTCTGAAACCCAGGGCCGGCCAACCTTTGTAGTCTCGGCTTACGACGCCATTCCCCAAGGGGAAGAAGAATGGATGCAGCCGTCGAGAGTGCCCGTAGTCCTTCTCATTGATGCCAATAGAGGTGCAGTTTACGGCTATGAGACCGAACGCGGACGGACAGTATTCGGTTGAACTCCGACGCGAGTGTCCACCACATGACGGCTTGATCGAAGATGCTCTCTGAGGAAGAGGCAAGAAAGGCGCTGCGCGAGTTCCTTGCACAGAGGAAACACTCGCCTTTGCGGGAAAGCCTGACAACTGCAGGGCGAGGAATGATCGAAGACCGCGACACCTGGGTGATCAGTGGCGTTCCCGAAGACTCCCCTGAAGACAAGGATTGGATGTATTTTCTCGTTCAGCCGACGCTCTATTTCGTCGATGCCACCACAGGGACCGTATTTGGCTTTGAGACCGAGCGTGGACGGACGATCTTCGGGTAATAAGGCGCACAGCGCTGTAGCCGATTGATATTTTCGCCTTATCACGCTAGCGCTTGAACCGGTGGGCACGGCGAAGGACAGGGAAATTGCACGATCAGGTTGAAGCATTTATTGCGCGCTGGCAGGGGCAGGAAGGCGGGCAGGAACGGGCCAATTACGCGCTGTTTCTCACCGAGCTGTGCGATCTCTTGGGCCTTGCCCATCCCGATCCCGCCTCTGCGGCCCATGAAGATAATGACTATGTCTTCGAACGGGTGGTAAAAGAGACCGCACGCGACGGCAGCGTTTCCTCAAAGCGCATCGACCTCTACAAGAAAAACTGCTTCGTGCTTGAAGCCAAGCAAAGCCGGCTCTCTGGCGACAAGAAGCTACCCGACGCGCCGCAATTACCGGGTCTTGCCTCGCCCGGCGATACCACCCCGCGCGGCAAGCGCGCCAGCGCCAACCGCTCCTGGGACGTGCTGATGCTGAATGCCCGCGCTCAGGCCGAAAACTATGTGCGCCTGCTGCCCGCAAGCCATGAGCCGCCGCCCTTCGTGCTGGTCTGCGATGTCGGCCATGCCATCGAGGTCTATGCGAACTTTCGCCGTGACGGCAAGGCTTACGACCAGTTCCCGGACCGCCGCTCCTTCCGCATCTATCTGGAAGACCTTCGGGACGCTGCCGTACGCGAGCGGCTGCAAGCGATCTGGACCGATCCTATCTCGCTCGACCCCTCCCGCCATGCCGCCAAGGTAACGCGCGAAATTGCCACCCGCATTGCCAGCGTTAGCCAGGCGCTGGAAAAATCCGGCCATCCCACCGAAGAGGTGGCGATGTTTTTGATGCGCACGCTGTTCACCATGTTTGCCGAGGATGTGGAACTGCTGCCCAAGGATTGCTTCAAGGACCTCCTGGAAGACTGCGCCAAGAAGCCCGAGATTTTCCCGAATATGATGGAAGATCTATGGAAAGCCATGGATGAAGGCAGCTTTTCTGCGACGATCCGTGAAAAAGTGAAGAAATTCAACGGCCGCTATGACTGGAAGGATGTGGAACCGGCGATCTTCGGTACCTTCCTGGAACAGGCACTTGATCCGACCGACCGGCGCAAGCTCGGCGCCCATTATACGCCACGCGCCTATGTCGAGCGTCTCGTCATCGCCACCGTCATCGATCCATTGCGGAGCGAATGGGATGCGGCCCGCTCCACCGCCGACCGGCAGAAAGCCGAGGGCAAGGCCGATGCGGCGATCAAGACGGTGCAGGCCTTCCATGATAAGCTGTGCGAAACCAGAGTGCTGGACCCCGCCTGCGGCACCGGCAACTTTCTCTATGTCTCGCTGGAGCTGATGAAGCGGCTGGAGGGCGAAGTGCTGGAAGCGCTGGTCAATCTCGGCGGCCAGGAAGGGCTGGCGCTGGAAAGCCACACTGTCGATCCGCACCAATTTTTAGGCCTGGAGGTCAATCCGCGCGCCGCGGCCATCGCCGAACTGGTACTGTGGATCGGCCACCTGCAATGGCATTTCCGCAATCGCGGCGTCGCACCATCCGAGCCGATCCTGAAGGCCTTCAAGAACATCCAGAATATGGATGCGGTGCTGAAATGGGATGGCTATCCGCTGCCGAAAGTGGTTGGCGGCAAGGAGCACTACCCCAACCCGCGCCGGCCCGATTGGCCGAAGGCGGATTATATCGTCGGCAACCCTCCCTTTGTCGGCGGCAAGGATATCCGCGCCCGCATGGGTGGAGGTTATGCCGAGGCGCTGTGGAAGGCGCATGGCCATATGAATGAAAGCGCCGATTTCGTGATGTATTGGTGGGACCGCTCGGCGGAGATCCTGCTGAAGCCGAAAAGTCAGCTGAAACGCTTCGGCTTCGTCACCACCAATTCCATCAGCCAGGTGTTTCAGCGCCGGGTGATGGAACCCTATCTGAATGCCAAGAAACCGCTATCGCTCACCATGGCTATTGCCGACCATCCCTGGACTAAGGTGACGCGGGATAGTGCTGCCGTGCGCATTGCAATGACGGTGGCTGAGGCCGGCAAGCACGAGGGTCGCCTGCTGGAGGTGACGGCGGAAGACGCCGTCGAGACCGACAGCCCGGTGATTTTGTTTGCGGAGAAGCAGGGCAAGATCAATGCGGATTTGACGGTTGGGGTGGATGTAGGATCTGTGCTGGGTTTGAAATCCAACACCCGCCTTAGCTTACGCGGTATGACCTATATGGGCGCGGGGTTTATCTTAGAACCCAACGCTGCGGAATACTACAAAACGCTAGGAGGAGCTTACCAATCTGTTATCAAGCCGTATTTAAGTGGTCGCGATTTGGTAAGCCGACCACGTGGCGTTTTTGCAGCTGATCTTTTTGGTTGGGACATCGCAGACGTTCGGTCTAAACTACCCGCGCTCTATCAGCACCTATTGATGACTGTAAAACCGGTAAGGGAGCTCGATAATAGAGCCTCATATCGAGAAAAATGGTGGATTTTTGCTGAACCAAGGCAAGAGCTGAGAAGCTCAGTAGCTAATCTATCGCGATTTATAGGAACTAGCCAAACGGCTAAGCACCGCATTTTCCAATTTCTTGAAGGAGAATGGCTGCCCGACCAAACTCTTGTAATTATATCGTCTAATGATCCGTACATTCTTGGTGTGCTCTCCTCCAAACTGCATGGAGGCTGGGCGTTTCGCTCTGGCGGCTGGCTTGGCGTCGGTAACGATCACCGATATTCGAACTCTCGCTGCTTCGACCCCTTCCCCTTCCCCGATGCCTCCGACACCCAGAAGGCCGCCATCGGCGCTATTGCGGAAGAGCTGGACGCCCATCGCAAGCGGGTGCTGGAAGCCCATCCGCACCTGACGCTGACTGGGCTTTACAATGTGCTGGAGCGGCTGAAATCGGGTGCGAAGCCCGACGACTTGAACGAAAAAGAGCGCCGCATCTTCGATGACGGTCTGGTGCTGATCATTAAAGAGTTGCACGAGAAGCTGGATGTGGCGGTGGCCGAGGCCTATGGCTGGCCGGTCGATCTGGCCGAGGAAGAGGTTCTTTCCCGGCTGGTGGCGCTGAACAAGGAGCGGGCGAAGGAGGAAAAGCGCGGAAAAGTGCGCTGGCTGCGGCCCGATTACCAGATCCCACGCTTCGGCTCCGATAAGGAAAAGGCCGAGATGGTCGAATTCGATTTCGGCGAGGCAACCCCGGAAAAATCAGGCCCGAAGCCGGGCTTCCCCACCGACGAGCGCGACCAGACGCCTGCCGTTCTGCACCAGTTGATGGCCGCAGAAGTTCCGCTCAACGCGCTCGCCATCGCGTCTGCCTTCAAACAGGGCCGCAAATGCCTTCCCGCCGTCGAGGCGGTGCTGGCCGCCCTCAACCGCATGGGCCTGGTCTCGACCGCCGATGGCAAGCATTTTGTCTTCCGCCGGGCGGCGTGAGGGGTGGTCATCCCGATGAAGCAACACAAACCGAAGCGACCCCCTCTCTTGGAATTTCTAGCACTTAGCTTTTGGCTAAGCTGCTGAAATTCCATTCTCCCCCGCCAAGGGGGAGATGGCAGTTTGCCGCGATCTCGGCATCCAGCCTCTCCCCTAGCGGGAGAGGATACAAAATCGAGGGCTTAGCGATCAGCTAAACCTCAGATTTTGTTGGTGAGGGGCTCGTTCTCTTGCCATAGAGCATCGTACCGAAAATC
>Ga0308163_10003747_pt1 | contig 12543 bp, 10 predicted proteins | sample PhyTR1_FD_201037 | JGI IMG/M metagenome (GOLD analysis project Ga0308163, IMG submission 201037) | Phyllosphere microbial communities from UC Gill Tract Community Farm, Albany, California, United States - DLSLT.R1 | ecosystem: Host-associated > Plants > Phyllosphere > Unclassified | place: USA... | reverse complement strand
TTCGCTGATATCTCGCATTTGCAAATAACCGGCCATATCCGCCGACACCTCTATTGATTGCATTTTATCGAAAAAAACTGGTCGAACTGCTCTCGACATTTCTACTGTATCGTTTCAGAATTTCCGCTTTCCTTCGCCGGCGAGGCGTAAATCGAGACCTTGCGGTAACGCGCTGTTGGAGTGTAGGAAAATGGCTTTGCTGGCGGGTAGTTCATGGACGATGACAGACGACCGGGCCTGACGGCTTCAGGACAGATAGGCGGGGGCGAGCGTCCGACGCTGAAGACAATTGCCTTCCTGACCGGGCTCGGCATCACAACCGTATCGCGTGCCTTGAAGGATGCGCCCGATATCGGCGCCGAAACCAAGGAGCGGGTGCGCATGGTGGCGCGGCAGTTGGGCTACCAGCCCAACAGAGCCGGCGTGCGGCTGCGCACGGGAAAGACCAATGTCATTGCACTGGTGCTGAGCATCGATGAAGAAATCATGGGCTTCAGTAGCCAGCTGGTTTTCGGCATATCGGAAGTCCTGTCCGGCACGCCCTACCACATCGTCGTAACGCCGCATTCCCACAGCAAGGATCCGATGCAGCCGGTGCGCTACATTCTCGACACCGGCTCGGCCGATGGCGTCATCATATCGCGCACGGAGCCTGACGATCCGCGCATCAAGCTTTTGACCGAGCGCGGCATGCCTTTTGCCGCCCATGGCCGCACAGCCTCAGGCCTCGTCCATCCATTCCACGATTTCGACAACGAGGCTTTTGCCCGCCAGGCCGTCGAGCGCCTGGCCACCCGAGGCCGCAAGCGCATCGCTCTTCTGCCGCCGCCCGACAAGCTGACCTACTATCGCCATACCCGCGACGGCTTCCTCGCCGGCATCAGGAAGGCTGGCGCTACAGAGGTACCGATGCCGATCGATATCGATGCGCCTCTCGAGCAGATCCGCAATGCGGTTGAAGCCGTAATGCGGTCCGACGATCCGCCAGATGGCATCGTCTGCTCGTCCAGCAGCGCCGCAATTGCCGTCAATGCCGGCATAGATGCTGCCCACAAACAGCTCGGGCAGGATGTGGACTTGGTCTCAAAACAGTCCGTCCAGATCCTGAAATGGATCCGCCCCGAAATCATCGGGGCGCATGAAGATGTGCTGCTGGCAGGCCGCGAACTCGCCAAAGCTGTCATCGCCAGTATCGACGGCATCGAGCCGCATCTGCTGCAAAGCGTCAGCCAGCCGGTGTGGGAATAGCGCTTAAAACGGAATGGCCAAGCCATCTTGGGCAACCACCAACGACCCGCTCCAGACCGGCGCAAGGGCCTGCCGCCAGTCCGCCTCTGTAAAGGCGGGGTCATCGGCCGGAATGAGATGGTTCAGCACCAGCTTTTTGACCCGTGCCTGCGTCGCCAGCCGTCCGGCATCTGCCGCCAGCGTGTGCGAGGCGTAGAGATGCTCCCGTAGCCGTGCGCCATTGCCGGTGCGCCGAATGATGCTTTCAACACCCTCAGGCAGCATGGCCTCGTGTACGAGAAGATCGGCGCCGGCAGCGAAATCCGAGAGGGGCGGGAAATAGGCCGTATCCGAAGACAGGACGACTGTTTTGCCACCCTCTGTGAACTTGAGAGCAAAGCAATCTGTCACCGGAGGATGATCGACCCGCAGCGCCGAGACGATCATAGTACCCTCCTCCAGAACCGGGCCTTCGCCATATTCACGCACGATCACCAGACCGGCCAGATCCGGTCTCCCCTCATCTGCAATCCGGGTGCGGATGTCGAAGTCAAGCGAGACAAGGAAGTTCTGCCAGAGAAGGGCTGTTCCTTCCGGCCCGTAGACGGTCACCGGCTTTGAAAGCCCAGTCGTCCAGGCGGTGTGCAGCAGCGGCCCGAGCTCCAGCACATGGTCGGAATGGAGGTGAGTAATGAAGACCAGATCGAGGTCCTTCAGCGACAGGCCCGTTTCGACAACGCCGCGGGTGACGCCCAGCCCGCAGTCGATAACGATGTGCCGACCGCCGAGTGTCAGCAGCATGGAGGTTGGATTGGGGCCGCCGGGACGGATAGCTGGCCCACCCTTGCTGCCGAGAATGACAAGACGATCGTCCATAAAGCACACTTCTCAAAAAAGCCTCGCCACTGGATGCGGCGAGGCCAGTCATAATTCTGATTTGTTGGCGATCAGTAGATCGAAGCGCCGCTGCCCCAAGGACCGTGGTGATATTCCTTGCCGTCGACCCGCTCAAAGCCATGGGCGCCGAAGAAGTCGCGTTGGGCCTGGATGAGATTGGCGGTGCCGCGACCGCGCCGGTAGCTGTCGAAATAAGACAGGGCCGAGGCGAGCGCGGGAACCGGCAGGCCGGACAGAGCAGCATAAGAGACCACGCGGCGCAGCGCTGCATCGGTGTCCTTGACCATCTGCGAGAAGGCTGGCGTGACGATCAGGTTCGCGACATCGGGCTCCTTGGTGAAGGCCGAGGTGATCTCGTCGAGGAACTGCGAGCGAATGATGCAGCCCTCGCGCCAGATCTTGGCAATGGTCGGCATGGGTAGCGACCAGCCGAATTCCTTGGACGCGGCTGCCATGACAGCAAAGCCCTGGGCATAGGCGGCGATCTTGGCGGCCAGCAGCGCGCTTTCGAGATCGGCCAGGAACGCCATGCCGTCATGCGGCTTTTCAGCGGGCTTCGGCAGGCCGAAGATCTTTTCAGCCGCTTCGCGTTCTTTCTTCTGCGAAGACAGGACACGACCGGCCACTGCGGCTTCAATGCCGGTGGCGGCGATACCGAGGTTCTGCGCCTCGATGACCGACCACTTGCCGGTACCCTTCTGGCCGGCGGCATCGACGATCACGTCGACCATCGGCTGGCCGGTGATCGGATCCGTCGCCTTCAGCACCTTTTCGCTGATTTCGATCAGGTAGGAATTCAAGCGACCCTTGTTCCATTGGCCAAAGACATCGCCGATTTCAGCAGCCGACATGCCAAGGCCATCGCGCAGGATGCCGTAGATTTCGGCAATCATCTGCATATCGGCATATTCGATGCCGTTATGGATGGTCTTGACGAAATGGCCGGCGCCATCTGTGCCTAGCCAGGCAACGCAAGGGTCATCGTTGAACTTCGCGGAGATCGAGGTCAGCACCTTCTCGACGCGTTTCCAGCTGTCTTCCGTGCCGCCGACCATGATCGAGGGGCCGTGACGCGCCCCTTCCTCCCCGCCGGACACGCCCATGCCGATAAAGGTCAAGCCGCTGTCCTTGAGGTTGTCGAACCGACGAATCGTGTCATGGAAATTGGCATTGCCGGCGTCGATCATGATGTCATTGGCCGACAGATGCGGTTTCAGCAATTCCATCTGCTGATCGACGGCGTCGCCGGCCTTGATCATGATGATGATCGGTCGGGGCGGACGGATCGCTGCAACAAATTCTTCGATGGTTTCGCAGCCGATGATATTGCCGGCGAGATCGCCGGCTTCAGCGACGAATTCCTTGGTGCGTGCGGGCGTCCGGTTAAAGACCGCGATGCGGTTGCCCTTCTCGGCGATATTCAGCGCCAGGTTCGATCCCATGACGCCGAGACCGATCAGTCCGATTTCCGCCTGCTCCATGTCAATGCTCCAATTCATTACCAGATGTGAAGGTGGTGATGTTTTGGCACTCCTTTGCAATGGGAGCAAGACGCAACGGAGAAGGACGGCGACAAGTTTTCATAGCCTACCCTAATCGGTTAAAACGGGGCTTAGCTTGATGGATGATCATCGTCGTCGGTGATGACCCTCCAGGCCGCGCCATCCATATCGTCGTATTGCCCTGATTTCAGCGACCAGAGAAAGGCCGCCAAACCGATGCCTCCCATCAGAAGTGCGATGGGAATGAGATAGACCAGCATGTTCATATGGCAAGTCCTGGAACGTCGCGCAGAACGACCGGCGGCACGGCGCCCTTGCCTTTGCGGCGGACAAGGCCGGAAGCGCCGTTGAGGCGCAAGGCATTGGCAACGACTATCAGCGAGGAGGTCGACATGGCGACTGCGGCAATCAGCGGCGTCGCATAACCAAGCAGCGCAACCGGCACTGCAAACACGTTATAACCGATGGCGAGCGCGAAATTCTCGCGGATCAATTGCCCCGCCTTTTTCGACACATCGATGGCGAAAGGCACGGCATCCAGCCCGTCATGCATGAAGACGAAATCCGCAGCCTGACGTCCGACATCGGCAGCGGTCGCCGGGGCCATGGAGACGTAAGCGGCCGACAGCGCCGGCGCATCATTGATGCCATCGCCCACCATCAGCAAATGCCGTCCGGCCTGCTGCTCGCTGGCGCAGAACCGCGCTTTGTCCGCTGGCGACAGCTCCGCTTGTTGCTCCTCGATCCCCAGCCGAGCAGCAAGGGCGCTGACCACAGGGCTGCGGTCGCCTGAGAGCACGGCAAGCCTCAGTCCCTCGCCTCGCAGATCGGCGATCACGGCTTCAGCGCCGGGGCGCAGGCTGTCTTCAAAGCGGAAGCAGGCAAGACCATAGCCATTCAGCGACAACAGCACTTCCGACAATGCCGGGCCGTCCGCTTCACTAGCGTTCAGTCCAAGCGCAAAGCGGCGATTGCCCAAACGATAGCGACCTTCCGGCGCCTCTGCCTCCACGCCACTGCCCGGGATTTCCTTGACGCCCGCAATACTGCGGACAGGTCCGCGCAAAAGATTGCCAGTGGCAGCCCGCCAAAGGGACTGGGACAGCGGATGCCGGGAATGGGCGGCAAGCCCTGCAGCGATGGCAACCATATCCGGATTGACCTTGCCGATATCGACAGGCACGGGCCGGCCCAGCGTCAGCGTGCCTGTCTTGTCAAAGGCGATGGCATCTATCAGGGCCAACCGCTCCATAGCCGATCCATCCTTGACCATAATGCCACGCTGGAACAGCTTTCCTGCGGCCACCACCTGCACAACAGGCACTGCCAGCCCCAGCGCACAGGGGCAGGTTATGATCAGCACGGCGATTGCCACCATCAGCGCATGTTTCCAGTCGCCGTCGTAAAGCCCCCAGACAATGAAGGAGCTGAGCGCCAGGAGGTGCACGACCGGCGCATAGAGCTGAGCGGCCCTGTCGGCGATCCGGCGATAGCGCGCCTTGCCGCCTTCCGCCGCTTCCATCAGCCGGATGATTTCCGAGAGGAAGGAATCGCGCGCCTGCGCGGTGGCCCGCACAGTAAGCGATCCGGTCAGGCTGAGCGTGCCGGCCTGTACGGTGTCGCCAGGGCCAACCGTGCGCGGCGCGCTTTCGCCATTGACGATTGAAACATCTAGATCGCTGGCGCCATCGACCACAACACCATCGAGCGCAATGCGCTCACCGGCCGAGATCGCGACGATTTCGCCGATCTTAATGTCATCTACCAGCCGGTAGTCACGGCTTCCATCGGCGCCGACCACGGTGGCGCCCCGCGGATTGAGCCGCGCCAGCCCGCTGATCGCCGAGCGCGCCCGGTCCCGCATCATATGGTCGAGGGCGCGGCCGATCAGCAGGAAGAACAGCAGCGAGGCTGTTGCATCGAAATAGGCATGTTCGCCGTGGTGAATGGTTTCCCAGAGCGACGAAAAATAGGATAGCGTGATGCCGATGGCGATCGGAACATCCATGTTCGAACGGCCATGTCTCAGCACGGCCCAGGCCGATTGATAGAAAAACCGGCCGCCATAGATCAGAGCGGGTGCAGCGATCAGCGCCGAGATCCAGTGAAACAGATCCCGTGTCGAGGCATCCGCTCCCGACCAGACCGAGACAGACAGCAGCATGATATTGGCGGCGGCAAAGCCGGAAACGGCAACGGCGCGGATCAATTGCTTGAGCAGCAGATCTGAGGCCGCATCCTGCGGTGTGAACAGGTGGCAACTGTAGCCAGTCGAGGCAATCGCCCGCGCCAGCTCCACCGGATCGAGCCCGGTGTCCTCGAAGACAGGGCCGGCATCCGCGTCAATAAGTGGCCCTTCCGCAGGCCGCTTTGCCCGCCAAACAACGCCAACACGTCTGGTCGAGAGATTGACCCTGGCACGTTCCACGGCCGGCACCCGCTTCAGTGCCGTTTCAATCGAGGTGATGCAGGTGCCGCAGTGGACGCCGGGCACGCTGAAGTCCACCTGAAACAGCCCCTCGCCCAGATCACGGCTTGCCAGACGGATCTCTTCCGATGACGGCAGCAAAGCTGCAGAGCGTTCCAGATCCAGGGCCGCCTCGGAGCCCGCTGCGCAGCAGCTCATTTTTCGCCTCCGATAACGGCAATGCGATTGGCCTCGTGCATGACGATCTTCCCCTCGCGGGTGGCGATGGTCTCGACGATCCAGTGACCGTCCTCCACCACATGCTCACCGGTGAAATGGCCGGGGCCAAGAGGCATCAACGTTACGCTGAAATCCTGGTGCTCTCCCACCGGCCGCTTGAAGTTGGCGACGACCTGATCGGCAATCACAGGCCCTTTTTCAGGAATGGAGAGATCATAGGCAATCGCCCCCTGCTTGATTGCAAGGGTGCCCTGAACGCCGGTATCGAGGATCTGGCGAATTTGCGCCGTCGTATCGTTGAATTTCTGGCTGGCGACATAGGTGTTTTCCACCACCATGCCGCTCCAGCTATGCCCGGCATACCAGGCCATGGTCAGGTTAACGGCAATGATCACGCTGAAAAAGGAGCAAATCGTTGCCAGCATATGCCAGCCGGTGAAGGTAAAGGTCTTTTGGGTTTTGACACTCATTTCTTGTCTCCCGACTTGTCGCTGGGACCATTGAACGTGGCTTTGTAGATTGCTTGCTCGCCGGATACAGGGTCGAGCACGATGAAACGGAACGGCTCCGCGCTCTCCGTGATGTCACGACCTGCCAGCGTCACGTAAATTTTCAGCGTGGTGGCTTCGTCCGGCTCAGCGGTCACTGTTATCGACCGGGTCGGCTCCTCCTGCATGCCGTTGACCTTCATGGTCGCTTCCGGCAAACCGTCGAGGGTCACGGTCAGGTCGCGCGGTTTCGGCACCATGTTGAGCAGCCGCACGGTATAGCCATTGCGGATCGAGCCATTCGATTCCAGCACATATTGCGGATTGCGGTCATGCAGGACATTGACGTCCAGCCGCTCGCGGGTCATCAACGCAAATAACAGCGCGACGCCAATAGCGGACCAAACACCCATGTAGATGAGGCTGCGCGGCCGGAAGATGACCCGCCAGTTGAAATGCCTGATCGTCTCGACAAAGGCGCCATCCGCAGTCCTGACCTTGGTCGGATCAACCGGCCCGGCGCCATTGCCGGTGGCAAGCGCCATATTCGACTGATATTCCTGCAGAGTTGCATAGGCAATCAGGCCACCCGGCTTGCCGATCTTGTCCATCACCCCATTGCAGGCATCGATGCACAGCGCGCAGGTGATGCATTCCAGCTGCTGGCCATCACGGATATCGATGCCCATGGGACAGACGACGACGCAGGCATTGCAATCGACGCAGTCGCCCACCGATTCCCCAGCCGCAACCGCTTTCTTGGCGTGGCGGGTGCGCGGCTCGCCGCGCCAGTCGTTATAGGTCACGACCAGCGAATTCTCATCCAGCATCGCGCCCTGAATACGCGGCCAGGGACACATATAGATGCAGACCTGCTCGCGCATCAGGCCACCGAAGACATAGGTGGTAGCCGTCAGGATAGCGACAGTCGCATAGGCGACGCCGGCGGCCTGGCCTGTGACGAACTCGTGCAGCAGGCTTGGTGCATCGGCAAAATAAAAGATCCATGCACCGCCGGTGAGGACGCCGATCACCAGCCAGCTGGCATGTTTCGTTACCCGCTTCCAAACCTTGTCGAAGCTCCAGGGCGCGCTATCCAGCTTGATGCGGGCATTGCGATCACCTTCGATGAAGCGCTCGACCACCAGGAACAAATCGACCCAGACCGTCTGCGGACAGGTATAGCCGCACCAGGCGCGTCCGACCACCGACGTGACCAGAAACAGGCCGAGACCAGCCATGACCAGCAGGCCAGCAACGAAAAAGAATTCCTGCGGCCAGATTTCAATGAAGAAGAAATAGAATCGGCGATGCGCGAGGTCGATCAGCACCGCTTGGTCAGGCGCATAAATTCCACGGTCCCAGCGCAGCCAGGGCGTGAGGTAATAAATGCCGAGCGTGATGGCCATGACCAGCCACTTGAACTGCCGGAAACTGCCGGATGCCCGTTTTGGAAAGATCTTCTTGCGCGCCTCGTATAGCGGCCGGCGCGTTTTCGCCGAATTGACCGGCTCAGCGATAAACCGCTCGACATCAGGCCGTGTTTCCATTCCACTACTGCTCATTGCCACACCTCTCGTTATCAGAGGTTTTTCACGTCTTGCCGATGGAAGCCTTGACTTAAGTCAAGCTGCGGCGAAGCGTCTCAAAGGCAGTATCTCCGTTTGTATGAGAGACATTTTTTCGGGCTGACGCCTTGACCTTCCCACTGTTGGAAGCCTTATCTATGGGTGGCAGCCGGATAGGAACGATGCCATGAATGCCGTAAATTCCCCCGAAACCACCACTGAAACCACGATTGCCATTGATGGCATGCACTGCGCTTCCTGCGTGCGACGGGTCGAGAAGGCCATTGCGTCAGTGCAGGGCGTCACCTCCGCCTCCGTCAATCTCGCAACCGAAAAGGCCAGCGTGCAGTTTGCCGAAAAGCCCGATCTGGGTGCCGTTATCGCGGCAATCGAGCAGGCCGGATACGCACCACGTCTTGAGAGCCGTGAGCTTGATATCGACGGCATGCATTGTGCCTCCTGCGTGCGCAGGGTGGAGACCGCGCTATCAGGCGTGCCAGGCGTTCGCACCGCCGCCGTCAACCTGGCAACGGAACGGGCGACGGTGACCGCAACTGATGGCGTTGACGAGACGGCTCTGATCGCCGCCGTCGAAGGGGCAGGCTTTCATTTGCGCCAACCTGCAGCACAGGCAAGCGCTGCCTCCCCGCAACCGGATCGCCGGGCGCAGGAAACCGCTCGGCTGACACGGCTGACCCTGATCTCCCTCCTTCTCACCCTCCCCGTCTTCATCCTGGAAATGGGCTCGCACCTTATCCCGGCCATGCATGGCTGGGTCATGAATGTGCTTGGCATGCAGACGAGCTGGCTGCTGCAATGCGCCCTGACCGGTCTGGTGCTTCTCGGCCCGGGCCTGATGTTCTTCCGTCACGGCGTTCCGAACCTGATCAAGCTGCATCCGGACATGAACTCGCTGGTAGCCCTTGGCGCATCCGCAGCCTATGGCTATTCGCTGGTGGCGACCTTCGCGCCGGGCTGGATGCCTGCCGGTACGGTCAATGTCTATTACGAAGCCGCCGCCGTCATCGTCACTCTGGTCCTTTTGGGTCGCACGCTGGAAAGCAGAGCCAAGGGCCGCACCAGCGACGCCATCAAGCGATTAGTCCGCCTTGCCCCGAAGACGGCGCGAGTGATCCGGGATAGCAAGCGGCTCGATATCGACATCGCCGAAGTCGTTGTTGGCGATGTCCTGGATATCCGCCCGGGCGACAAGATCCCGGTCGACGGTGTCGTCACCGAGGGCCAATCCTTCGTCGACGAATCCATGCTGACGGGGGAACCCGCGCCGGTGGAAAAGACCAAGGCTGCGGCGCTCACGGGCGGCACGATCAATGGCAATGGTGCGCTGACCATGCGGGCGACTAAGGTCGGTTCCGACATGCTGCTCTCCCAGATCGTGCGCATGGTAGAAACTGCCCAAGGTGCCAAACTACCGATTCAGTCCATGGTCGACCGCGTCACGGGCTGGTTCGTGCCGGCGGTGATTGCAGCCGCTCTGCTTACCTTTGCCGCATGGCTGCTGCTTGGCCCTGAGCCGGCGTTGAGTTATGCGCTGGTCAATGCAGTGGCAGTATTGATTGTCGCCTGCCCCTGCGCCATGGGACTTGCGACACCAACCTCGATCATGGTGGGCACCGGCCGGGCAGCAGAGCTTGGCGTGCTGTTTCGCAAAGGTGATGCCCTGCAAAACCTGCGCGACGTGACCCTCGTCGCCCTCGACAAGACGGGCACTCTGACCGAGGGCCGGCCCGAACTGACCGATCTCGTTACAGCGGAGGGCTTCTCGCGGAGCGACATTCTCTCTTACGCCGCAAGTCTGGAAGCGCGGTCGGAGCATCCGATTGCCAAGGCCATTCTTGCCGCCGCAGAAGCCGAGCAAGTCACGCTGCAACCGGTCGACGGGTTCAAGGCCGAGCCCGGCATGGGAGTTTCCGGCGACGTTGCAGGCCGCAAGGTCGTGATCGGCGCGGACCGGGCTCTGGTGCGCCACGGCATGGATCTCTCGACCTTTGCGGAAGAGGCCGCTCAACTCGCGCAGCAGGCCAAGACCCCGCTCTATCTCGCCATCGACGGCAAACCGGCAGCCTTGCTGGCCGTCGCCGATCCGATCAAGCCCACAACACCAGCTGCTATCCGCGCGCTGCACGATCTCGGCCTGAAAGTCGCAATGATCAGCGGTGACAACAAACGCACGGCGGACGCAATTGCCGCTCGCCTGGGCATAGACACCGTCATTGCCGAAGTCCTGCCGGGCGGCAAGGTCGACGCTCTCGCAGACCTACGGCGAACCAGTGATAAAATCGCCTTTGTCGGCGACGGTATCAACGACGCCCCGGCCCTTTCCGCCGCAGATGTCGGCATTGCCGTCGGGACCGGCTCTGATATCGCCATAGAAAGTGCCGATGTCGTGCTGATGTCAGGCGACCTCGCTGGCGTGGCGCGCGCGATTGCCGTCAGCAAGGCGGTGATCGGCAATATCCGCCAGAACCTGTTCTGGGCCTTTGCCTATAACGTGTTGCTGATCCCGCTTGCCGCTGGCCTGCTCTACCCTGTCAACGGCACGTTATTGTCGCCCATCTTCGCTGCTGGCGCGATGGGCCTCTCCAGCGTCTTCGTTCTCAGTAACGCCCTGCGCCTGCGCCGGCTAAAGCCGGCTTGACGCTGCACGTCTACCGTCTTTTCTTGCCATTGCTCAGGCGTCGAGCGGCTGGGCCAATTCGAGCAGATTTCCCCAGGGATCGGCAAAGAATGCGAAGCGAACGCTGAGATCCGGGACATCCATGGGATCGCTGACCATGGCAATGCCCTTGCTTTTTAGCGCCTCGATGCTCGCCGCCAGATCCGGTGTGCTGAACGAAATGTGGTGCCAACCCATCAGATTGTGGCTTCCGGGCAGATCGGCATAGGGCGGCCGCTCAATGCCGTCAGGATTGGCTAGCAGTTCAATGCAGAAGCTGTCGTCGTCGGCTAGCGCCAGCATGCCGAAACTGGTGCCGCCATAGGTCAAGTGTCCCAACAGCCTGAACCCGAGATTGCTTTCATACCAGGCGACTGCGGCATCGAAATCAGGCACGCGAATGCCGATATGATGTGGCCTCCAGGACGAAAAAACGCTGTTGGCGAGCGCCGTCTGTGTCCGTTCTGTCATTATTTTTCTCCTGCTCTCAATTCGCAATCGGTCTTTGTGCTCTGTCGGCGGCGGTGTTCCCCGCGCAAAAGCAAAACCATGTCTCTGTCTAGCCTTAGCAGCAGTGATTGATAATCACCCTCAATACGGATAGGTTGATCGCCATGGCGAACAATATCGATGATCTCTCCTGGGATGACCTGACGGTATTTCTAGCCGTCTGCGATACCGGCGGCTTTCGAACGGCAGCAAAGCGGCTTGGCCTGTCGCCCTCGACGGTCAGCGACAAAATCGCACTGCTGGAAAAGCGGCTACAGGCGCCGCTGCTGAATCGGACCACCCGCTCCGTCGTCCCGACTGAGGCCGGGCGGGCGCTGGCAGATCGATTGTCGCCGCTGTTTCGGGAGACCCGTGCTGCTCTTCAGGAGGCTATGAGCAGCCAGGACGAGGTGCGCGGACTGTTGAAACTGAACGTCACCGGCGCCGTAATGGTCGATATCCTGCCACCACTGATCGACCGCTTTCTGCAGCGCCATCCCGCTGTACGGCTGGAGATCATGGTCGACGACCAGCTGGTCGATATCACCGCCGCCGGCTGCGATGCCGGCATCCGCTACGGCGAACACTTAGCGCAGGACATGATTGCGGTGCCCATCGGGCCAAGGCAGCAAAGGGTCGTGCTGGCCGCCGCCCCATCCTATCTGAGCCGGCGCGGCACGCCCGACCACCCGCGCGATCTCATCGCCCACGACTGTATTCGGCTGCGCTTTTCAAGCGGCGCCCTTGTTGTCTGGGAGTTCGAGAAGGGCGAAGAAGCACTCACCGTCGATCCGCCTGGCCGTATCATCCTCGGCGTCGATGCAGCACAGGCCGCTATAACGCTTGCCTGCGCCGGGCACGGTATCATCGGCACATTCGAGAACTGGCTGCAACCCCATCTCGACAGCGGCGCGCTGACGCCAGTCCTGCTCGACTGGTCGGCACCTTTCGACGGGCCGCAGCTCTATTTTTCCAGCCGCTTCATGCCAAGACCGCTGCGGGCCTTTATCGACCTGATCGGCGAATCCAGAAGCAAAGCCTGAGTTCA
>Ga0308163_10003745_pt1 | contig 12550 bp, 13 predicted proteins | sample PhyTR1_FD_201037 | JGI IMG/M metagenome (GOLD analysis project Ga0308163, IMG submission 201037) | Phyllosphere microbial communities from UC Gill Tract Community Farm, Albany, California, United States - DLSLT.R1 | ecosystem: Host-associated > Plants > Phyllosphere > Unclassified | place: USA... | reverse complement strand
GCGACATGCCTGCTTTCAATCGCCACGAGTACGCGATCCTATCCTTCGGCAAGAAGATGACCTTGACAGAAGCAGAGGCCCTCGCCGGTGCCAATAGGATCGAGGTCCGGGTCTGCGATACCGAATACAGCCTGGATGATGAGCAGCGCGCTGCGCTGCATGATCTGGTCAAGGACGCTCAGATGGGCAGTTCAACCGGTGGCTGATGTCGGAAACCCTCGCACATCCAATCATGGAGGAGAGAACATGCAAACCAGCGATTCGGCAACTAATCTTTATCAATGCCCGGCTTGTCATGCTGCGATCCCCTCGGGCAGATCATCCGCGAAGTGTCCTAAGTGCTATGCGGACCTGCCCAAGGCAATTGTTGAATCGAATCGCGCCACCGCGAGCGCAGGGCAGGAGTTTGGGTCCGCGACATTGTGCGTGGTGTTGGGCCTAGCCGGGCTTGGGATCGGACTCTACTTCCTGATCAACCCATCAGCAAGCGGCTATAACAACATAGCGAACATGCATGCCCTTGCTGTAGGGCAAGCGTTGACCGTCGCAGGGGCCGTGCTGCTGGGCATGGGCATTCGCCCTCGCTAAGCAGCTTGAGGTGCCGACCGGGCCTGCTGACGGCAACGTCAGCGGGCCTTCTTCTTATAGACGCTTCACTTGACTGCTGTCTCACTCGCTGGGCTAGCTACGCCCAGCAGACGCTCTAGGGTCGCCCTGTCGATCAATCTGGGGCTTTCCTAGGGCTGCTGACGCAGGGGGGGGGGGGGGGGATGCTCCTGTGAGCGCACACTGCGCAGCGATTGGTGCGCATTGGCAGGCATTGGGTTCTTAGTGCGGATGCGGACGAGTTGCGTCCAACACACGAAGTCCTAGATGGTGCGCAAAAGTCGCAGTGTGTAAGCGGCGCAGTGGCGTTGTCGGCAGAACCACTCCATACATAGCATGACACAACCTGCGCGCTGTATTGCGATCCCTGCTACACGTATGCCCGTGACATCAGGGGGCCCGCATGTACTTTGCCCTCTCCTCAATCCGCCTTTTCTCCCGTGCAGTGTTGAGCTTTTTGATCATCTCGAACAATTGTTGCCACTCTAGTGGCGACAGATCGCATTTGGCCCTTTCAAAGCAAGTCTTCCAGTCAGCAGCCGCCTGGGCGAGCAGGACTCGCCCCTCCTGCCTGATTTGAAGTCCACGAGACCGGTCATCCAACGGCCTGTCCTCTAGAAGTTCTTCTCTGATCAATCGGGCGACGAGAGACGACATCGACGAAGGCGCAACTTTCATGAGCCGGGCCAAGCTGGCTCGGGTCAGTGATCTTGCCTTGGAGGAATAGGCCCGAGCGACCGCATCTAGCACCATTAACGCGGGGGTGGAGAGCTTGATGGGCTTGTATAGCAATAGCTCTGCATCCAACTCGCCGGTCAAGTCATTCGCAAGGATCAGGAGTTCCTTGAATTCAGCATGCGATAGGGGGGTGTAGGGTGCGGTTGCCATACCGCATTTTAGGTTGGCGGACTATTCGACTTCAATGAGTCCCCCAAATTATTCGCCCTCAACATTGCTTTCGACGGAGGCCGCCGGCAACCGCGACAAAAGAAGGGAAAATTCAATGAAGAAGAATAGCTGCATCGAGCGCTCGACCCGCCTGTTTGCTGCGCAGCGCGAAGGTAACGAGGCATCTCGCGTCGCCCAGTACAGCATTGCCGAGGAAATCATGGGCCCGGAATCGCTTTCTGCGGAAGATTGCTGCAAGGCGCGACGGGATTCTGCGTGTCGCGACATGACTGCTTTTGAGGCAACGATGGAGTTCGCCAAGGTGGTCCAGCTGAACATGGGTGCCGCTGACCGTCGCTTCGACCTGCGCGTATGCGATGCCTCGATGTTCCGTGCGATCTGGAAGGCTCGCCAGATGGTTGACATGACCGGTATCAACTACCGCGACTACGTTCAGCGTGCTGTGACCTACCTGCGCCACTGCGGCAAGAAACGCATCACTCCTGCAATGCTTGTTTCTGCTGAAGTGCAGCTGCACGTGATGGAGCTCGACGCCGTCAGCCGTTAAGGAATTCCGAACTCCATAAGGCATGTAGTTCCTACGCTAGGTGTGGAAGGGCCATCCGCACCCAGCGCTTACCGGAACGTGACGCAGCGCGCGTCACGCCAACCATCAAGTCGGTCCAGGCCGGGTCATCAGAAACGAGGTCCTACTATGAAAATGGCAGCATATCGTCGCGCCCAGAAATTGGCAGCGGCAAAGAGGGCTGGGTCTGAAGCACTGGCGACAGAACAGCTGGTCCAGGCACGGGAGTGGATTGCACCGAATGACTTCAATGAAGAACCGGAACTTGCGAGCTCGGCGCACTTGGCGTATCGCTACATGAACCCCTACGAGCGGACGCAATGCTTCTATGAAGCCTACCGTCGGCACTACACATCTCGTTTTGTGCGACGAAAGGGGCGTGAACCTTACGGTCTTCCGGAGCGCCTCAGTGGTCTGGAGTCGGGTGACTTCGCTAGCATTTGGCGGGCACGCCAGCGCGCGGACGCAATCGGAGTGCCCTACGAGTGGTTCGTCATCGCATTGATGCAGGACGCCGACGACAATGGGACGCTTGAACTACCACGACCCAACCAGCTGTGTAGTGACGCAAAGCTCCCGCTGCTGATCCAACGCCTTGATCAGCAGCGCGCGGTAGGGTTGTTTGATCCGTTCAGGGGAGATTTCGATCCGCGCTTCCACGCGAGCAACTTCACTGGCGATCAGCAGCAAAATGCAGCACTCGACTGGATACAGGAACAGATCGACAGGGCCGGGGCGGCGCGCAAGCCAGTCTTGCTCAGTCGCTACATGTGCACCGAACAAGTGATGTCTGAAGCCGAGGCGATCCGACGTTTTGGGAAAGAGCTCGTAGATGAGGCAAAGTCTCATCGTGGAGGCTATACCTCACGTACACCGGTCGTGCTTGATTCGCCCACGCCATCTGATCCCGGCTGCTTTGGTATGCGCGCGGAGGGCGATCTCATCTGCAGCCAATGCCCAGCAATGCATCGCTGCAACGAACGTCGGGCAGAAGTCGAAGCGGGCATCATGGCGCGATTCGGGGTCAGTGATGTCCCGAAGGAGCGGTCTCGCGTTGCCGCGAGGGACCGTAAGCGCCGACAGCGGGAACGTCAGCGCGAAGGAGTGGTCATGACAGACCAGGAGCGTCGCCGGGTCTTGAAGGAGGCGGGTGAACCCAAGGTGATCCGGAAGCGGCAGAAAGACAAAGCTCGCCGGGATGAAAAAAAGCGGAAGAGCCGGGAGTAGGCGAAGCTCCGTATCTGTGGTTGAGATGTCACGCTTCCCTATATAAAAAGCTCTTAAGTAAAAGCTTTAAAAATATAGGAAAGCGTGACATCTGCGTATCCTATCCCGGAGATCCTGGCGTCAAAGGTCAGGTCCCGGTCCATGCTGCCGCGTCCTGATGCTAGGGTATGCGAGGTTGTGCTCGATACGCTTCTTTCGCTCATGGCCGGTGTGATCGCGCGTAGGGAGCTTCTGTGGCTTGCTAAAAGCATTGCCTGGCCGTATCGCTGGCTTGCTACCCCCGGAAGGCCGGCCCCTTCATTCTTTCTCGGTCAAGTATGCAGTGTTGTCGATGATTTGCGTCACACGCGGCCTCTTCGGCGAGATCGCGCGAGAGCGCTACGGTAGAAAACAGTCCGCGCTGCAAGCACACGTAGCACGGATTTGAGAGGCTGGTGAAGGTGTCTGTGCTGGTAGAGCTGTCCAAGGCTGTCACGGGCGTCTAGGAACTTGGCGCCTGCCCCATGCGAAACGCTATCAAAGCGCATGCACCCTGAGCTCAACGTGCAATATGCGGGCGGCGGTGCTTCAGGTGGTGCCTGCAATTGCAAAACATGGTGGCCATGTATGAAGCGTGCGGTGGGCTTCCACCTTGTAGGGGCGGCGAAAAGTGCGTGAGGTTCAAGTCTCACCCTCTGCGACGGATATGCCCAAGGATGCATAAAGCAATCACCGGGACGGCTACATGGATCGTTGGACGTGGATGATGGTACGGATGTATGCCCCCGCACTTGGGGCTTTCGCGCTGGGGTTGCTGCTGATGGTGCCGCTGGGAATGCTCCGGGAGAGTCCGGTGCTTGCAGGGGTGTATGCGATGGTGCGATGGCTCCCGGCGTTGGCTATCGCGGTATCGGTCACCCTTGCACTTGGCGCTACTTTAAGGCTTTGGCGCTGGGATCAAGGGCGCAGCGCTTTGATCTGCGACTGCGGTGGCCTGCTTGGGCGGGAGCGTGATGGAAGATTTGGTCTTTATCGCAAGTGTCTTGCCTGCAACCGACCCGGCAACGAGAAGTATTACTCGTAGGTACGGTTCCAGCCGAGGCAGAGGTGGTCCGGAGGTATTAGGCTTGAGCGCACATCTGGGGCCCGTCCAGACAAGGCTTGCAGCTTATGGGGCGTGATTTGCTCAAAGTGCCGGCCTTCCCGGCTTACGAGGCACTTATCAGTACCCAGATTGCCGCGCGACCTTGGCTAAGTCATTGTTTCAAAAGGACGTGATCCCATGGTCGGCGCTCCACAGGCCTGCATCAGTACTGCGTAGTAGACCGGCTGAGCCGCTGGCGTTGGCAAAGGCACTACTAGTACTCTAGTTCGCACAGATGAGCGATTGGGGTGGATTCGTTGCCATGAAGATGACGACATGGGGGTTTTTCACGCGTGAGGGGGGCTTTTCCTTCGTCACCTACATGTTTGATGTTCTGTCAGATGAACTCGAAACGGAGGGGGGGGAGTGATCATTCCTCCGCGAGCCATCTTTACTGGAGATCCCAGCTGCTGGCCCGTAACCGGTCTTTCAGATCGGGAGGCACTTGATCCAGAAGGCGTGGGAATCGACCTTAGGCTGGATAAAGTTCATGTCATTGCAGATGGTGGTGAGCTGCTGGTGGAGACACGGCGGACTTCAACTTCACATTCTGTCGATGCTGATGATGCAGGGTGCTACGTCTTCTCACCTGGAAATTGGTACCTCGTCACGACGGTGGAGTCGATGAATCTCCCAATGAACCTGGCTGCGACTATTTTTCCTAGAAGTACGCTATTTAGAAGTGGTGTCGCACTTCACTCGAGTGTAGTTCCACCGGGATATTGCGGAGCGCTGACTTTTGGTCTTAGTGTGGGCGGAGGGAGTGATTTTGTGATCCAGCGTTTTGCTCGATTCTGCCATCTCGTTGTTGCTACTGTCGCTGATGGCGCTACGCCTTATCGCGGGCAGTGGCAGGGGGGGCGAGTGTCTCAGCCATCCCCAGAGAGGCAGAAATAATGAGTGTGATAGAAATCAGTGGCAGAATTGCAAGGGACGAAAGGGCCTTCTCGGATGCTGGGTTGTCCGATAGGAGCCTTTTGTACTTAAAGGGTGGTCTGGATCCGGGCGCGTACTCGATTGATTTGAGCGTCGGAGGGGCCTGGAACGAAAGCTATGGGTTGACTTCAGGGCAGTTGTATCGGATCCCTCAGGATGGTCTCGACATAGGGAGGCATGGGTCCATCGTGATTGAAGTCGCAGAGGACATTAGAGTTCCGCATAACATGTACGGAATCTTAGTTCCCACCGGTAGCCTGTTCCTTGATCGAGGGATACTTATTGCTCCGGCTAAGGTTGAGCCGTCTTTTTCCGGTTTTTTGAAATTGAGGCTTTTCAATACTACCGGCTACAAATATTGTCTGAAAAGTGGTGACAAGATTGCATCTGTCGTTTTTTTCTCTACTGAGAACACGTCGTTCCAGCCCAGGGTTGAGAAGGCAAGCTTGACGATAGATGGCAAGGTGCCACTTAAGAAGAGCTTGTGGGGCTGGGGGGTGCGAAATCGTAATCAAGTAATTACTTGGTTGATTGCTATAGTGTTCAGTTCTGCGTCGGGCGCATTCTTTTCAGGCTTGCGCGAGCGGTCTACCGTCCAAGATGGTGGCCAAAACGTGCATTCGTCCGAAACCATGAATATCAAGGGCAGGTGATGCTAGTTGTATCTGAAAACCTAAAGGGTATTGCTAAGTCTTTTGATGTTTGTCCGGGCAGTCTTGTTGAGGAGTTTTCCCTAAAGATACTGCTCGACAGGACGGTTAGGCGAATGCGTGACGATGCCTGGGAGTCATCCCCGGTGCGTTATGGTGCTAGGTATAATGCCGATGACTTTTTCTTTCCGGAAGAGCAGATTTCGGATTCCTTAATGCTGCTGCCGGGTCAGAATTGCCTTGCATGCTCGCAGCATGAGTACTTCATGCCCCCGGGTTATTTCGGCCTCGTGCAAACTAAGGGGAGTCTTGCACGTCTATTCGTCACTGCCACCGCGAACGACGGGCAGGTGGAGCCGGGGTATAAAGGAAAGATAACTTTGGAGTTGTCGAATCTTGCGAAATTTGCCGTTAGCATTCCGGGTGGTAGCGAAGTTGCGCAGATGTTTGTCTTTCGGTGTAGCAGTAACTCAATTACCCCCTACAATGGCCGCTATCAGAACGCGCAGGGTCCGACGGTGGCTTCCTTCTAGCATGCGGGGCTTTGGGGGGCGCTTACTTTGTGATTGATGTAGTGGACCTAGCACCGCTGGCGCCTCAAATGGTTGGTGGTTGACCGGCTTCATTCCCCTTACGGGCAGCTCGGTCCAAGAGAGTTGGCGAATCTCAGTGCGACCATGAATGAGGCGGGCTAGCTTGTTGGGGCTTACGCGTCCGCCGCATGTTGGGAGGAATAGGCGGCGGACCGGCTTGCAGCACAGAAGTGCTGGTTATGTGTTCTGCATAAAGCGTTGCAAGCTCGGGTCCGTCCAAGGCGGAAAGCTCTTCACGAATGAGGCCGGGCTCGGGTGGCATGAATCCCAACAACTCTTCATGGGCCGTCTGCGAGTAGACTTGCCGCATTCGATGGAAGAGCTCCATTGAATCGCCTATCCGACGGTGACGCCGTCTGGCATCTTGGAGTTGGAAGACGTTGAACCCTGTAATCTTGATCTCGGTACAGATCCGCCATGTTTGAACAGACTTTTAAGAACATCGACGACATCCTTCACAAGGACGCTGGCTGCACGAGCGAGCTCGATTACACCGAGCAGTCCTCTTGGCTACTGTTCCTGAAGTACCTCGACGCACTCGAAGCCGACAAGGCCAGCGAAGCCGCGCTTGAAGGCAAGCCTTACCGTTACATCATCGAACAGGCCTACCGCTGGGAGAGTTGGGCAGCGCCCAAGGGGGGCGACGGCAAGCTTGATCACAACGCGGCGCTCACCGGCGACGATCTACGTGAGTTCGTTAACGTCAAGCTCTTCCCGTATCTCGCCGGCTTCAAACAGCGCGCCAGCGGCCCCAACACCATTGAATACAAGATCGGCGAGGTCTTCGGCGAGATCAAGAACAAGATCCAGAGCGGCTACAACCTGCGCGACGTGATCGAGCGCGTCGACGAGCTGCGTTTTGGCGCACAGGCCGAGAAGCACGAGCTCTCGCACCTGTACGAAGCCAAGATCAAGAACATGGGCAACGCCGGCCGTAATGGCGGCGAGTACTACACGCCCCGACCGCTCATCCGCGCCATGATCAGGGTGATCAATCCTATGATCGGCGAGCGCATCTACGACGGCGCCTGTGGCTCGGCCGGCTTCTTGTGCGAGGCCTTTGAGTACCTCTCCGACCAGTCGGGCCTGACCACGGCCGACCTCAACACCCTGCAGACGAACACGTTTTACGGCAAGGAGAAGAAGAGCCTAGCGTACGTGATCGCGATCATGAACATGATCTTGCACGGCATCGAGGCCCCGAACGTAATCCACGCCAACACGCTGGCGGAGAACATCGCCGACATCCAGGACAAGGACCGCTACGACATCATCTTGGCCAACCCGCCCTTCGGCGGCAAGGAGCGCAAGGAGGTCCAGCAAAACTTCCCCATCAAGACCGGCGAAACCGCCTTCCTGTTCTTGCAGCACTTCATCAAGACGCTCAAAGCCGGGGGGCGGGCGGCGATCGTCATCAAAAACACCTTCCTGTCGAACACCGACAATGCCTCGACCGGCATCCGCAAGCTGCTGCTGGAGAGCTGCAATCTGCACACGGTGCTCGACTGCCCCGGCGGCACTTTCCAGGGTGCCGGCGTGAAGACCGTCGTCTTGTTCTTCGAGAAGGGCACCAAGACCAGCCAGATTTGGTACTACCAGCTCGATCCCGGCCGTAGCCTGGGCAAGACCACGGCGCTGAGCGACGCCGACTTGTTGGAGTTCGTCGAGCTGCAAAAGACCTTCGCCGACTCGCCGAAAAGCTGGACGCTGGACGCGGCCAGCATCGACGCCACAACCTACGAGCTTTCGGTCAAGAACCCGAACGCTGGCGAAGTGGTCAAGCTGCGCAGCCCGGGGGAGATCCTCGACGAGATCGCCGCGCTCGACGCTGAGAGCGCCAAGGCCTTGACCAAGATCCGGGAGCTGGTGGCGTGATGGGGGGGTGGAAAACGAAGGCAATAGGTGAGGTTTGCACGATCAAGCCGCCCAAGGCAGAGGCCAAGGCCAAGCTCGCCGATGGCGACGAAGTCTCCTTTGCTCCGATGGAAGACTTGGGCATCGGTGAGAAATACTTGCAGCCACGCCGAACTCGCCGCCTTGGCGAGGTCAATGGAAGCTACACCTACTTCGCCGATGGCGACGTACTGCTGGCCAAGATTACGCCCTGCTTCGAAAACGGCAAGCTAGGCGTCGCTCGCGGCCTAACCAATGGGATTGGCTTCGGTTCGAGCGAATACATAGTCCTGCGGCCTGGCGCTGCACTGGATGCCGAGTTTCTCTACTACTACCTTGCACAGCCAACTTTCAAGGAGGAAGGTGCTCGGTCCATGACCGGCGCGGTAGGCCACAAGCGGGTCACAAAGGAGTTTGTCGAGGGCTACTCGATTCCGCTCCCGCCCCTCCCCGAGCAGCGCCGCATCGTCGTCATCCTCGACGGGGCCTTCGAGGCCATCGCAACGGCCAAGGCCAACACCGAGAAGAACCTGCAGCACGCACGGGAAGTGTTTGCAAGCGCCCTCGCTGAATCTTTCCCAAGCAGCGATGAATCGGTCAGCGTGGCCGAACTTTCGGTGTCCGTCTCGGACGGCGACCATTCTCCGCCGCCGAAGGCCGCTTCTGGTGTCCCGTTCATCACAATTTCCAACGTCGACAAAGAGACGCGCGAGATTGATTTTACGAGTACGTTTGCAGTACCGCGCCAGTACTTCGAGAGCCTCAAGTCTCAGAGACGCCCCCAAGATGGAGACGTGCTCTACACCGTGACTGGCTCGTTCGGTATTCCGATACTCGTCGAGGGCGATGAAGAGTTCTGCTTCCAGCGCCACATCGGGCTTATCCGTCCGAGGCCAGACGTGAACAGCCGATGGCTGACGTACGCGTTGCTGTCGCCAACGGCATTTGCGCAAGCAGACGCAGGAGCCACAGGGACGGCGCAGCGCACAGTATCTCTCGGCACATTGCGGGCACTCAGGCTGCCAAAGGTGTCAGGAGATTTACAGCGTCAGCATGCGGATCGACTCGACAAACTCGAAGCTGAAGTTCGCCGCCTAAAGAGACTCGCAAGAACAAAGCTCGCCGCCCTCGACGAGCTCAAGAAGTGTCTCCTGTACCAGGCCTTCACCGGAGCGCTCACTGCCAAGTCCACCGACCAGCAACTAGAAGCGGTCGCATGAACGAAGCCGAAACCCGCGCTGAACATGTTGACCCCGCCCTCAAGGCGGCCGGTTGGGGTGTGGTGGACGGCAGCCGCATCCGCCGGGAGGTCATCGCGCCCGGCCGCCTGCAGGGCAAAGGCCAGCGGGCCAAGGCCGAGATCGCCGACTACGTGCTGATCTACCGGAACACCAAGCTTGCGGTCATCGAGGCCAAGGCCTGGGACAAGCCAACCAGTGAGGGCCTGGCGCAGGCCAAGCAGTACGCCCGGAAACTGGCGGTGCGCTTCACCTACGCCACCAATGGCCAGGCCATTTACGGCGTGGACATGGCCACGGGTGAGGAGGGTGACGTCGCCGCCTACCCGAGCCCCGACGAACTCTGGGCCAAGACCTTTGCGGAACCCGACGCCTGGCGCGACCGCTTCGCCGGCGTGCCCTTCGAGGACAAGGGCGGCGCCTGGGAAAGCCGCTACTACCAGGAGATCGCGATCCGGCGCGTGCTCGAAGCCATCGCCGAGGGCCGGGAGCGTATCCTGCTGACCCTGGCCACCGGAACCGGCAAGACAGCGATTGCCTTCCAGATCGCCTGGAAACTGTTCCAGAGTCGCTGGAATGTCGCCGACTGGAGTGGGCAGGGAGAATCCTCGCGGCGCCCGCGCATCCTGTTGCTGGCAGATCGGAACATCCTCGCCGACCAGGCCTACAACGCCTTCTCGGCTTTCCCCGACGATGCCCTCGTGCGCATCGCACCGGACGAGATCAAGAAGAAGGGCCGGGTACCCAAGAACGGCAGCATCTTCTTCACGATCTTCCAGACCTTCATGAGTGGCGCGCCCAAGGATGGGCACCCCTCTCCCTACTTCGGCGAATACCCACCGGACTTCTTCGACTTCATCGTGATTGACGAGTGCCACCGTGGCGGGGCCAACGACGAAGGCCACTGGCACGAGATCCTGAACTACTTCGCGCCGGCCGTGCAGCTGGGCCTCACGGCCACGCCCAAGCGTCGGGGCAACACGGACACCTATGCGTACTTCGGTGAGCCGGTCTACACCTACTCGCTGAAGGAAGGCATCAACGACGGCTACCTGACCCCCTTCAAGGTCAAGCAGATCGCCACCACGATCGACGACTACACTTATACTCCAGACGACGCGGTGGTCGAGGGCGAGGTCGTGCCCGGCAAGCGCTACGTCGAAGGTGACTTCAACCGCGCAATCATCATCCCCGAGCGCGAGGAGTACCGAGTCAAGCTCTTCATGGGTATGATCGAGCAGAGCGAGAAGACCATCGTCTTCTGCGCCACCCAGCCGCACGCGCTGATGGTGCGCGATCTGATCAACCAAGTGAAGGCGAGCAAATATCCCGATTACTGCGTGCGCGTGACGGCCGACGACGGCGCGCGGGGCGAGCAGGCGCTGCGCGACTTCCAGGACAACGAGAAGACGATCCCGACGATCCTGACGACCTCACAGAAACTCTCAACCGGCGTGGATGCGCGCAACGTGCGCAACATCGTGCTGATGCGGCCCATCAATTCGATGATCGAGTTCAAGCAGATCGTCGGCCGCGGCACACGCCTATATGACGGCAAAGACCACTTCACGGTCTATGACTTCGTGAGGGCGCACCACCATTTCAGCGACCCAGAGTGGGACGGCGAGCTGCAGGAGCCGGAACTACCAGGGCAGCCCCGCCCACCCCGAGAGCCGAAGCCCAACCCGGAGCCACCGCCGATGGGCGGTCCGGAACCGCCACGGCAGAAGCTCAAGGTCAAGCTGGCCGATGGCAAGGCTCGTACCATCCAAAGCATGTCGGCAACGACGTTTTGGAGCGCGGACGGGCGGCCGATGTCGGCCGCGCAGTTCCTCGAATCCCTGTTCGGCACCCTGCCGGAGTTCTTCAAGGACGAGGACGAGCTGCGCCGAATCTGGAGCGCGCCCGAGACCCGCAAGAAGCTGCTGGCCGATCTGGCGGATCGCGGCTTTGGCAAGGACCCGCTGGCCGAAATGCAGAAGATCATTGAGGCCGAGAAGAGCGACCTCTTCGACGTGCTGGCCTTTGTGGCCTACGCACGCATTCCGCTCACGCGCGAGGCGCGGGCGGAAGCGGCGCGCATCGCTGGAGCCGGCCAGTTCACCGACAAACAGCAAGCCTTCATCGATTTCGTGCTCGCGCAGTACGTAAAGCAGGGCGTGGATGAGCTTGACGCGGAGAAGCTCTCACCGCTGCTGCGGCTTCGGTACAAGGCGCTAAACGACGCCTTTGCAGAGCTCGGCGAGCCGGAGCTGGTCCGACGGGTTTTTGTGGACTTCCAGCGGCATCTGTATGAATAGCCTAGGGTTCCGTAGAGACCTTGCAGCCATAGACCATGGCTTAGGCCGCGCTTACCGTTTTGCCGTGCGCGGCTAAGTCACTAGTATTCCGAAGGTTTTTTGGCGCTTTTCTTGCATGGCGAGTGCGACGCTCCTCGGGACGGGCTTCAGCGATGGAGTGCCCCTATAGATAAGAAGCGTCCTCATCCTCGCGCGCAGCTGGGGCTGGTTGGGGTGGAGTTGTCTGCAACCCAAGGCTTAGATGGCGCTTACCGTCAGTCGGGTCAGTTCCGGTCTGTCTCCGGAACAACCCATTGGGGGCTTGCCAGGCGAGCGCTAGAGAGTGTGCCGGTGGCAATGGTCCATGCCGGTCCGCTCGGCCGGAGTCGAGCTCATCCGATGAGCTTCGAGTCGCTTGGGTTGCTAGCGAGGTCCACTCGGCTGGGTTCGTAATGCGTAGGTCGTAGGTTCGATTCCTATTTCCGGCACCAGTTACAGCAGAAAGCCCCGGCCTTGGTCGGGGCTTTTTGT